>Ga0256406_1002171_pt1 | contig 28756 bp, 19 predicted proteins | sample RumenRJG_03DNA_FD_185986 | JGI IMG/M metagenome (GOLD analysis project Ga0256406, IMG submission 185986) | Bovine rumen microbial communities from Lethbridge, Alberta, Canada - RJG_03 | ecosystem: Host-associated > Mammals > Digestive system > Stomach > Rumen | place: Canada: Alberta | collected... | reverse complement strand
AATGAATGCCGGGCGGATACTTGAGTGGCATGCCACTCAAGTACTGATGGATCCATTCCAACTTCTGCTTCTTTGTGTACTTCATTAAAAATACCTCCCTAGTGTCTAACTAGAGAGGTACATATCAGTTGCCCTTTTCTTTTTCTGGCGGTAAAATTAGACTTACAAGGAAAGAAATACGCTTCCGGAGCGGTAAAGGAATTTCCCGGAAGGAGAAGCACAGAAACTATGGAATACTCTTATGTGATTGTCGCGGACTCCTGCGAAGACCTGGACGCGGAACTCGTAAAGGAATACGGTCTGAACGTCATTCCGATGGAATACATCGTCGATGGGCAGGTCCACCTCGACGACCCGCTGAACAGGACGCAGACCGTCCACGAATTCTACGAGGAACTCCGCGCGGGGAAGGTGTCCCATACGGCCCAAATCACCCCGGAAAAGTACACGGAATTCCTCACACCGTTTCTCGAACAGGGGAAGGACGTCCTGCTGACGGTCTTCTCCTCGGCTCTGAGCGGAACCTACCTCTCAGCGAAGAAAGCCGTCGACGCCCTGAAGGAAAAATTCCCGGAAAGAAAGATTTTCGCCGTCGATTCCCTCTCAGCCTCCGTCGGGGAAGGTTACTTCAACATCCTCGCCTCGCGGAACCGCGAAAAAGGCATGGGAATCGAAGAAAACGCGAAGTGGCTCGAAGAGAACCGGCTGACCGTCTCGCACCTTTTCACGGTCGATAACCTGAACTTCCTGAAGCGCGGAGGGCGTCTCTCCGCCTCGAAGGCCTTCTTAGGGACTCTTCTCCTCTTAAAGCCCGTCCTGCACGTGACCGACGAAGGCAAGCTCGTCCCGACCCACACGGTTCGCGGAAGAAAGCAGGCCTTACGGAAGATCGTCGACGAATATAAGGAAACCGCCCTGAATTCCGACGAAGTCCTCATCTCCGACGCGGACGACCGCGACTACGCGCGCCAGCTCGGGAAAATGATCGAGGAGGAATGCGGAGTCAAATCCGTCATCTACCAGACCTTCGGACCGGTCATCGGATCCCACGTCGGTCCGAACTGCCTCGCCCTCTACTTCCTCTCGAAGAAACGCTAGATTTCCTTTCATGAGAAAAGCCCTTCCAGCGGATGATTCGCCGGAAGGGCTTTTTGTTACTTCCGATTCTGCTGTTTCTTCAGCTTTTCCTGCTCTTTTTCGAGCTTCTTCTGCTCTTTTTCCTTAGTTCCCTTTTGGACAGAGTTTTTTCTTCGGAAGGCTCCGAGGCAGGTTTCTTCTCCTTTTCTTCCGGCTTTTCCGGAACCGTTCCCTTCTTTCCGGCGTTCGCGTCGATGTGGCGGTGGTTCTCCTCGATCGCGGAGATGAACTCGGTTTCGTTCAGAGGCTGATAGAAGTAATAACCCTGGACGAAGTCGCAGCCAATCGAACGGACGTAGACCATCTGTTCCTCGGTCTCGACGCCTTCGGCGACGACCTTGATGCCGTTGTAGTGGCAGTCGCGGACCATCGATTCATAGAGGCCTCTGGAGACCTGGTCGAACATCGCGTCGAGTAAGAACGAACGGGAGAACTTGACGAACGTGAAGCCCAGGTCGTGCAAATCACGCGGAAAAATCTTCACGGAGCGGTAATTATCGACCGACCAGGCAAGATGGAACATGGCCAGCTCGTGGATCCAGACGCGGATCTTGCCTTCGTACTCCGGGAAGTAACTCTCCGGGATTTCCATGCCGAGGTAATTGTCCGGGACGCGGTTATTCTCCAAGAACCGCTTCATTCTGGAAAGCCATTCGTTCGATTCGAGCGAATCGGACGAAAGGTTGATGGAGAAGCCGCGGTAGTTGTAGAGACGGAACTGGCTCGAACGGTAACGCATGTAGAGCGAGTTCGCGGTGCGGAAGTTCAATGAGTCGAACTTTCCCATTTCCTTGGCCGCGGTCGCGATCTGGACGACTTCGCGCGGAGAAAGCATCTGTTCGCGTAGGACGTCGTAAAGACGGAGCAGAATTTCCGACGAAAAGATCGAATCGTCCTTCAGGTCGACGATCGGCTGCAGACGGAAATCGACCGCCTTGTTCGAATAGTTCGATTCCATCAGATTGATGACGTACTGTTCCTTGGCGGCGACTCTGGAGATGTCCTCGCCGAAAATCTTCATGTAATCGTCGTTGAGTTTACGTAACTCGATCATGCCCTTCGAGAACACGGAGAAGAGATCATCGACGTTCGTGTACTCGCGTCCGGTGTTGTATTCGCCGTACTTGAAGTGCAGCTTGAACTGGTCTTCCCCGAGGGTATAGATCTTCGAAAGGGCCTGGTGGATGGACTCGATCCGGTCGTACATGCGGATACGGGTCTCGTCGTAGAAGTAGATGGCCAGGACACCGTCGTCGTACCGGTAGATCTTTTCGCCGATGCCGATTTCCCTTAAGCGGGCGCTGACGGCGATGACCAGGTTCACCAGGGTCGTCTCGTTATAGACGCTGACGATCTGGTTCACGCCCTCGATCTCGATGAAGAGCATCGAGCCACGGCTCTTTTCGGCGTAAATCTGACGGACTTCCTCTTCGAACGCGGAGCGGGAAGAAAGGAACGTATCCGGATCGAACCTTCTCAGGCGCTGGCTCTCGCCTTTTTCGACATAAGGGTCGAGCAGAATGGAGACAGCGACTTTCGAAGCCGGCTCGATTGTGAGCTTTCTCCTCGTGTATCTGCCGGAAGCGAAATCGACCGGTTTGGACGCTTCGACCGCGTGCAGGAACGGACAGTCCTCGCACGGGGATTCGCGGTTGAAGAACTTCTTGTAGCATTTGACGTTGCGGTACTCCCCTTCCCCGAGCAGATCCTTCAGGCCGAGGGAGACGTCGAGGACGTTGAACGAGACCGGGTCGATCGTGTAGCCGAGACGGCCGTCGAGACGAAGGACCATCTCGAGGTTGTAGCGGTCGATCTGGTTTCCCGTGGAGACGACGATGTTCATGCCCACGTAGTTCATGACCATCATCGCGAGTTTCAAAACTTCCGCGTTGATCAAGGCCAAAGACGGGGCCGGGGCGCTCTTATAGATGTACGAAGCGCCCGTGATCTTCCCGTTTTCCCCGAAGAACGTGATGTAGACCGAGGAAAGATGGTGCTTGTCGTAGAATTCGGCAAGTCCCGGAGGCAGCTCCTCCCTTCTGGTCGAATAGAAGCAGTTCGCCTGGTCCTTCGCGTCGAATAACGGCTTCAGTTCGCCGAACGGGACGACCGAACCGGTCTTGAAGAGGACGTGGCCGTCCCTTCCTTCCTCGTTGAGGCAGACGAAATCGTCGTCGACGGAAGTGTAGACCGAACGGGTCAGTAAGCCCGCCCCGTCATACCCCGTGACGCTCAAAAACTCGTCGGTCAGATCCCTGATGTTCTGTCTCGCTTCGCCCGAACGGATCCTGTAAAGGAACGAAAGCAGGCGGTCGACGATGAGGATTTCCTTCCGATGCACGTCGTCCATCGAGGACGTGGCAGAAAGGCCGTATCCGACCGAAGAAGGGATGTAGACCAGAGCGTCCTTGGCCCGGATCAGGGCCTGCAGAGCGTCCGAGACGAGGGAGTCGCGGAGAGAATACGGATAGACCGCCGCACCGATTTTGACCCGGTAGAGGACTCTTGTGACCGAATTTTCCTCGTAGATATAGCCCGCGTAAATCTTCTTCAGAAGGTAATCGAGCCCGTAGATTTCTTCGACGTCGAGCACGAGCGCGATCACCGTGTTGTCCGAATAGTTCCCGACGTAGGTCCTCGTCTTAAAGACCGAACGGACCGTGGAGAGGAGCTCTTCTTTGGCCTTTTTGTCCGGCTTTTCCCCGTTTTCCCCCGAGATTTGGAGCAGTACGATGGCGCTGCGCGCGAACGTGTTCAGTTTCAGTAAGAACGGCAAGTTGTACATGAACGATTCCCGCTCGATGAGATGATCATAACCGGGTTCGTACGAGAATTTCAGATAGGATTCGTCGAGGTTCCGGTCGATGACTTCGACGTCGCGGAAGGAATTCAGGATGTCCGTGACGTTCTTCTTGATTCCGTCGAATTCCTCGATGCCGGAAACGCTCATCTTCAGCGGTTCCTTCGAGACGCGGTAATTGTTCGCGACCATCGTGATGTCGGAGACGAGCGACGTATTCACCAGACGTGAGATGCGGTAAGGAAGGCGGAACAGGACGAAAAGCTCAATGACGAAAGAGACCGCCAGAAAGACGATCATCAGGATGAAATACAGGCGGTACGGATCGTCCAGGAAAAGATGCAGCGATCCGAAGACGACCGCGATGACCACGCACAGCGTGAAAATCAGGTACGTCTGTACCAGCTGATGTCGGATTTCCGTCGAAAGCGGACGGGTTCGTTTCTTTTCGGCCATACAGCCTCCTTTGTTTCCATCGACACGAAAAACGCCTGTTCGGGCACTCTATAAATTATAGTAATGATTCTTGCTCGATTGAATCAAGAAACAACGGTCTTTTCTCCCCGGATTATCATTATTGTGTAACCGGAAAACGAAAAGCGCCTCCGCTCGAAAGTGGAAGCGCCTGTTAGAAATGGAGAACGATGTCTACTGCGGCTGACGGCCGATATAGGCTAAGATGCCGCCGTCGACGTAGAGGATGTGGCCGTTGACGAAGTTCGAAGCGTCGGAAGCCAAGAAGACCGCCGGTCCCTGCAGATCCTCCGGATCGCCCCAGCGTCCGGCCGGAGTCTTGGCGCGGATGAAGGCGTCGAACGGATGTAAGGAGCCGTCTGGCTGCTTGACGCGCAGCGGAGCCGTCTGCGGAGTGGCGATGTAACCGGGGCCGATGCCGTTGCACTGGATGTTGTACATGCCGTATTCGGAAGCGATGTTCTTGGTGAGCATCTTCAGGCCGCCCTTGCCGGCGGCGTAGGCCGAAACGGTCTCGCGGCCGAGTTCGGACATCATGGAGCAGATGTTGATGATCTTGCCGTGTCCCTGCTTGATCATGTACGGGATGACCGCCTTGGAGACGATGAACGGAGCGACCAGATCGACGTCGATGACCTGACGGAAATCCTTGGCCGGCATATCGATCATCGGGATTCTCTTGATGATACCCGCGTTGTTGACGAGGATGTCGATGTGGCCGAACTTCTCGATGATTTCCTTGGCGTACGCGGTGACCTGCTCTTCGTCGCAGACGTTGACCGCCTTGCCGTAGGCGTCGATGCCCTTTTCCTTATAGGTCTTCAGGCCCATTTCGACCTTGTCCGGGTTCAGATCGTTGAAGACGATCTGGGCACCCATCGAGGCGAAAGCGGTGGCGATGCCCATGCCGATGCCGTAGGAAGCGCCCGTGATCCAGGCGACCTTCCCTTCGAGGCTGAAGGACTTCGGGGTTAAATCTTTCGGACTTAATTTTAAGCTCATTCTGTTTTTTCCTCCTTATGGAACAATCTCATTTTAGCACGATAAAAATAAGTTAGTTACCTAATTACAGAGGACGGATTCTTTTTTGTGCGCGGAAAATAGAACTAACGGAACAGGTTCGAGACCGCGATGCCCGAAGGAATCATGACCAGGATCAGAAGCAGGGTCCCTCCGAAGAACCAGTAACTCAGTTCGTCCTTCTGCTTGGCGAAGATGAAATACTGGAGGAAATTCAGGAAAGAGAGGACGAAAAGGGCGATACCTCCGAAAGAAGAAACACCCAGCAGAAATTCGAATGTCAGGACCTGCACGCAGAGCAGGATGCAGTTCGGAATAACCAGGTCTTTCAAGAGGGAGAGCTGCAGGACGAAAGCGAGAATCGCCACGATGCAGACGGCCATCGCGCCGAGTAGGAAAATCCGGGAATACGGGGAGAAATCCGCCGGATCGAACGCGGCCGAATACCCCGAGACGCGGTACACGACTTCCCCCAAGACCATTTCTCCCCCGACCGTGCGCCGTTCGAGCTTCGTATACGCGTAGCAGTTCGGGATGGCCCAGAAAAAGAAGTAGAGGACGGAAAGGAGGACGGTGAAAATCCGGCTTCCCAGCGAGAGAGTCGCGCGCGTCGGTTCCGATAAAGAGCGCCCTTTCGGACGGATTTTGCTCGTTTCCATACGTATATTTATCATAGCATATCCGTTTTCCCCGTTTCGGGTGAACTCTTCCCGGGGACGGATTTCTATTCATTTATAAGGACAGCGAAAGGAAAGTGGATTAAACTAAAAAAGGAGTCATTCAGAACATGCTGCAGCTCAATTGCCAAACCCTGCCGGATAAGAACGGCGTGTACGATTTCTTAGCCGACATGCGGAATCTGTTCTATCCGGGTTTCTTTGCCCCGGAGAAACAGGACGAACAGGAAATCCTTTTACGGAGCAAGAAGCGTTTTTTGACCTCGATCTGCTCGGATCTCGACAACATGAACGCCTTCTTCTCGAAGATTGGCGAACTGAAACAGAAATACGCGCAGGACGTCTCGTTCTTCTACGATTCGGATCCGGCCGCGGATTCCTTGGAGGAAATCATCTCGACCTACCCGGGATTCACCGCGTCTTTCTACCACCGGATCGCCCACGAACTGTATTTATTGGGATTAAAGGTCGTCGCCCGCGTCATCTCCGAATACGCCCATTCCATGACCGGAATCGACATCCATCCGGGAGCCACAATCGGTTCCCCGTTCTTCATCGACCACGGCACGGGCATCGTCATCGGCGAGACCTCCGTCATCGGCCACCACGTCAAGATCTACCAGGGAGTGACTCTCGGCGGGCTTTCTCTGGCCAAAGGCCACGCCCTCAACGGCGTCAAGCGCCATCCGACCATCGGGAACTACGTCACGATCTATTCCGGGGCGTCCATCTTGGGCGGGGACGTCGTCATCGGAGACCACGTCGTCATCGGTTCCAACGTCTTCTTGACCGAATCGGTCCCGGCGAACATGCGCGTCAGAATCGCCAAACCCGAACTCGAAATCCTTCCGAAGACGCCGAGAAAGCCGGAAGAAAAGGAACATTGAGCGGAAAACAAAAACCGGGCGGAGCAAATCCGTCCGGTTTTTTCGCCGAGCTTTGAACTATTAGAAGATCGACGCTTCGTACGACGGAATCTGGAAATAGTTCGCCGTACCCGGCATCGAGGAGTAGGAGGACTTCTTCACGTCGAGAGGCGTGTAGTCCTGGTAGTTGCTTAACACCGCTTCCTCCCCGTCGGTCGCCTTGATTCCGAGAATCTTGAAGTCGTTCTCCTTGTAGGAAACGGAAGCGTAGCTCTGAAGCTGGGTGTGCGTCTGCGCCTCGCTCTTATAGTACGCCATGAACGAGGCATAGCGGGACATGGAGCTGTCGACGCCGTACGCGCAGTCGGCCGAGAGCGTCACACTCGCCTTCAGGACCGAGGCGATGTCCGCCGTGAAGTCGGCCCCGCCGATGCCGCCGACATTTAACGACTTCAGGCGCGAAGCGTCCCCTTCGTCGCTGACCTTCAGCGTGATCAGAGCGTTCGAGATGGTGATGGACGGAACGTGGATGAAATTGTAGAGGTTCAGATGGAGCGAGAACGCGCGGTTCGTTTCGTCCCAGTCCGTATCCGAGAAATAATCCTCGTAGTTCTTCGTCAGGATGTCCTGGGAAGAAGAGGAGTTCGGATGGTTCACCTGGTAATTGACCACGTGGAGGATGTCGTCCCCGTAGGAGGACGAGATCGCCTGGATGTGCATCGCGACGTCGAGGATGTAGAACGTGATGTTGTCCAGGACGTCCTTCTGCGAAGCCTTGAACATCCGCGAAGTGACCTTTAGATAGTCCTTCTTGCTGAAGATGCTTCCGGACGTGTAGTTGTTGTTCCACGTCTGGAGGATGTACGCGTCTCCGTTCTCGTCGATGAAGAACTCGGAAGCGTAGAAGTTCGAGGAAGTTACATCCGTCTTCCCGTTATAGACGAAGGCGAGATACGCCGTGACGTTCCCGTCGCCGTCGATGCGGACTTCCCCGTGGATATGAATCGAATAGCCCGACAGTTTGCCGATGGTCTTAACGAGACTGCCGATGATTCCTTCCCCTTCCATGCCCAGGGTAAGCGTTCCCGTGATGTAGAAGAAACGTTCCTCGGTCGTGTTCAGCGTGAACTTGATGAAGAGCGACAGGAAATCGAGCTTGATGAAGTTCCCTTTCGTCGAAGAGGCGTACATCATGATTTCGTGCTTGACGTCTTTTCCGGAAGTGAGATCGTACGACGTGTACGAACGGGTCGTGTCGGTCTTGGACGAGGAAAAGATATCTTCTTCGGTTCCTTCCTGAATCGGGGAAAGAACCATGTCGATCTTGGTCGTCTTCCCGTCCTGGTAGGCCGTTACGGACGCGCCGGTCACGCCGTAGACCGTGTTGCCGGAGGAATCGAGGGAAGGAGTGATCTTCAGAACGAAATCGTCGTCGCCTTCCGCGCCTTCCTGGAACATGGCTGCGCCGATCTTGAGGCTCAGCTCGAAGCTTCCGTCGGACTGCTTGTTCAGATCGAAGCCGTGGACGCAGCCGGTCTCCAGCGTGGCGAAATCGCCGTTCTTGAACGCTTCCATGATCGGGAGCTTGTTCACGGCGGTCTGCATCTGCCGGACGTATTCGTAAAGGAGGTTCGTCTTATTGACCGATAAGGACGAAATCTCGTCCATCAGGTCGTAAATCTGCTGCGCCTTCAGCTTCACGTGCATCTTGTCGCGGTATTCCGCCGTGAGGACGCCGTGGTAAGTATCCGAAGAATCCGCGTCGTCCGGGACGTCGTAATTGAGCTCGACGAGATGGCTCGTGCGGTTCGAGGAGGAATAGTCCTCCTTGTTCTCCTGAGCCGGTTCGTACAGGGTGATGTCCCCAAAACCTTCGAAAAGATCGGTGTCGAAGCGGTTGTTCTTAAAGCCGGTCGAGACATATAACGTCGAATAGAGGTGGATTTCCTTCGTGTAATCGAGGACCGTCCCGTCGTAGATCGATCCGGTCAGGTTCAGCTTGAACCGGTCGAGGTCCTTCGGCAAGTTCCCTAAGGCCAAAAACGTCTCGTCGAGACTCTCGTAGGCGTCTTTTTCCTCGTCGGTGAGCGAATCGAAATCCTCCGGGACCTGGTTCGCGAGGATGTTGAGGTCGAGAGTGACTTCCATCGAGGCGTCGTGGACCTTCCCGTCGTACTCGACGTGGTTCGTCACGGTGACGGGGTTCTTCGTCTTCAGAGCGGTCAGATCGTGCGCCTGGTTCGCCTTCACTTCGAGATTGAGGTTTGATAGCGTCATGGACGTCCCGAGGTCGATTTCGTCGAAATCCGTGTAGAACGTGTATTCCTTCGTGTCGGAATCGTACGACGTGTCAATCGATCCGAGCCCGCTCTTCATCGTCTTTAAAAGCGCGTTCAGATCGATGTCCGGCATCGAGGAGAACGTCGGGTTCGAGACGAAATCCACGGTCGCGGCCGCTTCCTGCAGCTCGTTCAACGTCGCGATGACCGAATCGGACGACAGCGTGAAGACTTTCGCGGAAGAATCCTCCGACCGGGCCGAAAGATAGAGCTTCTTATCCTTGTACTGGTAACGGAAGCTCTCGCTCGGAGACGTCGAATTCTCTTGGGCGGAAAGCCCGATGTAACCGAAGAGTTCCGGATCCGGAATGGAATGCCCGTCCTCGTTCTTCAGGTCGAAACGGAAATACATGTCGTTCGGGAAGAGCTTCAGAGGAGTGTAGGAAGTGGCTTCCCCATCGAACTCGGTCGACTGGACGGTCACCGTCCCGTCGGAAATCTGCAGGGAATTGTCGTTCAACAAGCCCTTGAGAACCTTTCCGAAATCCGAATCACCCGTATCGTCCGAGGAATGGTCCTCCCACCAGAAATCCTTTTCCGAGGAAGAGGAAGCGTCGCCGGCGAAGCGGGCTTCCGCCCCGGAAGCATAGGAAAGGGACGAAGTCGCCAACAGGAACATCGCGCATACGGAGATGATCTTCTTCGTTCCGAACAGCTTCATCCTTTTTCCTTTCTTCTTTTCTGGATTTTAAGAAATAACTTTTAACGAATAATAACTAATTCCCCTGGAAATAATAGGCTTTGTCCGCGGTGTTCGCATCGCTGGCCCTATACGTCAAGACGTTCCCGTTGTTATTGACCGTGACGTCCGTCAGCACGCCGAGCATCTTCGAATACGAATAGCCCGTGACTTCGAAATCGCCCAGGTTCTGCGCTTCTTCCGAAGAGGAGTACCAGTTCATGAACTCGTTGTAACGGGTCATCTTGTCGCTGACATCCGTGTGGTTGTCCAGATGCACCGCGACGTTCAAAGAGACGAGCCCGCCGAAGTTCCCGATCTCCTTCTTGTAGAGATCGCCGTTGGAGTCTTCGCTGCGTCCCTTAATCTCGATGCTCGAGAGCTTCGCGCTTTCGACATCCTCGTCCTCGTAATAGGCGTTGATCAGAAGGTGCCCGAGGCTCAGCTGGTCTCCGACGTCTCCGGAGAAGTCCGCGATCTTGGAAAGATCGAGGTCGAGGCCCATGTAACGGGCGGTCGTATCGCTCACCGCGCCGGCGAAGATCTGCGAATAATCGTCCGTGAGGGCGAAGTTGAACAGCGAATCCGAAGAGGAATCCGAAGATTCGGACGTTCCTTCGGCCGCGCTTCCGTCCGCATCCTTCGTCTCTTCCGTCTTTTCGATCCCTAGACCCAGCGCGGAATAGACGTTCGCCAGAGCGAGGTTCCCGATGGCCTTTCCTCCGACGCCGGTCCCAAGGACCGTGCGGAAATTGAGGGCGTATTCCATCAGGTAATAGACCGCGTTCTTACTCAGTTCGGACGAAGCGACCTTGACAAAGGACGAGGAGTAGTTCTCTCCGCCTTCCGGATTGACCGTCTTCAGACCGTAGATCTCGTCGCGGGAAGTCGAGAAGAAGAACTCCGAGGCGAAGAAGCCTTCGTCGGTGATGTCCGTCGACCCGTTGTTGCTTAAGGCGACATAGGCCTTCACTTCCCCGTCGTCGATTTCGATCTCGGCGTGCGCGCGGAGAATGAACGCGTCCATCGTGATGTCCGATCCAACGGAGGCGCCGATGGAAATCTTGCCGGTCAGATAATAATAGGATTCGTCCGTGGTGTTGATGCCCATCTGGAGCAGATTCGCCACGTTGTCGAACGAAACGAAGCGGTTCTTGTCCGCGGCGGAATAGAGTAGGACGTCGAACGCGTGGTCCGTCGAGACTTCTTTTTCATCGACGGTCGCGACGCTCGTATAGACCGTGACGGCGTCGTTCTTGCGGTACTTGTGCTCGGTTGAAGAAGTCGTGTCGGTCGTATAGCCCGAACCGGCGTAATCTTTTAGACTCAGCGTGAAATCGGCGTTATATCCGGCCAGATCGTTCATGGCGATCGAAGCGGAAGACAAGGAATCCTTCTCCGGATCGTACGTGAACGTCAGGACGACCGACGTGTCGTCCTTGACGGCGTCCGCTTCGATTGAAGCGGCGTCTAAGAAGACCTTCGGGGAGACCCTGACGGTCAGTTTCGAATCCGTCACTTCCCCGTCGGAGAACGCCGCGGCGTTCAGGATCGGGGACAGATCCCCGTCCTTGATGATCTCGGGGACAGCGAGTGAATCCGCGGAGGACTGCAGATACTTCATCGCGGTCGTCATGACCTTCGTGGAAGGAATCTTCGAAGCTTCGTCGAAGATGCGAACCACCGAACGGTCGGAGGCGAGGATGTGCATGTGGTCGTTATATTCGACGGTCGTCCCCGCGTAAGAGGAATTCGTCCCGTCGTCCGGAATATACGTGTATTCGAGGCGGTGCAGATTGCCCGCTTCGTCTTTCATGGTCATATACCCGTCGCCGTCCGTCTTCGAATCCTCGGTCAGGAAGGAATTCTTTCCTTTGACCGTGACGAGCGTCTTTTCGTCGGCTCCGGAGACCTTCTTGACGCTGCCTTCGATCGCAAGGTCGAACTTCTGCAGCTGGCTGGGCAGATTGAGGAACGACGCGACCGGATGGTCGAGAAGGACATAGGAGGATTCATCCCCGTCGAGAGCGAACTTCGAGGAATCGAAATCGAGCAGGTTCATCGTGATGGTCGACGAAACGTTGTCGTATCCGAGGACGGCGTTCAAAGCCGTGAATTTTTCGCTCGTCGCATCGAGCGTCAGAGTGACTTTCTTCAGCTTGGACAGCATCTCGATCTTGTTCGAAAACACGAGCGGGAGATTCAGTTCGACCCTGAACGCGCCCATATCGGAATCTTCGGCCGAAACGGACAGGAACGACTGGAATTCCCCGCCGAGATATCCGTTCTTCACTTCGTCGACGAGCTTCTTGAAATCGTCGGAGAGATATTCGGAGTTGTTGATTCCGTCCAAGATCGAATTAATCGTATCCATGGAATCCGAGATCGTCGTCGATTCGGACTTGTCGTCCATCAGACCGATGGCTTTCTCGATGGTCGAACCGGAGATCTTGTTCTTGAAGGAAGAAAGACCGCCGTATTCGAAATAGAGGTTCTGGTTCAGGAACTTCGCGTCGAACGACTTGTTGACCGGGGAAGAAGTCCCGCTCGAAGAGAGGTTCGCAAAGAGGTGGTAGCTTCCTAAATCCTGCTCGGTGAATAAGGACTTCGAGGTGTTGAGCTTGGTGAGATCCCCGTCGATCGAGCCGGAAAGGGAGTATGTCTTATCCGTCTCCCCGTCGTAGACCGTGTTGACCGAATACCCTAAGGAGAACTGCTTCGCCTTCACGAGCTCGCTCACCGAAGCGAACACCGGAGCGATCCGGTTGAGGCTCTTATAGGAAGCGGTATCGACGCTAACGATCGTCGCGTCCGTGAACTCGTTAAAGGAGATTTCCGCCGTGAGGGAATACCCCTTGTACGCGAGGCCGGAAATCGAAACCGATTTGAAATACCCATCCGTATCGGTCGAAAAGGCGATTTTCACGTTCCCGTCCCCGAGGCCGAACGCCTTTGTGTTGATCTGGAACGAGATCGAATTGAGCAGATCCCCTTCTTCCTTCTTCTCGACGGATAGGCCGTATTCCTGATCCATCAGAGAAGCCGGAAGGACGATCTTCCCGTCCTCGACCATGTTGAAGTTCTTCAGGACCGAAAGGATCTTGTTGACCGTGTCGGTCGTGTCCGAGACTTCCCGGTCTTCGGTCAGATCCGAAGCGTATCCGATGATGTCCTCGATCGCGGAATTCTCCACTTTTCCTTTGAAGGAATCCCCGAAATCGAGATAGGTCGTCTCTTTCGAATAGAGGGCCGAGAAGCTCTGTTTCCCGTATCCTTTGACTTCGTCGGTGAGCTTGAGCTGATACGTCCCTTTCGTCGCAAAATCCTCGACAGCGGCGACCGAGGAGAAATCCCCGGCGATTCCGAGATCGATCGTGTGGGAGGCGAGTGCTAACGGCGCCGTCTCGTCACTGGAAAGTCCGATCTTGACGTCCGCGTTGAAATTCGAGTTCTTCGCGTAGGTCCCTAACGTCGTGAATAACGACGTCGTCAGCTTATCCACCGAAGTGAACGAGCTCTTCTCGCTGTCACTGAGGCCGTTATAGACCGACGAATTCTTCGCCATCGTCAGAGGCATGTGGAGTTCTAATTCGAACGACTGGCCTCCCTTGGTGATCGTAAGAGGAGTGCCGCTTTCGGTATAGATGCCGGTGAGGTTGTTGTCGTCGTCGTGCGTCAGGTAGACCGCGATGTTCGAAACTGTGATCCCGTCGACGGTCAAAGCGTCGTAAAGGACGTGGAACGCCTTCTGGTCCGTTCCGTCAATCCTGACCGTGTCCGTCCCGTCCCCGATCTTGACGATCTTTTCGATTTTCTTTAAAAGCGCGACGATATCGATGTTCCCGAGGTTCGAGGTTTCCGGAACCGACGGGGCCGGAACGAACTTCGAGACCGCGTTGACCACGTCGAAGATGCCGCTGTAGTCGGCGTTGACTCCGACGGAGAACTTCCCGCCCATGTACGTGAAATAGATGGCCGAGGAGGAATCGTAGTTGACCTGGACGTTCGAGGACTGCCCGTCGTAGGAAAGCCCAATATTGCCCTGGATCTTCGGGGAGGACGAATCGAGGAAGTTGAACTCGGTATCCCCGATGTTCATTTTGAACATCGACCCCATCAGGGAGGCCGCCTTGAACCCGACGTAGGAATTCTTACCGACCGTGAAGTCGTTGTAATTCAAAACGTTCTTCAGCATTTTCGTAAACGCCGAATCGGTCGTGTCGTCGTCCGTGTGGTTGTCGCCCCAGGTGTTGTCCTTATTCTGGTTCTGCTGCTGGGCGGCCATCGCCGTGGCGTACTCTTCCCCTTTTTTCGCGGTGAGAAGATAGGAACCGGTGCCGGAGACCACCGTGGTGATCGCTCCGACCAGAACGTATAACAATGCTTTCTTCATACTTTTATCTGACCCCCTCTTGGTTACTGATCGACATCGCTGAAATCGTGAATCTGCTGCACCGTGTACGGATCGTCTATCGTCGTGATGGACGGAATCGTCAGGCTCAGCTGATTCCCGTCCTTGTCTACGAACCCATCGATGCGGTCCGAATGGTAGTAATACTGGTAGAACACCATGTCCAGATTGACGCTCAGCCCGTATTCCTTCCCGTTATAGACGTCGTGGAAGTACGAATCAATGAGGTAGAGATCCTTGTCGAGATGGAACTCGATGCGGCTCTCTGAGAACGACGGATAGTCGTCCAGCCCTCCGGTGGTCTTCATCTGGACCTTGTAGTAGCTCGTCGCCGTCGAAGGATCGAGCGTAAGGACGACCTTGTACGTCCCGTCGTCGAGCGTCTGGATGCTCGACTCGTCGCTCTTGACCGTGCTTTCCATCAGGTCGTAGGTGATGACCCCGTTCACTTCGTGCTTGCCCTTCGCGTCGGAAGCCTCGTACGTCGTAAGATCGTCGGTGAGATAGACTTCTGGGACGGCCAGATCCGAATCGGAGCTCTGTGCCACGAAGTAGTTCGCCTTGAATAGCTTCCCGTATTTCTGGATGTAGTCGTCGTACGTGTAATCGACCGGAGAAGGGTTGTTCGCCCAGTCGCTCGGCGTGCTCAGCACGTACCCTTTCATCGTCCCGCTCTTATCGTCGTAGAAACGGTACGCCGTGTTCAGGTTCACCACGACCGCGTGCGTGTTCGAGATGTTCTGGTAGAAGATTTCGTTCGGCGTCGAGACCGTCGCGTTGTAGACCTTGGTCGTCGACGCGGAGGACGTCGCTTTCGAATACCCCACGTTCATCGCGTAAGGCGACTGGCTCTGCAGCCAGCAGGAATAGTTCACGAGGTCGTAGAGCTTGTCCTTGTAGTCGCTGACGAGCGTCCCCGAATCGAGGGACAGGCGGATCGCCGCTTCCTTCGAGCTGATCGGGGTCGACGGATGCCTGTCGAACGTGTTAATTGTCGGAATGGTGTGGGTCGACGTATAGAGGAACATGCCTCCGAAAGCTCCCGCCGTCCCGAACACCAGAGCGATTGCAATCGAAATAATCGTCGTCTTCGTCGAAGACGGCTCGCTCTTCTTTTTCTTCTTCTTTCCCTTTCGGGCGGAGTCGGAAGGTTCCTTCTCTTCTTCCTTCCCTTCCGTCCTTTCATGAGGAACAGGACTTTCGGGGAGAGTCGGAGAGACGTCTTCCGTCTTCTCTTCTTCGGTTTCTTCCGGATTCATGAATCGCTTTTTTTCTGTTTATTGTAGAGTTCGCGGAACGGGACTCTTCGCAAACTAAGCTACTCGCGTATCCTTATGAATGCAAATTTGCCCTCCCTTCTTTGCGACACGGGTTAAAAACTGTCCGAAAAAAGCCCGGAAAGGCTCCCGGCAAATGAGAATATTTTAATAGAAAGAAGAAAATACGGCCTCAGCGCGCGAAGCGGGAACTGAATTTTCTAATATACGACAGAACCAATTAAGCGAGCTCTTCTACGAGCGAGGAAAGATCCCCGTCCTGAATGACTTCGCTTCCTTCCGGCAGAACGATGTTCAGCGCCTTAGGAACAATGCGGATGGCGTAGTCTTTGTTGAGGAAAATCTCCCCGTCGAGAGACGTCACGATGTCCTTGTCGGAATGGATTTCCAAGGACGTGCACTGATAGTACGAGAGCAGCTTCTTCGTCTTTTCGTTCTTGAGGTGCTTGCCGGCCCTGTAGACTTTCATCAGCGTCGCGAGCTGGGTCTTTTTGACCTTCTTGACGCAGCAGACGTCAATCTTCCCGTCGTCCATCACCGCGTGGGGAGCGGCGATGAACCCTCCTCCGCAGGTCGACCCGTTCGAGACCGCCGTCAAAAGGCACAGCCCGTCCCGGACTTCCTTCCCGTCAATCACGATGCGCATCCTCTGGTTGAGTTTCCCCAAAATCGTCCACGCCGCGGACAATAGATACGCGCCTTTCCCAGTCATCAGAGGCCACCTCTTAATCTTCATCATGTTGTAGACGACTTTCCCGTCGAAACCGAAGTTCCCCATGTTCATGGTGTAATACCCGTTCACGTCGAGGACGTCGATCTTCGCGACGTGCCCGTTGATCAGGTTGGTCAGATCCGAGAAGGATTCGTGCTTGGTGAACCCTTTGACGAAATCGTTCCCCGATCCGGTCGCGACCGAGGCGTACTCAATCCGTTCGGAAAGACCGCCGGCGTTCACGAGGTTGAAGAACGTCCCGTCCCCGCCGATACCGTAGAGACGGATAGGTTCGCAAGGATGCTCGATGAGGTACTGCCTCACCTTTTCCTTGCTCTCTTCCTTGGACTGAGTGATGAAGATCTCGTAATCGATCTTTGAGCCGTAATCTTCTAAAGTCTTCTTCACTTTCCCGCTGATGTCGCTGTGTCCGGCAAAAGGGTTCACTAAAAATACGTGTTTCATGGGTTTTCCGTTTCTTCTTTCTCTCAGGATTCCGTCTTCCCACAAGAATCATACGCCTTTTAGGAAAGATTTACGAGAAGGACGGGATTTTCCGTCTTATAATGGTTCTCGTGAAAGAATACGGATTCGACTCGGAGATTTATCAGACCGTCGCCGGGTATGGGAAAAAGATCCTGGCCAGCAGGGAGATGAAACAGAACCGCAAGCTGCCCATGCACGGAAACGTCTCGATCTACGAGCACTGCTTCTCGGTGGCCTACGTCGCTTTGATTCTGTCCAGGAAGAAGGAACATGAGAAACCGATATCGGAAAAAGAACTGATCTACGGGGCCCTGCTCCACGATTTCTTCCTCTACGACTGGCACCGCCACGACAGCTGGCACCGTCTCCACGGCTACCGCCATCCGCGCTTCGCCTGCCAGAACGCTTCCGCCCGGTTCGTCCTCACAGCCAAAGAAAAAGACATCATCCTCCACCACATGTTCCCGCTGACAATCATCCCGCCTTTAAGCCGGGAAGGATGGTACGTCTGCCTCGCCGACAAGTACTGCGCCCGTTACGAGCATAAGTACCGCCGTCCCGTAATCGACCTGAAGAGGGTCCTTTTCGAGGAAGAGAAAGAACGGAAGAACAGTTTGAATAAAAAGCCGTTCCTCCGTCGAGAGCTGCGTTCGGTCTAGGAAACGCCGATTGATTTCAGGTGTTTTCTGAACGAAGAGAGGCAGGAAGAGAAAGAACGGAAATCCTCCTGGTCTTCTGTATACCGGATGTACGAGGCGAAATCCCCGCTTAAATACGCGAGGATTTTTTTGTCGTATTCCGTCCTCTGATCCGAAAGGGGATCATCCTGAGCCGCTTCGAGATAAAGCTTCAACGCGTCCTGCCTAAAATATTCGGAATACGTCCCGGAGGACCTTTCGACGTTTTCGTCGAATCCGGTCTTGTTTTCCCTTGCGTTTTCTACCGCCGAAGCGCTATTGACGAGGACGTTCTGTTTCTGGGCGATCTGCAAAAGGTTCTTCTGATTCGTCGTTAGATCCCGGACGAATTCCCTTGCGTACGTCATGTTGTCGCACTTCGGATTGACCAGGAGATAGTAGTGGTCCCTGCGGAAACGGTTCGACGGGGCGACTAATCCCCAGTTCCCTTTCGTTTCGTTGGCGTCCATGTACGAGACGAACGCGGGAACTTCCTCCGAAGAAAGGAAGAACGAAAAGACCTTGCTATCCGCCTCGTGGTCGCGGTCCCAGCTTCCGTGCTCGTTCCGGTCCGTGTTGTGGCAGTATCCGTTCTCGGAAAGATACTTGGCTTCCCCGAGCCAGGTCGTGACGGGGACGTTCCTGCTTTCCTCCGGCTGGATCAGATTCGTGACGCCGCTGAATTTCTTTTCCGAAGTGACTAAAGGCGAGGAATTCGCGGAATAGAAGACGTCGAGGTCGTCCGCGTAGGACGAAGAGAAATAATAGTCATATTTCTTCAAAAGAGCCGACGATTCGTTGATGGAAGTGAAATCCTTGAATTTCTCCTGGATAAAAGAAGGCTCGTCCGTCCCGAAGACTTTCTTGGCCATGAGACGGTTATACGCCAGTAAGCCCGAAGAGACTTCGAAACACGACGCGCGGAGATTTCCTTCCGCGTCCTCGCCGGCTTTCCTAACGTACGGGAACTGGTAGGAGAATTCGTTTTTGTCCATGCCTAGACCGTTGACCAGATCGAGGGCGCAGGAGGAGTTCAGAAAATACGGCAGATCCCGTTCTTCGACCATGTAGACGTCTTCGGCGGTCCCGTTTTGAATCCGTTTTAAGAGGTTCTCGGCGTAGCTGTCCGGATCCGTGTCTTCCTTATAGGTCAGAACCGCACCGCTTTTCAGAGCGTCCTGGTTCTTCTTGTTCGAGACGGTGAAGTCGTAAAGAGGGGAGTTCCGGATGAACGAGCGCATGGAGAACGAGGAAGGATACGAAATCGTGAAATCCTCCCCTCCGTCGGCAAGGCTCAGGACGCTCGAACCGGAATAGGAAGGAGAAACTAGGGGATCCAAAAAGACCGCGGAGAGGACTCCGGAGAACAGAAGGAGGATCGAGACGTCTTTCCGCGCTTCGCTCATACGACGACATTATAAACGAAAGAGGGCCGCCCCGTTTCCCGATAAAAGGGACTTCCTGTCCAAAAGGGCGCTGTTCTCTTTTGGGGATTTCGTGTCCGGAATGCGGTAAAATAAATCTCGGAAAAGGAGAAAAGAGAAAATTATGGCCTGTACGACGATACTGGTTGGAAGCAAGGCTTCCTACGACGGCTCGACGATGATTGCGCGGAACGACGACGGGCATTTCGACGTCAAGAAATGCATCGTGGTCGAACCGAAGGATCAGCCGAGGAAATACCGCTCGGTCATCGGGAAACTGACGATCGAGCTGCCGGACAATCCGCTGCGGTACACGATGATGAAGAACGTGGATCCGAAGGCGGGCGTCTGGCCGGCATCCGGGGTGAACTCGGAAGGGGTCGGCATGACGGCGACGGAGACGATCACGTCGAATCCGCGCGTCAAGGGAGCGGATCCCTACGTCCTGCCGGAAGAAAAGAGGAACGGGAAACCGGGCGGAATCGGCGAGGAGGACCTCGTCCTGATCGTCCTTCCGTACATTCATTCGGCGCGGGAAGGCGTTCTGCGCTTAGGGGAGCTGCTTGAGAAATACGGAACGTACGAGCCGAACGGCATCGCGTTCAACGACACGAAGGAAGTCTGGTGGCTCGAGACGATCGGCGGACACCACTGGATTGCCAAGCGCGTCCCGGACGACCGTTACGTCGTGATGCCGAACCAGTTCGGGCTCGACAATTTCGACTGGGACGACGCGTACGGGGAACAGAAGGAAAACCTCTGCTCGAAGGATCTGAAGGAATTCGTCGAGAAGAACCACCTCGATCTCGGAAATTCCGGTAAAGGGTTTAATCCCCGTCTGGCCTTCGGATCCCACGCTGACTCGGACCACGTTTACAATACTCCGCGCGCCTGGTTCATGCTGCGCTATTTCAATCCGCGCACGTACAAGTGGGACGGAGAGGACGCGGATTTCACGCCGGAATCGGACGATCTTCCGTGGTCGATGGTCCCGGAGAACAAGATCACGATCGAGGACGTGAAGTACATCCTGTCCTCGTATTACCAGGGCACGCCGTACAATCCGTTCGGGAAAGACGAAAAGAAGAGAGGGATCTACCGTCCGATTGGGATTTCCCGCACGAGCTTCATGAGCTGCCTGCAGGCCCGTCCGTACGTCCCGAAGGGAATCTCGACGATCGAATGGTTCTGCATGGGCTGCAACGCGTTCAACAGCTTCGTGGCGATCTATCCGAACGTCCCGAAGACCCCGGATTACTTCTCGAAGACCGAACTGACGGTCGACTCGACGAAGTTCTACTGGGCGAACCGGCTCATCGGCGTCATCGCCGACAGTCACTTCGCGGCGACCTCGATCCACATCGAGCGTTACCAGAACCGCCTGCAGGAACGCTGCCACGAACTGATCATCCGCACGGATAAGAAGTTCTCCGAATCCAAGGACCTCAAGGTCCTCGAGGAAGCGGACCGGGAGATGGCGGACATCGCGCGGAAAGAAACCGACGAATGCCTGAAGAACGTCCTTGCCGCAGGATCTGAGAAGATGAAGACCGGATATAGCCGCACGGATAATTAAAAGTTAAGAAGATTTGAAATAAGCCTCTTTTCCGGATGTTCCGTCTTTCCGGAAAAGAGGCTTTTAACGTGAATTCCTTATAAAAAACAACCTGCGGCAGAGACTGCCGCAGGCGATTTTCCGATTGGTGACCCATGCGGGATTCGGACCCACGAATAACGCCTTGAGAGGGCGCCGAGTTAAGCCACTTCTCCAATGGGCCAATTCGCTTAACTATTAAAACATAAGAGAAACGGGATTTCAATAGAAAAAACAGCAGGCACCCTTGAAGAAAAGAATCAGATGTTCACGCCCATCTTTCGCAGATAAGCAAGATCCTCCGCACTCTGCCCAACTTCCTCTTCTTCCTTCTTTTCCTTCGCCCGCGGGAAAGCCCGGTCGTAGGTGTCCTTCATCTCCTTATAGGAGACGTGCGTATAAATGGAAGTCGTCCCGATGGAGGAATGCCCCATCAGTTCCTGAATCGTCCTCAGATCCGCGCCGTTGGAAAGAAGGGTCGTCGCGAAGGAATGGCGCAGCTTGTGCGGATGGAGGTTGACGAATTCCCCGCTCTTCTTCTCGATCTCGGTCATGATGTACTCGAGGCCGCGGACGCTGAGCTTCTCTCCTTTCGCGCTTAGAAATAGCCAGTTTCCCCGTTTCTTGACGTCCCTGCAGCGGGACTCGAGGACCGGGCGGAGGTTCCTAAGATAATCCAATAAAGCGTCCCGCGCGCTCTTGGTGAACGGGACAATCCGCTCTTTCTTTCCTTTTCCGAAGACGCGAATCCACCTCTCGCGGAAATTGACCGAAGAGAGGGTCAGCGAACAGAGTTCGGAAGCGCGCAAGCCCGACGCGAACAGGATTTCGAGGATGGCCTGGTCGCGCACGGCGGTCTCGTCCGTCCGTTTCCGGTTCGCTTCGAACAGGCGTTCCACTTCTTCCGGGCTCAGGAAATCCGGGAGCTTCTTTTCCGTCTTCGGAGAAGAGACCAGCTCGAAAGGATCATTAGAGATGAGATGGATGCTGTAGAGGTACGAATAAAAATGCCGGAGGGCCGAAAGGCACCTCTTGACAGTCTTCTTCGAATTCCCCCGGTTCGAAAGATCGAGCAGATACCCGCGAATCTGTTCGAGGTTGACGTCCTGATAGGAGACGCCGATGGAAGAAAGGAATCCGAGGAACTTCGAGATGTCTTCCTTATAGTTTTTGGCCGTGTTCAAAGAATACTTCCGTTCGTTTAAAAGATACGAAAGGAAGCGTCTTTCCTCGTCCGATTCGACTTTCAGAAGTTTCTTCCGAGCCATTCCGGAATCACCTCCGAGGAATGTTCGTAGACTTCTTCTTTATTCATGCGGTAAGGATACTGGTAGATTCCGTACGTCGCGTTCATCGGCGCAAAATGCTTCGGCGAGGACATGACCAGATAATTGATCAGGGAGCCGAGCATCGTGTCGGTCGGAATCGGGTCGAAGGGTTTACCTTCGAGGCGCTCGAGGACGTAATAACCGGCCAACAGGCCCGACGCGGCGGATTCGGGGTAGCCTTCTACCCCGGAGAACTGACCGGCGACGTAGGTGTTGCGATCCTGCTTCAAGGATAGATTGCGGTTCAGCGCCATCGGGGCGTTGATGTACGTGTTGCGGTGCATCAGCCCGAAACGGGCGAAACGCGCCTTGGAAAATCCCGGGAGCAGCGAGAAGACCCGCTTCTGTTCCCCGTATTTCAGGTTGGTCTGGAAACCGACCATGTTATACAAGTCTCCGGCGACGTCGTCCTGGCGCAGCTGGACCACCGCGTACGGACGGACGTTCTCCGTCTCGAGGCCTTTCGGCTTCAGCGGTCCGAAACGCAGGGTGTCGATTCCCCTCTTCGCCATCACTTCGACCGGCAGACAGGCCTCGAAGTGGTCGAAATCGTGCAGCTCGGCTCTTTCGGCGGAGCAGAGTTCCCTGACGAAGTCCTCGTATTCCTCCTTAGTCAGAGGGACGTTCAGATATGATCCTTCCCCTTTGTCGTACCGGGATTTGAAATACATCTTCGAAAGATCGAGCGAATCCACGTAGACTAACGGCGCGGCCGCGTCGAAGAAGGAACAGAACGAACTCGCGTACTCGTTCTGGAAGAACGAGACCAGTTCCGGCGCGGTCAGAGGGCCGGAGCAGACGATGTTGATCACGTCCTCGCCTTTTTCTAAAGACGTCACCTTCTCATGAACCAGGCGCACGTTCGGGAGCGAAAGGACTTTGTCGGTGATGTAGCGGCTGAACGCGGTCCTGTCGACGGAGAGGTCCTGTCCGCCCGGAAGGCGGTTCTTCTCGGCGGATTCCATGACCAAAGAGCCGAGCGCCTTCATCTCGGCTTTTAAAAGCCCGCTCGCGTTGTCGCGCGCGACGGATTTCAGGGAATTGGAGCAGACCAGCTCGGCGAGCAGGTCCTTTTCGTGGAAAGCCGGACCGAGTTCCGGTTTCATCTCGAAAAGATCGACCGCGTACCCGCGTCTCGCCAAAAGGTAAGCGGCTTCGCAGCCGGCCAGACCGGCGCCGATGACATGGATTTTCATACGTTACTTCTTCTTGGAAATCTTCTGGGTGAAACGACACTTCGGGAAATCCGAGCAGCCGTAGAACGTGCCGAAGCGTCCTTTCTTGAGGACGATGTGCCCGTGCCCGCACTTCGGGCAGACGGTCCCGACCAGATGGTCGGTATCTTCGTCAACCGACACTTCCTTGGCAGGCTCGGCGGCCTTTTTGACCGAATCCGGGAATTCCGTATAGTCGCAGGTCGGGAAATTGGAGCAGCCGATGAACTTCTTGCCGGTCTTCTTCGAGAAGCGGTAGACGAGCTTCCCTCCGCACTTCGGGCAGACCCTTCCTTCGACGTAATCGACTTCCTTCTTGATATAGTGGCAGGTCGGATAGTTCGAGCAGGCGACGAATTCGGTGCCGTACCGGCTCTTCTTGACGACCAGAGGCGATCCGCAGACCGGGCAGAGTTCCCCGGTCGGACGGTCCTTGACCTTTTCCATGTGCTCGAGGGCGTAATCGTACGCCGGAACGAACTTCGTGTAGAAATTGGACAGCAGCTCGTTCTTGGACGAGTCCCCGGATTTGATCTTCTCCAAGTCGCTCTCCATGTCGCGCGTGTAGTTGTAGTCCATCAGCGTCGGGAAGAACTCTTCGAGGCGTTCGACGACGAGCTTGCCGGTCTCCGTCGGAGTCAGGGCGTGCTTGTCCTCGATCAGGTACTGGCGCTTCTGGAGCGTGTCGAGCGTCGTCGAATACGTCGACGGGCGTCCGATGCCTTTTTCTTCCATCAGGCGGATGACCGTCCCGTCGTTATATTTGAACGGAGGTTTGGTCTCCTTCTCTTCCGAATGAATCGCGGCGGCTTCCACTTTTTCGTGGTTTTCCGCACTCTGGGCGATCGAAGGCGGAAGTTCGGCCGTCTTGGCGGAAGAAAGAGGAGCGAGCCCGCAGAATTCGTAGGCGAGCTGATACCCCTTGGATTCGTTTTTGACCGCGTCGGTCTTGAAGACGTATCCGTTCCCTTCGAACTTCAGGGTCGTCACCGCGTCAATCTTCGGTCCCATCAGGGACGCGAGGGCGCGGGCGTAGATCAGGCGGTAAAGGTTATACATCTGCGGCTTCAGAAGGCTCTTGGCCATCGCCGGCGTGAACGAAAGATCAATCGGGCGGATCGCTTCGTGCGCGTCCTGGATCAGATCCGAGCTCTTGCCTTTTTTCGCGCTGTTCCCTTTAAAGGCGCCCGGGCCGAATTTGGACGCGATGAAAGGACCGGCGGTCTCAACGAATTCCGGAGCGAGGCGGGTGCTGTCGGTACGGATGTAGGTGATCAGGGCGCGGAACGTCCCGTTGATCTCGACGCCTTCGAACAGCGACTGCGCGATCTGGGACGTGCGCTTGGCGCTGTATTTGAACTGGTTGTAGGCTTCCTGTTCCATCGTCGAAGTCGTGAACGGAGGTTTCGGCATCGTCACGCGCTTCGAGAAGCTCAGCGGAAGGACATCGTATTCCTTCGGGAGCTCGCTCATAATCTTCTTATACTGTTCTTCCGAGTCGATCGAGTACGGCTTATAGATGACGCCGTCTTTCGAATAGAGGTCCGCGGAAATCTTTTCTTTCCCGAATTCCCCGCTGATTGTCCAGTACTTCTTCGGGACGAACGAATCGATTTCCTTCTGGTGCTCGACGATCATCCTCAGCGTGACCGACTGGACGCGTCCGGCGGATTCCGCCTTCAGCTTGACCTTCATCAGCTTGGACAGATCGAAACCGATGATGCGGTCGAGGATTCTTCTGGTCTCCTGCGAGGCGACCAAGTCCATGTCGATGTGGGAAGGGTGTTCCATCGCGTCGAGGACCTGCTTTTTCGTGATGGCGTTAAAAGAAAGGCGCTTCACCGTCTTCACGTCGAGTCCGAGGACTTCGGCCAGATGCCAGGCGATCGCTTCCCCTTCGCGGTCGGGGTCCGTCGCCAGATAGACGTCGTCGGCTTTCTTGACGGCGCGCTTCAAGGTATTGACGACGTCGATCTTGTCTTTCATGACGACGTACGTCGGTTTGAATCCGTGTTCGATATCAACTCCGAGACCGCCTTTGCCGGTGGTCGCCAGATCGCGGATGTGCCCTTTCGACGCGAGGACCAGATAGTCCGGCCCCAGGAACGATCCGATGGTCTTGGTTTTATTCGGAGATTCAACAATAACTAATTTCATTTAGGAACAGTTTCCTTCCTCACCTGATTTCAGACCGATTATGCGGACTCGACCTTTTTTTGTCAAGTGGGGCAAATTGCGCTTTTCCCGCATTTTCCGACTTAGATATACATATATATCTACTTTCGGAACAAATCTTCGAGATCTTTCGTTTCGAGGATCGGATACGCCCCTTCCCGGATGAACGCGTTGCAGAGATCGAATTCCGAAAGGATCGAGCCCGGGACGCAGGCGATGTCCTTGTTGTTCTCCAAGGCGAAATGCGCCGTGATCGAGGTCCCGCTGTGCATCTTGCCCTCGGTCACTAAGAGCACCTCGGAAAGCCCGGCGATCAAGCGGTTCCGCACCGGGAAATGCTCCGCGGCAGGCCGGACGCCGGAAGGGTATTCGCTTAGGAGAAGGCTCCTTTCCCCGGCCGAATCGAACAGCGCCCGCGAGGAGGAAGGATAGCATACGTCGATTCCACTTCCGAGGACCGAGACGATGCGGCAGCCGTTCTCGAGCGCGGTCTTCTCCGCGAGCGCGTCGATGCCTTCCGCCATCCCCGAGACGATGACCCGTTCGGGATCCTTCCGGCAGTACTCCCCGACGAGCTTGGACGTGACTTCCTTCCCGTAGGCGTCCGGATGCCTCGTCCCGACCACGCCGAGAAGATGCGGATACGACGCCAGAGAGAAGTTTCCTTTATAGAACAGGACGAAAGGAGGCCGGTCCACGCGCCGGAAGCAGTCCGGATAATCCGGGTCGAGCATCGTCACGGCCGGATAAGGGCACTTCGAGACAACGTCCCTTACTTCGGAAGGGACCAGATCCCTTTTCCTTTTAATATCCCCGTAGACTTTGTCCCAGTCCCCTTTCCCGTCAATGCAGAGGTAGATCAGGATTTCCCTTCCCGTCAGTTTCTCATCCATATCTGATTTTCCTTTCATCACCCATAAGGAAAAAAGGAAAGAAAAATTCGGAACCGGAAGAAAAAAGAAGAGGATTTCTCCCCTTCCTCGGATCAGTCTTCCCCGAACAGCTTCAGCTGGACGACCGGATGCGCCATCGAGCGGACCGGCTCGAAACTCAGGCGGTGGACTCCCTTCACGTATCCGTATTTCTCTAACGCCTCGAGATGCGCCTTCGTGCCGTATCCTTTGTTCTTTTTGAACCCGTACTCCGGATATTTCCCGTCGAGCTCGATCATGTAGTCGTCACGGGTCACTTTCGCCAGGATCGAAGCCGCCGCGACCGCTAAGGACGTCGCGTCACCTTTGGGAATCGAAAGAAGAGGAATCGAAGTATGTAGCTTCATATAATCCGTAATGATGTAATCCACCCGGACTTTCTCCGAGATTTCCTTCAAAGCCGTCTCCATCCCGAGACGGTCCGCCTCGAGGATGTTGATTTCGTCGATCGTTTCGACCGGAACGAGGATCACCGAATAAGCCAAAGCGGCCTTCTTGATTTCCGCGCAGAGTTCCCTCCTCTGACGGTCGGTCAGCTGTTTCGAATCGTTGATCCTCTCGTCGAAAAAGTCCGGCGGCAGGACGACCCCCGCGCTCGAGACCGGCCCGGCCAGAGGCCCTCTTCCCGCTTCGTCGAACCCCGCGATGAACTCGACTCCGTTTTCCTCGCGGATCTTCTGATCGAACCGCTCCAGAGGATGAAGTTTCTTCTCCGCCATGTCTTCTTTCCTTTCTTCTAAAGGCTCATCAAAACCCGTCCGTTTATTTCTCTTCGGGCAGATCGTCGACGAGGACCTTCCCGAGAAGCCCCGCGCGGAATTCCTTGAGGAACGCCGCCTTGGCCCGCTCGGTGTCCGGTTCGTTCCCGCTGACGAGCATCTTCCTCGCGAGAGCGATTCGGTCGAAGAAATTCGTCATATCGACTTCCTGCTCTTCTGGAATCTTATAGAATTTCCGTAAATTTTCCGGATATCTCTTCAGTATGAACGCGGCGAGGCTGTTCACGACCTCGTCGTAGGGAATGGCCTGGTCGTCGAGGGAACCGAGCCAGGAAAGATGCAGGACCTTCGTCTTGTCCTCGTAGTTCGGCTCGAGGATTCCCGGCGTGTCGTACAGTTCGAGCCGCGGGCTAATCTTGATCAGGGATTCCGAGCGGGTTTCGCCCGGTTTGTTGGCGACTTTCGCCTTCTTTTTCCCGCTTAAGGAATTGATGAGGGTCGACTTCCCGACGTTCGGGATGCCGATGACCATGCACCGTAAAGGCGGTTCGGCCATCCCTAGGCGCAGGTAGCGCTGGGCTTTGGCGGACTTATAACGCGACAAATACTCCGTCAATTCCCGGATGTCTTTCGGATTCTTGAAGTTCAGTCCCCTGGATTCCTGACCCTGGGAGGCCAGATAATCCCTCGCCTTTTCAAAAAGCGCGGGATCCGCGAGATCGGTCTTGGAATAGAGCGTGATCTTCTTCTTGTTCTGGACGATCCGGTTCAGATAGGAATTCAGAGACGAAAAAGGAGCCCTCGCGTCCCCGACCTCGATTACGAGATCGACGAGCTTCAGGGTTTCCTGAATCCGGTTCGCGGCCTTCTTCATATGGCCCGGGAACCAGTGCATGTTCTTCAGATTCTGGGTGCCCATGCGCTTATTTTCCTTCCTTCAGGGAAAATAGTTCCTGAATGCAGAAAGTCATCGAGTTCACGTAGTTCGAAGAGAGGAGCTCGTTATATCCTCCAATCGTGACCAGTCCGTCTTTAAGAGAGTAGAGGACGTGGAACTTCCTCAGTTCCGTATTGTGCGGGGAATTCAGCTGATGGAGGTTTTCTTCGAACGGCAGGACCTTCTCCGCCTCGACGACCACCAGAGTCTTCGAGCTTCCGGCCGGGACGTCGTGGACCGAAAGAATCTCGTTCACGGTGCCGTCGAAGGTGACCGCATCCGTATTCGGGCAGGAAGTGACGACGATCAGGTTCGGGCGGTTCTCCGCTTCATTCTTCTTCAGATAAGCAGAGTACTTCACTCCGTTCTCCTCTCCCCGGACGGTTTTGTACGATTCGGACGGGAACGTCTTCCCGATCCGTTCGGGCGTGAGCCTTCCTTGGAAAGGAACTTTGAACGAGTGGGCGGAATAGAGCTTTTCGTTCCGTTTAATCCCTTTCACGTCCGAAGTGATCTTGATCGCATACCAGAGCACGGCCAGAACCAGGAGAATGCAGATCATCACGACGAAAATCGCGAAGAACCAGTGGATCTTCGAAGAATAATAGATGGCGAAAACCGAGCCGGCGACGACGGCGAAGAGCACGAGATACGTCAGAATCAGCGCGGGAATCTTGCGTTTCATACAAGAATCATTATAAACGTTCGCCCCGAAGAAAAAAACGGAGAGGAACCGAGCGCCCTTATACGGATCCACGAGAAAAGGCCTCCGTTACGGGCGCGGAGACCTTTTGTTTCTTCCTTACTTCGAGAAGACCTGCTTGATGCGGGCCGCTTTTCCGGTGCGTCCGCGTAAGTAGAACAGCTTGTTTCTTCTG
>Ga0256406_1002170_pt1 | contig 28756 bp, 26 predicted proteins | sample RumenRJG_03DNA_FD_185986 | JGI IMG/M metagenome (GOLD analysis project Ga0256406, IMG submission 185986) | Bovine rumen microbial communities from Lethbridge, Alberta, Canada - RJG_03 | ecosystem: Host-associated > Mammals > Digestive system > Stomach > Rumen | place: Canada: Alberta | collected... | reverse complement strand
TGGGATTTTTCTCTTGAGAATACCGGGCGGACACAAATAGTATCAATCCAGTATCAAGAGCAGTATGGACGGGCAAAAAAGCCTGTATTCATGCGGGTTTTCGCCGTTTCGAGCGTCATTCCCATTCAATGGTTCCCGGCGGCTTCTGCGTCAGATCATACATGACGCGGTTCACATGGCTCACCTCATTGATGATGCGCGATGTAACTTTCTGCAGAACCTCCCACGGGATGTTGGCCGCCTCAGCGGTCATGAAGTCAGAGGTTATGACGCCGCGGAGAGCTATGGCGTAGTCGTAGGTTCGTGCATCGCCCATAACGCCGACGCTCCGCATGTTTGTGAGGGCGGCAAAGTACTGGCTGATGCTGCGGTCGAGACCTGCGTTGGCAATTTCCTCGCGGTAAATGGCGTCTGCGTCCTGGACCATTTTGACCTTCTCCGGGGTGATTTCCCCGATGATGCGGATTCCAAGGCCCGGACCCGGGAACGGCTGCCGGAACACGAGGTAGTCCGGAATGCCCAGGGTCTGTCCTACCTTGCGTACCTCGTCCTTGAAGAGCAGACGCAGAGGCTCAATGATTTCCTTAAAGTCGACATGGTCCGGCAGACCGCCCACGTTGTGGTGGGACTTGATGACCGCGGCCTTGCCGAGACCGGACTCAATGACGTCCGGGTAGATGGTGCCCTGAACCAGGTAGTCCACCTTGCCGATTTTCTTCGCCTCATCCTCAAAGACACGAATGAATTCTTCGCCGATGATATGGCGCTTCTTCTCGGGCTCTGTGACGCCCGCCAGCTTGCTATAAAAACGGTCCTGCGCGTTGACGCGGACGAAGTTGAGCTCATAGGGACCCTCGGGTCCGAAGACCGCCTCAACCTCGTCGCCCTCATTCTTGCGGAGCAGGCCGTGGTCGACGAAGACGCAGGTCAGCTGCTTACCCACCGCTTTCGAGAGCAGGACTGCGGCGACGGAGCTGTCGACACCGCCGGAGAGTGCGCAGAGAACCTTGCCGTCTCCGACCTTCTCCCGGATTTCCTTGATGGTGTCCGTGACGAAGGTGTCCATTTGCCAGTCACCGGCGCAGCCGCAGATCTCCATGACAAACTTCTTGAAGATCTTCTTGCCCTCCTTGGAGTGGACGACTTCCGGATGGAACTGGACTGCATAGAGCTGCTTGTCCGGGTTCTCCATGGCGGCGATGGGGCAATTGTCCGTGTGGGCTGTGACAGTGAAGCCTTCCGGTGCCTCGGAAATGTAATCCGTATGGCTCATCCAGAAAATGGAGTGGCCTTTTTCCGCACAGCCGGATTCTTCCTCCGTGACGTTGTCTGTGGCGACCTTCTCAAGGAGACCCGCATGGCTGTCAACAACGACCTCGGTGTGGCCGTACTCACTGACCGGAGCCGTCTTGACAGTTCCGCCAAGGGCGTGCGCCATGAACTGTGCACCGTAGCAGATGCCAAGGATCGGGATGCCAAGCTCAAAGATAGCAGGGTCGTAGCTAGGAGAATCCTCTTTGAAGACACTCTGCGGGCCACCCGTAAAGATGATGCCCTTGTAGCCCTTTGCCTTGATTTCCTCCAGCGGAGTCGTATAGGAGAGCACCTCTGCATAGACATGCTCCTCACGCACCCGCCGGGCAATGAGCTGGTTATACTGTCCGCCGAAGTCCAGAACGAGGATCTTCTCATGCTGATTCGCCATAGCGTTACCCCTTTTCAAAAGCAGTTTTGAATATTATACGGGAAATGGTTGGGTTGTTCAAGGAGAGGGGGCGATGGAGTGGCTGGATAAGACCCGCGTCCTCCCCCAAAAACAAAGCCCGCCGCGCCCCAGTTACTCGGAGCGCAGCGGACAAAATTCAAAATTCAAATTTAGCAATTAGCGGAAGATGACCTCTTCACGCTTCGGGCCATTGGAGACCAGCTTGATGGGGGTCTCGAGCTCGCTCTCAATAAACTCGACATAGTCACGGGTCTCCTGCGGGAGCTTGTCGTACTCGCGGATGCCGCGGATGTCGCAGTGCCAGCCCTTGAAGGTCTTGTAGACCGGTTTGGCCTTCTTGAGGAGCGGGGTGACGGGGAATTCCTTGGTGACCTCGCCGTCAATTTCGTAGCCGACGCAGACTTTGAGCTCCTCGAGGTAGTCGAGGCAGTCGAGTGCGGTCATGGCGACCTCGGTGGCACCCTGGGTCTGGACGCCGTAGCGGGAGGCGACAGTGTCATACCAGCCGACGCGGCGCGGACGGCCGGTGGTGGCGCCGAACTCACCCTTGTCACCGCCGTGGAGACGGAGCTGCTGGGCCTCATCCTCGTCGAGGATCTCGGAGACGAACTCACCGGCGCCGACGGCGCTGGAGTAGGCCTTGGTGACACAGCAGATATCTTTGATTTCATACGGAGGGATGCCGGCGGCGCCGACTGCACCGTAACCCGCGACCGTCGGTGAAGAGGTGACCATGGGCCAGATGCCGGACTCGGTGTCCTTCATGGTGCCCAGCTGTCCCTCGAGGAGAATGCTCTTGCCCTCCTTGACGGCTTCGCGGAGGAATTTGTTGGTGTTGGCCACATACGGGCGGATGCCCTCGCGGACTTCAACAAGGTGGTTGTAAAGGGCCTCCTCGTCGATGGCCGGTTTGTGGTAAATGTATTCGAGCTGCAGATTCTTGATTTCCACAACGCGGTGGATATGCTCTTTCAGGCCCTCGTCGTCGTAGAGCTCGTTGATCTGGAAACCGATTTTGGCATATTTGTCAGAGAAGAACGGAGCAATGCCGGAATGGGTGGAGCCGAAAGCGGCCTTGCCGAGACGCTCCTCCTCGTAGCAGTCAAAGTCGACATGGTAGGGCATGACGAGCTGAGCGCGCTCCGAGATCAGGATTTCCGGTTTCGGAACACCGGCGTCGGTGATCTGTTTGATTTCCTTCAGGAAACGGTCAGCATCAATTGCCATGCCGTTGCCCAGGACGTTGACCGTGCCCGGGTTGCAGACTCCGGAAGGAAGGGTGTGGAGCGCAAAGCGTCCGTAGTTGTTGATAATCGTATGGCCCGCGTTGGCACCGCCCTGAAAGCGAACGACGATGTCTGCGTCCTCGGCAAACATATCGGTGATCTTACCTTTGCCCTCGTCGCCCCAGTTTGCGCCTACGATTGCTTTTACCATGAATGGCACCTCCGAAACGGGAACTGAAAAAGTTTAATGGATTTCATAAAAGGAGCGGTGACGGGTCACTTTAGCGCGTCACCGCATTGTAACAGAGTTATTTTACCAGAATCATACGTTGATTTCAACGTCGAGGCCGAGAAGGTCCTTCTTCTCCTCCAGGACCGGTTTCACATACTGGTCCACAAACTCCTGGGTCTGGGAGGGGGCGCGGCCGATGAAGTTCTTTGGCTCCATAACAGACTCGAGCTCCGGCAGGGTCATGCCGAATGCCGGGTCAGCAGCAATGCGCTCCAGAAGATCATTCTTGCCGCCCTCGACTTTGACGACTTTTCCGGCCTCCATAGAATGGACACGGATGCGCTCGTGGAGTTCCTGACGGTCTCCGCCCTTCTTGACGGCCTCCATCATGATGTTCTCGGTGGCCATGAACGGGAGCTCCTCGAGGAGGTGCTTCTCGATCATCTTCGGGTAGACAACAAGGCCGGAGACCACGTTGATGTAGAGTTCCAGGACAGCGTCGGTGGCAAGGAAGGCCTCGGAGACGCTGAGGCGCTTGTTTGCGGAGTCGTCGAGAGTCCGCTCGAGCCACTGGGTGGAGGCGGTCATGGCCGGGTTCTCGGCGTCACACATGACGAACCGGGACAGGGAGCAGATGCGTTCGGACCGCATGGGGTTTCTCTTATAGGCCATGGCGGAGGAACCGATCTGGTTTTTCTCGAAGGGCTCCTCAATTTCCTTCATGTGCTGGAGCAGGCGCATGTCGCCGCCGAACTTGTAAGCGGACTGGCAGATGCCGGACAGCACGGAGACGACCTGATAGTCGAGTTTGCGGGAATAGGTCTGGCCGGAGACCGGGAAGCAGGAGTGGAAGCCCATCTTCTCTGCGACCTTCTGGTCCAGCTGGCGAATTTTCTCCTCGTCGCCCTCAAAGAGGTCCATGAACGAGGCCTGTGTGCCGGTGGTTCCCTTGGAGCCCAGGAGACGCATGTTCTCAAGGCGGTGCTCCACCTCGTAGTAGTCGAGGAGGATGTCCTGCAGCCAAAGGGAGGCGCGCTTGCCAACTGTGGTGGGCTGTGCCGGCTGATAGTGGGTGAAGCCCAGCGTCGGCATATCTTTATATTCAAGGGCAAACTGGGAGAGCTTGTTCATGAGGTTTACGAGTTTCTTCTCCACGAGGCGGAGACCCTCGGTCATCTTGATGACGTCGGTGTTGTCGCCGACGTAGCAGGATGTGGCGCCGAGATGGATAATGCCCTTTGCCTTCGGGCACTGGACACCGTAGGCATAGACATGGGACATGACGTCGTGGCGGACGAGTTTCTCCCGCTCCTGTGCCACCTCATAGTTGATGTCATCCTTGTGGGCCTTCAGCTCGGCGATCTGCTCGTCGGTGATGTTGAGACCCAGCTCCTTCTCGCTCTCGGCGAGGGCAATCCAGAGTCTTCTCCAGGTGCGGAACTTGAAGTCCGGGGAGAAGATATACTGCATTTCCTTGCTCGCATACCGCGAGTTCAGGGGAGTTTCGTAACTGTCTTTAGCCATGAGGTTAAGCCGCCTTTCGCAATAATCTCCGTTGATTTTACCATTCCATTGTATACGAGTCAATTCAGTTATTCTGTCCTTTCCGGGCAATCCGGTGCTTCTGGGGACGGAGGTGGAGCTCCGGTACAGTGACACCGTCGGACTGGGAGAGGATGTATTCGACAGCAGAGGCTACATCGCCCGGAGAGAGGGAACAGCCGGGGTCGGTGCACGCCTGAAAGTCTGCGTTCCGATAGAGGTCAGTGTCCGTCATGTCCGGCAGGATGGCAGTGACCCGGACGCCGTATTTTCTCGCCTCGTCGAACAGGCTGCGGCTGAAGCTGAGGAGTCCGGCCTTCGTGGCACCATATGCGGCGCCGTGGGGGCTCGACTGGACCGCGGTGACCGACGCAATATTGATAATGGTGCCGCGGGTCGCCTTCAGCGTCCGGAGGAGCTGCTGGGAGAGGATCATGGGGAGTTCCAGGTTGAGGCGGGTCATTTCGGCGATCTTGTCCGGGGAGAGCTCCTCGTGGAGGCCGTAGTAGCCGCACCCAGCACAGTTTACCAGAAGGTACAAGTCGTGTTGGCGATTTATTTCTGCGACCGCAGCGAGTGTCTTCTGCATATCCAACAGGTCACAGGCCACAACGTGGAACGGCTCCTCACCGTCGAAGATTCGGCCGAAGCCCCAGACCTCATACCCCATTTTTGTAAGGCGCCGGGCGATGCACTGTCCAATTCCGGACGACGCCCCGGTGACAATGGCCTTTTTCATGTCTCGTCCTCCCATCGAAAGATTTTCTCCGCCGGCAGGTAGTGGGTGAGCTCCTGCAGCAGGGTCTGTTCCATTTTGTCCGCCAGCGCTGTGCCGTAGCTGTAGACTCCGTTCTCCCGCACAAAGGGGAACTGAACGGCGGCAGACAGGGGTTCGTTCTTCCGCATGGTCTTCAGGTAGTCGGGAGCAATGCGGAATGTCCCGACGCTGGCGTCCAGCACGCGGGCCGAGTCCAGGGTCTGGAATGTGTACTCTACCATTTCATGGTAACGGCGTTCCCAGTCCGGGCAGTAGATCATGGGATCAAAGCAGAGGCGGATGGGGAAACCTTTCTCCATGCCGGTGGATGCGGCGTGGAGGCGCTGCTCCAAAGATGCGGTGCCATGCTCATAATCTCGAATGACTTCCTCCGGCGAGAGTGTGTAGGCAAACAGAAAGCGGTCGGACGCCTCGACTGCGCCATAGACGGATGTGTTTGCCGACTTGGTGCGCACCTCAATGATGAGGTTCGGTTCCGTTGCCGCAAACTCCGCCCACTTCCGAACGTAACCGGTGAGCGGTTCCAACGCGAGCAGGTCGGTGTCATAGGAGATACAGAGGTAGACCTGCTGCGTGCGGCAGAGTTCTCGCACCTCCTCAAAGATATCCTCCAAATTCAGGAACAGCACCAGGTTCCCCGTGGGGTACATGCCTTTTAGGTAGCAGTATTCGCAGTTGAACACACAGTTCATCATGCAGGAGGTGTAGTAGAAGTTGGCGTTCCCGAAACTCTGGCAGTTGGGCGAGCCCGGGTAGACCAGTGTCCCCTGTTTTTCCGCCAGGATAAGGGCCTGGCTGCGGTGCTGCGCGCTGTAATCCTGCCGTTTGCGGTTGAAGACGTCCTTGTAATGGTGAATGGGAATGATTTCCGCCGACGGGAAATGTGCCAGAATGCGGCGGCACCGCTCGGTGTCCCGAACCCGGTCCTCCACATAGATATGGGAGAACGGCGCATTAAAGCAGGGCTTGTTCGAGTTCTGCAAGGTGCTTTTTCCCCTCCTGTCGGCTGGCGGCCGGGAGCCGGCCGTCCTCATACATGGCCCGGAGCGCAGTCTCCGGGGCGCCGCCCGCCAGGGCGGCATACGTGAAATACTGGCGCAGCGTGTGTGCCATGGTGCTGGAGCAGCACAGATCCTTCTCAGCCTGCTGCAACAGCGCTTCCTGTTCTTCCGTCAGGGCCCGCTGCGGCTCCTCCATGGAAATTCTCCAGAGCGTGTCCACGGCGTCCAATATTTCCGGGCGATTCATGGTCTGTTCCAGAAGCTCCGCTCCCATGCGTTCACCAGTTCCGGCGTCGGAGACCGCTTTCAGGAACACCATCTGATGCGGTCCAACAAAGTAGCCTGCCGCCTGATACAGGGCGGTGGCCTCCATGTCATAGAGGCTGTCGGGGTGCCGGGACACGGCGTTCCCGGTGACAAGGGCCGCTTCGGGGAACGGCAGCGCCGCCCGCATGTCCGGGTAGAACGTGCGGCCCGAGCTGAGCTCCTTGAGGCAGTTGCAGAGGTAGACATTCCCCTGCTGCTCGGGCCGCCCCGCACAGGTGCCGAGGTTCAGCACGATGTCGTTCGGACCCGGACGGCGGGCGGCCAGGGTGGCGGCGGCCGCGGCGGCCGCCGCCGCGTTCCCCGTCCCGCTCAGCGTCAGGAGGATGCCTCCGGCGGCATCCGCAAACTGCGGGAACGCCCCCTGTCCCGGCACCTTCCGCAGCTTCCTTTCCCGTATGACGGCCTTTGCCTCCGCATAGATGGCCGAAAAAATGTAGAGCACAGAAGTCCCTCCAGAAGAAAAAGACGGACAGCCGCGATGGGTTCGCTGCTGTCCGTCTGGAAATCATGATCAGTTTTCTATGGCGTTGCCGTTCTCGTCGATCAGTGTGAGAAGGACAGAGGCATTGCTCAGGTCGTCATCCGAGTGATTCTCGTTCTCCAGCGTCGTGGAGAGCGTCAGGGAGTCGTTCGGCTCAATTTCCTGCGGGTCAATGTCGTCGATGGTTCCGGTGGCCAGCGTCTCACCGCCGCCGTCCCGGAGCTCAATGTTGTCAATGCGCGCCACCGTGATGGGGTGGTCCGTGGAGTTGCGGATGACAAACGTGACAACGTAGTTTCCGTTGTTGTCGTCGTCATAGGCGACACTGTCAAGGTCATAGTCCACAACGCCGGGCTCAATGTCCTTCACGTCCTGGTTAATATAGGTGTCGTTGTCCTCGTAACCGAAGTCACTGAACTGCTGAGCGCCGTTTTCGGTGTTGTCCTCATCATACTGAGTGGTGTCAACGCCCTCATTCTCCTCGTCGGCCGTCGTGCTCGCCGTGGTGCTCGGACCACTGGAGCTGATGACTTCACCGTTGCGGACACGATAGGTGTTCGTGCCGTTGGAGATGGTACCGGTGTAGCCGTACAGGACACGGCCGTCTACGACAAGATACTGCTTGCCGTTCTCGTCCGGAACTACGCCGGTAAAGCCGCGGTTCACATGACCGTTGGAAATGTAGTGGGTCTGTCCGTGGTTGTTGGCGAGGCCGGAGTAGGTGTCCCGGGAACCATTCTTATAGACCTGGTTTCCGCGCACGGTAATGCCCTCTTCGCCTTCCGCGGAGGGGCTCAGGATGTCGGCCTGCCCGATTTCCCGGTTGCTGTTTCCGCCTCTCTGGTTGGAGTCGACCTGGGTCTGTCCCGGTCTGCGCCTGTTCCCGTTTTTCTGGGCCTGATTCCGCCAGATAAAAAAGCCGCCGACGGCGACCGCCACCACCAGCAGTCCAATGAGAACACCGGTCAGAATGTTGTTGGTGCGGCGATTCTTCTCGTCGACCTCCTCGTCCGGATTTCCCTCCGGAGCCGTCCGCTCCGGCCTATTACCGAACACCATGGTATTCTGGCTGTTCTTTTTCTTCTGCTGTTTTTCGGCCTTTATCCAGGAGGCGCTGTTCGGGTCCGCCTCCACTTTTGCACCGCACTTCGTGCAGAACGTAGCGCCGGGCTCCAGTTCTGCTCCGCAGTGGACACAGTATTTCATATGGCTCGCTAGCTCCTTCTAATCTTAAAAAGTGTAAGAGTATTGTACCGCAAATAGCCGCTGTTTAAAAGAAAATCAGAGCTTTTTGAGCATATCCTTCATGGAATTGAAGAGCTGGACATCCTCCGGCTTCACCTTGATGCTGGAGTTCACGTTCTGTCCATTGGGATACTTGACCGTAATATCGATTTCCGTCCCCTCAGAGACGCCGCGATTGCCAATGTACTTTAAAAATTCCGGGAATTTCGGATGGTTCCGCTTAAAGGCGTCCCAGGCCTGTTTGCCCTTTGCCAGCGCGGAAAAGTCCACATTTCCAAAGTTCATGCACTCATCCCCTTCCGTTGCATAATTAAAATACAATAGCCCCGCACCCGCGTCAAGGCTGGGCTGTCCCAATAATCGCCCTTTCTCAGTAGGCCTTGTCAAAAATTGCCACAACTACAATGTAGAGAATAGCTGCGCCAAACTGCACTGCAACCGCTCCCATTCTTCTTCCTCCTTCCTCTATTTCTTCCGCGATTTATCCTCTTCCATTGTAGTCGAACTGTTCCGAAAAATACAAATTTTTATCGAATATTTCTCGATTCCGCCAAACTGTCCCTATACTGAAAACTTCAGACTTGGATGAAAATTCAAAGAAAAAATACTGAATCGCCCACCTGGATGAGCCTTCTGAGAGCTTGAATTCAGAAAAAAAGCACTTATCTGGTAATACTAGGCTGAATCGCCCACGCCTGGGCAAGCGAGCTATACATGACGCCCTTGCCTAGGAAATTATGTATTAGAAAAAAATGGGCCCATCGGAAAACATCATACACTCGAGCCTTAATCTTTCGATTCTGTATGAGAAAAATCGTCTTCAAAATGGAAAACATAATACATTGCCCCTCTTAATTGGGAATATTGTATGAGAAATTTTCCATTGAACACAATGTGTCTCATACATTGGCTTCGAACTAGGCTTACGTTGTATGAGCCAGCTCATACATTATTCCTGTATTAAACGCCAATGTATGAGAATTCTGCGAGGACCGACGAAAAATCTAATACACCATCGGCAAAAAGCAAAAATAATGTATAGACAGAGAAAAAAGGGACGCCAAGCGGCGTCCCCTCCACGAAGGATTATTGTGATTATTCCACAGCCGGAGCTGTCTCCTCCACCGGAGTCTCCTCGGTCTGCTCTGCGTTCTGATCCGCATTCTGGTCCTCCGTCGTCTCCTCCGAAAAGTCGTCCGACAGCAGCTGGCTAGCCAGAAGTGCAGCTCCGCCGACAGCGGCAGCGGTGGCAACAGTACCAACGACAGCAGTTGTAGCAAGTGCGCCTGCTCCAAGAGCAGCGGCACCAAGGGCACCAGCACCAAGAGCGGCAGCACCGAGAGCGCCAGCGCCAAGTGCAGTAGCACCGGCAACGGCAGCGCCTGTAGCAAGGGCAGCACCAGTACCAACAACAGCCGTTGTGGCAAGTGCACCTGCTCCAAGGGCAAGCGGAGCACCCAGAACAGCAAGACGTACCGGGGTATTCAGAACATGGAGTCCAAGAGCACCTGCACCAATGGCAGTTGCACCAAGAGCGGTAGCACCGAGAGCGGTCGTACCAAGAGTGATAGCTCCCAGTCCGGCAAGAACGGCACCTTCACCGAGAGCGCCCATTTCATCGGCAACAAAAGGAACAAATCTTACAATAAGATGTGTTGCGCTATGAAGCTGAATCAGCGGATAACCCACGATAGTGCCCGAAATGCCAGTCGGAATCAGCATAAAATAATGATTCATGGCATTGGCAGTCCAAAGCAGATTCCGGTTGGTTCTCTGGATGGGAGTGAACTTCGGAATGAGCGGGTCATACAGGATATGGTCGGTAGTCCGTCTCTCGTCAGCGGCGACAAGAATACCGCCAATCGGTCCGGCATTAACGGTCTGCGCCGGAAGCGTTGCTCCAATGCTGAAGAGCATGGCGAGTGTCATCACGACACCAACGATTGCCATTAAAATGCGGTTTTTCTGTCTCGGAGCCTCCGCCGGCTCCATAGCCATTTCTTTTTCCATAATCGATTCTCCTTATCCTTAATAACGTTCCGGCATTCCTGCCGGGAATGGCGTTCCTCAGCCATCCAACCTCTATGACCGGGAGAATCGGGAAAAAGTTTACTCTACGGTTGCATCAGTTTCATTGGTTTGTATAGCTGGCATGGCATCTGCAATATCAACTATGGTATCGTTTATCGTTTTCACGACGGCATCTTTGATATTCGTCGGTTCCGTTGTTGCAGACTCTGCGCGATATTCCTCCACCGTCATTTCACCTATATCCTCTGTAAACAGTGTCTGTGTTTCATCCGGAGCATCGACCAAAGACTTTATTCCCATTGCCCCGACATAAAACATAGAAAATCCATAAGAAGCTGCTGTAACTGGGAGAAGCAGTGCCAAATTTAAATTTTGCAGTTTCCACCCCATTAGCGGCGCACCAACCCAGACCTGAACAGGACCTGGAATCGCAGCAAGCGGAAGAACCGGAAGAACCTCGGCCGTATGGCGTACAGTTCTACCAGCTTCAATGGCAGAATTGAACAGAGTCTGATATGTAAGGCCTAATAGAGGCATGGTCGGAAGCAATGGAAGCATTGGGTCATCCACTGTGACAACCATCGGCTTGTTCTTACCCATGTCTATAAATGTAGCTTTTGCAGTGTGCACAGAAAACATAGCACAAGCACTAACCGCCATCACCATCGCCAGCACCACGGCCACCACAGCCCTCATTGCCCTCGAAAATTTCCCGGATTCCCTCCGGGGCTCCATCGCCAAATTGTTATCCATGTTTTTCTCCTTTTTTTCGATTCAGTATTAAAGAAATTTAATATGTGTACTGATAGCTCCAAGTATCGCCGGAAGGGTGAACAAATACCATTTTCATCAACTTGCCATCTTTAATAGTAAAAGTGTTCAGGCCATAATAATCCTTATTGTTAAAATGCGAGACGTCACCCGCCGTATTTTTTATTTGATAAATCGTTCCGTTTTTATAAGAAATCCTTGAGCTATTTATCTCCGAGGTCAAGCCGACAATCCTGCCTTGTTTATCATAGGAAACCTTGCAGTTATAAGGAACTGGTATCAATGGATCATCGTCCGACTCTGGAAGCTCAACATCATATAAGGTAACTTTGTTGAGCTGCCCTTTTTTGTTATATCCATATTTAGCAAATGGAAAATCTTCTCCTGGGTAGTCTGCACTAGTTATCGATTTCAATTTTCCATTTGGGAAATATCTAAAATTTATTGTAGACTCAACTGCACCATCTTCGGTTTCCGACTCACAAATACAGCTTTGAAGCAAACCTTTTGATACATTTAGCCGATAGTACCAGCTATCTTCTTGGAGGTTGTCGTCATCACCCTTGACACCGTTCACAATGATTTTTTGAATTTTTCCGTCCTTTACCAAATCACTGTAAGCCAAAATAACTGCTCCAGAGCTTTCAAACGAGTCACAGTAATCTCCTGTTCCGGTTTCGTTGAACAAAACAAGCAGGGTAGGATTTTCTGCGATTTTTGAATAATCAACTAACGGAGCAAACATCCATCCATCGTAAAAAAGGCCACTATTATATGTATTTGTATCCAGAGTCAAAGTTCTAGATTTACTATCATAACTATACTTTGCAGACTTTTCATAAGAATAACTATTACTCTTCCCCGTCTTCACCACCGGCACCGCCGCCCACGCGCTCACGCACCAGCACATCATCATAAGCACCGCCAGCAGCAGGGCAAGCAGGCTCTTTATCTTCTTTTTCATGGACCAAAACTCCTTCTTTCCGTATATTTTCGGGCCATGCTCTGGCTCTGCCTAATAGACGGACTTGTCACAAAGCCTGTTTTTGTAAAGAAGATAAATGTTTTTGTACGACAAACAATCTGTTATAATTAAACCATCAGTAAAGTTAAGTTGACTGGGAGACTTTGAAGGTATGAGGGAAGTTAAGACCGAGTCCATCGCGGACAATTTAGAGGAATATGTGAAGGCGGCCGCCGGCGGAGACCAGGAGGCCTTTGAGGCGCTGTACCACTATTCCTATCGCATCGTGGCGGCAGAGTGCTATGAAGTTCTGCACAGTGCTCTGGACGTGGAGGATGCCGTGCAGGACACCCACCTTCGAATTTTCCGAAATCTGGATAAGCTGAAGGACCCGAACAAGTTCCTGGGCTGGTGCCGGACCATTGCGCACAACCAGAGCATCACCATTGTGACCCGGGAGAAGAACAAGAACGGCAAGGACGACCTCCGGCCCCCGGTCTCCGACGAGACCGCCATTGGCATGGACGCTCTGGACAGTGAGGACCTGGACTCCTCCCCCACCGACGAGTTGGAGCAGGAGCTCATCAAGAAATATCTCCAGTCGGCCATCGACACCCTGTCTGCCGACCGCATGATGTGCCTTGCCATGCATCAGCAGGGCTACACCTATCAGCAAATTTCCGACGAGACCGCCATCCCACTCGGAACCGTCAAGAGTTCCATGCACTACGCCAAAAAGCAGCTGGCCAAGGCAGTGGAGCGCATTGAGAAGGAGTCGGGCATCAAACTCCACGCGTTCACACTCGTGCCCGTTGCCGGCCATGTCGTGCCGAAGCTTGAGTCCGAGGAGGGCGGTTGGATCAGCGCCCGCAGCGAAGCCGGTGCGGCAGGCGAAGAGAGCACCTGGAATGCCATAGCCAAGAAGCTGCCTGGCGGTTCTGCCTCCGCAGCTGCAGGCATTCTCGGTACAACGGCCCGAAAAATCCTCGCTGTCATCCTGGCATCCATCGTTGTCGCGGGAGGTGTCATTGCCGCCGTCTATCAGAGCGACAAGAAAGGCAGCGGTTCCACGCCCAATTTCACGCAGGTCACAGCGGCGCCCGGTGAGAGCGGGGTCGCTGGAGAGGCTGGTCAGGCAATTGGTCAGGGGAATTTAAATGCCAGAAATTCCCAGGCTATAACGGCCACGCAAAATGCTGACCGCCGGGGTGCGGGAATAACCCAGAACAACAATCAGCCCCAGCCCAGCCCGGAGCCGCAGACCACGGCCCAGGCGGAGACCACAAGGAAGCTGATCTCCCAGACGGTCCGGAGGCAGGATGACTTCTATAACAATAACAATTGACAGGAATAAAGGCGGTATCACTGGTGGAGTGGTACCGCTTTTTTTGTTGGTGAGGGGCGATTCAGTCTTGCGAGACCGCCAACCCATTATGACTACATTTTTAATTATTGAAAATGTAGTCATAATTAAAAATTCTGTGTGACCATATTTTGAAATATTCCGTTTGTAGTCATAACCATTCTATCTAATTTGATAAATTCTGGCTGTTTTAGAAGGAATTCAGGGCCTTCATTCGGGTTTATGGGCTGTGGCAGCCCGTGAATCGCCCCAAAATTATGACTACATTTGAAAATATTCAAATTTCGGATGACCGGATTTTGCCAATTAGACCACATTTTCAAATAATCAATTTGTAGTCATAATTGGCCCCCATTTCCCCAAAAACACAGCAAAAAAACCGGCCGCATCCCTCAGGACACGGCCGGAAAAATTTGAATGAATTTTAGTACGGTTTCTTCTGCGGACGCGGATTTGCCTTGGCCTTCTCCTTGTCGAGAGACTTGAGGGCAATCCGGTTCAGGAACCAGTAGATCTGCTTGGCAGCCGGGAATACGGAGCAAAGCGGAATGTAGATCTTGAGAAGGATGGACGGGCAGACATCGCCTTTGCCCTTCTCAATGGCCTTGACCATATATTTGGCGCACTTGGAGGCGCGCATGAGCGGGATGGGCCGCTGATATTTGATGGGGTTGCCGGCATAGAAGAAGTCCGTCATGGTGGCGATGGGGTTGAGGGTCGTCAGCTGGACGTTCTTCGGGAGTTCTCCGGCGCGGAGGCCCTCCTGGAAGCCGTGCATGGCGAATTTCGATGCCGAGTACATGGTGAAGCCCGGAATGGCGAGGGATCCGATGGCGGAGACGGTCATTGCCATAATGCCCTTGCGGCCGTTCAGATAGGCAATGTACTTCTCATAGCTGTACATCTGGGAGAACACGTTGGTGTTGAACATGTCGATGGGGCGGTCCCAGTCCACATAGTCAAGGCGCTCGTACTGCGGGTAGCCGGCGTTGGCGTAGAAGATGTCAATGAAGTCAAATTCTTCCTCGGCACGGGCAAAGACGGCATCCACTCCCTCTTTGCTGGCGATGTCCTGCTGCATGATGATCAGGTTGTCATCCTCGATCTTCTCCAGGTTGTACGTGTTCTTATCGACGCCCAGAACACGGTTTCCGCCCTTCAGGAAGATCTTCAGGGTCTCGTAGCCAATACCGCTGTTGCAGCCGGTCAGCACGATGTTTTTGTTTTTGATCATAGTTCATTCTCTCCTTTACCGATTTTTTGTTTGTCTTTTGTCAAACAACTGTCCAAATTTATTTTAGCAAATTGGTCACGCGTATGCAATAAAAAAAGCCGTGTCCAGAAAGACACGGCTTTGATCTTTTCGGAAAAAATAAAAAAGACCAGCAACTGCTGGTCTCTTTTTCTGGGTGCAGGGGGAGGACTTGAACCTCCGACCTCCGGGTTATGAGCCCGACGAGCTACCAACTGCTCTACCCTGCGATATCAGTTTCCTCAGGTGTCTCTCCCTGAGTGCTCGTCTATTATAGCCGACCCCATATACAAAAGCAAGTTCTTTTTTCAAAAATTGCCGGATTATTTCAGATTTTCCGGGCGCACTGTGGAGGAGACCGTCAAAGTCTTACCGTCCTTTAGCTTGATGCTCTGCTTCTCCTGGGCGTGTTCAATGGCCTCTTTCTCCCGGTCTTCCTTCTTTTTGGCGATTCGCTCTTCGACCTTAGCGTCGGACGCCTTCTGCAGCTCGTCCCGCTTTTCGTCATTCTCCTTGCGGAGTTCCAGCATGGAACCAGCGGCCTCGTGGATCATGTCTGCCGTGGGCTCGTAGCCCTTGCGAAGGTACTCATTGTAGACGCGGGTGGCCTGCTTCTGGCGGGTCTTGCGCTCCGCCTTCTCAAACTTTTTCAGTTCCTTCTGGAGTTTTTTCTTTTCAGCGGCGATGGCGGCCTTCCGGTCCTTGGCCTCCTGAATAGCAGGGCGAACGCGGTCATTGCGCTCGTTCAGCTTTTTCTCCAGAGTAGACTTTATCTGTGGCCAGCAGGCATAGACGACCAGAGCGGCGGAAGTCGCACCGACACCTGCTCCGCCAAGGAACATAAGGGTTCTCTTCAGCTTTCTCTTCTTGCGATCCTTCATGGTTCCGTCCTCCTGCACACAGATTCAAAGATACTTATTATTATTTTATCGAAAATAACAGTATTCGTCAACGAAGGGAAAGGCCGACGGCCGTACGAAAATGTTACAATGTGTTTACTTGCCCAAAACGGTGGGCATTGTATAATAGTTAGGTAAAAATTTCCATAAGGAGGAACGCAAATGGCCGCCATTCTGGAATGCAGACAGCTGAAGAAGAACTACGGCAGCTTCACGGCACTGAATGGCATCGATCTCGCGCTCCCGCAGGGTAAGATCGTCGGACTCCTGGGCCCCAACGGCTCCGGCAAGACGACGCTCATCAAACTGGCCTGCGGACTGCTGGCACCCACCAGCGGTGAAATCCTCATCAACGGCATGAAGCCCGGTGTGGAGACGAAAAAGATCGTTGCCTATCTCCCGGAGCGCAACTACCTCAGCGACAGCATGACCGTCACCGAAATGGTCCACTTCATGGCAGACTTCTACTCTGACCTGGACCAGGACAAGGCCTACGATATGCTTGCCCACCTGAACATCGACCCCAAGAAAAAATTCAAGGCCCTCTCCAAGGGCAACCGGGAAAAAGTACAGCTCATCCTGGTCATGAGCCGACAGGCAAAGCTCTATCTTCTCGACGAGCCCATCGGAGGAGTCGACCCTGCATCGCGGGACTATATTCTCGACACCATCATCAAGAACTACAACAAAGAGGCCACGGTGGTCCTGTCCACCCACCTCATTGCTGACATTGAGCCCGTCCTCGACGAGTACGTGTTCATCCGCAACGGCGACATCCTGGAGTACAACTCCGCCAAGGAGGTCCACGACCGCGGCGAAACCGTCGACAGTCTCTTCCGGGAGGTGTTCCGATGCTAGGCAAACTCATCAAACACGAATTCCTCGTGGACGGAAAGTTCTTCGGACCTTCCTACCTCGTCATGCTGGTCCTCGCCCTCCTTGGACGCCTCACCACATGGCTCTCCACGCGGCAGAACATCAGCGCAAGCGCCTCGTTCGGCGCCGCCAAAGTCCTGCAGGGCCTTGCCAGCTTCATCTCTCTGCTCTACGGCATTGCCTTTGTCGCCCTCATCTTCATGACCATCATCTTTCTGGTCAACCGGTTCTATAAGAACTTCTTTACCGACGAGGGCTACCTCATGCTGACGCTGCCCACCCATCCGCGGGACCTGGTGTTCTCGAAGCTCTTGAACTACTTCATCTGGGTGTTCTTCAGCTCCGTCGTCTCCATCGGCTCGCTCTGGATCTCCATGAGCAGCTCGGAGCAGTTCAACCGCTCCCTCTCCCGCTTCTGGGACACTCTGACGGACAGCACCGGCTTCTTAGGTCAGGAGATCCACGCCCAAATCGGCGTCCCCGGCTGGGGATTCGCCCTTGAGCTCTTCTTCGCCTACCTCGTCTGGTCGGTACAGTTCGTGCTCATCTGCTACTTCTCCATCGCCTTCGGACAGCTGCGTGCCAAGAACCACAAGGTCCTCGGCGGCGTGCTCTCGTTCCTGGTCTTCACCATCCTGTTCCAGGTCATCATCTCGCTGTACGCCAAGCTCGCCAACAACTTCACGGTCTGGTTCCACGGCGGTGCCGTTGTACAGGCGGTCATCTGGTTCCTGGTCCTGCTGCTGGCCATCATTGCGGCTCTGGAGTACTGGGCAACGTGCCGGATCATGTCGAGGAATGTGAATTTGGATTAAAATTACTAAATATATTGGACCGCCGACGGGTGTCGGCGGTTTTTTGCTGTGTTGGTGAGAGGGCATTATGACTACAAATTGATTATTCGAAAATGTAGTCTAATTAAAAAAATCTGTTCATCCGAAATTTCTATATTTTCAAATGTAGTCATAATTTTGGGGCGATTTACGGGTTGCCACAGCCCATGAACCCAAATGAATGCCATGAATTCCTTCAAAAGCAGCCATATTTCATCAAATTAGATAGAATGATTATGACTACAAACGGAATATTTCAAAATGTGGTCACACAGAATTATTGCTTATGACTACATTTTCAATATTTATAAATGTAGTCATAAGGGGCTGGCTATTTTCCGTCAAACTATCCTCTCTGGCAAACTTCAGTCCGAATTTCCCCTCGCTTCGCCGAAACACCCTTTCCTCAAGCGGAACAAAAAAACTCAATCGCCCCCACAACACAAAAAAGGGGGCTATGCCTAAGCACAGTCCCATACATACAACTCACTTGTCGCACTCCAGCACAACCTTTATCGAATTGTGCCCATCCACGATATTCTGATTAAAGGCCGCCTTATACTCCGACAGCGGGAACCGGTGGGTAATGAAACCCTCCAGATCCACCTTGCCCTCCTCCATGAGCTTCTTCACAAGCTCAAAGGACTGGTACGGAACGCCCTCGTACTCATCGACGCCGTAGGAGTCCACGCCGATGACCTCGAGCTCCCGATTCCAGAGCGGGGTCTCGTCGATGGTGGTGGGGGTCATCTGGATGCCCACCTTCACATAGGCGCCGCGGGCCCGTAGAATGCGGAGGCCCATGTTGAAGGCCCACTCCTTGCCAATGGAGTCGTAGACAATGTCCACGCCGTTCATGAGCCACTGGCTCTTCTTATTGAACTTGTCGGTGTAGAGCTCGCTGCCGGTCTCCTTCGCCAGGTACTCATAGATGTTCCCGGTAATGATCTTGTCCGCGCCCACCCGGAGGGCAATGTCCTGTTTGAGCTTGCTGCGGGTCATCATGTAGACGGTGCAATCCGGCTGGAGCAGTTTGACGAACTGGCAGATATTGAGACCGATCATTCCGCCGCCGAAGACCACGACCTTGTCACCCTTCTGCGGAATTTTTTTCATGACCGTGTGGAGGGAGACGGCGCAGGGCTCGATCATGGTGGCATAGTCGTCCGAAATGGCGTCGCTCACCGACATGACACACGAAGAGGGGGCGATGTACTGGTCTCCCATCCCCGCTCCCACGACATGCTCTTTCCGGGGAGCTTGACCCATTTTCTCACAGACAACATAGTCGTCGTGCTTGCAGGGCTCGCACCACTCGTCCTCGGGAATTCCCTTTGTGGCACAGCACGGGAGATATTTCTTGAGTACGACCCGGTCGCCCACCTTGACGTTCTTCACATCTCGGCCGGCCTCTTCCACAATGCCGACGGTCTCATGGCCCATATAGGTGTTGGTCTGATAAGACGGCAGCATGGCAAGGCTCATCTTAGTGGACTGGTGCACCATATAGAGCGACATGTCGGAACCGCAGATTCCAGTCTGAATGTTCCGGACCCGGACGAAGTCCTCCCGAGGGAGCTTCGGATCCTTCATCTTGTCAAAATAGACCGGGGAAAAGCCGGCACCGTAGGGGTTCTTCGAGAGCCGGGATGCGGCCATCATGGCGCCGATCCGCGGCAGATTATAGTGGTAGGCGAGAGTTTTCATGCCGATTCCTCCTTCAATGAGCGCAGTACAATAATATTAATTGTTAATATTATAACGCTCCATAGGAGGGAACGGCAATACGGGTACGGTATTTCCACACAAACTAATTGTATTAGCCCTTGTCCTGTCCCTTGTTTGCCATCTGTTGCTCTTTCCGATAAGCGGTCAGGACCAGCAGCACTTTTTTCAGAAGGTCCATTGGTACCTCGTTCTCTGGGACGCTGACACTGACGTAGGGCTTCTGGCCGTCCCGGACCCGGATCTGCCGCGGGAAGTCGGAGTTCAGGCGCATGACGGCGTTCAGGTCGATATCGTTGCTGTAGAGGCGGAGCTCCTTGCCGCTCTGACCGACCTCATAAATACCGAGCTGTGCCGCGGTGTTACGCAGCAGGGAGACCTGGATGAGGCCCTCGACCGGCTTTGGCGGGTCGCCGAAACGGTCCACGAGCTCATCGATGACATCCGAGGCGTCCTCCTCGGTCCGGATTTCCGCAATGCGCCGGTACATGGACAGCCGGTTTGGAATGCTGGAAATGTAGTTCTCCGGAATGTGGGCATCCATCTGGAGGTCGATGAGGCACTCGGGCTCCTCTTCCGGCTCTTCCTTGCCGGCCTTCTCCCCGTTAATGGCCTCGCCGAGAAGTTTCAGGTACATGTCGTAGCCGACAGCCTCCATGTGGCCGTGCTGCTGGGCGCCGAGGATGTTGCCGGCGCCGCGGAGCTCCAGGTCACGCATGGCAATTTTGAAGCCGGAGCCAAACTCCGTATATTCCCGGATGGCCGAGAGCCGGCGGGCCGCAATATCCGTGAGCTCTTTTCCGCCGTAGAACGTGAAGTAGGCAGAGGCTCGGCGGGAGGAGCGGCCGATGCGTCCGCGGATCTGGTGGAGCTGGGAGAGCCCCAGCCGGTCCGCATTTTCAATGATCAGCGTGTTGGCATTGGGGACGTCGACGCCGGTCTCGATGATAGTGGTGCAGACGAGGACATCGATGTCGCCGTCGACGAGGTCGCGCCAGACGTCGGAGAGCTCGTCCTCGCTCATCTTTCCGTGGGCCACGCCGATTCGGGCGTCCGGCACCATCTCGTGAATTTTCGCGGCACAGTGCATTATGCTGTCCACGTTGTTGTGCATGTAATAGACCTGGCCGCCGCGCCGCAGCTCGCGCTCAATGGCCTCGGTGATAACGCCGGCGTCGTATTCCAGTACATAGGTCTGTACAGGGTGGCGATCCAGTGGTGCTTCCTCCAGAATAGACATGTCCCGAATACCAGTCATGGCCATATTCAGCGTCCTTGGAATGGGCGTTGCCGACAGAGTCAACACGTCCACGTTGGGGAACTTCTGCTTGAGCTTCTCCTTCTGGGCAACGCCGAAGCGCTGCTCCTCGTCGACGATGAGAAGTCCTAAGTCGTGGAACTCCACATCCTTGGAGATGAGCCGGTGGGTTCCCACGACAATGTCCACACTGCCGCGGCGAATTTCCTTGATGATATTCTTCTGCTCCGTCGGCGTCTTGAAGCGGGACAGCATTTCTATGTTCACCGGGAAGCCGTCGAAGCGCTGCATGATGGTGTTGTAGTGCTGGAAGGCGAGGATGGTCGTGGGCACCAGGAAAGCACACTGCTTTCCGTCGGCAATGCACTTGAATGCGGCACGGAGGGCGACTTCGGTTTTGCCGAACCCTACATCGCCACAGAGGAGGCGATCCATGGGGTATGGTTTCTCCATGTCCTCCTTGATTTCCTGAATGCAGCGCAGCTGATCCTCGGTCTCGTCGTACTCAAAGCGGCGCTCAAAGTCGCTCTGCATGTCAATGTCCGGCGAGAAGGCATAGCCCTTCGTGTTCATCCGCTCAGCGTAGAGCTGCGTGAGCTCCTTGGCAATGTCCTTGACCGCGCTGCGCACCTTGGCCCGGGACTTCTCCCATTCCTTGCTCCCCAGGCGATTGATCTTCACTGTATGGGACTCTTCTCTGGGCCCAATATATTTGGAGACCAAGTCGAGCTGAGTGACGGGGACGTAGAGTGTATCGCCCTTGGCGTAGCGGATCTTGATGAAGTCCTTCGTGACCCCCGAGACGGTCAGGTTTTCTATGCCCTCGAACACGCCGATACCATGGATGCTGTGGACTATGTAGTCCCCCTTATGGAGCTCATCCAGGCTGTGGAACGCATTGGCCGACTTCGGGCGGCGGATCTTGCGGCGGGAGCCAGAGGCCACACCGCCATGACTCACCAGGAGAAACCGCGACTTGGGGAATGAAACACCGGAGGAAAAAGTGCGGGGAATGACACTGATTTGCCCGCGGGGAAAGATTTCTGGGATTTCCGTATAGGGCACCGCATTGCAGTCCCTCTGCTGCAGGTCTTCTGCAAGAGACTTGGCTGCCTTCTCCGTACCAGCAGCAAGCACGACTGCCTGTTCCTGATAGTCATCCGGCAGGCAGTCATCAAAGAGCGAAGTCAGTGTGCCATTCCAGGATGGAACCGTGGCGAGGGTCAGACTGTAGAGGTCCTTGAGAGGAAGCTCAAAACTGCCCCGAGCGAAGTTGTCCAGGAATACCGTGTCGGCATTTCCGTAGTCCTCCGTCAGCATGGAATAGGTTATAGTGAGGTCACCCAGCGAGCGGGTCATATTGCCGAGCTCGTAGGCGTCCTTGATTTCTTCCCGGGAGAGCTTAGTCACTGCGTTGGCCCGTTCCCGGATCTGACCGCTCTCGGCGAGGAACAGGATGTCCCCGTTCTGCAGGTAGCTCAGAGGTGTGGCGGCCATGGGATAGATAAGGTTGATATACTTGTCCAGGCAGAGCTCCCGGCCGTTCCGGATAGCATCCGCCTCGTCCTGCATTTTCGATTTGACTGTGTCCTTGTTCTTGGTGCGGACACGGGCAGCAAGAGTCTCAATGGTGTCTGCCAGGGCACCCCTGTCCCCGATAATGAGTTCGCCGGGTGGTGTCACTTGCACCTCTTTCACGGTGTCAGTGCGGCGCTGAGATTCGGTTTCGAACTCGGAGATGGTGTCAATTTCATCTCCCCAGAACTCCATGCGGAGCGGGTTCTCCCGGTCCGGCGGGAAGAAGTCCACAATGCCGCCGCGAACGGCGAACTGGCCGGGGCCCTCCACCTCGTCGGCGTGAGTGTACCCAGCGTTCACAAAGGACGCAAGCAGCTTGTCCAGATTCACTTCGGCTCCCTGTTTCAGAGTCAGGATGCGGCGGCCCAGCTCCTGCGGCGGAATGGTTTTCTGCATGGCGGCCTCCACCGGCATGAGGACAACCTGTACATTTTTCAGAAGCCAGGCGGAAAGAGCTCCCATACGGCGCTGCTCATATTCCCGGGAGCGAGTCTGCTCTGCAATAAACGAGAGCTCCCGGGCAGGGAACACGGCAGCTTCCGTACCGAGAGACACAAGGTCACCGGCGAGCCGGGAGGCCGTCCCCTCGTCGGGCACCAGAACAATGGCCCGCTTTTCCGTGTCCGCAAGGAGGCTGTGGATAAGGCATGCCTTGTGGATATTCGCCGTTCCGAGAACGCCGAAGGGGAAGCGGTGCTGCTCTATATTATTCTTTATTTCCTGATACTCTCGGCTGCCGGAGACAGCCTTGGAAAAGCCAGACATGAAATTCCTTTCTGATAGCGGACATGCCCCCGTCAGCGAGTGACGAGGGGTGTCTGTCGGTATGAAATTTGCGATTACGCAATTTATTTGGTGCGATTGTAGCGGTTCATGGCCTCGGTGATATCACCATCCAGAATGAGTTCTGCCGCCTTCCCCGCATTTTCCAGGGGCTCCTCCAGGAGCTTCAAGTCCTCCTCGGTGAAGTGGGAGAGGACGAAGTCGGCCAGAGACATTTGGCTCTTCTTCCGGTCTCCGATTCCGACGCGTACCCGCGGGAACTGGTCCGAGCCGAGACACTCGATTATGCTCTTGAGGCCGTTGTGTCCTCCGGCCGAGCCCTTGCTCCGGATCCGCATTTTTCCTGGGTCAAGGTTGATGTCATCGGAGATGACAACGATGTTCTCCGGCGGGATTTTATAGTAGGCAGCGGCCTCGGCTATAGCCTCTCCGCTGTTGTTCATATAGGTCAGCGGCTTCATGAGCAGAACCTTTTTCCCGTCCATCATGCACTGGGCGGTCAGGGAGCTAAACTTGTGGCGGTCTATGGTGACGTCATAGTGCTCCGCCAGACGGTCTATGGCCATAAAGCCAATGTTGTGCCGGGTCGTGGCGTACTGGGAGCCCGGGTTCCCGAGCCCTGCAATAATATACATGGGTTTTCTTCCTCTGTCTTTGCTGAAATGGAACATTTTGCCGCCTGCCCGGTTATTTCATATTTTTGTAGGGTTTCTTGCGGGTGACCCAGCCCTCTATGTTCTTCTGGAACGAGCGGGCAATGGCCAGGGAGTTCTCCGGAACATCCTCGGTGATGGTGGAGCCGGCGGCCGTGAAGGCCCAGGCGCCGACCTTGACCGGGGCGACCAGGTTGGTGTTGCAGCCGATGAACGCATGGTCCTCAATGGTGGTGCGATGCTTGACCTTGCCATCGTAGTTGACCGTCAGGGAACCGCAGCCGAAGTTACACCCTGCACCCACGTCAGAGTCTCCCACATAGGTGAGATGCGGGACCTTGGTCCCGTTCCCGATGTTGGAGTTCTTGATTTCCACGAAGTTTCCGACATGGACGTTTTCCGAGAGATGGCTGTTCGGACGGATATGGGAGAACGGTCCGACATTGCCGCCGTTCTCAATGACCGAGTCCTCAAAGAACACGTTGTTGAGCAGGACACCGTCGCCGATGGTGCTGTCGTAGACCATGGTGTTCGGGCCGAGAACACAGTCCTTTCCCACGGTGGTGCTGCCCTTCAGGATGGTGTTTGGGAGGATCTGCGTGCCGGGTTCAATGGTGACGTCCTTGCCGATCAGGATGCCGTCAATGCAGGGAATGTCTACGCCGTTCTGGAGATGCTTTTTCAGCACCTCTTTCCGGGCAATATCGTTGAGCTCGAGGAGCTGCAAACGGTCGTTGGCACCGAGGACAACATTGCTGTTGGCCGCCGTATAGACGCCGGTCCGTTTCCCGTCCTCTTTGAGGAGGGCAATGGTGTCGGTGAGATAGTACTCGCCGGTGACCTTCGACGGGGCCAGACGCGCAAGGGCAGAGAGCAGGTCTTTCTTCCGGAACCACATGACACCGGAGTTGACCTCGCAAACGGCCAGTTCTTCCGGAGTACCGTCTTTCTGCTCCACAATGCGCTGCAGTTCGCCGGACTCATTTTTCAGAATGCGGCCGTAGCCGGTGGGGTCGGCCAGCTCTGCGGAGACAACGGTGACGGCGTCTCCGTTCTCCTCGTGGGCTTTGAGGGCGCCGAGGATGGTGTCGGTGTCAACAAAGGGTGCATCGCCATTCAAAATGAGAACGTGGTCTGCGCTGCTCTTCTCCAGGGCCGGTACCGCCTGCATGGCAGCGTGGCCCGTTCCGAGCCGCTCCTTCTGCCAGGCAATGCCGCACTCCCCGCCGACATACTCCTCCAGCTGCTCGCCGTAGTGGCCGACAATGAGGAGTTTCTCCGAGATGCCGCTCTCATCCAGGGCGTCCAGGACCCAGTCGATCATGGGCTGGAACAGCACTTCGGTCATGGCCTTGGGCATGGCCGCTTTCATTCTCTTCCCCTCGCCGGCGGCGAGGATGACTGCGCAAGCATTACTCATTTGTGAAACAACCTCCAGACTACAGTGGCTAGATCAGAATTCGTTTTGAGTGCAATATTCAGGACACACTCCACAAGGGCATAGGATAAAATCATGAACAGGACTAGGGCCAGGCCGCTCGTACCGCCCCGCTGCCGCAGGAACTTTTCCCGCTCCGCGCCCCCGGCGGACTGCTTCGCACGGATGAGCAGTTTCTCACAGTGCCGTTTGTAGAGCACATTGGCGAAAATGCCAGCGAGGATCTGCACAGCGAAGATGACATATTCATTGACCTGCAGCGCCATGGGCGGGTCCGGCATGTCGCTCTGCACCGAGTTGGCGGCCTTTTCCGCCTCCTCCTGTGTCTCTCCGCTCTGGGCCATGAGGACCGAGGAGTAAACGGAGTTTGCCTGCTTCGCATAGTTCACGACCTTGCTGGCAAAACAGCACGGTACAATGATGGAGAGCACGAGGGCGAGGACGGCCCAGCCGTACATTTTCCGGTAGACAAACCAGAACGGTGCAAAGAAGAAAGCGGCCCAGTTCCAGGAGTTCTTGGCGCCGGTCTTGGACATGCGCATGAACTTGGGAATGTAGCTCTGGCTGTTCTTTTGCACCACGGAGGCGTAGTCCTTGGCGGTAAAGTCCCCAATGGGCTCGTCCGCTCCGATGTTGTGCCAGCCCTGGCGCATTTGTCCGTCTGCGCCCACCGAGCGGTAAGCGTAGCCGCCGTACTGCCCCATTTGGCCGTTGCCATATGGAGTGAAAGAGTTCGGGTCACTCTCCACGTCGCTGCCCTCATCCAATGCCGGGCCGGACTCCGTTTTCACGGTCTCCACCTCGGGCTCTTTGGCAGCCGAGGGAATTTCAAATGACCATCCTGTCCCGTGCCGGTACTCGTTGACGCAGTGGCCCAATTGTTTCCAGCATTCGCGATGTACTGGCGTTCCGCACTCCGGGCAGACAACAATGTCGTCCCCTTTCTGGAACTCCTTCTGGCAGACCTGACAGGTCATATTCTGGTAATCCAATGACCGCACCTCCCGCGATAATTGCGATTAATTATACCTTATACTTATTAAGAATTCAACGAGCCGGGGCGCCGCTTTACTTTGCCCCCTTTTTCTTTTATAATTAACTGCACGATTTTAGACAACGGAACCGGAAAAGGATGAATAGCAGTGCTTCAATACGAAGAATTACGCCTCAAGCTTCTCGAGAGTGAGAAGCCGCTTCAGGAGCTGAAAGAATCCATCGGCTATGACACCATGTCCGCCGAGGTGAAGGAGCTCGAGGCCCAGGCCGCCGAGAACGGTTTCTGGGACGACGTCGAGAACTCCCAGAAAGTCCTGCAGCGCACGAGCCGCTTAAAGAGCAAAATTGGCGCCTATGATAAGCTGCAGAGCAGCTACGACGACGCCATGGTCATGATAGAGCTTGCCGACGAGGAAGAGGACGAGTCCCTCTACGACGAGTGCAAGGAGAGCGTAGAGAAGGTGGAGCAGGGCATTGAGTCCATGAACCTCGCCACCCTTCTCTCCGGCGAATATGATGAGCGCAACGCCATCCTGACGTTCCACGCCGGCGCAGGCGGAACCGAGGCACAGGACTGGGCCTCCATGCTGTTCCGCATGTACAACCGCTGGGGTGAGCGCCATGGCTTCAAGGTCTCCACACTGGACTATCTGGACGGTGACGAGGCCGGCATCAAGTCCGCCACCATCCTCATCGAGGGGGAAAACGCCTACGGCTACATGAAGTCAGAGGCCGGCGTGCATCGCCTGGTCCGCGTCTCTCCATTCGACGCACAGGGCCGCCGCCACACATCCTTCGCCTCCGTCGAGGTCATGCCGGAAATTGACGACACCGTCGAGGTGGACATCCGCCCGGAGGACATTACCATGGAGGTCTACCGCGCATCCGGCGCCGGCGGACAGAAGGTCAACAAGACCTCCTCTGCCGTCCGTCTTATCCACAACCCCACCGGTATCGTCGTCAGCTGCCAGGTGGAGCGCAGCCAGCACCAGAACCGTGAGGTCGCCATGCGCATGCTCCGCTCCAAGCTCATTGAGATCAAGGAGCGCGAACACCTGGAGAAGATCTCCGACATCAAGGGCGACCAAATGCAGATCGCCTGGGGCTCCCAAATCCGCTCCTACGTCTTCATGCCTTACACCCTCGTCAAGGACACCCGCACCGGGTTTGAAATGGGCAACATCGACGCCGTCATGGACGGCGACCTGGACGGTTTCATCCACGCCTATCTCAAGATGAAATCCCTCGAGAAGCTGGAGTCCGGCGAGAAAAAATAAGGTTGACAGTCCTCGGCGGCATTTGTTATAATGCAACCCTGTAACTGGAAATATATTCCAACACAAAATCCTTGCTCCGGGGAAATGTTTCCGGGGCCAAAAGTCCAAAAGGAGGTGCAAACAAGCATGGCAAAGAACAACTATGAAATCATGCTGGTTTTCTCCGTCAAAGACGGTGAAGATGCAGCAAAGGAACTGCTTGAGAAATTCAAAGCACTCGTAGAGAAGCACGAGGGCACCATCAATGATGTCGATGAGTGGGGCAAGAGAGAGCTCGCTTATGAGATCAACGATGAGTCCGAGGGCTACTACGCTGTCGTCAAGTACTCCGCCGAGCCGACCTTCCCGGTCGAAATGGAGCGTGTACTCAGAATCACCGACGGCATTCTCCGCTTCCTCAACATTGCGGAGTAACTCAGGAGGTTGACAGATGCTTAACTGTGCAGTCATCATGGGCCGCCTCACGGCTGACCCCGAGCTTCGCACGACAAACAACGGAATCAGCGTGACCTCGTTCTCCGTTGCTGTTGACAGATCCTATGCAAAAGCCGGCACCGAGCGGCAGACGGACTTTATCAACGTCGTCGCCTGGAGACAGACCGCCGAGTTTGTCACCCGTTATTTCCACAAGGGCTCCATGATAGCCGTTCAGGGTTCCATCCAGACCCGGAAATATCAGGACCGCAACGGAAACAACCGCACGGCTTTTGAAATTGTCGCAGATCAGGTTAGCTTCTGCGGCTCCAAGCGCGAGAACGACGGCGAGGGCAGCTACAATCGTCCCGCCCCGCAGCAGAACAACGGTTTCGGCGGACAGCCGGCCGGCGGTTCCGGTTCGTTCTCCACGGCAACCAGTGCCGACTTCGACAGTGTCGACGACGGTGACGACGGCGACTTGCCGTTCTAATTCCACTGGGAACCGGAAGTTTCCTTTACTACAACTACACCACTCTGACAGGAGGTTGAAACCATGGCATACGATAGACGTAACGGCAGAAGAGGCCGTCGTAAAGTCTGCGCTTTCTGCGTAGCAAGAGCCGAGAGCGGCGAGAAGAAAATCGACTACAAAGACGCTGCAACGCTCAAGAAGTTCACTTCTGACCGCGGAAAGATCCTTCCGCGCCGCGTGACCGGTACCTGCGCTTACCATCAGCGTGAGCTCACCACCGCCATCAAGCGCGCAAGACACGTAGCTCTTCTCCCGTATTCCGCTGACTAAGATCGGGCGGAAAATCCGAGAAAATAGTAAGGTGTGGTATCACTTTGTGGTACCACACCTTTTTTCTTTGCCTTTTCAGACCAAGGACACCCAATTCAGCTGATTCAACTGAAATGACCCTTTCCCGCATCTTCCCCTGGCGGGCGATTCAGTCTTTTTGGAGCTCTATAATTTAAGCGCAGTCGATAAATCCACCAGGCAATGATAAAATATCATTACGGAGGAATCGAAATGCGTTACGACAAAGAATTCAAACAACAGGCGCTTCTCTTATCCGATGAG
>Ga0256406_1002169_pt1 | contig 28758 bp, 27 predicted proteins | sample RumenRJG_03DNA_FD_185986 | JGI IMG/M metagenome (GOLD analysis project Ga0256406, IMG submission 185986) | Bovine rumen microbial communities from Lethbridge, Alberta, Canada - RJG_03 | ecosystem: Host-associated > Mammals > Digestive system > Stomach > Rumen | place: Canada: Alberta | collected... | reverse complement strand
ACTCAAGCAATCCCGTTGAAAACGAATCACCCGGTGCCGACTCTGAATTTCCCAAAACGTCAGGAAGCAATCTGACGGTTGCGTCAATCACGACCATCGCACCGAGCTCACCGCCCGTCAAAACGAAATCTCCAAGTGAAATTTCATCCGTCACGCGCGTTCTGATTCGCTCATCATAACCTTCATAATGTCCGCAGATAAACGTCAGATGCTGTTCTTTGGACAATTCTTCTGCCATCTTTTGGTTAAATTTTTTTCCGGCAGGATCAAGCAAAATAACCCTTCCGAGCCCGTTTTCACGTTCCGAAACCGCATCCAGCGCGTCAAAAATCGGCTGTGCCTGAAGCAGCATTCCTGCTCCGCCGCCATAGGGCGTATCATCGACATGATGCTGCTTGTTTGTCGTGTAATCTCTGAAATCTGTTACGCTGATGTTCAGAAGACCTTTTTCTACGGCTTTGCCTACGATTGATTCGTTTAAAGGCCCCGTGAACATTTCAGGAAACAGACTTAAAATATCAATCTTCACTAATCGTCCAACCCTTCCAACAAATCAACCATGACCATTCCTTGCTCGAGATCGACTTTTTTGATTACGTCATCAATCACAGGCAACAGCAATTCCTTTTTGCCTTTTCGATTAACGACCCACACGTCATTTGCACCAGGGGCAAGGATTTCGCTGATTTTGCCAATTTTTTCGCCGTCCAAAGTGACCGCATCAAGGCCGATGATCTGATGATAGTAATAAGATCCATCTTCTAAGTCTTGTTGCTGATTTTCAGAAATTTTGATGTCGAATCCTTTAAAACCTTCAATAAGATTGATATCTTCCAATTTTTCAAACGACAACAGATCAAATTGCTTATGCTTTCTGTGAGTTTTAACGACCACTTCTTTTACAAGCGACCCTTTATCGAATAAATACAGAGAATTGCCAGGCATAAAACGTTCATCAGTGAAATCGCTCGTCGACAACACGCGAACTTCGCCTCTGATGCCGTGCGTATTGATAATTTTGCCTACTTGATAGTAATTCATTGGTAAATTCCTTTCAAAAATATCTTAACAAAAAAACCTCTGATGAAATCATCACTGTTTCACCAAAGGTCCCGATTAATCGTCTACGATATTTAAACGAACTCTTAAAGAGTCGCCAACACGAACGCTATAAACGATGGTTCGAATTGCCTGAGCAACCCGCCCGTGTTTTCCAATTACGCGCCCAACGTCATCAGGCGCAACGGATAGATTAAAATTAAGGAAATGTGCATCCCGATCGGTCTCAATCTTAATCGCATCAGGATCAGCAACTAGTGGCTTGACAATAGTGACAATTAATTGCTTCACATCTGCTTCTGTCATAATAATCTACCTTACTTCTTTGAAAACTTAGCTTCGTGGAACTTCTTCATAACACCTTGCTTCGAAAGAATGTTACGAACAGTATCTGAAGGTTGAGCGCCGTTGCTCAACCAATTCATGATTGCTTCTTCTTTAAGCGTTACTTGTTCTGGTTCTGTCAATGGGTTGTACGTACCAACCGTTTCGATGAAACGGCCATCACGCGGTGAACGTGAATCAGCCACAACGATGCGGTAGAATGGACGCTTCTTAGAACCCATACGCTTTAAACGAATTTTAACTGACATGCATTTACACCTCCTAGTTATCTTCTCAACGATTACTAATATACCAGTATTTTTGCTCCGTGTAAAGTAAAATTTCTTGACAGTCTGCTTTTTTTTGCGATTTATGATAAAAACACCGTCATATCAACAATTTTGCCGAATTATTTTTTGCGTCTCTTTTGTTGTTTTTGCTTTTTAATCTTGGCGCGCTTCTTCTTTTTGTTCTTTTTAATCATGCGATTGACTGACATTTTCGCAAGCTTTCCTGAAACGCCGCCGCCAAACATGTTTTCCATGCCGCCAAAATTTCCGTTCGTCATCTTTTGCATCATATCGCGCATTTGCTTGAACTGTTTGATCATGCGATTTACTTCCTGAATCGGTCGTCCCGACCCTGCAGCAATTCTTCTTCTGCGACTTGGATTGAGCATATCGGGATCTTCACGTTCATCAGGCGTCATCGAATAGACGATGGCTTTCGTATGCTCAATATCTTTTGGATCAACCTTAACGTTCTTCAAAGCAGGATTATTGGCCATTCCAGGAATCATCTTCATGATATCTTCAATCGGCCCCATGTTCTGCACCTGCTCCATTTGTTCAATAAAATCATTGAAATCAAATGTGTTTTCACGCATCTTATCGGCAAGCTCTTCTGCTTTCTTTTGATCAAAATCCTGTTGAGCCTTTTCGATCAAAGTCAGCATATCGCCCATGCCAAGGATTCTTGAAGCCATTCGATCAGGGTAAAAAACGTCAAGTGCCGTCATTTTTTCGCCTTGACCGATAAATTTAATCGGCTTGCCGGTAACCGCTCTGATGGAAAGTGCGGCACCGCCGCGCGTATCACCGTCAAGTTTGGTCAAAACAACGCCTGTCACGTCCAAAGTATCGTTGAACCCTTGTGCAACTTCCACTGCATTTTGACCCGTCATCGAATCGACGGTCAGCAAAATTTCATCAGGATGCGTCAGCTCTTTGATTCTTGCAAGTTCGTTCATCAGCTTTTCATCGATCTGCAAACGACCTGCCGTATCAATAATCACATAGTCATTTTTTTGTTCTTCAGCCAGTTTCATCCCTTGACGAACGATTTCAACCGGATCAACGTCCGTGCCGAGTTCAAACACGGGAACATCGATGCTTTTTCCGACCGTTTTCAACTGATCGACGGCAGCAGGACGATAGACGTCGGCTGCAATCATCAAAGGACGCGCATTTTCTTCTTTTTTAAGTTTGTATGCAAGTTTTCCTGCCGTAGTCGTTTTGCCGGCACCTTGAAGTCCGACCATCATGATGACTGTCGGAATCTTTTTGGATTTGTTCAAGGAAACGGCACTTTCACCCATAACCTTGATCAGTTCTTCATTGACGATTTTTACTATTTGCTGTGCCGGCGTCAGACTTTCGAGAACTTCTGCACCGACCGCCCTGTTTTTGACTTCCTTAACAAAATCTTTGACGACTTTAAAATTAACATCGGCTTCCAACAGTGCGAGCCTGATTTCGCGCATGACTTCCTTAACGTCTGATTCGCTAATTTTTCCTTTTCGTTTCAGTTTGCTGATTGCATTTTGCAAACGTTCGGTTAAACCTTCAAATGCCATAAGGGCCTCCTGATTTTTATTCTTCCATTTTTTCAAGATTTTCGACCAGCTCGATCAGTTTCCTGTCATCCGGATATTTATTTTTGACATAATCCAAAACCTCATCCGTTTTTTGACTTTGCTGTTCAAATTGGCGATACAATCCCAATTTTTCCTCATATTCTTCAAGAATTTTTTCTGTTCGCTTGATATTATCATATACCGCTTGCCTTGAAACTTCAAAATTTTCTGCAATTTCTCCCAAAGAATAATCATCTCTGTAGTAAAGCGCGATATAAGTCATCTGCTTTTCGGTCAGCAAAGGTTCGTAAAAATCAAACAAAGCATTGATTCGGTTGGTTTTTTCGATTGCCACCAAAAATCACCTGTCCTTTGCAACAAGTCCCTTGAACAATCCAATGACAAATTCTTGCGGATCAAAGTCGCGCAAATCATCCATTTGCTCGCCAAGGCCGACAAGTTTGACCGGAAGCTTCAATTCGTTTCTGATTGCAAGCACGATGCCGCCGCGAGCCGTTCCGTCAAGCTTTGTCAAAACAATGCCCGTAACGTCCGTTACCTCTTTGAACTGTTTGGCCTGCGTCAGCGCATTCTGTCCTGTCGTTGCATCAAGCGCAAGCAGGACTTCGTGCGGAGCATCGGGAATTTCACGCGTAATGACACGTTTAATCTTGTCAAGCTCCTTCATCAGATTGACTTTGTTTTGCAGACGCCCTGCCGTGTCAACCAGCAAAATATCGTAGTTTTCTTGTTTGGCTTTGACGACCGCATCATAAACCACGGCTGCCGGATCGCTTTGTTCAGGTTTTTTGACAACGTCGACCCCGACTCTTCTGCCCCATTCTGCCAATTGCTCAATTGCTCCTGCTCTAAACGTATCGCCAGCAGCCAAAAGAACCTTTTTGCCTTCTTCTTTATAGCGATGAGCCAATTTCCCGATCGTCGTTGTCTTGCCGACGCCGTTGACACCGACGAACAAGAAGACCGTTGGACCTTGTTTGGCAAAATGCAGGGCGTTGTCCTCACCTTTGCCGCTTTCTTCATACAAGTTCACCAATCGTTCAATGATTGCATCCGAAACGTCCGACTTCTTTTTTGCATTTCTGAGTTTGACCTCATCTCTTAACTCATCACTGATATTCATAGCGGTTTCATAACCAACGTCTGCTTCAATCAGCGTTTCTTCCAAATCATCAAAGAAATCTTCATCAACGTGTCTGAAATTTGCAAGAAGCGCATTGATTTTTGCGCCAAAGCCCTTGCGAGATTTGGCAAGTCCCTTGTCATAGCGCTCTTCTTCAGTTTTTTCTTCCAAAACATCTTTTGAAGCTGACTGTTCCGAATCATTTTCGCCATCTGTTTTATGAGTTTCTTCACCTGCTTGATCAGGCTCTGGTTGAGCTTTTTTTTCAATGAGCTCAGATTTTGAAGTTTCTTCAGCAGAATCTGCGACATTGGCACCTGACGTCTCCGTTTCCGCTTTGTCTGCAACTTTTTCAGCTTCGTTTTCTTCATTTTCCGGTTCAAAAGAAAAAGCTTTTTTCAGCTTATCAAAAAATCCCATTTCAATCATTCCTTCCATAATCAGTCATAATCATCAAGCGATACGGAAACCATCTTTGAAACGCCCGACTCTTGCATCGTAACGCCATATAAAACATCCGCCTGCATCATCGTTCCTTTACGGTGCGTAATCACGATGAATTGCGTTTGCCCGTCAAATTTACGCAGATACTGCGAATAACGCGCGACGTTTGCATCATCCAATGCCGCTTCCGCTTCATCAAGAATCGCAAACGGAACAGGCTTGACCTTTAAAATTGCAAACAAAAGCACGATTGCCGTCAAAGAACGCTCACCGCCCGAAAGAAGACTCAACTGTCTGTATTTCTTTCCCGGCGGTGCTGCCATGATTTCAATCCCGGTTTCCAGCAGATTTTGAGGATCGGTCAGGCTCAGTTCGGCGTGACCGCCGCCAAATACTTCTGGGAAAATTTCGGTAAATGCAGATGATACCTTGTTAAACGTGACTTTAAAACGCCTTTTAACTTCTTCATCCATTTCTTCCATACTGAGAAGCAGCTGCTCTTTTGCTTCCAGCAGATCGTCTTGTTGTTGTCGCAAAAATTCATAGCGTTCGTTAACTTCTTCAAATTGCGCAATTGCATTAACGTTGACGTCGCCCAATTCGTCAATTCCAAGTTTTAAGAGTTTGACCTTCTTCTTAACAAAATCAAGATCCTCTTCGGTGTTTTTTTGCTCGGCAGATTCATAAGTCATCGCATAATGTTCGGCCAATTCGTCAAGGTTTTGACGCAATGTTGCCTGCAAACTTCCGTCTTTTGCAGAAAGCGTGCTTCTTTCGTCCATTGCTGCCCGCAAAAGCTCATTTGCTCGCGTCAGCTCAGTTTCCGATTTCTTGACGTTTTCATGCAAAGCGGATCGCTCCTCTTGCATCCTTGAAACTTCTTTTTCCAATTTCAAGCAGCGTTCGTCTGCTTCCTTTTCCTTTTCAATGAGTTCATCTTTTGAAAGAAGCATACTCTTGCTTTCATTTTCAAGCTGTCTGATTCTTTCACCGTTTTTCTCAATCCGTTCGTCTGCTTGAGCAATCTGAAATTCGTTTTCTTTGACGCGAATCGAAAGAGACTGGATTCTTTCGGTCAAAACGGCAAGGCGACCGGCATCTTCAGCGATTTCCGCATCAAGTTTCGCCTGTTCAGATGCCTTGTTTTTTTGAAATGCGCTTTTTTCTTCAAGCAAATTTTGACTTGCCTTGATTTTTACCTCAAGTTCTTCAAGTTTTGCTTGAGCCGCTTTCTTTGCCTCCAAAAATCTTGTTTCATTGACGCGACTATTCTCTAAATCAGCATCATAGACGCTTTTTTCCTGTTCTTTTTTGGCATATTCCAATAAAATTTCATCCAAAAGAGTTTTGGCCTCAGACCGTTCTTTTTCAAGCCGCTCACGTTCTGTTTGCGATCGACCCAATTTCTCATTTATTTCTTCAAGCCTTTTGCGTAATTTTGCTCCGTCAATCTCCATTTCGGCAAGTTTTTGCGTCATCGTTTCAATGTCTGCTCCGAGCTTTTCCAAACTTTGCTTTTGCTCGATCAGCCCTTCGCCTTGATGTTTGTTTTCTCCCCCAGACATCGAACCACCGGCATTGACAACGTCGCCGGCAAGCGAGACGACTTTAACGGAATGATTCAAAATTTTGGCAATTTCTGTTGCGCTGTCAAGATTTTCAGCAAAAATAACCGCTCCAAGCAGGTGTCTTAAAACCGGCAGATCATCATCGTCGCAAGCAATCAGATCACACCCGACACCAATAAATCCTTCAACGTTTTGAACGAGGCGAACCTGATTGCCGCTTAGAAAACGTTGTTTGACAGTTGTTCGCGGCAAAAAAGTTGCACGCCCGAGCTTGTTTTGAGTGAGATACCTGATTGCGGCCTTGGCATCAGAAACATCACGAACGACGATATTTTGCAGGCTTGAACCCAAAGCCGTTTCAACGGCCTTCGCAAGCTTCTTCGGAACCTCGAAAACCTCAGCTACCGGACCGATGATTCCATTAAGATTTTTGGCGCGCATGACGCTTTTTACTCCTTGGTAGTACCCGGAATAATCGGCTTGAATCTGCTTTTTGCTGTCATAGCGGGCTTTTGCCTGCTGAAAAACCCCACTCGCTTCAAGCCATCGTCTCTGTGCATCTTCATGGCGTCTTGAAATCTTAAGCTGCAATTGCTGATCGTTTTGGTAATTTTCCGTAAAACTTTTCAGCTCCTCGTCTTTTAAATCAAATTTCTGCTGAAGACTCTCCTTTTTTTGCTCTAATTCCTTAAGATGCGTCAATAACTCGCCAGAACGCTTCTTTGCTGCTTCTTTCGTATCTGAAACCCGCAATTTTTCTTTTTCATTATATTCAAGCTGATTTTCAAAAGTTGCTTTTGCTTGAAGCATGACCATAATTTTGTTACGAACGTCTTCAATTTGCGATTCCAGATCAGAATCGCTTGAATTCCTCGTTTCTCTCAACTTTTCGAGTTTTTCTTCAAGTTTGGCTTTTTCTTCAGATTCGGATTGGACGGTTCTTTTAAGTTTGACTAAAGAAGCGCTTGCCTCTTTTCGTGCGAATTGATCATTTTTTACGGCTTCTTTTTGTTCTGCAATCCTTTGTTCAAAAAATTCGCTGTCATGATCAGACAAATCTCGCTTGCTTGCGAGCTTTTCTTTTTGCCGCGTCAACTCAATAAGCTCCTTTTGGGCTTCGTCAAGCTTTTCTTCCAACGTTTGCTGCTTTTCATGCAAACGCCGATTCTTCTCTTCTGAAAGATTCGCATTTCGTTGATGTTTTTTAGCAATCGACCTAATTTCCTCAAGCTTGCCTTGAACCTCTTCTTTTAAAGCAGAGGTCTCTTTAATTTCCAGCACGAGCCTTGAAAGTTCATAATGCTCATACTGCTTCTTCTGCTCCAAATAATCATGGGCAATGCTTGCTTGCTCTTCCAAAGGATCTTTTTGCCGTTCAAGCTCCAACAATATGTCTGAAACCCGGTCAAGGTGATCCGTGGTTTCGCTGAGTTCCGTTTTCGCCTTGCTTTTTTCTTTTTTATACTTGACAATTCCGGCAGCCTCTTCAATCAACATTCGCCTGTCTTGAGGCTTGCTGTTAAAAATTTCCTCAACGCTTCCCTGTGAGATGATCGAAAAGCTTTCGCGTCCAACGCCAGTATCGGTAAAAAGATCAACAATATCCCTCAGCCTGGCCTGCTTTCCGTTGATTAAATACTCGCTGTCGCCGTTTCGATAAATCTTGCGGGTAATCGTAACATCGTCTTGCTGATTTTTCAAATAATGATCCGTATTGTCAAAAACGGCCTGAACCATGCAACGATTAAGCGGAGCCCGTGTCTGCGAACCTGCAAAAATCACGTCAGGCATCTTTCCGCCACGCAAATTTTTGGCAGACTGCTCGCCCAAAACCCAGCGCAAGCCTTCTATTATGTTGCTTTTTCCGCTTCCGTTGGGACCGACTACCCCAGTGAGTCCATCCTGAAATTCGATCGTCGTCTTATCGGCAAACGATTTAAAGCCGCTAAGAGTTAACGATTTGATCCTCATTAAATTTCCCCCTCAATTACTGCTTGGCAACTTTCAATGCTTGATATGCAGCTGCCTGTTCAGCATTTTTTTTCGAGGAACCGACACCCTCACCGATTTTTTTGCCGTCGGCGTAAACGGCCATAGTATATGTCTTATCGTTGTCCGGGCCTTTTTCATCCAACATCTTGTATTCGATTTTGCAATCACCGTTTTGTTGCAGATATTCTTGAAGTTCCGTCTTATGATCAAGAAGATGATCGAACCAGCCCATGTCAAGTTTCGGAAAAACAACGGCACTGATGAATTCAACGACCTTGTCTTTTCCTTGATCCAAATACAGAGCACCGATAAAAGATTCAAAAATATCGCATAAAAGCGATGGTCGATTCCTGGCGTTGGCTTTTTCTTCACCTTTGCCCAGGCGAATATATTCATCAAAATGACATTCTTTGGCGAATTTGCTGAAGCTGTCTTCACAAACCATTGCCGCGCGCAGTCTTGAAAGTTTTCCTTCCGGCAAAGAAGGGTAACGTTTGAACAAATACTCCGAAACGCAAAGCTGCATGACCGCATCTCCAAGAAATTCGATTCGTTCATAATATTTCAAATGTTCTTTAGGATGCTCGTTGACATATGATGCATGCGTGAATGCTTCATCAAACAGTTCCGCATTCTTGACGTTGATTCCGTAATCATCCTTTAATTTTTTTGTTAAACCGATTATCATATTAAACCATCCTCATTTAAAAATTGAGTCTCACTTGATTATATCAAAAAGAAGAGGCCTTGCCCAAACGCTCCACCTCTCCCGAATATTTCTAATTGTTTTGACGAGCCATAATATATGACACTGCATCGCCAACTGTCTTAAGCTTTTCAGCATCCTCATCAGGTATTTCCGAACCAAACTCGTCTTCAAGTTCCAAAACGAATTCGACCAAGTCAATCGAATCAGCATTGAGATCTTCCGTAAAGACAGTTTCTTTCGTGACTTTGTCAGCAGAAACGCTGAAATGTTCTTCAATCAGCTTTTGAATTTTTGCAAAAACTTCATTTTCAGTCATAACGTTTTCCCTCATTTTCAAATTATTAACAACAACACCAATTTTACCGATTTTTCGTTTGCTTGTAAAGGCGCCTGCAACTACTTCTGAGGTGTGTCTGAGTCGCTTTCAGCCGCTTTTTTAGCACTCAAATCTTCCCAATATTTCGTAAAGTCTTCAACCATGCGCCCATCAACCATTGTTCTGATCTGCTTCAACGTAAAGTAAACCGTCTTTGCATCGCTTGCCCCATGAGCCTTGACGACCGGTGATTTGGCTCCGAGCAAAACGGCTCCGCCATATTGCGATTGGTCCATGCGACCTTTAATATCTTTAAAAGTCGATTTGAGCATCAATGCACCAAGTTTCCCTGAGATTCCTGAATTCATGATTGAATCTTTCAAAAGGTGCATGACGGCTGAAGCAGTTCCCTCGATTGCCTTTAAAACAGCGTTACCGGTAAATCCGTCAGCCACGACCACGTCACAGACGTCGTTCATCAAATCGCGAGCTTCAACGTTTCCGACAAAATTCAGCGATTTGTCGGCTTCAATCAGATTATGCGCTTCAAGGGTAAGTTTGCTGCCTTTATGCGGTTCCGTCCCGTTATTCAGCAGACCGATACGCGGATTTTGGATGCCGCGAACGTTTTCAGCATAGTATTTTCCCAAAAGAGCATATTGATAAAGATGTTCTGGTTTGCTGTCGGCATTTGCACCTGAATCAAGCAGATTAAACGAACCAGACGTTCCTGAAACCATTGGAAGCGTCGAGAGCAGTCCCGGACGCGGAATCCCTTTGATGCGCCCGACAATCAGCAAGCCTGCCGCCAGCAGCGCCCCTGTATTTCCGCATGAAAACAATGCATCCGCCTCCCCGCTTTTTACTGCCTGGGCAGCCATCACAAGAGAGGAGTCCTTCTTTTTTCTGACGGCCTTGACAGGCTCGTCATTCATCCCGATTACTTCGCTTGAATGAACAACGGTAATCCTGTCCTTGTTTTTGAGTAATCCATTAATCTGCTTTTCGTCTCCGAAAAGCAGATATTCCGTATCAGAAAATTCGTCCCGTGCTCTTTCCACGCCTTCAACAACCGTTTTTGGCGCATAATCTCCGCCCATTGCGTCAACAGCAATCTTCATCAATAATTCCTCCGTTTTCTTAATCAAAGTTTGCGCCAGCCAATACAACAGCGCGCAAATACCGGATCAAACCGGCATTTTCTGCTCGATATTCAAAGTTTTCGTCTAAAATAATCGCACGCGCTTCTTCCATTGCAGCCTGCAGCGTATTGAAATTTGCAACCGGATCGCCAATTCTGAAATCGGGCAGTCCTGATTGCCTTGATCCAAGAACTTCACCTGGTCCTCGCAACTCAAGATCTTTTTGCGAAATGACAAAACCATCGGTCGTTTCAACCATTGTCTGCATTCTTTCTTTTCCGTAATCAGTCTTGGGATCTGCACAAAGAATGCAATATGAAGCCTTGCTTCCGCGCCCGACGCGTCCCCTGAGCTGATGGAGCTGTGCCAGGCCAAAACGATCGGCATCAAGAATCACCATGACGGTCGCATTCGGAACATCGACCCCGACTTCAACCACGGTCGTTGAAACTAAGATATCGTACTTTCCTTCTTTGAAATCTTTCATGATTTCATCTTTTTCGTCACTTTTCATTCTACCATGAAGCAAGCCGACTTTATAATATGGCGCATATCTTTTTTCAAGTTTTTCAAAAACTTCCTGAGCATTTTTCAAATCAACGGCTTCAGACTCCTCAATCAAAGGCGAAACGACATATGCCTGTGACCCGTCTTTTAGCTGTCTTTCTACAAAATCGAGGGTCGCATTCATTTGATTTTGCTTAACCCAGGAAGTCCTGATCGGCTTTCTTCCCTTCGGCAGCTCATTGATTACGGAAACGTCCATCTCTCCGTACGTCGTAATTGCAAGCGTCCTGGGTATCGGGGTGGCGGTCATTGCCAAAACGTCAGGATTTTCACCTTTTTCTCTCAATGCTTTTCTTTGATTAACGCCGAAACGGTGCTGTTCATCGGTAACGACAAGCCCCAGCTTTTTAAAAATGACCGGATCTTGAATCAAAGCATGAGTTCCGACCAAAATATCGATTTCTTTATTTGCAAGTCTTTCCAGGATATCATGCTTGACCTTTGTCTTGGAAGCTTCGGTTCCCGTCAAAAGACAAACGCTGACACCAAAATCTTGAAACAAATCACTGAGTTTTTTGGCATGCTGCTGAGCCAAAATTTCAGTCGGAGCCATCAAAGCAGCCTGAAATCCGGCAGTAACTGCAGCATACATCGCAATTGCCGCAATTACCGTTTTCCCGCTTCCGACGTCGCCTTGCAAGAGTCGATTCATATGAAGAGGACGATGCATGTCCCTGCAAATTTCGTTCACGACGCGTTTTTGTGCATTTGTCAATTCAAAGGGAAGCGCTGAAATAAAACGTTTGAGCATGGAATTATCGTACTTGATCAATAGACCGGCGTCATTTCGATCAAGTTTTTTAAGAAGCGCAAGCCTTGCCTCATACTTGAAAAACTCGTCAAAGATGGCAGATCGTCTGGCAATTTCAAACTCCTGAGTCGTCTTTGGAAAATGCATGTCATGAATCATTTTTTTTCGATTGAGCAATCGAAATTTGCGTCTCGTTGACTCGGGAACGATTTCTTCGACCACATCCTGATATTCTTCATATGCTTTTTTAACCAGCTGTTTGATCATTTGAGCTTTGATTTTTTTTGACGCACGGTAAACTCCTGCAATATCTTCTTGACTCCCTCCATTTGAAAAAAGTTTCATTCCAGTCATGCTCTGCCTTGCGGTATCGTATTTTCCGTAAACGGCTACGTCTGAGCCCGGCTGAACCCGGTCTTTTAAATAAGCCTGTCCAAAGAAGGTAATCTGAATGACGTCATGACCTGCCAACAGTTTGAAATTCAGACGATTTTTGGCCCTGCCGAAACGAACGACGACCGGAGCGGTTGCAACAACACCTTGAATTACCGCCTTTTGCCCGTCAGCAAGTTCTGAAACTTCTTTTGTTGCCATATCCTCATATCTGAATGGGTAATAGCACAAAAGATCCTCAATCGTTTCAATTCCTAGTGCTTTCAGCGCCAATTCCTTTTTCGGACCGATTCCCGAAAGATTTGAAACTTTGTCTTGCAATGACCTCATCGACAAATTCACCTTCTTCTTTGATATTTAGCAAAAAAACAGGGTCACGGAAAAACGCGCGCGTTCCTCTGTGACCCTGGGTGCAGAACACGAACTATTCTACGGAAATCAAATATGGATAAACCGGCTGATTTCCTTCATGAATCTCAATTTCAAGATCTTCATCAAGCTCACTTACTGCTGTTTCAATTGCTTCTGCTTCTTCTTTATTTCCGTCTTCGCCATAAATGATGGTTACGACTTCGCTGTCTTCATCAAGCATGGCTTTCACCATTTCGATTGCGGCTTCCTTTCGATCCGGGTTTGTCACGACAATGTTTCCGTCAACGATTCCCATATAATCGTCTTTTTTGATCTCGCGCCCTTCAATCGTCGTATCGCGAACGGCAATCGTAACCTGACCCGAGATGACGGTATCAAGCTCATCCGTCATTGCCTCTTTGTTTTCTTCGAGATCTGCGTCTTTGCTGAACCCAAGCATTGCGGCCATCCCTTGAGCAATCGTCTTGCTTGGCACGACGACCGCGTCAACGTCACATACTTCTGCAGCCTGATCTGCGGCAAGGAAGATGTTCTTATTGTTTGGCAAAATAATGACCTTGTCTTTTTTGGTTTTGGAGATTGCATCAACGATATCCTGCGTCGAAGGATTCATCGTTTGTCCGCCGCTCAAGACGTACGTTGCTCCAAGGTTCTTGAAAATTTCCGCAACCCCTTCTCCCGATGCGATTGCAATGATTCCGTAATCTCCGGAAATTTCATTTTTCGAGATTTCTTCCTCTCGTTCTTCCTCCTCATCCTTTTCAAGGATTGTTTCATGCTGAAGACGCATATTGTCAACCTTGACCTTGATCAACGAGCCAAACTTCTGACCGTATGATAAGACCATGCCCGGATGTTCGGTATGAACGTGGACCTTAACGACTTCGTCATCAGCGATAACAAGCAGCGAATCGCCGATTTCAGCCAAATAACCACGAAATTCATCATAATCGAACTTCTTTTCGACAAGTCGGCCTGCTCCCAGACGAACCATGATTTCCGTACAATAGCCGTATTTGATGTCTTCCGTATTGAGTTTGCCTTGGGCACTCTTGTGATGCTCAGCGCTGACCATCTCGTCCATTTCGACGGGAGACGGCTTATGAACTTCATCATCGCGAACGTTTCCTGACAACGCATCATAAAATCCCTGGTAGACAAACGTCAAACCTTGCCCACCGGAATCAACGACGCCGACTTCCTTTAAGACGGGCAACAAGTCAGGGGTTGTTTTTAAAGCAGCTTCTGCAGCTTCATAAGTGTCTTTCATGACGGCAACGATATCACCGCCGTCTTTGGCAACCTTCTTGGCAGCCTCTGCCGACTTCCTTGCAACCGTCAAAATCGTTCCTTCCTGAGGTTTCATTACGGCCTTATATGCCGTCTCGACACCGCCCTGAAGCGCCTGAGCCAAATCTTGCGGCGTCAATTCTTTTTTATTTGAAACGCTTTTAGCAAATCCTCTGAAAACCTGCGACAAGATAACGCCGGAATTTCCACGAGCGCCCATCAAAAGACCTTTGGCGAGTGCCTGAGCCAAATCACCAACACTTGCTGACGTTGACTCTGAAACGTATTTCGAACCGCTGGCAAATGACAGGCTCATGTTCGTGCCCGTATCACCATCCGGAACCGGAAATACGTTCAAAGAGTTAATGAATTCCGCATTCTTGTTCAACCTGTCAGAACTCGTCAAAATCATTTTTCTGAATTCCGTTTCAGTGATCTTTTCAACTTTCAACTTAAAAATCCTCCTTGGCTATCCAAGCTCAGTCTCCAATAACGCGCACGCCTTGAACGATGATGTTCACAGACTTGGCCGTTACTCCAAGCATGGTTTCCAGATTATACTTGACTTTGTCTTGAGCATTGCGGCACACTTCTGAAATCTTCGTGCCATAGCCTGCGATGATATAAACATCTACTGCAATGCCTTCATCTTCCTGACGAACAACGACGCCTTTTGCGTAATTATCACGCTTTAAGATTTCATTCAAATTATCACGAATCTGATTTTTGCTTGCCATTCCGACAATTCCAAAAATTTCGGTTGCGGCTCCGCCAACGACAGTGGCAATTACGTCATTTGAGATATCGATGTTCCCAAATTGGTTTTGAATTTTTACAGCCATTGAAAAACAGCCTCCTTAGATTAAACGTCAATTATCTTTAATTTTACCACAAACATCCACTCACCACTATACCCGAACACTCAACGTTTTGCAACTTTCGCAAAAAGCGAGGTCATCCCCGTAAAAAAGCACAAAAAAAGAACCCTGCATTTTACATGCGGGTCCTGCGTTGTCAAAGACAACATACGCCATAATTAAACGCGAGTAACTTTTCCGGATTTCAATGCACGCGTAGAAACCCAAACCTTCTTAGGCTTGCCGTCAACCAAAACGCGAACCTTTTGCAAATTCGGCTTCCAGCTGCGGTTTGTTTGGTTCAAAGCGTGTGAACGCTTTTTGCCGAAAGTTGTCTTACGGCCTGTTACAAAATCTTTTGCCATTTTTATTTCCTCCTTCGAATCATATTAGGAGCACTTTAATAAGCTCATTCACTAAATAAAATTATCATAGAAATTGCATGATTGCAAGAGTTTTCTGTCAAGGAAAATCACTTGATAGCTAGAAACGTTGTCATATCAACATTCTGTTCAATCAAAAAATAGCACTGCTTCAATCCTTGCTCCAAATAACACAAACGTTTCCGTTCTTGAAACTGAAATGGGCCGTTTCGGAAACAAATTCGTTGCTTGCAAGCGAAATAACGCGCGAAAGATTGGCATGACGAAGTCTGTATTTTTCATCATACAGATTCAAATCATCTACCGGCCCCATTGAAACGAATGCCAAGTAGCGCATGCCTTCAATCTGCTTTATTTCATGTTCTCCGGGATTATAGAAGCGAATGACGTTGTTTTTATCAATGAATTCAACCTTGGAAATCATATTCAAAAATTCAGGTCGAAGCAAGCAAAAAAGATTTGCCAACAGATGGTCGATTCTGCCGCCGGTAGCCCCGTAAATGCTGATCAGATCCGGATGAAAACGTTGTTCAATCAACCGAAGGCACAATTCGGTATCAGTATCGTCTTTTTCAGGAACCGAAGTCATCACTTCCTTGCTCATGACGTCTACCAAATATCGTTCGCGATTCGTTGATGAATCGAAGTCTCCGATTGAAAGAATCGGTTTGATTCCGGCCTCGCAAAGTCTGACCGCTCCCTTATCTGCTCCGACCCACAACTCGTCTCGACCACGCTTTTCAAGCAGTCTTTCGGGATAGTTTTCGATTGGACCGCCAACCAGAAGATTAATTTTCATTTTTCCACCTGTTTTGAAGCTTCAATCAGCTTTTTAATCTGTTCTTCAGGCGTATTTTGGGAAAAGACGTACGAACCGGCGACTGCGATCGTTGCACCGGCAGCCTTAGCCGTTTTAATCGTCTGATCGTTGATTCCGCCGTCCACTTCAATCTGATAATTCAAATTATGTTCTTTTCTGTATTTTTCAGCTTCAGCAATCTTAGAAACGGTCTCTTCCAAAAAAGCCTGTCCGCCAAACCCGGGATCAACTGTCATAATCAAAACCGAATCAACCAACGGCAGCACTTCTTTGGCAAATTCGAGCGAAGTTCCCGGATTAAGCACGATTTCAGCCTTCATTCCCAATTGATGAATCTTTGAAATGACGCGATGGGCATGCTTGGTTGCTTCAATGTGCACGCCGACCAAATCGGCTCCCGCAGCGGCAAAATCTTGAAGATATTTCTCCGGATTCTCAACCATCAGATGACAGTCAAAAAACAAATTGCTCAACGGTCTCAAAGCTTTGACGACGTTTGGTCCGAACGTAAGATTGTCAACGAAGTGTCCGTCCATAATATCAATGTGCAAATATTTTGCGCCGGCTTCTTCGACAGCCTTGACGTCGGCTGCCAAATTGGCAAAATCGGCACTTAAAATTGATGGTGCTATAATCACAAAAACCCCTCCAACCTAGCGTTTATACCTTGGCTTTTGTTCCTGAATCATTTTTTGGAACAATTTATAATTTTCATAACGACTTTCAAGAATTTTGCCTTCCAGAACGGCCGCTTTGACCGCACAATCAGGTTCATTGAGATGCAGACAGCCTCTGAAACGACACTGCGGTGAGTATTCATTGAAATCCTCAAACAGACTCGAAAGACGCTCTTTTTCGATTTCACGCAGTTCAAACGATGAAAAGCCGGGCGTATCAGCAATCAGATGACCCTTGACATCCATCAGAGAAACCTTCCTCGTAGTATGCCTGCCTCGACTCAAAGCCTTTGAAATCTCGCCTGTTTCAAGTTTTAGTTTCGGATCAAGTCTGTTCAGCAAGGTCGACTTCCCGGCACCGGTCTGACCCATGACGACCAAAACATTTCCTGCTTCTTCAAACAAGGCCGAGACCAGTTCTTCATCAGCCATGTTCTTTTCAGAAACCACCGTTCGATAATACTTTGAATAGTAGTCAAAAACAGGCAGCATGCGCTCTTTTGTCGTTTCATCCATCAGATCGGATTTAGAAAAATACAGTATCGGAACGATCTCGTTTTCGGACAGCATCACCAATTGACGATCAAGCAAATTGCTCGAAAAATCAGGCTCAATGCAAGCCGTAACAACGATCGCGCAATCAACGTTTGCCACAGGAGGGCGAACCAGCTGGTTTTTGCGTTCCAAGATTTTAAGCACGTACCCTTCATTTTCATTATCAGCTTTGAATTCGACGTAATCACCGACCAAAGGCGTCTGACCCTTTTTTCTGAAGTTTCCGCGAGCTCTGGTTCGATACGTTTTACCTTCTGAAAATATATCGTAGTATCCGCTTAATGATTGTCTGATCTGTCCTTTTGCCAAATTTTCAACCTGCCTTTCTTGTCAGACTTAATTTTACACCAAAGAAAGGGGTTAAAACAAGATTCATGTCCATGGCTTTTGTCGTTGCGTTTATGACTGATTGAGGAAAAGGCTGCTGTCTATTTGTCAAAAGGTTGATTTTCTGGAACGTTTCCATCATGGAAGGTGATTGTCATGCACATGAAAAAAGGATTAGATTTGCAATCAACTGCAAATCTAATCCGGATTTTTAATTGAGGCAGAGTTTTTTCCAAGCCTCCGTTTTTTATGGCGTAACGTTGTCGTCTTCGACAAGCACGGTTCCGTCAGACGCAACCACCTTGTACTTGCCGACCTGGCCTGAATCAACGCTAAAGTTTACTGTTTCACTGGCATCGGCACTGATCGGCATCGTTTTGTACACTTTATTGAAATTATGATTCTTATCGGAAACATAGATGCTGACCGTAACCGGATGACCGTCTTTTCCTTTGTAAGGAATCGAGATGCTCTTCGTGAAATTCAGCCCCCTGTCTTCTTGCTTATTTGAAGAACTTGAAGATGATGATGAAAAACTTGAAGATGATGATGAAGCCGAAAACTCCTCCTTTTTTCCGGTCGAAATCGACACGGTCAAGTTGCTTCCGCGACCAACATAGGTATTGGCGATAGGATACTGAGCAACGACGGTATTAACCGGTTCGTCAGAATCAATTCGCCTGATAATGAGATTCAGGCTGCTTTCTTCGGCATAGTCCTGAACTTCTTTAAGGGAGTACCCCCTAAGATCACGAACCATAATATTTTTGGCCCCAAGACTGACGGTAAAGGAAACCGTTGCTTGAGACAGTACGATTTTTTCTTTCGGCGGAATCGATTGATCAATAATCTCGCCTTTGGCATACTTATTTGAATACTTCGTTTCCTTGTAGACGGTCACGCCCCTTTTTTGCAAAAATTTCTTGACCGAATTATAGCTTCTGCCGCGATAGTTGCCAAATTTGACTTTTTCAAGGCCTTTAGAAACAACGACGTTGACGGCGGTATTTTCTTTAACCTTCGTTCCGTATTCCGGATTGCTCGTAATAATCTGATTATAGCTGAATTTTTCACTGTAGCGATAGGAAACCTTGCCTAAAGAAAGCTTCTCATCTTTCAGCATTCTGGAAGCTTCCGAGCGCGTCATTCCTCGCAAGTCAGGGACCGCAACGTCTTTTGGTCTAAGCGTCAAACAGAATACCAAAATGAACAAGATCAAGATTGCGCTGAATAAAAACCACTTGTGCTTGCCCTTCATCAAAAATGACCACCATTTGGACTTGACAGATGTACCTAAGACTTCTGACACTTCTGCTTCTAATTCTTTAACCTGATCCGATTCTTCTTGTTCCGTGACGGATTTGTCCAATGTCGGCAAAACTTTGGTTTCTCCGTCAACGACAGTGGCAGAATGCCACTTCGGTTCATTGATGCGATTTGAAGAAAGTGATGTTCTCAGATCCCGTTCCATTTCTGCAACGTTTTGATAGCGATCGTTCAAATTTTTGGCCGTTGCATGCAAAACAACGTTTTCCAAAGCTTGCGGTATCTTCTTGTCATATTTTCGAACCGACGGCATTTCGTTTTGATAATGCTTCAAAGCAATTGAAACGGCCGTTTCTCCCTCGTAAGGAACATGACCGGTCAACATCTCGAACAATACGATTCCCAACGAATAGATGTCAGATTGCTTGGTAATGATGCTTCCTCTCGCCTGCTCCGGAGAAATATAGTGAACGGACCCCATCAGCGTATTGGTACGCGTCATCGTTTCTTCAGCCGCAGCAACCGCAATTCCGAAATCCGTGACTTTAACATTGCCGTTCTTATCCATTAAAATATTTTGAGGTTTCAAATCGCGATGGATGATTCCATGGGCATGAGCTTCATCGACGGCGGACAAAATCTGCAAGAAAATTTCGATAATTCTTGCATATGGCACAGGGTGATTTCTGGCAATATATTCCTTGAGGTCCGTTCCGTCAACATATTCCATTACCAGGTACTGCATCCCGTTGTCTTCATCAACGTCATAGATATTGACAACGTAGGGATTTACGAGTTCGGTCAAAGAGTTGGCTTCACGTCTGAAACGCCTGATTGCCGCTTGATCGTCACGCAAATCCAGACGCAAAATCTTAACGGCAACATCACGATTCAAAATCAGGTCATGTGCCAGGTAAACGTTGGCCATGCCTCCTTCGCCAAGCAATCTGACAATTTTGTAGCGCCCGCTTAAAGCATATCCTTCTCTCATGGCATGTCACCGTCCTTTGAGGAAAAATCAGCTAGCAAAACAGTAATGTTGTCATTACCACCGTTTTCATTCGCCTTTGCGATCAGTTCTTGACACTGATCATCCAACGATTCATCTTTTTGAAGAACTTTTTCAATTGCGTCATCATCGACCATATTGGTCAGTCCGTCTGAACAAAGCATCACCTTGTCTCCCGAACCCAAGATCAGTTCATCAAAATCAAGCGAAACGTTCTCAGAAATTCCCAACGTCCTTGTCACAATATTTTTTTGCGGATGGTGTTTTGCTTCATCTGCACTGATTTCTCCTCGTTTGACCAGCTCGTTGACAAGAGAATGGTCTTCAGTAAGCTGTACAAGTTTTTGATCATGCAAAATATATGCGCGACTGTCGCCGAGATGGGCAATCAGGCACTTGTTCTCAAAAAACATGGCACAAACAACGGTCGTCCCCATTCCTTCGAGATCTTGATATTGTTTCGATCGCTCAATAATCATCTGATTTTCGCATGAAAGCTTTTCTTCCAACCAGACTTTGGCATCATTAGAATTATTGAGCTCAGTTTGTTCAAACAGATACCCAAGATGAGAAACAGCCATTTCAGAAGCAACTTCACCGCCTTGATAGCCCCCAAGTCCGTCAGCCAAAATTACAAAAACAACGTTGAATCTATTTTTGAAATTTCCAACGCTATCTTCATTTTTGGCACGTTTTCTGCCGACATCGCTGCCATATGCTATTCTCATCTAATCACCTCATTCCTCTTTTTTCATCAATGTTGCGATAAAGAACCCGTCCGATCCGAAATCATCCGGATATATAGTCAACCCTAAAGTTTTTCTTTCATCTTTGATTTTAAAGCTTGTTTCTGTCTTGATCTGATAAAATTCAGGATGCCGTTTCAAAAAAGCATCCACGGTTGCTTGATTTTCTTCATTCAAAATCGTACAGGTACTGTATGTCAGTTTCCCTCCCGGTTTGACTAGTTCTGCAACCTGATCGAGAATTCCGACCTGAACGTCGTGCAAAGAAAGCGAGTCTTTAAAATGCTTGTCATATTTTACCTCAGGCTTTCTTCTCATCAATCCGAGTCCTGAACATGGCGCATCAATCAAAACTTTGTCAAAACTTTCTTCATCAAATTCCTCTTTTGCTTTTCTGGCATCCGTTTTTTTAGCCGTCACATAATTGGTTACGCCGCAAAGTTCGGCATTTTTCTCAATCAATCCGACCTTATGGGCGTGGATGTCAAGAGCATATACCCTTCCGCTGTCGAGAACGGCTGCAATCTGCATCGTTTTTCCGCCTGGGGCAGCACAACCATCCAAGACAACGTCCGTTGACTTAACGTCCATTGAATCCACTGCAAGCATGGCGCTTTCGTCCTGAACAGTCACCAAACCTCTTTTATAAGCATCGCTGTGAGGAATAAAACCACCGCTTACGCGCAGTCCAAGCGGTGAAACAAGACTTTTTGAAACCTTGAAACCCTCTTTTTCCAATGCTGAGACGGCTTGATGAACCGTATTTTTCGCAAGATTGACCCGAATGCTTTGGGCCGGTGGCTCATTGATCGATTTTAAGAGACTGATGGTTTTTTCAAAACCAAGTTCTTCAGTCAGTTTTTCAACGAGCCATTTTGGCGTGCTTGATTCAATACTGATTTTTTCCGCAGAATCTTTGACGTTACTTGGATCGGGAAGACCTTTGCGCTCGATTTCGTGCAAAATTCCGGTCACGAATCGTCTGATTCCTTCGTGACCGTTGACCTTTGCAATTTCAATCGTTTCGTTGAAAATGGCACGTTTCGGGATCTTGTCAAGATACAGCTGCTGATAGAGAGCCGTTTTCAAAAGTTCGTAAACCCACGGCTCCACCTTGCGCCCGTTCTTTATGAAACCGTCAAGATAAAATTCCAAGGTGAGCTTTCGTTGAATGACTCCATAGACGATGTTTGTCAAAAGACTGACGTCTCTTTCATCAAGCTGGCTTTTTTTTATTGTCTGATTCAATGCCAGGTTGGAATATGAGCCGTTTTTTTCGATTCGCTCCAACAGTTTGACCGCCAAGAAGCGCGGGTTTCTATCAAGTTTTTTCATTAAACAATCACCTTTTGTCCAGCCTCAAGTCCCTTGCCGATTCCGTTCAGATAATCCGTTGCCTTCATTTTCGGTTTCCCGGCCGGCTGCAGCTCATTTATCCTGTAAACGGTACCGTCTGCTGCCGCCATCTTCAAAACGTGCTTTCCGGCTTCAACGACCGTCCCGCTGGCAAAGGCAGTTTTTTCATCCAAAACGGAAATATCCCAAAGTTTCGTGCGCTTTCCCAAAAAATCAGCAAAATAAGCACCCGGAGTCGGACGCAGCGCCCTGATTTTCCAATCAAGCTCGCGCGCGGTTGACTCAAGCGACAATTCTTCTTCTTCCGGTTTGATGGTCGGAGAAAAAACGACCCTCTCTTCATTTTGAGCAATCGGTTTGATCGTTCCGTCCAAAATTTTGGGAATCGTTTCAAGCAATGTATCGCGTCCAAGGATGCTCATTTTTTGAAAAACGGTTGCCGTATCATCATTTTCTTCAATCGGCATTTTTGCTTGCGCAAGCATTGCGCCGGCATCCATTTTCTTGACCATATAAATGATCGTCACGCCAGTTTCACTGTCACCGTTCATAATCGCATACTGTACTGGAGCCCCGCCGCGATATTTTGGCAAAAGCGATCCATGCACGTTGATTGCGGCCACTTTTGCGGCTTCAATCAGCTTGTTCGGCAAAAACTGACCAAATGCGGCCGTGACGATCAAATCTGGTTTCAATTCAATAATTCGGTCCATTTCAGCGCTTCCGGAAATTTTTTCCGGTTGCAAAACTTCTATTCCGTGTCTTACCGCTGTTTCTTTAACCGGGGAAGCAGTCAAAACGTGCTTGCGGCCAACATATCGATCAGGTTGGGTCACGACGGCTTTCACGTCATAGCCTCCCCTGATCAATCCCTCCAAGATCGGTGCGGAAAACTTCGGCGTTCCCATAAAAACAATTGATGTCATTTTATCTTTCCTTCCTGTTACATAAAGCTGATCGGATCACGGTCAATAATCAATTTCAGGCCCTTCGGTTCATCCGTCTGACTTCTGACCAAAAGATCCTGCAAATACTCTTCAAGTCGAGGTTCCTTTTTATATTCAATCACAATCTGATAATAGTAGCGATTATTCACGCGCATGATGGCCTTTGGCGTAGGCCCAAGAATCTTTGCGGATTTGCTCAAAACCTGGCTCAGTTCCCTTCTTATTTCATACATCTTCCTACAGGCATCAGCTTCATTGTCATAGCTTGCGGTAATTTTGATCGTAAAATAGTACGGCGGATACCCCAAACGATGCCTGAGCTGCATTTCATAAGCATAAAAACGCTCATATTCCTGCGTGCACGCAAATTGAATCGCATAATGCTCCTTGTTAAAAGTCTGAATCACGACTTCGCCGTTTTTATCCGCACGTCCGGCGCGACCGCTGACCTGCGTCAAAAGCTGAAAAGTCTTTTCGCTTGATCGAAAATCAGGCAGTCCCAAGGCAGTGTCGGCATTCAAAACCCCAACGAGAGTGACGTCGGGAAAGTCAAGGCCCTTGGCAATCATTTGCGTTCCCAGCAAAATATCGGCCTCGTGCCGGCCGAAACGCTCCAGAAGGCGTTCATGCGCTCCTTTGCGTCGCGTAGTATCGACGTCCATTCGCAGAACTCTGGCATTTGGAAGCAATTCGTGCAGTTGTTCCTCGACTTTTTGCGTGCCCGTTCCATAATAGCGAATCTTATTGCTTCGGCAGCTCGGACAAATTCTTGGAATTGACTCCTCATGCCCGCAATAATGACACTTCATACTGTGCGTATCCATATGAAGCGTCAACGAAATGTCGCAATTCGGACACTTTAAGACAAAGCCGCATTCTCGACACATGACAAATGAAGAGTATCCTCTTCGATTAAGCATCAAAACGACTTGTTCGTCTCTTTTAAGATGCTCTTTGATTTTCGTCAGTAATTCAGCTGAAAAATCAGGCGATGGCGCGCTTTTTAAAGCTTCGCGCATGTCAACAAGTTCTACGTGAGGCATCGGACGTCCGTTGATGCGTTTCGTCAGAAGCAAACGCTGATAGACGCTTTTTTGACCACGTGCCCTCGACTCCAAAGAAGGCGTTGCAGAACCCAAAACAACCGGGCAATGATGATGTTTTCCGCGCCAAATTGCCACTTCGCGCGCATTATAACGCGGCATTTCATCTTGCTTATAACTGGTTTCATGCTCTTCATCCATAATAATTATGCCGATCCGGTCAAGCGGCGCAAAAACAGCAGAGCGTGCCCCGACAACTACTTGCGCTTCACCGCGTTCGATTCTGCGCCATTCGTCAAAACGTTCACCATCGGAAAGCGCACTGTGAAGCATTGCCACCTTTGGTCCAAAACGTCCTTTGACGCGTCGGACCATCTGCGGCGTCAGCGAAATTTCCGGAACAAGCATCAAAGCCTTTTTTGAAAGCTTGAGAGCGTGGGCTATCGTTTGAAGATAAACCTCCGTCTTTCCGCTTCCCGTCACGCCCTGAAGCAGGAAAACATCGCTTTCTTCTTGCTCAATTGCCTGATTTATCCTTGTAACGCAAACGTTTTGTTCGGCCGTCAGCTTCCTTGGCGAAGATGATTCTGTTGTTGCGTTTTCTGAAGGATTTCGATAGGTCTCTTTTGAAACAAGACTCAGCCAGCCTGAGTTTTCGGCTTGTTTGACGTCATTTGACGTAAAGCTGTTTTGTTTTTGAAATTTGATTCTTTCAACCGAATCATTTCCAAGATCCAAGAGCTTTTCAAGCATCCGTTTCTTTTTGGTTGCAGTCTTTCTTTGGGCGTTTAAAAATGCAGAGATGTTTTCCGCAGTAATTTTTGACTTGATAAATTCAGTTTCTTTGACTCGTGCCCTGTCATTTACGTGATAGACGATCTCAACTTTATCTTTTTTGCGCAGTCCATAAATTTTCCGCCTGATTTTTGCGTCCATCTTGTCGTCAAAAGCCAAAAGGTTGTTTTGATCAAATAACTTCTTGATTTCCGGTTCGACGTTTTCATCCAGCAAACGAATGCTCTTTTCATAACCGGCACGCATAACGTTCGGCAGCATCGTCTGAAGACATGAAATTTTGAACGAAAACGTGTAATTTGCCATCCAATCCGCAAGCTGCAAGGCTTCTTCGTTTAAAACCGGCACAAAGTCCATCAAGGAAATTATTTTTTTGATTTCAAAATCCTCATCCGGCTTTTGATTTGAGACATCAAGCACGAATCCCTGTATCTTTCGCGATCCTTTTCCGAAAGGAACAACGCAACGCATCCCTGCCTGAATCTGCTCTTCCAATTCGCTCGGAACAAGATAAGTATAGGGTTTGTTCGTCTGCATCGTCGGAACATCAACGATTACTTGTGCGTAAAGACTCATCCGTTCACCCCTCATAGACTGGACAGCTCGCTCAAGACGTCTTGCGCGATTTTTTCTTTGGAAGTTTTGGAGATTTTCTTTTTAGCACCGTTTCTAAACAGCAAAAAAACCTCGTTTTCATCAGAACCAAAACCGACGTCCTTTCTTGAAACGTCATTTGCGACCAACAAGTCGACGTTTTTCTCAGTCAGTTTCTTTTGAGCATTTTCTAGCAGATTTTCTGTTTCAGCCGCAAATCCGACTAATTTTTGTTTTGTTTTCCTTTCGCCCAAAAGCTTTAAGATGTCAACGTTTCGAACCAGCCTAAGATTCCAGTCACCGTCAGATTTTTTGACCTTTTCGTCATAAAACTTCTCAGGACGATAATCGGCAACTGCAGCCGCCATGATTACGACATCAGCTTCTTCGTAACGTTTCAAAACTTCTGAAGCCATCTCATCGGCAGTAACCGTTTCGACCATCTCAACGCCGGGAATATCTGCCAATCTGACCGGGCCGTGAACGAGCGTGACGTCAGCACCAAATGCAGCCGCATTTTCAGCTAGCGCATAGCCCATCTTGCCGCTCGAACGATTCGTCAAAAAGCGCACCGGATCAATCGGTTCGACAGTTCCGCCAGCAGTGACAATGATTTTTTCCCCACTAAGATCAATTAGTTGCTCAGCTCTGCATTTTTCATCGATATACGAAAAAATTTCCTTTGGTTCCTTCATTCGTCCCTTTCCGGAATAGCCTTCCGCCAAAAAGCCGTAATCAGGTTCAATAATCTCAATGCCGTCTGCTTTCAAACGTTTCAAATTTCTCTTGACGGCAGGATTTGTCAACATTTTCTCATTCATCGCGGGAACGACGAAGACAGGCGCATCCGTTGCGAGCAAAGACGTCGAAACCGCATCGTCTGCAATTCCGTTTGCCATCTTTCCAATAATGTCGGCCGTTGCCGGAACGACGACTGCCAAATCGGTCCAATCGGCAAGATCGATGTGTGCAACCTGAGAATCATTATTCTGATCAAACAAATCCGATACGACTTTGTTTTTGCAAAGCGTTTCGAACGTCAGCGGACTTACGAATTCAGCCGCGCTTTTCGTCATTGCGCAACGAACTTCATATCCATGCTTTACAAATTCTCTGACGCAATAAGCAGCCTTATATGCTGCGATTCCGCCTGTAATATAAAATGCTACGTGTTTTGAAGTCAAAATAAGCCCCCCTCATTCATGCTTTAATTTTACCACATTGAAGCGCAAAAAAAGAGACTAAGAAATTGCTTAGTCTCTTGAAACGCATTTATCCTTCTTGACCTTCAGATTTAATCCTGAGTTTTCCGGCCACGACCTCTTCCAAAGCACGACCAACGTTTTTAACTGACTTATATTCGCTTTCCTCAAGCATCGGGGATGCACCGGCATCCAGTTCATGCGCACGCTTGGAAGCAAGCAAAATAAGCGAATAGCGCGAATCAACGCGTTCAAGCAACTCATCGACTGATGGATATAAAATCATATCTCCGTTCCCTCCAGTTTTAATTGTTTTTTGTAATCAGGCAAGAAACGCTTTACGCGCCAACGTTCGGCACGAATAATCGTCTTGATTTTTTCGGCTGCTTTTGGTACTTCGTCATTTACGACCGCATAATCATAATTTTGCATCATTTCGATTTCACCGACGGCTTTTTTCATTCGCTTGTCGATTGTTTCAAGGTCATCCGTTCCGCGATTGACGATCCGTTGACGCAATTCCATCAAATCAGGCGGCGTTAAAAAGATGAACAATCCGTCCGGAGCTTTTTTGCGAACCTGCATTGCACCGTTGACTTCAATTTCCAAAAAAACGTCCTTGCCAGCATCCAACATTTCATTAACGTATTTTAACGGTGTTCCATAGTAGTTGTCAACATATTTGGCATATTCAAGCATGCCACCGGACCCAATTTCTTTTTCAAACTCTTCTTTTGAAACAAAATAATAGTCTTTGCCATTCACTTCACCGGGACGCATCTTCCTCGTCGTCATCGAAATTGAATAGTGAAAGTTGTTATCATCTTGAGAAAAAATTTCTTTTCGAACAGTGCCCTTACCGACGCCTGACGGACCGGACAAGACGATCAGCATACCTCTTTTAGCCATTGCTGCTAACCCCTCCAAAAATAGTATTAATTATTATATTGCACTTTTTACGAAGTATTTTCAACCCATCAGCGGATATTTGTCGCATTTTTACATATTTTAACTTGTTTTTTAATTTTAATTTAAGGATTTTGGAAAAGAGAGAAAAAGCAACAAATATCTTTGCCAAAATTACCGCCTAAAATAAGTGAACGTATTTTTGTTTTATTCTTGATTTTTCGAACTTATGTTTATATAATAAGCTTATAGTAAACAAACGTTCCTATTGGACTTTAAGGGGGATCAGAAATATGCTTAAAGCATTCCTTTCTCAGGAAAAAATATCTAAAATCAAGCAGACATTCAAAACTATCTTTGAAAACGGCAAAGATATCAAAAAGGAACCAAGCATGCCAAAAGAACAGCTGCGTCTGTTCATCAGTAAAGCCGCTCAGAACAAACAAGAGGTCATCTTGCAGCTTAATTGGACAGACGGAGAAATCGAAGAGGTCAGCGGAACAATCACTTTGCTGCATTCACGCACCGATGCCATTCTTCTCAAAAATAAGGCTGATCATTCTATGGGATATCCGATCAGAATTGAACAAATCAATTACCTGTCTTTAATTATGTCTGGCCGGGAATCCCGTGACTTTAGTCATGGGATGGATAGGCCCTATCAAGCTCTGTAAGGAGCTTTTTTCATCTCATTGTATTTTTGATCGTTTATATATTTCTCGACTGTTTCTTTGCTCATATTGCCTGACGTGCTCATGTAGCAGCCAGGCGACCATAAATGACCATCCCAGGATTAGGACTGCCGAATTTACGGGTGTCGACGCAAGAAAATAAAGGCTCTTCTGCCTTTGAGCGCTTTGATGGCGCTAGTCGGTGCCTTGCCAGGCGGAAAGCTGATCAAGACATGAACATGGTCAGGCATAACTTCCGTTTCCTCGATTACGATTTCGTTATCCTCAGCCACCCGCCATAGGATCTTCTTCATTTCGTTTGATAACTCATCAGCGGCTTTGTGATGGGGACTGATGATACTAAAAAGCTAACCTTGGCTGATCGTGAATGGACGTGTCCTAACTGTGGCACTCGCCATATTCGTGACTGGAACGCAGCTAAAAACATTCTTGATAAGGGAACAGCTAAACTATCCTAGCTTATCTGTACCTATGGCAACCCGGGGACATAAAAGACATTGCCGCTGCATTTGGCAACGGGATTTTTTAACAATTTACCCTGAAGGGGCGAGAATGCCCCCACTTCTCTAAGTGGGGGATGAATCGCCTCTTTTGAAGCACTCAGCGCTTCTTTTTTAAGGAAGCTTTTTGGACTAAAAGCTACTGTTTGATTTCCAC
>Ga0256406_1002167_pt1 | contig 28796 bp, 28 predicted proteins | sample RumenRJG_03DNA_FD_185986 | JGI IMG/M metagenome (GOLD analysis project Ga0256406, IMG submission 185986) | Bovine rumen microbial communities from Lethbridge, Alberta, Canada - RJG_03 | ecosystem: Host-associated > Mammals > Digestive system > Stomach > Rumen | place: Canada: Alberta | collected... | reverse complement strand
CCGGCTCTGTGACTGGTATGACCATAACAAACGTTCTCTTCCCTGGCGCGATACAGGCAATCCCTATGCCGTATGGATCAGTGAGATCATGCTGCAGCAGACCAGAATCGAAGCTGTTAAAGAGAAATACACGGCTTTCATGAAGGAAGTGCCGGATATCACCGCCTTAGCTGAAGTCAGTGATGACAGACTCATGAAGCTGTGGGAAGGACTGGGCTATTATTCAAGAGCGCGCAATCTGAAAAAATGTGCCATTGTGCTGAAAGAGCAGTATGGAGCTAAACTGCCGGCTGATTATGCAATGCTCAGAAAGCTGCCCGGCATCGGGCCTTATACAGCCGGTGCTATTGCCTCTATTGCCTTTGGCCTACCCTGTGCAGCCGTAGACGGGAATGTATTAAGAGTGCTGGCCCGCTATCATAATGATGGATCTGATGTACGTCTGAAAGAAGTACATGATGCTGCTGAAAAGGAAATATGTTCTGTCTTTTCAAATAACAGTTCATCCGCCTTTGTGTCTTCTTTCAATCAGGGACTGATGGAACTGGGGGAAGTAATCTGTCTGCCGCATGGAAATCCGCTTTGTAAGCAGTGTCCCCTAACTGCTTCCTGCCAGGCACATCAGCTTCATACCACTGATCACATTCCCTACCGCAGTGCCCTCAGGCAAAGAAAAATACAGCAGAAAACTGTGCTTGTCTTAAGAGACGGCAATACGTTTCTGCTGCATAAAAGACCCTCCCACGGTCTATTGGCCGGTCTCTATGAGTTTTTAACACTGGATGGATGGATGAAAGAAAAAGACTGTATCCGCTATGTGGAAAAGCTGGGGGCAGAAGTACTGCAGATTCATCCTCTGCCTGAGGCAAAACATGTTTTCACACATCTGGAGTGGCATATGAAAGCCTATGAAATCAGAGTTTCCAATGTCCACGCCATCCAGATGGAAAACTGTCAGTTTGCAACAGAAAAGGAACTGGCCGGTATGGCTGTTCCTTCTGCTTTCAATACATATATGAAATATTATGATCTGCGCGATCAGCGGTTCTGACCGGCAAAAGTGACAACATTGACCGGCTGCCGGGCGCTGCGGGAGCGATTGCTCTGCGGGTTCATCCTGAGACCCGGTCTATTGTTTCTTCTCTTGTTGAGTGTTTTCTGAGCAGCTGCCTTATGAGGAGCTGCTTTCTTTTCATGTGTCTTTGCTGCAGTTCCGGCTGTCTTCTTCTTCGTGCGTGTACCGGAAGTTTTCTTAACAGCTGTTTCTTTCTCTGTCTTTGTGCCGGCAGCCTTTTTTACCGCTGGCTTTTTCTTTTCAGCTGTATTCTTCTTTTCTTCTGTCTTTTTATGAGACGCAGCCGTCTTCTTTTCCTTTGTCTCAGCTGACTTCTTTGAAGCAGTCCGCTTGGCCGGCTTTGCCTTCTTCTCTTCAGCTGTATCTTTCTTCACAGCCTTCTTCACTGTTTTTCTGGCAGGTTTTTTTGCTTTCTGTGCTTCTGTTTTCTTTTCTGTTCCTTCCATATCTTCACTTTCTGTTAATTCCTTATCAATCTCCGTCACTGCTTCTGCCGGTTCCTCTTCGGCAGGTTCGGCCGGGGCAGTTTCTTCGCTCTCTTCTTTCTTCTCCTCAGCAGCAGCTTTCTTTCTTACCGTCCGCTTCTTTTTCGGTTTTTCCTCTGCTGTTTCTTCAGCCGCTTTCTTCTTCCGTACGGTGCGCTTCTTCTTCGGCTTTTCTTCTGCAGCAGCCGCTTCTGTTTCTTTAACAGGTTCTGCCGGTTCTGCTTCCGCAGGTGTTTCAGATGTTTCTGCTTCAATCGGCTGTTCGTTTTCGCTCAGTGCTTCTGTTTTTTCCGGGTCCGCCGGTGCTGTCTCTGCCTGTGCCTCTGTTTCTTCCTTTACCGGTGCAGAAGCCTCATTGACAGCTTCGGCAGGTTCAGCCTGCACCGCTGTTTCAGGCTGCGGCTCTTCTTTCTTTTCTTCCGCTTTAACAGCAGGATAGCTTTCTTCGCTTTCTTCCGCTACCGGGGCCAGAGGCTCTTCAGGAACCGGTACGGGTTCAGCGGGCTTTTCTTCCTTTTCCACCGGTTTCTTCCGCGACCAGATGCCGCTGTTATCCCCACCGCGCTGCAATATGAAACTGCCGGCTGCCGAAAGATCCGCAAACAGGATCGGACGGCATACTTCCGCCGTTCCATCTTCATTTTCTTTTATGGCGCCATCCTTTTTATATGTTGCATACAGCTGCTGAATGGTTCTATTGCGGCTGCCGCGGTAAGCACGGATGATGGACCCGTTCATCAGAACGACGCCATGTCCATCATTATACCGGTATACGGCTGCTTTTGTTACCCCTTTGAAGTAATAGCGCAGTGAACCGTTATGAAGCGGTTCATCCTCGTAAACTGCTGATGGTGCATTCGGCACAGGCTGCACAGGTGTTTCTTCTGTCTTCTTTTCCTCATCATTTGCACGGACAGGATATGGATAGATCTTCAGAAGCGCTTCGGCCATGTCATCACAGCGCTTCAGAATGGCTTTCTTATTCCAGACAGGTTCTTTCAGAACATCCGCATTGAGATGAATATGACCTGTCTCAGCCAGAACTTTCTTCTTTGTTTCAAAGTTCTCATTGCCCATTTCCATGTTGTCTCCGGCATCCGCCAGAGTCAGGTTGCCTAACAGATTGGCCGTCAGATTGTATTCTCCATCATTGGAACAGCCCGATGCATTGCGCCAGTAAGGTGTGGCATGCAGAGGCATGATATGTTCTATATTCAGATGAGACATGTCAATCCGTACGGTAGAACTGCTCTTTTCCAGCCGTTCCAGAAGAACCCGGGTGATCTTGGTATTGGCATAGATATTGTTTGTCCGGATGACATTGCGGATCTGACGATCGCTTGGCATGCCATGGGGGAAATCAGAACGGGAGGAAGTCAGAAGCAGATCACGCAGTGTGCTGTACAGTTCCCCTTCCGGTTTATTGAAATGGGGCCGCAGCCCGCGCAGTACGGAAGGATACCAGCCGGTCAGGTTCTTATTGTCTGTACCGCCGATGGCACGGCGCGTCATGTACGTATCGACTAAGCGGATCATGCGGGCTGTTTCTTCCGCTGTACATTCACCGCCTCTGAAGCGGTGGATGATCTCCATTAACAGCACTGCCGGTTCCTTATAGCCGGCAATCCGGTAATCTTCCAGAGCCTCTTCCACCCTGCGCTCATCTGCCGGTCCCTTATAAATCATCTGATAGCATAAGGCATAGCCGTACATATCGCTGAGCTTGCGGCCGCTGCTGTCATTGACCCTTGTCCAGTAGTCCTTGAAGCCTTCATATACCTTGTTTCTGTCCAGCATACTGCCGGTCTTGACAGCCAGGTAGCTGCGGATAAAGGAAAGCATGCTGTCGGCATCCGGGAAGATTGCTTCAAACGGCTGCCAGTACATCCGGTACAGCATGTTCTGTTCCGCTTCCGTATGATTCATGAATACAAAGTCACGCACACGGTCGGCAAATGTCATACAGGAACCAGCCAGGTTGATGGATTCAAAGATCTGCTGTACATCATCTTCCCCATCCAGCGGGAAAGCAATGATCTCAAACAGATCCATCACATGCAGAACATTTTCTGCGCCATATCTTTCCGCAAGCAGACGGACGGACTGGGCAATGTAGGTATAGTTCTGATAGAAAAGTCCCTGCCGCTCGTTCCATGTCAGAATGTCCATGGCCTGACTGACAAGCTTATAGTATGTATCCTGAACGGATACGGCCGGACGGAAGCGCAGTCCCATGGGATTATTGCCGGCAAAATAGTCTTTCATGATCTGACGGGCCAGTTCCACATTCTTTTCCCGGCGTGCCTCCTGATAGAGGCAGAGCAGGAAAAGATATACCGTTGTCAATCGCTGCTGCCCATCTACAATCTCATACTGAATCTGACCGTTATCTTCCAGACGCCGGTAGATGATGAGACCGAGAAAATGTCTGTGCTCTTTCTTTAACAAACCCTCCGCATCATTGATGAAACGGGCTGTTTCATCCTGCGGCTTCCACATGTAATTTTTCTGATAGATCGGTATGAAAAAAGATCCGGCAGGATCAGATTTCAGAAATGATCCGATACTTTCTCGCACAGGCTGACTGATCATGTATGACTCCTTGAGAACTTCTCATCTGTTGAACGTTTCCATTATAACAGATCATGTTCTGACATAAAAGAAAAGCCAGACTGCTGCAGCCTGGCCTCAGAGCAGGGGTAGAGAGAATCGAACTCCCATCAGCGGTTTTGGAGACCGATGTACTACCATTGTACGATACCCCTAAAAAAAATGGTGACGAGTACGGGATTCGGACCCGTGAATGCCGCCGTGAAAGGGCGGTGTGTTAAGCCGCTTCACCAACTCGCCACACTCAATGGTGCTTATTCATATTACAATAGACACCTCTGAATAGCAACACTTTTTTTAATTTTTTTCAAAAAGTTTTAATATTCCTTTTCAGGATAGAAAAAGCGATGAGAATCACTTCTCACCGCGCGGACTTCCATAGATGACTGTCGCCAGGAATCCGGGACCGATATGTCCCATGATGACAGGGCCAAGACGATACAGATTGACGTTTGTCAACTGGGGATAGGCTTCTTTGAATTCCTTCAGCAGCTCTTCCCCTTCTGCTTTCTCGCCGGAATAGATCAGAGCTGTTTCATGTTCCTTTGTTTCATCATTCATGTTCCGGGCTGTATCTTCGATCAGCTGCTTTCTGGCTTTGATCGTACCTCTGACTTTGTTATAAGCCACAAGCTTACCCTGAGGATCAACGATGATCAGCGGCTTGATGGAAAGAAGTGAGCCGACAACAGCTGAGGCATTGGAAAGACGGCCGCCTCTTCTGAGCCACTTGAGATCATTGACCATGAAGCGTCCGGTCCAGTTCTGCTTATGGACATTGATCCATGTTACAACTTCATCCATGCTCTTTCCTGCTTCATGCATGGCGGCCGCTTCTTTCAGCAGTAAGCCCAGGATCAGGGTAACTGCACATGTATCGACAACTTCAATCTTCACATCCGGATATTTCTCCTGAATGTCTCTAGCAGCAATCAGAGAATTATTGTAGGAAGAAGAAAGTGCCTGTGTCATATCCAGCAGAATGACATTCTTTCCTTCCTTTGCGAACTGTTCAAAGAAATCATAATAGGCAAATGTCGTAATGGCTGCTGTTGATACCGCATGATCCTGTTTCATCTCCGAAAGGATAAAATCTTTGGTCGCTTCCGTACATTCATCCGGATAGGATTTTCCATTGATCACAAAAGAATACGGAATGAACGGCACATGATGCGCATTCAGCCACGATACATCCAGATCACAGGTTGAAGCAGTTGCTATAACATAATCATTCATATTCTTCACCGTTACCTAAAGCAATACGTATTTTATCATACCAGGCACAATCACAAAAGATACAGTACGACAAATCAGTCTTCTGGTATAAAACGCATGGGTTTGATATGCCTGAGAACAAGCTTTGCTGTCATGCCGGTAATGATGCCCATCGGGATGGACCCCAGTAATAGATATGGCAGCAGAACAGCAATGCCGGGCTGTTTATAAAACAGCATGACTATGACGACCTGGCCGCAGGAATGCGCAATGGCACTTAACACGGAAGTAAAAAGCAGCGAGCTATTCAATTTGTCCAGGATAATCAATACAATGCTGGAAAGACACACGCCCCCGCAGCTGATCCAGAAGGAAGGCGCAAAGATACTCCCGGTCATCAGGCTGGAAATCAGTACACGCATGATGTTGACAATGATCATATCCCTGACCCCAAGCAGTTTAATGGTCATCAGCGATATGATATTGGCCAGGCCGATTCTCAGTAAGCCTAAGAAAATCGGACCGATGAAGATGGATTCCACTACACTTAAGGTAATGGCCATGGCGGATAATAAAGCCAGATAGACTAAATGTCTGATACGCGCATTTCTCATTTGCCCTCGGTCTCCTCCACCACAACGATGTTATTGGGCAGACAGGTAATCGGCAGGTACTCGCCCGGCCCTACCCAGCCCATCTCAGCACAGACATGGTTGGGGCATTTTTCATTGGTGACATGCCATTTGCCGTCCTTTACTTCCACATCCAGGCCGTTGCTGTCGCCGTCAATGTGATAGGTCGCATCTTCATCCGACCAGAACTCTTTTACAATTTTATTGCGGTAATAGACAGCTACTTTGACACCGCTGTGGCTGTTTGCCTGAACCACCTTCATGATCAGAATCAGAGCCGCGGCAATCACTGCTATCACAATCAGAATCTTGACTTCTTTTTTCTTCATAGTGAAGGAATTATAGCATCATCCGCAAAAGAAAAGGAAGGCAGCCGCCCTCCTCATTGTGCCGGCACATAAGTTACCCAGTCGCCGCCATCAGCCACCCAGCCTTCGCTGTCGATCTGGTACCATGTATATTCTCCATCCTGCTGAATGGAATAAACTGGATATTCTGAATCCTCCGTCAGGCCGATGACATCCGCAGTGGTATCAGGGCTCACCCGGATATTGATGAGCGTATCCTGCGGTACTTCAATGGTGCCAATCGGCTCCCCATCGCTTCTTGCAGTGGCAGCAGCGCTTGTCGGTACAGCGGTCGGCTGCGCCGTCTGTTTGACGGCTGTCTTGTTTTTGCGGGAAGAACCGCCGATCGCAAAAGCACAGATCAATACCACAATCACTACCACAGCCGCGGCAGCACAGATCATGATCAATCGCTTTGTCAGAGGCGGCTGTTCATCAAACCTGCGCTTCCACTCCGGTGTTTCGGATCTGTTACTGTCTTTTTCCTGCATGGCTTTCTGCTTCTGCCATGCCTTCTTCTTACGGCGGAACCAGCGTACCGCGCGCAGTGTGCGCTTTGACTTTTTATGTTCCGGTTCAAGTGAAGCACTGATGTAGATCTTTTTCTTCTGGGTCCGCTTCGGTGTTTCTTCTTCTTTCTTCACCTGGTCGGTAAAATCGATCATTTCCAGCGTATCTTCCTCATCATCCGGAGACCAGCTCAAGTGCTCCGTATCTTCTTTGTCATCCGCTGCTCTGCCGTGATCAGCAGAAGGATGATATTCCCTGGTCGCTTCTGCCTGTTTTTCCTTATCGCCTGTTTCAAAGATGCGGCCGCCGCATATCGGACACTTGTCCAGTTCAGCGGAAACGATGGCACCGCAGCTGAGACACTTCTTTGTTCCTTCTGCCATGACTTTCCCCTTTGCTTCCTTTCATTTTACCCTAAGAAAAGGAAAAGGTTAAGGCCGTTCAGCCTTTCTGATGGAAGGCAATGAGTTCATCCATCGCTTCAATATAGCCATGGATGCCATGCCCTTTGATCTGTTTCAGGCAATAGGGTGCCGCAAAGCTGTGATGGCGGAATTCCTCCCGGGAGTTGATATCACTGATATGTACTTCTACTACCGGGACCGGGGCAATCGCCTTGACTGCATCGGCGATGGCAATGGAAGTATGCGTATAGGCACCGGGGTTCATGACAACCCCATCATACTTTTCAAAATAGGCTTCCTGAATCCAGTCCACCAGATCCCCTTCATGGTTGCTCTGACGGCATTCCACGCTTACACCTCTTTCTTTGGCTGCTTTTTCAATCTCATCAATCATATTCTGAAAAGATTCCGTGCCGTAAATATTCTTTTCCCGGATCCCCACCATATTCAGATTGGGTCCGTTCAGTACCATAAACTTTGTCATACTGTTCCTCTTACTTGTCAAACTGCTTTCTTCTCTTGGTCGACTGAATCAGTTTCCGGCGCATGGCCTCATAGTCCTCATTTTCAATCAGGCCGGCAAAGGATTCCATTTCATGCGTAAAGGCATGAATCTCTTCGAGAAGATAGTCTTTATTCATGACAAACAGCTCCGGCCATAGATCTTCATTGATGTTGGCAATGCGGGTCAGATCCCGGAAGGAATCACCAGTATAGTCTGCCAGATGGCTGTGATCGCTTGTATTCATCAATGAAACGGCGATGACATGGGTCAATTGGGAAAGAAAGCCGATCATGCGGTCATGTTCTTCCGCGCTCAGCTCACACACCCGTCCAAACTTCAGAATACGGGCCATCTGATAGGCTGTATCAACCGCTTCCTTTGTGTTCTTTTGCGTTGGTACAATGATGAAATTGGCATTTTCAAACCGGGATTCATCCGCATAGGCAAGACCTCTGGACTCCCGGCCGGCCATCGGATGACAGGCAATGAACTCACAATCCTTCCGCAGTTCATCATTGATGGCAGAAATCACCTTCCGCTTGACCCCGGTGACATCACTCAGGAGTGTACCGGGCCGGAAGTATTTCTGGTTGTCTTTGACCCACTGGATAAAGGTATGGGGATACAGACAGGAGATGACAAGATCACTGTCCTTCACAAGGGATGGATCCGTGCTGCCGTCCTTGATCCAGTGGTTCTCCTTGGCAAAGCGCAGGGCATCTTCATTGAGGTCCACGGCATAGGCCTGTATGCCGGCTTTGGCAAAGCCCTTGGCATAGCTGCCGCCCAGTACACCTAATCCGATAATCGTGATTTTCGACTTTTCACTGATCATATTCCACCTCACATCCGCATGTTTCAAGGTCTTTGAAGAAAGCCGGATAGCTCTTGTCTACCGCTTCAGCCCCTTCAATGCAGGTATTGTGCAACAGAGCGGAAAGAATGCTCAGGCTCATGACAATGCGGTGGTCATTATGGCCATGAAGCGTCATGCCATCCTGCAGTGTCTCTGTCCCTTCAATCCACACCTCTTCCTGCTCTGATTTCATGTGACATCCAAGCTTCTTCAGCTCTTCCTCCATGCAGGCAATCCGATCGCTTTCCTTGACCCGAAGTCTTCCGGCATGGACAAAATGTGATGTGCCTTCCGCCGTTGCGGCCAAGGCAAACAGCATCGGTCCCAGATCCGGACAGTCCCCCAGATCCATCTCACAGCCATGAAGCTTCGAAGGATAGAAGCGATAGCCCTGTTCTGTTTCTTCATACCGGCCGCCCATCTTTCTGATATAAGCCAGGATGATATGATCACCCTGTTTTGAATCATGATCCACATGGATGACTTCTACCGGTTCTCTACCTGATAATCCCTTGGCTGCAAAGAAAGCCATCTGGGAATCATCCCCGGCAATAGAAGCTTCCTTCAGGGCATAGGACTGACGGCCGGGGATGAAGTATGTATTGCCTTCTTCATTGATGATAATACCGCTCTTTCTTAACAGATCCAGCGTCAGTCCCACATAGCTGCGTGACTCATACGGTTCTTTTACTGTAATCCGGCTGTCCTGCTTTACTTCAGGCAGGGCAAAAAGCAGACCGGAAATAAACTGGGATGACACACTGCCGTCTACTGTATAAGTGCCGCCTGTCAATGGCCCCCGTACTTTGAGATACTGTCCTTCTTTTACAAAGAGCAGGCCGTTTTCATGATACAGCGCTTCATATACGCTCTGCGGCCGCTCCATGAGCCGTCCATGTCCCGTAAATGTAACGGTATCACTGCCTAAGGAAAAGAGCGGGATGAGAAAGCGCAGCGTACTGCCTGACTCACCACAGTCCAGCACACTTCCATCATACGGCAGTGTCCTTGAACCATGAACGATGACATCATCCTCTTTTCGTTCAAAGGAAGCTCCAAGATGCGACATGACCCGCATGGTCGCTTCGGTGTCCTTATTCTCTGCGACATGATGAATCACAGCTGTGCCCTCTGACAGAGCTGCACAGATCAATGCCCGGTGGGAAAGAGATTTGCTGGCCGGCAGGGCGATGACAGCAGCCCGGCTGCCCCCGTGAATTGTGACTTTCATCTCAGCGGTCTGCCGCATGCCTCAGCGATCTTACGGGCTTTCTCGATCAGCTGGGCAAACTTCTCCGGTTTCAGGGACTGGGCACCATCACTCCATGCCTCATCCGGATGATCATGTACTTCAATGATGAGACCGTCTGCCCCGGCAGCTACCGCAGCCAGGGATACCGCTTCGACATACTTCCAGTTGCCGGTGGAGTGGCTTGGATCGATGATAATCGGCAGATGCGTCTTTTCCTTGATGATCGGAATAACAGCAAGATCCATAGTGTTGCGGGTATATTTCTCAAAGGTACGGATGCCTCTTTCACACAGAATGACATTGGGATTGCCGTTAGCCATGATATATTCAGCTGACATGATCCAGTCTTCAATGGCAGCGGACATGCCGCGCTTGAGCAGAATAGGCTTATGCATATGACCGACTGCCTTGAGCAGATCAAAGTTCTGCATGTTGCGGGCACCGATCTGTACCAGATCCACATTCTCTTCAAATTCATCAATCTTATCAACGGACATCAGTTCCGAAACAATCGGCAGACCGGTCTTTTCCCGTGCTCTGACAAGATCAACAATACCTTCATAGCCAAGACCCTGGAAACTGTAGGGAGATGTACGGGGCTTATAGGCACCGCCTCTTAACATACAGCCGCCGGCTTCTTTGACTTCCTTTGCAATGCGGACTGCCTGATCCTCTCCTTCCACAGAGCAGGGACCGCCGATCACCACTACCGGACTTTCTCCGCCTACCGGAATGCCGGCCACATCAACTACGGAATCTTCCGGATGAAACATCCGGTTGGCCAGTTTGTAAGGAGCGGAAACACGCTGTACATTCTCCACCCACTGATTGGCCATGATCTTTCTTTCATCCAGTCTTGCCGTATCACCGACCAGACCGAATACGTTGTATTCATCACCTTTGATCATGTTCACTCTGAGGTTCATGCTCTCGAAGTGTTCTCTGATCTTTTTTACTTCCTCTTCCGGTGCATTCTTTTTCAATGTAATAATCATCTTTGTTCTCCTGTCAGCTTCATGATGCTGTGCACTGCTTCTTCTATTGTGCCGTTGTTTTCAATTCTGCCGTCACTGTATCTTTCATACAGATCCTTCCGCTCTTCGTAAAGTTTCTGTACAGCCTCCTGGCTGGACGAAAGCGGACGGTCAAAGGAAGGAAACAGCTGATTAAGATCCCGGTCTATCCATATGACATAGCCGCCGGCACTGAGACGGCGCATATTGTCTCTGTTTTTGATAATCCCGCCGCCGGTTGAGATGACATAGGGACCGCCGACGGCCAGTTCTGCAGCGAGACGGCTTTCTGCCTGACGGAAGTAAGCCTCTCCTTTTGCGGCAAAGCATTCTCTGATCGGCATGCCCATGCGCTTTTCCAGTTCACTGTCCATGTCGATCAATGTTCTGTCACACCCTTCAGCCAGTGCTTTTCCGATGGTGGTTTTTCCTGATGTCGGCATGCCGATCAGAACAATACTGCGCCGGCTGTGGTAGAGCGAAGCCATGCAGTGCTGCACCGCTGCTTCACTGACCTTCCGGTCAGTAAACAGCTCATCCGCTGCAGCAGCCTGCCTTACCAGCATCTCAAATCCGCCAAGTACCGGTATGCCTCTGCACGCCGCTTCAAACTGCAGCCGTGTCTTCAAAGGATTGGCAATGATATCCACAACTCCTTTCAGATGCTTCAACTGCTCCAGATCCACCAAACAGGCATCGATCTCTGGCGACATGCCGACCGGCGTCGCATTGACAAGCAGTGTAAATTCACTTTCCCTTGCATACAGTTCATCATAGGAAATCATATCTCCATGCGGTGTGCGGGATACTGTCACCGGATCACAGCCCAGCTCTTCCAGCGCCGCTTTCACCGCCTTGGAAGCGCCTCCGCTGCCAAGTACCGCGGCTCTGCCAAGGGGCATGTGATTAGCCCGCATCATATCATAGAAGCCGATGCAGTCTGTATTATAGCCGATCAGCTTTCCGTCACGATTGACAATGCAGTTGACCGCCCCGATGCGGGAAGCTCTTTGATCTACTTCATCAAGATAGGAAATTACCGCCTGCTTATAGGGGATGGTGACATTGATGCCGGCAAAATCCTTTGCCTTCAGAAAGTCAGCCAGCTCTTCTTCTCTGAGCTCTTTTTTGACATAGGATTCATGAATCAGAAGTGCATGAATCTCCGGGGACCAGGAATGGCCCAAGGGCATGCCGATTAATCCGTATTTCATTCTGTACCTCCGAAGTATGCCTGGCCGAAGCGCGTCATGAGGGCATCCGCAATGGTCAGCGCACTGACGGCATCAACGACGATGCGGGCCCGATGCAGGATGCAGGGATCATGTCTGCCCTGAATGATAAGTTCCTTTTCCTTCTTTTCAACATAGTTGACGGTATGCTGGCTTTTTGAAATGGATGGGGTCGGCTTGATCACGGTTGTAAAGACAATGGGCATGCCGTTGGATATGCCGCCGTTGATGCCGCCGTTATGATTAGTGACTGTCTCCACTCTGCCGTCTTTCATGATGAAGGCATCATTGGCTTCTGAACCATAGAGGGAGCTGAAACCGAATCCTTCCCCAAACGCGATGCCTTTCACCGCCGGCACCGAGAATACCGCGTGTGACAATAGACTTTCCAGAGAATCAAATTCCGGATCCCCTACCCCGGCTTCCAGGCCATAGATACATGTTTCAAGCGTCCCGCCAACAGAATCTCCTTCCGCCCGGGCTGCCCTGATGCATGCCTGCATCTTTTCACCTGCCTCTGAATTCAATACAGCAAAGTGTTCCGCATTTACCTGTTCGATCTGTTCTTTCAGCTTTGAAGGATCAAAGGGATCATCCTTGATGCCGTGAATTTCAGAGATATGCGATCCGATTACAATCCCCTTCTCTTTCAGCATGCCTTCAGCGATCATGCCGCAGGCAGTGACAGGCGCAGTCAGACGGCCGGAGAAATGGCCGCCGCCGGAAAGATCCGCAAAGCCGCTGTAATGCACATAGCCGGTATAATCCGCATGTCCCGGCCGGGCTGTATCCTTGAGATTTTCATAGTCATGACGATGGACATTATTGTTTTCAATGACAAGTGTGATCGGTGTGCCCTGGGCATAGCCGTCTTTCACGCCGGAAAGAATATGCACTTCATCTGCTTCATGGCGGCCGGTGGAAAGCGCGCCGGCGGCTCTGCGGAAGTCCATGCCCTTATGGATCAGGTCCATATCGATCTTCACGCCGCCCGGCACTCCGTCAAGCACCGCTCCGATGGCGGGGCCATGGCTTTCGCCAAACAGAGTTACCGTTAAATTTCTGCCGAGAATATTGCTCATACATCCATCTTCTTTCTGATCTGCTCCATCGTCCATTCTTCCAGATGTCCCTTACCGATCTCATCCACCTGGACAATGGTCACATGGTCATGGTCTGCTTTCTTGTCATGTGTGATCAGATGTGCAATCTGATCATGATCCGCATCACAATGTACCGGGCATCCCATCCGCTCCAGCACCTTCTGAAGCCTTTCTTTGATCTGCGGATTGTTCATGATGGTCATCATGCCCATGCCTACACATTCTCCATGCAGATAGGTGTTGAGCCCATAGTATGTTTCATAGGCATGGCCATAGGTATGGCCGAAGTTCAAGAGCTTTCTTTCACCGCTCTCTCTTTCATCGTGTTCCACCACATTCTTCTTGATATTCAGACACTTCCAGATGATGTCATCCACGTGCTCCATGTAATCATCCTTTTCAAACATGGCAAACAGTTCAGGATCAAACGTAAGACCTTCCTTGACCGCTTCCACAAGGCCGTTATGAAACTGCCGGCTGGAGAGTGTCTTCAGCACATCCGGATCCACCAGGACCATGGAAGGCTGCCAGAACGCTCCGACACAGTTCTTTGCCCCGGCCAGATCCACCGCCGTCTTGCCGCCGATGGAAGAATCGATCTGGGACAGTGAAGTCGTCGGAATATTGACATAGGCAATGCCTCTCATATAGCTGGCTGCGGCAAAGCCGGCCATGTCGCCGGCAACCCCGCCGCCAAGCGCGATGACCATATCCTTACGGGACAGGTTATGCGCCAGCATGTCTTCCAGAATCTTCTGCCAGGTTGACAGATTCTTGGCCTGTTCACCATGCGGAAAGACATACATGGGGGCATCTGGGAACTGTTCCTGCAGACACTGCTGCCACTTTGCAGGCACGCCGTCATCCGACACAAGATAAACGCTTCCTTCAGGCCGAATCAGTTCCTTTGCCCTTTTCAGGATACCCTTTTCCTGCAGCACATCATAATCTCTGTTCTTTGTATGTACGGTCAGTTTTCTCATACATTTCTCCTTCATAAATAAAAGCCATACGGCATCATCCGTATGGCTTGCTTTTTCCATCGGATCAATGCCCTTTACGACAAAACGGGCAGTGATCGTCTCAATGCCCTGTCATCCGAGATAAAAGTAATAAAAGTAAACACTGTATCTGTTCATATCAATACCGGCTTTATTATACGGTACAGTTAATGTAAACACAATCAGATTTTCTGAAAGTTTTTTCATTCAGGCTTATCGGCCGCCTTGTAGGAACCGAAGCTGCGCAGCGTCACACAATGTGCAGCCAGAGCTTCAAGTGCCGCATGGATATGGGGATCCTGTTCATTGCCGATGATATCCACATAGAACATGTATTCAAAGATGCGTCCCGGCAGCGGCCGGCTTTCCAGCTTAACCATATCAATATGGGCATCTGCCAGTTCAGCCAGGGCTCTGTACAGTGAGCCAGGCTCATGTTTCAATACCAGCATCAGCGATGTCTTATCCGCTTCCGGATGTGATTCATGGCGCCATGTCACCACAAGAAACCGGGTCATATTCAGGGTGCTGTCATTGACATTTTCAAGCAGTGATGACATGCCGTAGTATTCAGCGGCCAGATAGGAAGCCAGGGCCGCATTGGATTTATCTCCGCTATTTCTGACAAATTCAACGGATTTGGAGGTGTCCTGGTAAGTGACTGGATGACACGCAGGATGTTCGGCAAAGAAGTGCTGGCACTGGCTCAGAGCTTCTGGATGAGAATAGACATGGCGGATGTCTTCCAGCTTTGTGCCGGGGATGACAATCAGATTTTCTTTGATCGGCACCAGTACTTCTCCTACCGCATGAATATCATGGTACTGGAAAAGATCATATGTACGGGAAATGATGCCGGTGGTGGTATTCTCTACCGGCAATACGGCATAGTCAAGCTGATGGCTGTCCAGATCTTTCATGATGGCGGGAAAGTTAGGATAGCCGATGCGCTCTGCCTCTGTTCCTGCAAAATAGCGCACGGCCGCAATTTCACTGAACGTGCCATGGCTTCCCTGTATTCCCACTCGAATCATACCGTTCCTCCGTTTTCAAAGTATAATCATTATATGACACCAGAACCCGCATTCACAAAAACAGAACGCATTCTCTGTGTTCTGTTTCCATCCTGCTTTACTACTCTCTTACTGTACTATGGCCCTTTCCGCTATAACATCAGCGGCCTGCTGGCCGGAAAAAAGACAGCTGCACCGGCTTTTACCCTGTGTGTGCTGGCCGGTCTTTTTCTGCTGTATGAACTGCACCGGCTTTTACCTGAAGGAAAGAAGAGAACACTGTTTCTGATCCTGCTTTCCGGCGGTTTACTTTCCACCCTGATCATCAAAGACAATACGCATGCCGGTGCCCAGATTCATCTTTTCACAGCCCTGCTTCTGTTCGGACTGATGCAGGCTGTTATCCTGCGTACATCGTTTCCTTCCTCTGCTTTCCGGATTTATCTCATGGGTCTGCTTCTATCGCTTGGCTGTGTGCTTTATACATTATCCATCAGCGGCATGGCGGAGATTGCTTATGTCTGGGATCTGTTTCTCTGGTTCTTCATGAAACGCAGTCAGGGGTGACTGTGTCACCCCTGAGATGTATCGTTTAACATTTCTTCAATTCCTCTTCTCTGATAGCGGCTGAAATGCTGCAGAAGCGCACGCTTGATCCTTTCATACTTTTCTGCATTTTCTTTTTTCATGTCGTTCATGGCGGAAAGCACTTCTTTTACCTCATCCATCGTCAAGTCATGACTTGCCATATAATATCCCTTATCGCTGCCGTTTTCACACGGTCTGCCATAGCGGATATCATACCCGAAGTCATTCAGCAGTTTGACCGTAGCATATACCGTTCTGCGGTCTACGTTAATGCCATACTGCTGGACTACACTGGACTGCAGCTGAGACATCATAATCGCATGATTCTCATCTGTTTCTTCTTCCAGTACGCGGATGAGAGCCAGAGGAATAATCTTCTTGTGTTCTCTTATCTGCTCGCTCATAGTATCCCTTTCATAAGTAAATAAATATTTAATTGATTTTATTTAAAATGCATCACCTTTTTTTGTACATGGAAACGATTTGTATTTATAAATAGGGAAAGTTCAGTAAAAAACGGAGGGTAATGCGCTTACATGAACAATATCTTAATTTTTCTTAAGGCCTTGTGAAATTCATTTAAACCAGATTAGACATTATAAATTTATTTCTGCATATCTGAGCATTGATTCATATCTTAATTTCTGATTCAGCTATAATGATTAGCGGATAAAGGGGGAACGCAAAAACTTTTATGAATCTGAAAGAACTCAAACCGGGTCAGTCAGCCCGGGTGATCACCGTAGGCGGTGAAGGTGAACTGCGTCAGCACTTCCTGGATATGGGACTGATTCCAGGAGCTGAAGTCACACTGATCAAATATGCCCCGATGGGCGACCCGATGGAACTTTCCATCAGCGGTTATGAACTTACTCTGCGCCTGGAAGAAGCAGAGAAAATCACGATTAAGCAGATTGCCCATCTGAGTGAAAAAAAGAAATCTGAAAATCCGGATGATGTATACATCATCAATCATGCCGGCTTTGGTGAAGGCGGAAAATACCATGATAAAAGTCATGAACATCCTCTGCCGGAAGGAACAGTTCTGACCTTTGCCCTGGCCGGCAATCAGAACAGCGGCAAAACCACATTATTCAACCAGCTGACCGGCTCCAGCCAGCATGTCGGCAACTTTCCGGGTGTTACCGTGGATCAGAAGAGCGGTGTTATCAAGGGACATCCTGATACGCTTGTCACCGACCTGCCGGGCATCTATTCCCTTTCCCCGTATACCAGTGAGGAAATCGTATCCCGCAGATTCATTCTTGATACCAAACCGAAAGGCATCATCAATATCGTAGATGCCACCAACATTGAAAGAAATCTGTATCTGACTCTGCAGCTGATGGAACTTGATATTCCGATGGTGGTTGCCCTGAATATGATGGATGAGCTCAGAGGCAATGGCGGATCTGTGGATATCAACCGGATTGAATCCATGCTGGGTCTGCCGGTTGTACCGATCAGTGCAGTGAAGAACGAAGGCATTGATGAACTTGTCCAGCATGCTGTGCATGTGGCACGCTATCAGGAGCCGCCTATGCAGCAGGACTACTGCGATGTGAATGAAGACAATGGTGCCGTTCACAGAGCGCTGCACGGCATCATGCATCTGATTGAAGACCACTGCAGGAAAGCCGGCATTTCCCCCCGCTTTGCGGCAACCAAAATCGTCGAAGGCGATGCCTCCATCATGAACGGCCTGGCTCTTTCCAAGAATGAGAAGGAAATGATCGGCCACATCATCGAACAGATGGAACAGGAAAGAGGCCTCGACCATGCGGCAGCCATTGCCGACATGCGCTTTGACTTCATTCATAAGGTCGTTGATGCCTGCGTGACCAAACCCCATGCCTCCAAAGAAAGAACACGTTCAGAGAAGATCGATAAGGTGCTGACGGGCAAATATACCGCGATCCCCTGCTTCATTGCCATCATGGCAGCGGTCTTCTATCTGACCTTCAATGTACTCGGTTCTTTCCTGGAAGATCTGATCAGCAGCGGTATTGATCATCTGTCTGCAGTATGTGATGCGGCCATGACCCGATGGGGCACGGCGGCCGGCCTGCATTCGATGATCATCGACGGCGTATTCAACGGCGTCGGTACGGTGCTTGGCTTTATCCCCTATATCGTGATTCTGTTCTTCTTCCTTTCCCTGCTGGAAGATACCGGCTATATGGCACGTATTGCCTTTGTCATGGATAAGCCGCTCAGAAAGCTTGGACTTTCCGGCCGTTCCATCGTACCGATGCTGGTTGGCTTCGGCTGTTCCGTGCCGGCGGTCATGTCAACCCGCACCCTGCCCTCTGAGCGCGACCGTAAGGTAACAGTCATGCTGATTCCGTTCATGAGCTGTACGGCAAAGCTGCCGATCTATGCTTTTCTGACCAAGACGTTCTTCCCGGATCATGCGGCCTTTGTCATGGTACTCCTGTACATCATCGGTATTCTGGTCGGTATTCTGGTCGCCATGATCATCAAGAAGCTGACCTTCCATGGCGAAGCCGTTCCGTTTGTCATGGAACTGCCGAACTACCGTATGCCGGCTGCCAGGAACGTTCTGCAGCTTTTATGGGAGAAGACAAAGGATTTCCTGCACAGAGCATTTACGATTGTATTCCTGGCGTGCATCATCGTCTGGTTCTTACAGACCTACAGTCCGCATCTTGCCATGGTTTCTGATTCCAGAGACAGCATCCTGGCCATTATCTCCGGCTGGATCGCCCCGATCTTCAGACCGCTCGGCTTTGGCGACTGGAGATTCTCCACTGCTCTGATTGCCGGTTTCATTGCCAAGGAAGCAGTTGTTTCCACCTTGAATGTACTGTTCGGTTCAGCTGCTGTTCTGCATGCCTCCCTGGATCTGGCCGGTGCTGCGGCCATCCTTGTGTTCTGCCTGCTGTATACACCGTGTGTTGCGGCCATTGCGGCAATCCGTCAGGAGTTAGGCGGAAAACAGGCTCTGCAGACTGTACTGATGCAGTGTGCCATTGCCTGGGTCTGTGCCTTTGTTGTTCATACGCTGTTTGTTCTGTTCTGAATATAAGCATTGCTGATCCCGATCCGTATGGTCGGGATCATTTTCTTTTAGACAGATTCTTTCATCTGACCATGCATTTTACATATCTTATGATGTATAAATACTGACACAGGAAGGAGAATATCATGAAAACAGGCATTATTGATGTTGGCGGAGGCCTCAGAGGATCATTCGGCGCCGGTGTTCTGGACCGCTGTCTTGATGATCATGTAGAGTTTGATTATGGCATCGGCGTATCAGCCGGCAGTGCCAATGTGTCTTCCTTCTTTGCCGGCCAGAAAGGCAGAAATTATATCTTCTATACGGAATATACTTTCAGATCTGCTTATATGAGCCTGCATAATCTTGTACATAAACATAACTATCTGGATCTGGATTATATCTACGGCACCCTCTCCAATGAAGATGGTGAAAATCCACTCAATTACAGAGCACTGAAGGCATCCGGCAAAGAATACTATGCCGTTGCAACAAATGCCCTGAACGGCAGGCCAAGGTACTTCACCATCGAAGACGGCATGAAAGAGAACCGGTATGATGCCCTGAAAGCTTCCTGCTGTGTACCGATTGCGGATGAGCCTTATGTTGTAGAGGGCCTTCCTTATGTCGACGGCGGTCTTTCCGATCCGGTACCGGTACAGAAAGCAATGGATGATGGCTGTGACAAGATCGTACTGATCCTGACCATGCCGAAAGGACATATTCCGGTAACCCGCAGTGACAGAATGGCTGCCCGATGGCTGATGCGCAAAGGCTATCCCCATGCCGCAAGAGGCATGCTGCAGCGGCCCAATCGCTATAACCATGGCGTAGATCTTGCCATGGATCTTGAGAGAGAGCACAGAGCCCTCATCATTGCCCCGGCAGATATCGGCGCCATGAAAACGCTGACCAAAGACAGAGCAGCGATTAAAGACATGTATATGCAGGGCTATATGCTGGCCGGGCGCATCAAAGACTTCATGCAGGAATAATTCCTGCTTTTTTCATATGAGCCCATGCCGTTTCAATGTATGGTAAACACCGTCTTCATCGATATCCTCACACACTTCATCTGCAGCTTCCTTTGCCTCGTCACACCCATTGCCCATACAGATGGAAGTGCCGCATGCCCTGAACATGGCAATATCGTTTCTGCCATCCCCAAAACACATGGCTTCTTCTGATCCAAATCCATATGCCTCCAGAATATCCCTGACTCCTGCATCCTTTCCGCTGTCCATCCTGACCATATCCGATGCAATGCCCCAGCGCATTTCCCGAAGATCCAGCATCGTACGCAGCTGTTCTCTGACTGCTTCCTCTGCCCAGGGGATCACCATATCCACCGGATGCACAAGGATCCTTTCCAGCGGTTCAAGCGGATCAGGTTCGGTATGAACAGCAGCCAGTTCCTCGATCATCCGCTGCGATACCATATTGTCATAGATATAATCCCGCTCCATGAACTGTACAGGAATGGGATCTGCCTTCAGCCAGTCATACAGCTTATGCATGGTATCATCAGACAGCGGTTTTTCACTGATGATACTGCCGTCTTTCATGCACAGAGAGCCATTGAGATAAATCCAGCTGTCCGGCACAAAGCCGGATACATTCAGCTTCATGAGTTCCCTGGGATGACGGCCGGTACAGCCGGCGGTATGAATACCCTGTTCTTTCAGACGCTGTAAAGCCTGCAGGGTGGAAGAAGGAATGGCATTGGTACGGTGGGAAAGAACTGTACCGTCAATATCGAAAAACACAATACGGATCATAAGTACATTTTAACAGATGGATCCGGTGTCTTTTGTACATTTTCCCATGTCTGAGCAAATATAGGCTGTGTACATTGTTTTTTACATGACCAAAATACAGCAGAATCATGTATCATATAAGCAGCACAAAAAGTGAGGAATAGAAACATCATATGAGAACAGTATTATTAGTTGGTTCTGAGTGCTATCCGTTTATCAAGACAGGCGGTTTAGCCGATGTCATGAGCGCTCTGCCTAAGGCACTTGTCAAAGATGGCTGGGATGCCAGAGTCATCCTGCCTCTATATGGCTGTATTGATGAAAAGTACAGAAATCAGATGACGCCTGTCTGTGAGTTCTGGATGGATATGGGACAGGACCACAGAACGTATTATGTCGGCATTAAGACAATGTCCATGGACGGGGTAACCTATTACTTTGTAGATAATGAATCTCTCTTCTTCTGGGGCAATCCTTACAGTGAAATGGCCAATGACCTGGAACGCTTCATCTACTTTGATAAGGCAGTTCTAAGTGCTCTTCCGGTCATCGGATGGATTCCGGATATCCTCCACTGCAATGACTGGCAGGCAGGTCTTGTTCCGGTATTCTTAAGAACACTCTTCAAGGATACGGAAGTCGGCCAGAAGTGCCGGGTCATCATGACTGTACATAACCTGCGCTTCCAGGGCATTCACAACATCCAGACCATCAAGTATCTTTCCGGTCTGCCGGATTACTGCTTCGAACCGGATCAGCTGTCTGACCACATCGATGCCAATATGCTCAAGGGCGGCATGGTCTATTCTGATAAAATCACAACTGTTTCCAACAGCTATGCGGAAGAGATCAAGACACCGGAATACGGTGAAGGTCTGGACCCTGTCCTCTCCTATCATTCCTATAAGCTCTGCGGTATTGTCAACGGCATTGACTATGACAACTACAACCCGGAGACAGATAAGAAGATCTTCAAAAACTATAACGTCAAGAACTTCTCTGAAGGCAAGAAGGCAAACAAGCTTGCCCTGCAGGAAGAACTCGGCATGGAGCAGAATGCCGATAAGATGGTCATCGGTCTGATCTCCCGGCTCACTGACCAGAAAGGTCTTGATCTTCTGATGCCGATCATGGACGGTATTATTGACGGCAATACCCAGTTTGTTCTGTTAGGTACAGGCAATGCGGAATATGAGAATGCCTTCCGTTACTTTGAGAACAAGTACAAGGGAACGGTATCTTCCTCCATCATGTACAGTGATGAAAGAAGCAGAAAGATCTATGCGGCAGCGGATGCCATGCTGGTACCGTCCCGCTTTGAACCGTGCGGACTGACCCAGCTGATGGCCATGCGCTATGGTGCTGTACCGATTGTCAGAGAGACAGGCGGCTTAAGAGATACAGTTGAAGCCTATAATGACTTTGAAAATACAGGTACAGGCTTCTCCTTCTATGATTACAGACCGGATGTTCTCTATGACACCATCAACCATGCCAAGACCATCTACTTCACCCAGCCGGATCGCTGGCATGAACTGGTTGAACGCGATATGAACCAGAACAACTCCTGGGAAAACGCTGCCAAGAACTACGAAGCACTCTACGACAGCTTATAATAAAGCAGATGAAAAGCCTCCTCGCGGAGGCTTTTTCTTTTTCAGTTATTGAAGAAATCTGTAAAGGTATTCTGTTCATCCTGCAGAATATCATCACTCAGTTCACCCCAGGCATCCGTCTGTTTCTCTGAGATACCTGTGACAAGCTTTTCTGCCCTGCCGTTTTTGATATAGACATATGTCGGCGCATAGATTCTCTTTTCCCCGGTATCATATTTCTGATCATTATCATCCGTTACGGTATACTCTTCCAGGAAACTGTCAAAGTTTTTCAGCAGGGTCTGATAGGCTTCTGTCCCGACCTGCTTCTGTACGGCTTTGCCATCCTTCACTTCATAGGAATCTCTGAGCACTTCATTGCCTTCACTGTCCCAGATATCCACATAATCAATCTCACTGACACCAGCCTTCTGAGCTTCGGAAACAGCTGTTTCAATGACCGAACGGCACCAGGGACAGAGCGCATCCCCAAAATAGACATAGAACGTATCACCGTTCTCGATTCTCTTGACAACATCCTCTGCCGTTACCGTAACCATCGGATTATCAGAAGGAATGTCTACCGTACGGTATGTTTTGCCGGAATCATTCTGCTTTCCGTTATACTGCTCATATTCCGTCTTGAAATCAGAACCTTCACCTGCCGGCGAAGCCGAACTGCCGACACAGGCTTCAAATGCATCACACCCCTGTTTCACCGCCGAGGAAGCAGAAGAAGCGCCGGGAGAAACAGAAACTGTTCCACATCCGGCAAGCGCTGCACAGACAAAAGGCACAAACCAGGTTTTCTTCATATCATAACTCCTTAATGCATACCATTATACGCAGATTCCCGGTTTTGTCTTTTTTTTAGTCTTCATGCCCCGCGGCATTAAAATCCTGTTTATAATAGGCAGGTATGATAAGGAGTCTGTTATGATACTTGGACAGCTGATTTTCTATTTTGCCATTGATGCCCTCATCTTCATTTTACTGATGCGCAAAGTCATGGCTTCCCGTGATATTTCCATTCAGGCTGCCCATCAGATGAAGTGGGTCATGCCGGTGATCCTGGCGGCCATGATCGTCTATATTCTGAAGTATTATAACGGCATGTTCTGGAAGATTGAATGTGTCTGTATGGCCGTATATGCCGTACAGTTCTATTTCATCCGCAGCGGGGTATCCCCAAGAGGTTTTGTAGCAGGCGGCAGGCTTTATCCTTATGCCAGAATCAGAAACGTCAAAGCTGACTGGGACAGACTGTGCCTATTGTTTGAATACGGCGGACGCCTGCCGGAAACCATTCTCTTCAGTGAAGATGATATGGATAAAGCCATTGCCTATCTGAAAAAAGTACAGCGCATTCAGGTCAGGTACTGAATGCCCCGTACTTTTATTTTCTATGGCATAATGGCTGGAACAGATCCTGTCAGACACTGCATAATAGCACGTGCCATATTCAGATAATATGCATATTTCTGTATCTCATCCCAGTTCTCCATTGTGCATCTGAACCCATGCAGTATTCCGGGCATTTCATAAGGATTATGATATGTGCACTCTGAGTAATCCTGTTTCTCATATGCAGCAGACTGTTTCTGCGGATATATGGGGCACATTACCTTTATTTTCCCGTCTGATGCCTTTCTGCGGCCTGGATTTATAATCTGAACTGGTGATCTTTCCAGGGGAACAGCAGCCTGCCAGATATAGGGATGTGCCGCCATAATTCTGACCGTATACGTATACATGTATACCATATGAGGCGGTACATAGCTGACCTGTTTCCCATTCACGGTTTTCTTTTCTTCCCGTATGCTTTCCTTTATTCCAATGCCAATATCTCTGATCTGATCAAAGGAAATAATATCCGGCCTCAGATCCATCACATCTCTGACAGATCTCACCATCCTTTTTTCCGGCACATTGGCAATGGCAGTAAACACTCTGTTCTTTTCATCGATCAGGATAATGCCACGTTCTCCAAGTATTCTAGAAAAATGATATTTTCCAATTTCCTGCAGCTGCTTATCCTTCTCTGCCATCTGCTTCTTCAGATCCTCAGTCCTGCCTGTCTGATCATCCTCAAACCAGACCGACAGGCTTTTTCCGGCATTTCTGACATATCTTGCCATCCAATATCTTCTGCTCCTGCGGACCTGTCCTGTATCCGCACAGGCAGCATTCTCCCCTCTGAAACAATCCTCTGCCTGATCCCATGCGGATCTCCCTTCAGATTTTCCTTATGCTGCAATGTTCTTTCTGCGATCTACTCTGCAGCCGCACTGCTGAGCGCGTCATCCCTGCCGAATTTCAGACTGGTGCCTTCTTCCACTGTGATCGTGAATATATTATCTTTATATTCATAAGGAAACGCGTCTTCTTCGCCCTCAGCTCTGATCTTTCCATCACCCCAGGTAGGATCCGATGTGCCGTCTATGGTGATCATTGCCCTGATCAATTCTCAGCCTGCCGTTTTCTGCCGGTGCAATCGCCGTGACAATCGGTCCGTAAGAACTGCTGAGAACGAATACTTCAGAGTCAACTACCTGCGGCTTTATCCACGGGTAGTTGACGCAGACTGAACAGACATACTGTAATGAAAAATGAATGTCGGACGACATTTATTTCAAATGCATGATTTCATAATGTTTCAGCTGCCGGTTGATGAGCCAGAAGACAATACTGTAGACACCGGCAGCAGCCATGATCATCAGGATCATTACCGCTCCTGCATTGCTGGAAGAGACATAGCTGTCACTCATGACAAGGCCCATGCCTGTGGCACCGCCCAATATCACATACAGAAACAGCGTCCTGAAAAATGTTCTTTCCCGTACCATATGCCCGCTGAGATAACGCAGCCAGAAGTCCTGTATCACATCGATCAGCAGGGTCAGGATGATAATCATGACAGCACTTTTTCCTCTGAAATGAAAGGCTGTCAGAAGTACGGCCGGCCAGCCGATCAGAAACAGCAGAAATTCGATGATTCTTACCCGGTTCCAGTTCATTTCTCCTCCCTGTAAGCCCTGAGAAATGTATGTTTTCCATTCTCATAGCTGTATACCCGTATTTCACAGTTATGCGGTTTGGGATACCATTGAATGCCGTTTTCCGCATCATTGAGATAGCCGCATAAAGCTCTCATGATGCCGCCATGGCATGCAATCAGTACATTGTCATAATCCTTTTTCTCTAATTCTTTCAGGAAAGAAGAGCTTCTTTCCCGCATGGAATCCAGAGACTCTACTGTTGCAGGCCTGGGAAATATCCATGGTGCTGCCCAGTAAAGAGTCATGGCAGGTCCCAGAGCATAGTAGTGATGGGCTTCGTATCTGCCGAAGTCTGCTTCAATGAGCCGGGGATCGATGATGATCTTTTCTCTTGGCACATTGCCGATGATACTGCCTGTTTCAATGGCCCGATCCAGAGGGCTGGCATAAACAGCATCAAAAACAACATCACCGATTCGCTTACGGGCATCCTCTGCCTGCCGTCTGCCCTTTGCATTCAGAGGAATATCGCTTCTGCCCTGCATCCGTTCTGCTTTATTCAGGTCAGTCTGACCATGTCTTGTTACCCAGATCTTCATACGGCTATTACTTTAACACAAAAGGTTCTCATCATTCCGTCAGGATGAATACAAACATCACAGCAGTCACATTATTGAAGCATCTCCCCAGACGCAGCTTTCCAAACTGGTGAACAACTATAAAACGGTTACTTCCCGACTGCTGAGGAAAGAGCTTTCTTCTGCATTGGAAAAGTATTACTGGAAAGGCCTTTTCTGGTCTGACAGCTGCTTCCTGAGCATCGTATCTGAAACCACAGAAGAGGCGGTCAGAATCTATATCCAGGAACAAGGGAAACGCGGTAACGAAGGCTATCGCCGCTCTGCAGGCAGAAGGAAGGCGGCTGCCCTGCCTAAACAGCTTGTGCTGCTATGGACGAGGTTAGCCGCCAATAAATCAAATACATCATGTATTGGATGAACTCTATCTGTCTGAGCGCGTAAACAGCAGAACAATCATCACGGCCGCGGCATCAGATTCCATATGCTTTCCGACTTCATGCGTATAGATGTTCAGAACCTCTTTGCCGACCTCCATCCTTACGGAACTCCAGCGTCCTGTTTCAATGCACTGCTTCACAGCATCCGCCATCTTCTCATCCGGATGATAGGAAGCACCCCTGGCTGTACCGATGGCATCATAGTCCACCGGGATATGCAGAAATTCATCTGCAGCCTTCTGATAGCTTTCATTGGCCCGCATCAGAACCAGATCTTCACTTTCCGGATGCCATTCGGCAATACTGCATGGCAAGGCATCCATCATATCCGATACCAGAGGATCCTGTTCAAAGGCAAAGGGACTGGAAAGATCCACCCGGCTGACCTTTTCAAGATAGGATGAATGATCCGCATTCTCAATGGAAAGACCGCTGTTGAATTCATCCTCCAGCGGTTCAGGCTTGCAGTAATAATAGCCCTGGATACGCCCGCATCCCACATTGCGCAGAAATCTTCTCTGTTCTGCTGTTTCTACCCCTTCTGCCAGAGTATCAATGCCAAGCCGGTTTGCCATGGATATCACTGAGCCTGTAATCATCTCATTCTTGCGGCCGAAGTTGTGCATGAAACGCATATCCAGCTTGATCAGATCAAAATGAGAATCCTGCAGCATATTCAGACTGGAATAGCCGGAGCCGAAATCATCCATCCATACCTGGAACCCTGCTTCATGAAAGCGTTCTATTTCCTTCTGCAGCTTTGCAGGATCAGCTGAATAGGCGCTTTCCGTGATTTCAATAATCAGAAGATGATGGTCATAACCATACCTGTCTATCTTATCGCTGATCAGCTTTACCATGTCTCTGCCGTCAAAGTCATTGCGGGAAAGATTGATGGATACCGGCAACAGCTTCCAGCCTGCCTCTTCCTTGCGTCTGAAGTCCTGCAGGACAAGATCACACATATACAGATCCACCGCATACAGCAGCCGATGCTTTTCCAGTACCGGAATGAACTTATTGGGTGCCAGTAATCCATAGGTCGGATCATCCCATCTTGCCAATGCTTCTTCTGAGCACAGCTGATCCGTCATCGCCCGGATGACCGGCTGATAGTAGACTTTGATCCAGTGATTGCGCAAGGCCTGATCCAGATGGGAAAGAACATACTCCTCATTGGCATTATCCTCTTCCAGCTGTCTGTCATACTCCCGCCATTTTCCATCGACAGGACGAATGCTGTGGCAGGCAATACGGGCTCTGTCACACGCTGTCTGTACACTGATCTTACGGCTGATCCGGCAGATGCCGGCCCGCAGTCCCAGCTGGATGGACTCTTCACTGTCCTCATGCGCATCGCTCATACTTCTGCCGTAATTCTGCCTGAGGTATCGATTCAATGCATCATAGACACTGTCTGAGAAATCATCCTTCTCATCATAATCAAGCAGCACGACAAAGTGATCCTCTCCGAATCGGCCATACAGTCTTTTCTGACCGCACTCCTCGCTCAGAATACGGGCAAACTGCTTCAGCAGTTCATCCCCGGCCTCAAAACCGAATTCCTGGTTGAAGCCGCGCATTCCGTTAATGTCATAATAGACAATGCATGTCTTATCCTGCAGACGGTTGCTTTCAATGGTATTTCTTGCCTGGTTGATAAAATATTTACGGTTGTATAAGCCGGTCATCTCATCCAGCTTATCCACGCTCAGCAGTTTCTGATAGCTGCGTACTGCATTGAGACGGGAAGTCAGAACAACCGTTACTGCCATGAAGGTACAGAGCCAGGCAGTCAGAAGATGCACTTCATCAAAAACAGCAACCGCCGGCGGCTTGCATGCATAATCCATGATACCGAAGGCAGCGCTCCAGGCAGTCAGAAAGGTCAGTACCCGCCATGGCCGATCCAGTATGACCAGCGTCATGCAGGAAAGATAGACAAAGAAATAAAACGCCGTATGTGTACGGTCCAGAATAGTTCCTGACAGCAGAGCAAGCAGAAGCACCGGTATGGAAAAAAGATAGATATACAGCACAGCATGCCTGGCTACTCCTTTATAGCGATACATCGCAACAGCCGCAGCCAGAAAATACGCCTCCAGCAGAAGATTGAAAATGAAGGCTGTCCGGGCTTCCACCATATACTGACCTAACGCACTTAATAGCGAGATCGGCACGCTGATCAGCGCCAGTCTTTTCATACTGTAATAGTTTTGCCGATTGATTTCCTGGGCAGCTGAACTGATATCATCTGCCAGAAGCCATTTTTTCAGTCTGTTAAAAGCCATCATTCCCCACTCTGATTCTGAACATTACAGAAACTCTGTAAAACAGAACTTATCTGCATAACTATAACAGGAACTATCTTCTGAAACAACACAATGTATTCCCAACATTACTCAATTTTCATACATGTTTAATCACCTGTATGTTTTCAATGTCAGTAAGTTAAGATATGGCATTGGCTGCAGGCCTTCGAAGCGTTCGTCATGAAAATGACGAGCGTTTTTTATTTAGCTGATCCAGTATCAGGATTCTTACATTGTTTACATATAAAGGTG
>Ga0256406_1002166_pt1 | contig 28804 bp, 20 predicted proteins | sample RumenRJG_03DNA_FD_185986 | JGI IMG/M metagenome (GOLD analysis project Ga0256406, IMG submission 185986) | Bovine rumen microbial communities from Lethbridge, Alberta, Canada - RJG_03 | ecosystem: Host-associated > Mammals > Digestive system > Stomach > Rumen | place: Canada: Alberta | collected... | reverse complement strand
TTTTACATCATCGTGGCAGTGCTGATCATTCTGGTGATCGCACTGTGCGTGCACTTCCTTGGCGGGGGAGATTTGTCGAATAAAGATAAAACGTCTTCCGGAAAGGCGCAGAAAACACAGACGGAAACCGCGAAGAAGAGCCAGAAAAAGGCAGCGGCCAGGAAGGTGTCGGAGAACGCGCCGGATGTTTCCGGTATCAAGACGATGCCGGCGGCGTATGAGAATGCCGCGTCAAAAAGCGAGCAGGGGACCCTGCATGAACTGACGTACAGCATGACCGTCAACGGTACTAAATATAAGCGGAACGCGCTGGTGTATCTCCCTGCCGGGTATAAGAAGACGGAGAAATATAACGTTTTCTATCTGATGCACGGGTACGGCGGAACGTACCACACCTATCTCGGATGGGAGTCCGGCGCGCGCCCGTTCAAGAACGTCCTGGACCATATGATCGCGGATAAAAAAATCCAGCCGACGATCGTGGTGGGCGTGGAATATGATCCGGCTTACGGAAACTACTATTACGGACAGCTGGACCAGGTGAGCACGGAAATCGTGCAGGCTCTGGCGCCGGCTGTGGAATCGAAGTATTCCACTTATGCGGAGTCGACTTCTGAGAAGGGCCTTGAGGCGTCCCGCGCCCATCGCGCCATCGGCGGATTCTCCATGGGCGGCTGCGCAACCTGGCGCGCGCTGAAGAACCACGCCAATGTGTTCCAGTATTACCTGCCGATGAGCATGCCGATGTACTATTACTCTAACGGCTACCTGCAGCAGGAGAGCAAGACCAGCGCGAAACAGATCGCCGCGGGAGTTAAATCCAGGGCCGACGGCAATAAGATCTACGTGTTTGCGGCATCCGGCGGCAGCGACATCATGAATCAGGGCACGCAGATGCAGGCAAAGGACCTTTGCGCGTACAGCGGGTTCACCTGGTCGGATCCGGACGCTAGCTTTGCGAAGGGCAACGTGACCTTCTATTCCTGGCCGGGCCATCTGCACAGCTATATGCAGACCTACCCGTATCTGTATAACGGACTGATGCGTTTCTTCCATAAATAGGAAGGCGCGCCGGCGCTTCTCATGTATACATGTAAATAATCGTTTTCAAAAACTTAAAACAGACCGGTATATTCGACCTCTTGTTTGCATAATACTAAGAATGTGGTAGAATGAACGACGTTTGTGCAATATTGTTATGGGTATCTAACAATGGTCGCAAACGTTGTTTTTCTATTGATTTTGTAAAAGGAGAGGGGATTATGAGCGAAAACAGCGAAAGCAGATCCAGTTTTTCCGGGAAACTGGGATATGTTCTGGCAACGGCCGGATCGGCGGTCGGACTGGGAAATATCTGGCGTTTTCCGTATCTGGCAGCAAAATACGGAGGAGGAATTTTTCTCCTGGTCTATTTGATTCTGGCGGTGACGTTCGGATATACGATGATGGTTTCTGAAGAGGCTGTCGGCAGGATGACACAGAAAAGCCCGGTCGGCGCGTTTGCAAAGTTCGGACGGGGATTCGGGACACGGTTCGGCGGATGGATCAATGCGGTGATCCCGATGCTGATCGTGCCGTATTACAGTGTCATCGGCGGATGGGTAACCAGGTATCTGGCAACGTATATTGCAGGCGGCGTGAAGAAGGCTGCCGGAGATAATTATTTCACATCGTTTATCAGCAATGCGTCCGGCGCGGAGTTCTGGTTTATTGTGTTCTGTGTTATTGTCATTCTGACGGTGCTGGGCGGTGTCAAAAACGGAGTGGAACTGGTTTCCAAGATTATGATGCCGGTTCTGGTGGTTCTGGCAGTCATTCTCGCGATCTACTCCATGACACGTCCGGGAGCGATGGCGGGTGTGAAATACCTGCTGGTTCCGAATTTCCGGCATTTCTCTGTCATGACTATCGTGGCGGCGATGGGGCAGATGTTCTATTCACTGTCCATTGCTATGGGAATTCTGTACACCTACGGATCGTATATGAAGCGTGACGTCAATATCGAGACGGCTACGTATCAGGTAGTTGCTTTTGACTCCGGCATTGCGATTCTTGCCGGACTGATGATTATTCCGGCAGTATTCTCGTTTTACGGAGGAAAGCCGAGCGTGCTGAATGCGGGTCCTTCGCTGATGTTCATCACACTGCCGAAAGTATTCGCCAGCATGGGACTTGGCAGTATAGTCGGAGCGCTCTTCTTTTTGCTGGTTTTGTTCGCGGCTGTCACCAGTGCGATTTCTCTGGCTGAGACTAGCGCATCTACGTTCCAGGATGAACTGGGATGGAGCCGGAAAGCGTCCACTCTGCTGGTGTTTTTCATCATGCTGTTGCTGGGATCCCTGTCATCACTGGGATACAGCCTCCTCGGCACAGTCCGGATTCTGGGCATGCAGATTCTGGATTTCTTCGACTTCCTGTCGAATTCCATCATGATGCCGGTTGCAGCATTCGCAACCTGTATGTTGGTGATCCGTCTGGTAGGATTAACGCGTGTGCGTGAAGAAGTTCGCCTGTCCTCCAATTTCCGGATGGAAAAGATGTATAATGTCTGCATCCGGTTCATTGCGCCGGTATTCCTGATTGTCATTCTGGCAAGTTCCGTGCTGAATGTGTTTGGAGTTATTACCATTTAAACAGTTTAATTGGGAATCGATTGGACAGCGCCCGGAAAACGAGTATCCGGTCACCGGAACGGAAAGGAGCTGCGCATGACGGAGCGGGAAAAACTGAAACAGGAGCTGATCACGGAGATTGTCCGGATGGGGTACCCGCAGGAGTTCGGCGCGATGCTTGCCGACAGTCTCGGCACGGAGATGACGATGGCGCGTATGCTGGCGTATCTGCGGGCGGCAAGTCCGGGATCGGCAGAGGAAATTGCGGATGAAATGCTGGCGATTCTCAGTGACCGGGACCGCTGGCAGGAAAAGAAAATCAATGAGTACTATAACCGGAAATATAATGAATATCTCTGGTTTTACCGGAATGAGGATTCTGAGTAAACCGAAGCGGAGTTCAGAGAATGCAGGACTGTGCGGCCTTGTTTATGGGCACGCGGGACAGGAGAAACAAGAGGTAAGGGAAAATGAGTATTAACCAGAACAGACTGATCCGGAGGTTTATTGCGCTGACGGAGATTGATTCCCCGTCGTTTAGAGAGCGTGAGATGGCGGATTACCTGAAGCGGGAGCTGAAAAGGCTGGCTGTGGTGGTCCATGAGGATGACTGCGCGGACCGGATCGGCGGGAACGCGGGGAATATCTACGGATATCTTCCGGCAAAAGATACACAGGCAAGGGAGAATGCCGCGCCGCTTCTGTTCCTGGCACACATGGACACGGTGGAGCCGGCCTGCTCCAGGAAGGCGGTCGTGCACGAGGATGGCAGGATAACAAGTGACGGGACGACGGTTCTGGGCGCGGACGATCAGGCGGCGCTCGCTGTATTGCTGGAAGTCATTCAGGAACTCCAGGAAGAGAACGCAGATCATCCGCCGCTGGAGTTTTTATTTGCGGCGGCGGAAGAGGCGTATACGGTCGGCGCGTCGGCGATGGATCTGTCGGTCTTTCAGGCAAAAGAGGCATTTGCTTTGGATCTGAGCGATGAAACCGGCGGATATTCGGTGCAGGAGCCGACGCTGATTTCCTTTACAATTCAGGTGCATGGAAAGGCATCGCATGCCGGGTTCGATCCGGAGGATGGCATCAGCGCCATTACAGCGGCATCCAGGGCGATTGCAAGAATTCCGCAGGGCAGGATCAATGACCACGCGACCTTTAATATCGGTATGATCCAGGGCGGAACAGGCACCAATATCATACCGGAATCCGCAGAAGTCAGGGGAGAGCTGCGCTGCACCGTTCATGAGGAAGCGCTGCAGATGTATGAGGATGCAGTCCGGATTTTCCGAGAAGAGGCAGAAGCCATGGGCGCGTCCGTATCGGCAGAAAAAACGGTTCATCTGAAAGCGTACCATGTAGAAGATGATGATCCGGCATTACGGCGTTATAAACGGGCGGCGGAAATGCTGGGGTATTCCGTGTTCCCAGTGAAGACCTTCGGCGGCAGCGATGTGAACGTGCTGCGCAGAAACGGCATCGCGGGATTGTGCATCTCCGGAGCGATGCATAATGTACATACGACATCAGAATACACGACGGTTCAGGAACTGACGGAAGCGGCGGAAATTGTAAAACAGATCATGACAGAGTAAGTAAGAAAGCGGACAGCTGTATAGTAACCGGTAATGCCGGGCACTGTGCGGCTGTCCGCTCTGTATAGATAGATTCTATTGGCTATATAGGAGGATTCATTGGATAATGGTAAGTAACGGAAATAGCATGGTTTCAACGCTTTAACGCGCTGGAGCATCGAGAGGCTCTGCGAAAAATATACGGGAAAGTCTGCGGAAGGCCGGGAATTTGTTTATGAATATGATTTCATGAAAAGCCGAGCAAAATGTATCGTGGAAAGTCTCATTGTGCAGATGGTTTTATTGCAGTATTCATGGAGAGGGAAAATGATTATGAAAAAAAGGTGGAAATCCGTTCTGGCGGTCTGTCTGATCGTGACCACGGCGCTTGTTTTTACGGGCTGCGGCGCGAAGGGAAAATCGTCGGATCAGCTGAAATCGAAGAAGACGTTTACCGGTAAATACATCGTTTCTGCAAAATATGCGGCAAAACAAGTCGGAAAGAAGAATGTGCTTTTTGTCGACTGCCGCGGCGCGGATGAGGCGAAGAAGGGAACTGTAAAAGGAGCGATCGCCACAACCTGGCAGGATCTCTGCACCTGCGGAAGCCAGTACGGAAAAGCCGGAGACAAGAACTGGGGAAAAATTCCGTCCGCTTCGGATCTGTCCGCAAGACTCAGCAAGCTCGGCATGACGAAGAATAAGAAGATCTACCTGGTCGGTCTGACTCTGGACGGCTGGGGCGATGACGGACGTGTTCTTTGGGAACTGAATGCGGCGGGATTTACCAATGCCCGCATCGTCAACGGCGGTTATCAGGCTCTGAAGGATGCCGGCGTCAAGACGCAGAAGGGCGCTTCCGCACCGAAAGCAGCTTCCGTGAAAGTCAGCAAGATCAATTTCAATCATACGGTTACGACGGAAGAGCTGCAGAAGCATTATAAGGACTACAAGATCATCGATGTCCGGACCAAGGCAGAGTACAACGGCGCGACCAAATATAAGGAGGCGAAGGGCGGACACTTGCCGGATGCGGTATTCATGCCGTATACCGACTTTTTCCGCGAGGACGGAACACTGATTTCCAAGAAGGATATCGACGCCATGATGAAGAAGGCCGGCATTTCCAAGGACGACAAGATCGTCGCTTACTGCACAGGCGGAATCCGTTCTGCCTACATTCAGCTGGTTCTGGAGATGAGCGGATATAAGCATACCTATAACTATGACCAGTCCTACTGGAGATGGTGCAGAGTCGGCAAAGTTTCCACGACCAAGACAAAATAGGGCATCAGAAAACCGCATCAGGAAACGCAGTGTGTAAACCGGCACATCATGCGCATCAGACGCAACAGAAACAACATCTTCTTATAACGGGATGTATGTAAAATGGATCACTTATTGCAATGTAAGATAAGCATAAACAGGGAGGATTACAACTATGGTTAAAACAACAAAACTTCGTAAGTTCGCGGTCGGTTTTCTGGTCGCGTCCATGACCATCTGCTTTACCGGTCTTGGCCAGTCTGCCTTTGCCGCATCCAAGACGAGCAGCAAGACATTCACAGGAAAGTACGTTTACAGTGCAGCTCAGGCAAAGAAAGCACTGAAAAACAAGAACGTCAAGCTGGTGGATACGCGCGGGGCTGATGATATTAAGAAGTCAAAGAACGGGACGATCAAGGGCGCGTCCACGATGGTATGGCAGCAGATTTCACACACCCCGATGACAGACGGCACCAAGCCGGGCGAAGCCAATTTTGCGCGCTCGCTTTCTGCAAAAGGAATGAGCAAGGCGCTCGGAAAACTGGGACTTGGTGTGAATGATAAGATTATCCTGATCAGCGACGGGTATGCAACCGGCGGCTGGGGTGACGACGGCCGTGTCGCATGGCAGCTGATCCAGTGCGGATACAAGAACGTACACATCGTCAGCGGCGGTGTTCCTGCGCTGAAGAAGGCCGGCATGAAGACGACCAAATCCGTAGTGACACGCAAGGCAAAGAAGGTCACGATCAAGAAGGTGGACACAACTTCCCACGACATCACAACAGCAAAACTGAAGCAGAATTACAGCAAGTACACCATCATTGATTCCCGTACAGCTGAGGAATACAATGGCGCGCAGAATTACGGCGAGACCAGGGGCGGCCATCTGAAGGACGCTGTAAATATTCCGTTTGCAAGCATGTTTAATAAGGACGGCACCTTGAAGAGCAAGGCAGCACTGACCAAGATGTTCGAGAAGAAGGGCATCAGCAAGAATGATTATGTCGTCACGTACTGCACAGGAGGAATCCGCTCTGGATACATGCAGTTGGTTCTGCAGCAGCTCGGCTACAAGCATACTTATAACTATGCCGAGTCTGCATATCGCTGGTCCAACACGGATTCTGCAGGAACTGCCGCATATTGGGTCAACCTCGGAAAATAGTGCGTGCATATGGGTTTAGGACACTGGATAGAGACGCTGAGAAAACTCAGCCGTGAAACAGATGAATCCGTTCGGATCGGAAAACAGAATAAGAAAGCGGCGCAGAAACTGGAAACCCTGGTGAAGGAAGAGTTTCGCCGCCGCGACATCTGGGCGCTCCGGGACGCGGAAGTGCAGCGTCTCGCACGGGGACGGAAAATCTGGGTGATTAAGTGCGCGGCGCCGGATACAAAGGAAAAGTTTACATGGGGCGATTACGCGTACTGCCTGTCTCTGAAATCGGTCATCGAACGGATGGGATATTATGTCGTCCTGAACTGCCATGAAGATTGGTATGAGCCGGTCCGCGCAGACGTCGTTCTGGTCATGCGCGGCCGGCACCCGTATCATCCTGACAGAAGAAACGCAGCCTGCCGCTATCTGATGTGGATGGTCTGTCATCCGGATATGGTGCCGGATGAGGAGTATGAGCTGTATGACCACATCTATGTAGATTCAATCCCGCTGGCAGAAGAATTGAAGATGCGTCTCCGCGTTCCGGTCAGCGGACTGATTGTGGGTGCGGATATGCAGAATTTCTGCCCGGCGGCATACAGCGCGTCAGGTTTTGCGGGACCGGAAAGCTCAGGAAATGATGTGGAAAAGAGTCCGCAGTACGGATTAGTTTTTGTCGGGAACACCAGAGGTGAACGGCGGAGCTGTGTAGACTGGTGCGAGAAATATCATATACCGGTCGACATCTGGGGCGTCGGATGGAAAAAGTTCTACAAGTCGGATACGGAGTACCTGCATTTTCACGGTCAGGCGCAGTACAGGGATCTGCCTGAGCTGTACCGGAATTCCGCGGTTATCCTGAATGATCATTTTGCGGCCATGCGGGAAACGGGAATGGTGAATAACCGGATGATTGAGGCATCTGCCTGCGGCTGTCCGATCGTCAGCGATTACAGCCCTGCGTATGAAAGCCTTCCGGGGAAGATTACATTCTATCACGGAGAAAAAGATTTTTCGAAGGCCGTTGAGACTGCGATGGAAAATGCGGCAGAATGGCGAAAAGAAGCGGAACACGCTTTTCCGGAACTGAAGCAGAATTATTCAATGGAAGCCTGCGTCCGGCGTATGATTGCAGATGCCGAGTAATTGCAGATGATTCATACCGATATTCATGGACGATTAATAGGTGCATATAGGACGCTGTTGCGAACGGCACATCGCCATTCGCAGCAGCGTCCTCTTATTGTCTGGCCGTTAGACGACAACAAGGTTCCCGGGCACCCACCCGACGCTTCAGCGTCGTGGAAGGGTGGGGTTCTTATTGTGTCGTAAATCATCCGGTCGTCGGTGAACATGGATTAACGTCTGTGCTTCCGAATCGAAGCTGGGATCAGTTTATTGGCGATCCGGTGCTTCAGGGACGGGCGCTTTGGCGGTTTAGGCATCGGACGCTGCTGTTCATGAAGGATGCGGGAGCATGGACTCAGGATATTCCTTGGCAGTCCTCTTTGTCCCTCGACCTGCAGGGCCTGGCGGATGAAGGCATCTTCACGGACGTCGACCGGAATGGTGTTCTTGCGGAAGCGATGGAAGGTCAGGACGGATGCCAGGAAGGCGCAGTCTTTGGCGGAGCAGCCGCTGAAGCGGAACTGTAGATCCTGCAGAGCCATGGTGCGGAACATTTTGTTGGAGAAGAATGCATCGAGCGGGAAGTATTCCTGACGGTAGCCGACGTTGACGACTCCGGATTCGACGGTCTTATTCTTCTTTTCCAGAAGAACCGGGCGTGCGGAGGCCATGTCGAGAATGTCGCCGTCTTCCATCTGGTCGAGGCGGTTGCAGAGCTGTTTCAGCAGGCGCATATCATAGACGATCGGGAAATCGAGAAAGGCGATATATGGAGATTCGGTCTGATCCAGGACCATCTGAAAGAATACACGTTCGGAATCCTCATCGATGCATCGTATATTGACGTTGGACGAAATATCCTGGAATTTAGCGGGAAGGACGACTTGAAAACACGGGAAGACCTGTCCGCTTACGTTGCTGAGCAGTCGCTGAACCTGTCTGGATGTGTAGAACGGAGATACGGCAATCGTCAGCAGCGGGGCCTGGAGAAAATCTCCCGGTTTCCGCAGCTCTCCGTCAATGAACAAGTCAGAGTTGTTCAGGACGACTTCTTCACGCCGCTGCTCATCGAGCTCTTCCATGCCCTTCATGATGGCGCGGCAGGCGAGATTGGCGGTCTCACGGTCCAGTTCCCAGAAACGGCGGTAATAGTCACCCATGAGAACGGCCTGGATCATGCGCTGAAGAAGGTCCATGCGGTAGGTGTTGCCCCATCCTTCTGTAAGCTTCAGGACAGCGCGGTAAGCTTCAATTGCGCTGGTCAGATTTTCCGTGCGGTTCTGCTGAGACGCGGTTCGCCCGTCGAGCGGGAGCGGCTTATAGTAATGGTAGACGATATGCGGACAGGTGACAATCTGATCGACGTATTGGAGGTATTCAAAGAGGAATACGCTGTCTTCCATGTGGAGATACGGTTTGAAACGGAGATGATGCTCCCGGATGATTTCTGCGGAGAACCATTTATTCCACAGTGTCTGTCCGTGCAGAAAGTCCAGATCGTTTCTCGGTATGACCGGACGCTGGCTCATTTTTACGCTGCGCTGGTTCTTGTAGACGGTAAATCCGTCTTTGCGGTCGTACTGGCCAGCCGTCATCCTGCAGTCTGGAAACAGCGACCAGTATTTCAGCATCTGCTCGTAAGCCGAAGCGGGAACGACGTCGTCCGCGTCACAGAAGGCGATGATCTTTCCCTGCGCCATGTCCAGCCCTTTGTTCCTGGCAGCGGATATTCCTTCATTCGGATGAGAGAAGAGGCGGAATACCGGCTGTTTCTCCGTCTGCGCATCCATGAACGCGTGAATTTTATCGATGGTGTCGTCTGTGGATTCTGAGTCGATCAGGAGAACCTCAAAATCTCGGAACGTCTGACGTGCGAGGGAGCGGAGGGTTCGCCTGATGGTGCGTGAATTATTAAACACAGGGATGATAACGGACAGCTGCATAGGACATGCATCTCCTTTCTGTTTCTCAGTGACTAAATACTATTGTACCATTATTCCGCAGAACCGGCGAAAAATACAGGAAATAATTCGCTGGGGGCCGAATGCGCGGCAAAATGAAAAGCAGAGGGCAGGAGGCAGAAACTGAATCTGAGACTGGGTCCGGAAGAACAGTCAAAGGAACATGTTGAATTGATATTATCTATTTTTAAGAATGGAATGCCCGTGATAGAATACCTGTATCGTACGGGGTTATTTATTGTACGGTAAAGGTTGGTAAATAAAACGTGATTATCATACAGGATGGTGTAAGGATTGAAACATAAAAAACTTTGGGTATTTGTCGGCATTATTGTACTGATTCTGGTACTGAACCATGTTTTCGGCTGGTCCCGTTACCTGAGTGATCCGGACAATCTGTCTTTCTTGAAGACGATGGTCAAGGAGAACTTCCTGATGGCCGCGCTGATTTATATGGGCATCACGATCGTAAGCTGTGTCGTGCTCGCGTTGCCGGGCGTCACATTTGCGATTCTTGCCGGACTGATCTTTGGTCCTGTCATGGGAACTGTCCTCTGCTGCGTTTCGACCACACTCGGCGCCATGGTTGCGTTCCTGGTCGGGCGGTACTTTCTGCAGGATACGATCCGTCCAAGGGCGTCAGAGAATAAGTACCTGAAGAAATGGCTGTTCGATGAGAGCGGAAGAAATGAGATGTTCATTCTCATGATCACCCGGCTTGTCCCGGTGTTTCCGTACAATCTGCAGAATTTTGCCTACGGAATAACCGACATCGGCTTTATCGAATACTCCGTGGGTTCATTTCTGTTTATGATTCCGGGGACTGCCATGTACACTATTGGTACAGCCGGACTTGCCGACCCGCATAACCGGAAGCTGTATATCGGCATCGCGCTGGTCATCGCCGCAGTTGTGATCGCTGCCGGCATGATTCTGAAGAAGAAATACGTTCAGCCGGAAGGAGAGAAGAAAGAAAATGAGTGAGCAGGAGAGAACACTGGATACAGACCGCTGCGTCCGATGCGGCAAGTGCCGCGATGCGTGTCTGTTTCTGACAAAATATAATCTGGTCATAGGGGATAAGGAGCAGCTCAGCCCCCTTGCATACCACTGTTTCCTCTGCGGCCGGTGCACACGGGTCTGCCCGGTGCACATTGACGGCCGGCAGGTGATAATGAACCTCAGAGAGGAGACTGCCGCGCAGGAAGAGAAGCGCGTAGTAAAAGAACACCGCATGCTGATCTGGGAAAAGAATCATTATAAATACAGGAATTATAAGCATGCTGCTCCAAAAGACGAATCGACGCGCAGTGTCTATTTCCCGGGCTGCAATTTTCCGTCGCTGTTCCCAAAAACCAACGCGTATCTCTCCGAGCTTCTTTATAAGGAAGCCGGGATCGGAACCGCGTATGACTGCTGCGGAAAACCGATCGCCGAACTGGGTCTGGAAAAGGACGCAAGGAGAATCACAAAAGAGATCACGCAAAATCTTCAGAAGGCCGGCGTCGATGAGATTGTCACGGCCTGTCCGAACTGTTTCTATCACCTCACGCCGAGATGTTCGCTGAAGGTGACCAGCATTTACGATAAGCTGAAGGAACTGGGCATCGGAGGACGGATTTCAAGAGATCTGCATTTCTTTGTTCCGTGTCCGGACCGGGAATCCCGCGCATGGGTGCGGTCGATCCAGGCATTTACAGATGGAGAGATTACAATTGAAGAGGAGCCGCAGTGCTGCGGGCTGGGCGGATCCGGAGGGGCCTGCGAACCGGAGCTTGCGGAGCAGATGGCAAGTTCTTTCACCGGCCGCGAGGGCGGAATCGACACCTGCTGCGCGTCCTGCACAGGTCGGTTTACCAGAAGCGGAGCGGAGATGCACCATATCCTTCCGGAAATCCTCGGCATTTCTGAACAGCCGGATGTCGCGCATTCCTATTTAAACCGTGTGAAGACAAAATGGAAATAGAGCAAGAGAAAAGACGGGAGTAAGTAACGCAATGCTGGAAGAAGGGAAACAACAATCGGACGATCAGATACTGGAATCCGTAGGAGGCCTGTCTGCATACGTCAGGCAGACATCCTACCGTGAAGCGCTCGGTCTTCCTGAGAAAAAAACGGAACAGTATCATATCCTGGCGCAGGGCGAATACAACCGGAATTTCTGGTTCATTCATCCGCGCACAGGACGGAAACTGGTGCTTCGCATTAATTACGGAAGTCAGATGCATCTGGATAATCAGATTCTCTATGAATACAATGCGCTGAAAGAATTAAACGGCTGCGGGAGGACGCCGGAACCGCTGTATGCGGACGGCAGCCTGCAGCATCTGAAGCATGGCGTTATGGTCATGGAATATCTGCCGGGCGGTCCTCTTCAGTACCGCAGACCCGGCGACCTGGAAAAGGCCGCATGGATCCTGGCCGATATCCACGCAGCAAACCTGAATCATCCGGAAACCCTGATCCGTTCAGAACATCCGCTGATGGAGATTCTGGATGAATGTGAGCAGATGCAGCGCGTATACCAGGAATCTGATCTTGGATCAGATCCGGTAAAGCATCTGATCCGGGAATGCCTGGACCGCGGGCGCAAAGCTGCGGAACAGCTGGAGCAGGGCATCCCGTACCGCTGCTGCATCAACACGGAATTGAACAACACCAATTTTCTGATCGATCCGGGAATCGCCAGCGCGCCGTATCTCGGATGCAGCCTGATCGACTGGGAAAAGCCGCTGTACGGCGATCCGGCGCAGGATCTCGGACATTTTCTGGCCCCGACGACGACATTCTGGAAGACAGATGTGATCCTGACAGAGGCGGAAAAAGAGGATTTCCTCTGCGCGTATAAACAGGCTGTGCATGGCCGCTTCCCGACGGACGGGATTGAAACACGCACGGAAATTTTTTCAGCCATTACCTGTCTGCGCGGTATCACCTGGTGCGCGATGGCCTGGGTGCAGTACCGGCAGCAAGAGGACGGAAAAGGACTGCAGAACGCGTCCACTGCAGCCAAGCTGGATGCGTATGTAGATCCGGAATTTATAGAAAAGTACGGATTGCTGGAGATTTAAAAAGAATGGAACGCAGAAGATCGTGTCCGCTCGCCGGACACGATCTTCTTTTGGGAGATACATTTTACTGATATTAACACATGTGAGTGCAGATGTCTGGAAGCTGTTGCTAACCGAAGATATGCAGCTGGAAGAATCCGTCGATCTGACCGACCAGGACGAGGGCCATGATGATCGGAACGATCCATTTCATGCAGAAGTGCCAGTATTTCTTCATTTTGAACGTATGACCGTCCTGCGCGATGTCGTCGTCCAGATAGTCTGGTGTCCGCCAGCCAAAGATGATCGCGGTCAGCAGTGCGCCGAGCGGCATCATCAGGCCTTCGGAAAGCAGGTCAAATACATCCAGGGCGGTAGATTGTCCAAGAATGTGCAAGATGCCGTGTGTTCCGAGTCCGTCCATGGAAATCAGAATGCCCTCAATCGTGATGATGACGGCAACGATTAAAGTGGAACGGGTGCGGTTTACCGGCTTGTTCTTTGCGATATCGCGGTCCATCAGAGATGCGCCGACAGCCTCAACCAGGGAGATGGAAGATGTAATCGCTGCGATGAACACCAGGAAGTAGAAGATAAAGCCGAAAACAGGGCCGGCCTTGCCCATCTCTGCAAATACATACTGCAGGGTGACGAACAGCATGCCCGGGCCCTGTCCCGGTTCCAGGTGCTTTGCAAATACGGCCGGCATGGTTGCCATAGCTGCCATGATGGCGATGATGGTATCTGCGATCGGGATAATGACGGCGCTCTGCTGAATGTCGTCTTCCTTATCCATGTAGGAACCGAAGGTGATCATGATGCCCATAGCCAGTGAGAGTGAGAAGAACAGCTGGCTTCCCGCACTGGCGAGGACGCTGATCCAGCCGACGCCTTTAAATACGGCAAAGTTCGGTTTGAAGACAAACGCGAGTCCGGCACCGGCTCCCGGAAGCGTAACGCTTCGGATAATGACGATGAGCAGCATAAAGAACAGCGCAGGCATCGCGATGGACGAGAATTTCTCGATTCCGGAAGAGACGCCTCCGAGTACGATTCCGACGGTCAGTGCTGTAAATATGATTGTAAAGATGACACTCTGCGACTGACTGCTGAAGAATTGTGTGAAAAACGCGCCGCTGTCTGCTCCGTGCACACCCCAGCCTGCGCCGAAGATGTCGCCCAGATTGGCAATGGAGTACTTCAGGCAGTAACCGCCGAGCATGCAGTAGAAACCGAGAATCAGCAGTGGAGACAGCCAGCCGAGGATGCCGACAAAGGTGTATTTATCGCTCAGTGTTTTCCATGCATAAATGACGCCTTTGCCCGTTTTGCGTCCAAAGGACAGCTCTGTCAGCATCATGACTACGCCTACAGTGGCGAATACCACCAGATAAATCAGGAGGAAGGCGAATCCTCCGTTCTTTCCCATCTTGTACGGGAATGCCCATAGATTTCCTAAGCCGACGGCAGAACCGATGGATGCCATCAGGAAGCCGAAACGCGACTTAAATTTTCCTTTTGAATTGTCTAAAGTCTGATCTGCCATTTTTTCCCTCTCCTTTCGTGTAATAATATTGCATACGGAATAAACTGAATATAGTGCCGACTCTTTGTGTACATATTAGTGTACATAAAAATTATTTATCCGTCAATAAGATATTGTGTTTTAGCACAAAAATATTATGTTCGATGTGATATACCGCACAAAAGTAAAGGCGCGTTAAGGTGCGTGGGTTCAGGTGGGAAAGCTGCTTTTCAGAAGAGAGTATTGATTTATCGGCGCGCGGGGAACATAATATCTAGTAACTGCGCGTTGAAGCTTGTTCATATGTGTTCATGTGCAGCGGCCGGGCGCGTGTTTGCCGGGCTTTGCGCATGACAGAAATAAGCAACGGCGTAATTGGCAAATTCGGTAATTCCTTGCGCGGCGGATTTTGTCGCCTGCAGGATCATGAGAGGATGGGTGTATGTCGGTTCAGACGGAAAAGGCATTGGCGGAATCTTTAAAAAAGCTTCTTACTAAGAAGACACTGGAAAAGATTACGGTGAAGGATATTACGGATGACTGCGGCGTAAACCGGCAGACGTTCTATTATCATTTCCATGATGTGTATGATCTGGTGGAATGGATCCTGAAGGAAGAGTTTGCGGATCTGGCGGACCAGCTTGACTCAGATAACTGGCAGGAAATGATGCATGAGGTGATGCTGCGCATGATGGAAAACCGTGATTTTGTGATGAATACGTATTATTCGCTCACGCGGCGCCAGCTGGATCAGTATCTGCAGAAGTTTATCCATCCGCTGCTTGAACAGCAGATTGATCAGACGTCTAAGGGGGATGCGGTTCTTCCGGAAGATAAGCAGTTCCTGGCGGATATGGCGACGTATGCGCTGGTCGGGATTCTGACGGAATGGATTGCTTCCGGAATGAAGCCGGAGTATCAGAAGCAGTTTGGAAAGCTGATGTTTCTCCTTGACGGGATACTGGAGTTCGTTGTGGATAAATTTGCGTCTCCGGCGGGGGCGTACTAGCATATTAGACATATCAATCGTATTGTTTATTGTCTGAATGACGTGGATCGTCTAAGTTAGTATATGGACATCTCCTGTCGGTATGCGGAGGTGTTTCTTGATGTCAAAACGATAGATTCGGAGCAGCGGAAGAATAAATGAGTATTGTTGGAAATGAAATAAAGAGACTGGGACTCATGTCCATGTATGAATTTCTGGATAAGGATCCAGAAGAGAACCTGCCGAAGCTGGTAGACTGGCTGGACTCTTATATTGACCCTGAAGTGCTGAAACCGCAGCGCCAGCTGTTCAGGGATATAATAGAAAAAAAGGACAGTAACTGGTACAGACTGCTGGTCAGTCTGTGGAGCGATATCGATGATGATGTGCGGAAAACTCTGTTTGAGAATCTGGTCATTAACGCGAACGCTCTGGCGGCAGAAACGGCGGGGAAAAGCCGAAAGAAATATGGATGCAATATTCCGTGGGTGATTCTGATTACACTCGATGAAGAAAACGGCCTGGATTTTGATGCATGGGACGACGTCATTGAACAGGCGAAGCAGCTGGGCACATTTGCTTTTATGTTCCAGGGTAAGGATATGCTGCGCAATAAGGAGGAGATGATCGCGCTCTGCAACAAGCACGCGGAGTGTGAATTTATGGTCTGCACAGATGGACGCCATCTCGATGATGATTATGCCAGTCAGATCCTCCGCGTAAAGAATCTGATCGTTGCGCTGAACGTCACAGGAACGGAAGCTGACCGGGGCCTGGATGCGCCGACAGAGATGCTGAGGAAGTATAAACTGCCGTATGCCGCAGTGGTGCGTTATGACCGGGAGAATCAGGAACGCTTCGCAAGAGAATCATTCTTTGACTGCCTGGTTGGTCACGGCGTCAAGCTGGTGTTTTTCCTGTCCTCTATGCCGGAGGAAGGAGATCAGGTCTGGAAGAAAATACGCGAATTCAGAAAGACCAAGCCGATCATGTCCATTAATTTCTGCAAGGACAGAGAGCTGATCGGAGGCTGCGTCGCGGGAGGACGGTACTTCTGTGCGATTGATGAGCACGGAAATATGGAGCCGTGCTTCTTTGTTCATGATTCCGACTCCAACGTCTGCGAGAAGAGCCTGGTCCAGGGGCTCCAGTCTCCGGTGTTCATGCGGTACCATGAAGAGGATGAGCCGGTCTGCAAAGCGATTCGGTAAATATATAAAGCGCCGGTGATATGGAACGCCGTTTATTAAATATGTGCGGATATGTGCGGAGTTGAGATGCTCCGTTGTGAATTTGTCATAAGGCGGTTGAATGAAGCGGGAATCAGGCTTCATTCAACCGCCTTCTTTCTTCTTTTTTATTCCCGTCCACGGCGCGTGTATACCTGGAATCCCCGTCCAGTGCATTGAAAAGTTAAAGATGGACGGGGAAGGAGACGGAAAGGCGCCGGAGGAAATAACCGGCAGACCGTCAAAGCTCTGTTATTCAGCCCGAAAGTGTAGTAAAATTTTCTTTACAAGAATATGTCCGCTCTGTAAAATAGGATAGTCGGCGATCGAATGGAAATACATGGATATCCCCAAATGTCCGGGATGTTGCGAGTGTTTCTCGGTTTGCCGGAAGCGGCTGCAAGAAGGCGGCTGCTCTTTAGAACCGAAATGCAGATTGCAGAATAATGCGAATGTGAGGGTGGAAAAGTATGAGTATATTCTCCTTTATTACCTTGTTCGGAGGTCTGGCACTGTTCCTGTTCGGAATGAACCAGATGTCTGCCAGCCTGGAAAAACTGGCCGGCGGAAAGATGGAAGCCATTCTGAATAAAATGACGTCGAACAGGTTTGCCGGTCTGGCGCTCGGCGCGGCGATCACCATCGCCATTCAGAGCTCATCGGCTGTAACGGTAATGCTTGTCGGTCTGGTCAACTCCGGCATCATGGACATCGGAAACACTGTCGGCGTCATCATGGGATCTAACATCGGAACTACAGTGACGGCGTGGATCATGAGTTTGATCGGAGTTTCCAGCAGCAATGTGTTTGTCCGCATGCTGAAACCGGAGTCATTCTCGCCGATTATGGCACTGATCGGCGTCATTATGATGATGACTTGCAAATCCAGTAAAAAGAAGGATATCGGAAACATCTTGGTTGGATTTGCTGTACTGATGTATGGAATGACGTTTATGAGCAGTTCCGTGGCGCCTCTGGCCCATTCACCGAAATTTGAGACTCTGCTCACCGCATTCCGCAATCCATTCCTGGGCATCCTGGTGGGACTGACGGTAACCGCGGTTATTCAAAGCTCCGCGGCATCTGTTGGTATGCTGCAGGCACTGGCATTGACTGGAAGCATTACCTGGGATATGGCTATTCCGATTATCATGGGACAGAATATCGGAACCTGTGCGACGGCGCTGATTTCCAGTATCGGTGTAAACCGAAACGCAAAGCGTGTTGCGGCCATACATATTTCCTTCAATATTATCGGAACGATTATTTTCATGGTGATCTATTTCATTGTAAACGCCACCATCGATCTTCCGTTCTTGTCTAGGGCTATTGCACCGGTCGGCGTGGCGATGTTCCACAGTGTGTTTAATATCTGCACGACGGCGATGTTGCTTCCGTTCACCAAGCAGCTGGTGAAGCTGGCTAAGCGCATTGTAAAGACGGAGCCAGAGAAACAGGTTGCTTTCCTGGATGAGCGTCTTCTGAAGACACCTTCCGTAGCAATCGCAGAGTGCTCCAAGCAGGAGAATGAGATGGCGCTGCTGTCAAAGGATTCCCTGGTCAAGGCGATGAACCTGCTGCTTCAGTTCGATGAGAAAGAAGCAGAGGGGGTGCGCGATCTGGAAGCGGAAGTGGATGTCTTTGAAGACCACATCGGTTCATATCTGGTGAAGGTATCCGGAAATGAGCTTTCTGACCACGATGGAAAGGAAGTCTCGCTTATGCTGCATACGATCAGCAATTTTGAGCGGATCAGCGACCATGCCCTGAATGTTATGCAGACAGCTCAGGAACTGCATGATAAACGTCTGAAATTCTCAGATATGGCATATGAAGAGCTGGATATTCTGGTTTCCGCAATGACAGAGATCCTCGACATCACATATACCGCGTTCACAGAGTCCGATTACACGCTTGCGCAGAAAATCGAACCGCTGGAAGAGGTTATTGATGGAATGACCGAGCGGATCAAGAGCAACCATACGGAGCGTCTGAAGAACGGGACCTGCACCATTCAGAACGGATTTATACTGAACGACCTTTTGAATGACCTGGAACGCGCGTCTGATCACTGTTCCAATATCGGTGTAGCCATGATTGAACTGCGCCAGTACTCCTTTGACACCCATGAGTACCTGGAAGAAGCCAAGGATATGTCCAATCCGGTATTCCGCGGATTCTACGAGATGTTTAAGGATAAATACTATATCAAGAAGTTCATCCCGGTGAAAAAAGACGAGCAGATCCTTGACAAGTCGAATTTTGTCTCATAGCCTGGACGCGTTCGTTCGCCTTGAAATGAGATGGAAAGTTGTATATAATTATTTAGATATATGGCGATAAACACTTGTGAGAGAAGTGCGATGAAAATAAAGGCAGTTAGATAAGGAGATCATAATGGCTACAGAAGTTGGAATCGATCTGGGAACGGCCAATGTGCTTGTTTATATTAAGAATAAGGGCATTGTTCTCAATGAACCTTCCGTTGTTGCGGTAAACAGAGATACAGACGAGATCCTGGCAATTGGCGAGGAAGCCCGTCAGATGCTGGGAAGAACACCGGCAAATATTATTGCGGCCAAGCCGCTGAAGGATGGCGTTGTGTCTGATTATGACATTACGGAGAGGATGCTTCAGTATTTCATCCGCAAGACATGCGGAAGTTCCCGCTTCTTCAAGCCGATCATCATGGTCTGTGTGCCGAGCGGCGTTACGGAAGTCGAGAAGCGTGCTGTCAGAGAGGCAGCCACAGAAGCCGGCGGAAAAGAAGTCTATCTGATGGAGGAGCCTCTGGCTGCGGCAATCGGAGCCGGCCTGGATGTCACCGAGCCATCTGGAAAGATGGTGATTGATATCGGCGGGGGCACTACGGACATTGCGGTTATCGCACTGGGCGGAATCGTAACGAGCGCGTCCATCAAGGTTGCCGGAGATGAGTTCGATGATTCCATCATCAAGTACATGCGCAAGGTGCATAAACTTTACATTGGAGAACGTACCGGCGAGGACATCAAGAAGGAAATCGGAACGGCGTATCCGAGAGAAGAGGAAGTCACGATGGAGTGCCGCGGAAGAGACCTGGTTACCGGCCTTCCGAAGACTATTACCATCAGTTCCGACGAGATTATGGAAGCTATGGAAGAGCCGCTGAACACAATTTGTGAGGCGATCCACAGTGTACTGGAGCAGACGCCGCCGGAACTCGCTGCAGACATCAGTAATTCCGGAATTGTCATTACCGGAGGCGGTGCCCTGATGTACGGCATTGACAAGAAAGTCGCTGAGCGCACAGGCATGGAAGTCCGCATCGCGGATGATCCGAAGTCCTGCGTGGCGATCGGAACCGGAAAGGCTCTGGATGAGCTGGATAAGCTCCAGGGTATGGACCAGAATCAGAAGAAGTCCACGCGCTATTAACGCTGTTAACAAGTGAAGAGATTGATCGTCCGCGGATCCTGATGACAAAGGATTTACGGGCAAGGAGAGAGCCTGACGGTGTATGCCGCCGGGCTTTTTGATTTCCGGGATTTTCTGCATCGGAGCGCCGGAACCGTGTTCCATGCAGATGCAGTCTGTCCGGGCAGAAAAACACAGAGGCCGCATTCCCGATAAACTGGGAATGTGGCCTCTGCCCATTTTATGTGTGTAAGTGAAATGGCATAGTTGTTAAGCTGCAGGCGCATTTCTGTAAAGCTGCGCGTGCAGGATCCGCCTTCTGGCGGCTGTTATTCGATAAAGTCTCCGCCCTTCAGGATCTTCTTTCCGAGCGCCTGCTGGGATTCCGGAACACCTTCCAGAGACTGCTTCTGGATGGCGCGGATCTTCAGCGGCAGAGCGAACAGGTTGATGAATCCCTGTGCGTCGGACTGGTTGTACACTTCATCCTCGCTGAAGGTTGCAAATTCCTCGTTGTACAGAGAATATGGAGACTGGCTCGCAACCGGATAAGCGGTGCCCTTGTACAGTTTCATCTTTACTTTTCCGGTCAGGTTCTGCTGCGTGACATCGACAAACGCGCTGATTGCCTCGCGCAGAGGAGTGAACCAGAGTCCATCGTAAACCAGCTCTGCGAATTTCTGGGAAACGATCTTCTTATATGCGAGAGTGTCGCGGTCCAGGATCAGCTTCTCCAGGTCGCGGTGCGCCTGATACAGGATTGTTCCTCCCGGAGTCTCATAGACGCCGCGGGACTTCATGCCGACCAGACGGTTTTCAATAATATCGATTGTTCCGACGCCGTTCTCGCTTCCGAGCTTGTTCAGCTTGGCCAGCAGGTCGATCGGAGAGAGTTTTTCATCGTCAATGGCAACCGGAATACCTTTCTCAAAAGAGATGGTGATGGTAGTAGGTTCGTTCGGCGCGTCTTCCGGTGTCTTGGACAGAACGTGGATCGTCGGCAGATGCTCGTTCCACGGATTTTCCAGCTCGCCGCCCTCGTGGCTGATGTGCCAGATGTTCTCATCGCGGGAGTAGATCTTTTTGGTTGTCTGAGCGATCGGAATGTTATGCTGATGCGCGTACTCGATCAGATCTTCACGGGACTTGAAATCCCATGTTCTCCAAGGTGCGATAACTTTGATAGCCGGGTTCAGGGCCTGGATGGAGGCTTCAAAACGAACCTGGTCGTTTCCTTTTCCTGTGCAGCCGTGCGCAATAGTGAACGCGCCTTCCTGCTCAGCGATTTCGACGAACTTCTTGGCCATCAGAGGACGGGCCATGGATGTGCCGAGCAGATAGTCATCTTCATAAATCGCTCCGGCCTTCAGAGTCGGATAAATATAATCTGTAATAAATTCTTCACGCAGATCCAGGGTGATTGCCTTGGATGCGCCGGTGGACAGGGCTTTCTTTTCTACAGCGTCAAAATCTTCGTGCTGGCCGACGTTGCAGCATACTGCGATAACGTCGAAGTCATAGGTTTCTTTCAGCCAGTTCAGAATCACGGATGTGTCCAGCCCGCCGGAATAGGCGAGAATTACTTTTTCCTTTGCCATTTCACTTACCTCCAAAATTGATATTTATTAATAAAAAAGAATAATTATCGTGATGTATGTATAGTAACACTGGGATGAATAAAAATCAAGTATTTTTTGTTAATATTCAAGAGTTTTTTTGAAAGCAGAATGTGAAAGAATCGTCAAAAGACACAGGATACGCGGAATCTGGGGGAATCACGGGGAAATTAATCTTTTCGAACAGTAAAAAATAATGTTGAATATTATTCCATGCTATAGTATACTTTTTGAAAGTGTGAGGAAAGGAGAATTACGTTATGAAGGGAGTTATTTACCTGGAAGACGGAACTGTTTATAAAGGGCGCGGGTTCGGCTGGTGCGGAACCAAAGTCGGAGAGCTCGTGTTCAATACAGCGATGACTGGTTATCAGAAAACGCTGACAGACCCGTCTTATAGTGAGCAGATCATTACGATGACGTATCCTTTAATAGGAAATTACGGAATCAATGATACCGATTATGAGTCCGATCATATTTATGCGTTCGGACTGGTTGCCAAGGATGTCTGCTTCCATCCGTCCAACTGGAAATGTAAGATGACCATTGATGAATGGCTGAAGCAGCAGAAAGTTCCGGGCGTGTATGAAGTGGATACGCGTGAGATTACCATGAAAATCCGGGAACATGGAAGCATGAAGTGCGTGATCAGCACAGAAGGGCTTCCTCTTTCACAGTTGAAAAAAATCTGTGCAGAAACAGAGCTGAGAACAGATCAGATGAAAGATGCGGGAACAGATCACGTCATTGAGTGGGAGGCAGAAAACCCGCAGTTCCATGTCGCAGTCATGGATCTCGGCTGCAAGCGCAGCATTTTAAAAGAACTTCATAACAGAAATTGCAGTTTGACAATCTTTCCTTACGGAACCAAGGCGAAGACAATTCTGGCGTCGCATCCGGACGGGGTGTTCATTACGAACGGTCCTGGAGATCCGGAATCCGCGACAGAAGATATTATTGTTACGGAAAAACTGATCACAAACAGCAACTATGGTGAGCATCAGATGCCGATTATGGGAATCTGCATGGGACACCAGCTGATTGCGCTCGCGTCCGGCGGTAAGACATACAAGCTGAAGTATGGACACCGCGGCGTAAACCACGGTGTTTTTGATAAGAAAACAGGAAGAAGCTACATTACTTCCCAGAACCACGGATATGCGGTTGATTCCAACAGTGTCGTCCTGAAGGGTCTGGACATCACCCACCTGAATCTGAATGACGGAACCGTGGAGGGCATGCAGCACATCCGCAAACCGGTATTCTCCGTTCAGTTCCATCCGGAATCCAATCCTGGACCGAACGACACAGGATACCTGTTTGACAAGTTCATTGAGTTGATGAAGGGAGGAACGCTGTAATGCCTAAGGATTTCACATTAAAGAAGGTAATGATCATCGGTTCCGGTCCGATCGTCATCGGACAGGCGGCCGAGTTTGACTATGCCGGAACACAGGCCTGCAAGGCGATCTCTGAAGAGGGCATTGAAACGGTTCTGGTGAACTCCAACCCGGCGACCATCATGACGGATCACGGAATCGCAGATAAGGTCTACCTGGAGCCGATTACAGAGGAGGCGGTAGAACAGATTATCGCAAAAGAGCGTCCGGACGGCATCCTCGCTGGATTCGGCGGTCAGACAGGACTGAATATCGGCATGTCTCTGTATGAGAAAGGTGTGCTGGATAAATACCACGTCAAGCTGCTCGGCGTCAACCGTGAGAGCATTTATAAGGCAGAGGACCGTGAAGCGTTTAAGACACTGATGCAGGAAATCGACGAACCGATTCCGCCGAGCACCATTGCGACCAACGTAGAGGAGTGCCTGAACTTTGTCAATAAGATCGGATATCCGGTCATTATCCGCCCGGCGTACACACTGGGAGGAACCGGAGGCGGAATTGCCAATAATGAAGAGGAACTGATCGAGCACTGCAAGATGGGAATCGAGAAGAGCGCGATCGGACAGGTTCTGGTCGAGAAATCCATCGCCGGATGGAAGGAAATCGAGCTTGAAGTTATCCGCGATGCCAAGGATAACTGCATCATCATCTGTTCCATGGAGAACCTGGATCCGGTCGGCATCCATACCGGCGACAGCATCGTTGTCGCGCCGACACAGACACTGGATGATCACCAGTATCAGATGCTCCGCGACGCGTCGCTGAAAATTATCCGCGCCCTTCACATTGAAGGAGGCTGCAACGTTCAGCTGGCGCTGAACCCGGATAAGGATGAATACGCGGTTATCGAGGTCAACCCTCGTGTAAGCCGTTCTTCCGCGCTCGCGTCCAAGGCGGCAGGCTACCCGATCGCAAAGATCGCAGCCAAAATCGCCATCGGATATTCCCTGGACGAACTGCAGAACTATGTCACCAAGGAATCCAGCGCATGCTTTGAGCCGACGCTCGACTACTGCGTCGTAAAATTCCCGAAGTGGCCGTTCAATAAATTCCGCACAGCGTCCAGAAAACTCGGAACACAGATGAAAGCGACAGGCGAGATCATGGCGATCGACCGCAACTTTGAGTCTGCTCTGATGAAGGGCATCGCGTCCCTGGAAATCGAAGGAACAGGACTGCGCGTCCCTTATGTAACCAATCTGGACAACGACCGGCTCATGGCCAAAATGCGCGTCGGCGATGACGAGCGCATCTTCTGCATTGCGGAGGCGTTCCGCAGAGGAATTGCGGACGTTGAGAGCATCCATGCGGAGACTAAGATCGACCTCTGGTTCCTGTATAAGATTTACGGAATCATCGAGATGGAGCGCCGTCTGCAGAATGAGGAACTGACGCCGGAACTGATCTACGAGGCAGAAAGCCATGGATTTACGGATGACGACATCCTGGACCTGACACGTATGCCGAGAGAGGTGCTGCAGGATATCCGTCTGTATCACGACATGTATCCGGTTTATAAGATTGTAGATACCTGCGCCGGCGAGTTCGAAGCCGCAACTCCGTATTACTACCAGAGCTACGGCGGAGAAAATGAGAGCGTCCGCTCTGCAAACGAGAAAATCCTGGTTGTCGGCTCCGGCCCGATCCGCATCGGACAGGGAATCGAGTTCGACTACTGCTGCGTACAGGGCGTCTGGGCGCTGAAAGATCTGGGCTATGAGTCCATCATCATCAACAACAACCCGGAGACTGTCAGCACAGACTTTGATACATCCGATAAACTGTACTTTGATCCGCTGCACACCGACGATGTGATGAACGTTATCAAACAGGAGCATCCGGAAGGCGTCATCCTGCAGTTTGGAGGACAGACTTCTCTGAACCTGGCGGCAAAACTGTCTGCCCGCGGAATCAATATTCTGGGCACCAAGAATAAGTACATCGACCTTGCGGAAGACCGTGAGAAATTCCATGCGCTGATGGACGAGCTGAAGATTGAAACGCCTAAGGGCTGCGCAGTCCGCACTCATGAAGAGGCTGAGGCTGCAGTCAGAGAACTCGGCTATCCGCTGGTTGTCCGCCCGTCCTTTGTTATCGGCGGCCGAGCAATGCAGGTTGTTTATAACGATGATGAGCTGAACACCTATCTGAAAGAAGCTGTCCGCATGTCGCACGAGCATCCGGTCCTGATCGACCAGTATATTGAGGGCAAGGAGATGGATGTCGACTGCATCGCAGACGGAGAGGATATCCTGATTCCGGGCATCATGGAGCACTTTGAGCGTACGGGCGTTCATTCCGGAGACAGCTGCACATCCTATCCGCCGTATGATTTCCCGCAGGAAGTCATCGATTCCCTGGTTGATCACACCAAGAGAATTGCAAGAGCCCTGCATGTTGTCGGCCTGATGAACGTGCAGTTCGCATGGGATGGAGACAAGATCTATGTTATCGAGGTAAATCCGCGCGCTTCCCGTACCGTGCCGATTCTGAGCAAGGTAACCAAGGTTCCGATGGTGCGCATCGCCGTTGCCGTCATGACCGGACAGAAGCTGAAGGACATGGAATACGGAACCGGACTGTATCCGGATAAGGATTACTATGCGGTCAAAGTGCCGGTATTCTCCGATTCCAAGCTGACCGACGTCGACGTTGCTGTAGGGCCGGAGATGAAATCCACAGGAGAAGTCCTGGGCATCGATCCGGATCTGGACAAGGCAATCTATAAGGGATTCATCGCTGCAGGCGGCAAGATCCCGACTGAAGGCGGTGTGTTCGTTTCCCTGCGCGACCATGATAAGAACGCAGAGAGCGCAGGCATTGTCCAGAAGTATAAGGATCTCGGATTCAGGATTTATGCGTCAAAGGGAACGGGCAAGTTCCTGACGGAGCACGGTGTGGAAAACACCTTCCTGCCGTTTGAGGACGTCGTTCCGATGATTGAGAACGGCATCGAAGTGCTGATCAATACGCCTAAGGCCATGAATAAATTGGATACGGATACTTTCCCGATCCGCCGCGCGGCAATCGAGCATAACCTTCCGGTTCTGACCTGCATGGACACGGCGCAGATTTTCACCAAAGCCGTAGAACTGAAGCAGAAGAATACGCATCTGGAATACAACCCGCTGTAGGCTGCGGGAGAAGAAAGACTGAACGGAAACTGCCGCAGCAGGTGAAAACGATCATCTGCCGCGGCAGTTTCTTTCTGCCTGGCAGGAGCCGCGGGAGCGGTCCTTTTTCGCAGGGAGCCGCGGAGAGTGTAAAGGAGAATCAGAATCATGATAAACAATACCGAAAACGCCAAGAAGGAAAGCCGGTTGTGCGAGCTGCTCGTTCCGGCCGGCGGCGAACAGGCTTTTCTGGCAGCCGTGGAGAATGGCGCGGATGCTGTATATGTCGGCGGCAGCCTGTTTAACGCGCGGGCCGGCGCGCATAATTTCAACCACGAACAGCTCCGCGACGCTGTCGCGTACGCGCATCAGAGAGGGGTGCGCGTCCACGCCGCAATGAATATCCTGCTTTCAGACGATGAGCTGGACGCTGCTCTGAAAGAAGCGGAGTACAACTATAAGATCGGCGTTGACGCGCTGATTGTACAGGATCTCGGACTGGCGGGAAGGATCCGGCAGGAAATGCCGGATTTTCCTCTGCACCTTTCAACGCAGGCGACAGCCTATGATCTGCGCTGCGTAGAAGCAGCAGAACGGCTGGGCTTCCGCCGCGCAGTCCTGTCAAGAGAGCTTACGTTTGATGAAATTGCTCAGATCCGGAGACATACAGATCTGGAGCTGGAAATGTTTATTCACGGGGCACTCTGCATCTGTTATTCCGGGCAGTGCCAGATGAGCCGCTACTTCGGCGGCCGGAGCGGGAACCGGGGCGCGTGCGCGCAGCCGTGCCGTCTTCCGTATACTGTGCTGGATGAAAAACACCGGAAACTGAATACAGGGCGGTACCCCCTCAGTCCGAGAGACCTTTGTCTGCTGGACAGCCTGGGAGACCTGATTCACGCGGGCGTAGACTCATTTAAGATTGAAGGCCGTATGAAATCGCCGGAATATGTAGCTGTTGTGACGTCTATCTACCGGAAATACATCGATCTATACCTGCAAAACGGCGACTACACTGTTGAGCCGGATGACCGCGAGGCGCTGCGGCAGATTTTCAACCGCGGCGACTTCACAGAGGGGTATCTCCACGGATACCCGGGGAAGAAGCTGATGTGCAGCGGTCTGCCAAAACACCAGGGCATCCGCGTTGGAACGGTGAACAGCCGGGTGAATCCGATTTTGCTGGATGTGCGGCTGGATCGCAGATTGCAGTTAGGCGATGGGATTGAAATTCACAATGATGCGCTGACCGGTGGGATCATCACTTACCTGAAGCCTATGAAGGGCGGACTGACGCGGATCGGCGATTTTAAGGGCGAAGCGTGCCGCGGCGATGTGATTTTTCGGACCTCTTCCAAGGCTCAGCTTGAGGCGGCGAGAAGGACGTTCCGGGAGGTGAATTTCCATCAGGGGAAGTACCGCCGTCAGAGGCCGGTTGCCATGCAGCTGGAGGAGCATGGCGAGTACCTGGTTCTCCGAGCGCAGACGGTGAACACGGACGGGTCTTCCGGAGACTATGATCAGCCAGTTTCTGCCAGGACTGAGCAGAAAGCCGGGCCGTTCCCTCTGTCGCAGGATCATGTGGTCAGTCTGGAACGTATCGATACGGCGCTCAGGAAAACGGGAGGTACGCCGTTTTATGTGCAGAATCTGCAGCTTCCGGAGTCTGTTCGTCTGCATGTCAAGATGTCTGAGTTGAATGCGCTTCGCCGCAGCGTGCTGGATGATCTGACGTCTTCCCTTTCTTCCGGGCGGACAAAGGCTGCCGCGCAAGAGGACAGACCTGCGTGCGACCGGCGGTCTGTGCAGCCTCGGCCGGAGGCGCCGGCATTTATGCGGGCGGACCATGATGAAGTGTACTTTTATTCCTGGAAATCGTTTACTTCCAGCATGTCCGGCCGTCCGGGATGCGTCGCGCTGCTTCCGCTCCCTGAGGTGGAGACACATTACAGCGAGTTGGAAAAGGCGCTGGAGATAACCGGATTCTCCTGTGTTGTTCCGTACATCTCCAATGTCGCAAAAGGGACAGAAGCGCAGTGGGTGGAAGCGCATGCCGAAGATGTGGAAAAACATTGGAAGCAGACGGGGATTTATGCCGGAAGTCTGAGCTGGATCACCTGGCTTGCAGAGCGTAGTATTCCGGTTTACGCGGATTATGGACTAAATGTATATAATCACTGTGCCAAGCGTGTGCTGGAGGATCTCGGGGCGGCGTACTGTATGCCGTCGCTGGAATCCGCGGAGCGCGTGCAGGGCGCATATCCCCTGATGACAACGCAGTACAGACCAGACGGAGAAGAGTTGATTTCGCGCCGGAAGGACCGGGTGCGTCTCTGGAAGCCGTGGTACAGTGCGCAGACATGGATCCTTCCGGAAAACGGGGATGGATTGCAGAATTTGGAGTCTGTCCGTGCGTATGATACAGGCGCAGGGAAAATCCGGAGAGTGTACGTCTGCCCGCAGGAAAGATGAACGTGATCCCTTTGCGCGTGCAGCTTTTGCCGGAGCGGGATGACGCAGCACGGTATGCAGCAGAGTGAACTCCCTTGCGCGGATGAATTTTGTCGCAATATCGAAATGGCCAGCTAGGTGCGCTGTGCATAAAGTTAAAAAAAAGTGAATAAATTTAGGGAAAAGCTATTGACAAGATATGCACAGAATGGTAAATTCCTGAGTTTGACAGTTTGAAAAGAGTAAAAAGTGCCATAAACGTTGTGATTTCAACGTTTTAGGCACTTATTTTTTCGGCTTGATTTGTAGTATTTTGGCTACCTTTTT
>Ga0256406_1002165_pt1 | contig 28812 bp, 23 predicted proteins | sample RumenRJG_03DNA_FD_185986 | JGI IMG/M metagenome (GOLD analysis project Ga0256406, IMG submission 185986) | Bovine rumen microbial communities from Lethbridge, Alberta, Canada - RJG_03 | ecosystem: Host-associated > Mammals > Digestive system > Stomach > Rumen | place: Canada: Alberta | collected... | reverse complement strand
TATTTAAGTCTACCAAATCATAATCACTATTAAGTAAACAAGGCTTTCTACATCCTTTAAATACTGGATTAGCCAAACCAATGTTTGGGCCAGAGTAAATTGTATGAATATTCGTTGAAGGAAAATCTTCAAATTTACGAATTATTTTTTCTTTCAGTGATTTTGTTTCATCCCACATTACTGTGGACATGTCAACGAGATGATCGCGCTTAATACTATTCGGATAACTATTTATTATCTCTAATACATCTACAAGCGACTGTGCATGAATATGGGGCAGTCGCGCTTCTCGCCACTTGTCTCCATCATCGAACAGGTTTGCAAATAGCAATAATTCTTTCTTTGTAACTCGAACAATTCGATTCGGATGTCCGCTCAGATTCCAATTACCACATGCATCCTTAATATTGGGAACAGGCGCCTCGTTATCTCCCTCATAGCAAGCATTAATGGTATTTACGCCGTATAAATTACTAATACTGTCAAATTCTGGTACTTTATCTGTCCCATACACATTTAGACTAAACTGCGTATGATGATCAACTTCTCCAAATAGTTTTAACTCATTAGAAAATTGAAAATGATATTTTAATCTTCCGTATATTTCCCCCCTCAGTCTTCCACCCTTTGGATCATCATAAACTCCTTCTGGATGTAAAAATGCACTTACTCCTTGATTATTATTAAAAAGCCATGCTTGTGGTAAAAAGCATTTATATAAATTGGCCTTCATGCCCAACAGGTCTGAATAATTCTGTGAAGCATTCAGAAAACTTTGCTCGCCAGACAATACCTCATATTCCGAAAAGTATGCCATTTTTGTTATTTCGTTGCTAAGAGCATCTGCCCTTCTTGATATCACCTCCGGTGCGGTTAGTTTTTTTACTGCGAATATTGGGTGACTATCTGACAATAGGTTTTGTTCATTCCACCGAATACAAATCCAGGGCGGATTTCCAATAATCAGGTCAAATCCCCCTCTTTCCTGAAACAGATCCGCGAACTCGAGTTCCCAGTGCATAAACTTATTCTGCTCTGCAATCTCTCTCACAAGCTCGAGTCTTGGGAACAGCTTGCACAGGTTATCGATATCCACTTCGCTCTGACCCGGAAACAGTGCATTAATCTTGGATACGATCTCATCCTGTTCCGTTGGGAATAGGCTCATCTGCTGGTATTCAAGCAGATTGCTGGTGCCGCTGCCGGAGAAGGTCCCGACCAGGATCAGGTTCATGTCATTAATGAATTCACTTCTGGACGGAAGAAGGTCCGCCTTGTCAATTGGCCAAAACCAGAGGGCACACCAGTAGTCCATGGCAAACTTCAGCCGGGCATAGGGGCCTGCGTTCTTCATATGCTCGGATTTATACAGTTTCGAGTAGATCAGGTCTTTCTGACGGATGGTCGTATGAGAATCAACCGCCTTGTCCTCGTGACCATAGACAGAGAGCGTGTCTTCCGTCTCCTTCTCCACCTCTTCGCGCAGCTTGACCTGCTTGTCCCACAAGTCATCCACTACATTGGAAAGCTGACGCAGGGATTCCAGTTCGTCGGCTGTATAGGGTGCGGTAAAAGCCTTGTTCCAGTTTTTCATCTTCTTGATGTTTTCCGGTTCAAGGGATTTGATGACTTTATCGGTGTAATTGCACATTCCGGGGTCGCCAAGAAGGAAATGCCAGATCTGGGCATTTCCTCGGCGCTTCTTGCGTTCATTTCCAATAGGGACTCTGTCCGGAGCGAGTTCATACCAGTGAAGGCCTTTTGATGTCGTCGTCAGATTGGCCTCAGAATATACCTGCCTTCTCGCTCCGATCAGAGAATTTCCATTGACCAGCTGCGTGCCGAACCACGGGACGAAACCGCCCTCATAGATGGTATTCAGCCACAAGGAAACCTCTGCCAGCTCGACAGCGACCGAGTTCAGGTCGATTCCGTAGACATTGCGGTCGGCAATGTACATCTTGACCTTCTGAATCTCATTGAAACGGTCTTCATATCCGATGATTTTCCCGGTCTCCTGCTCTTTCTTGGAGATATAGGCTTCTGCGAGCTGGTTGATGGCCTCGTTCAGGAAGGCTGCACTTCCCATAGCCGGCTCGCAGACCGTCAGATTCAGGATCTCATCCGCGGTCTTATCTTTCAGAAGCTCCTTCAGGGCATACTTCACCAGGCACTTTGTCAGTACCTCAGGCGTATAGTAGGAAGCCGATTTCTCCCGTTCACGTCCGGCGAGGCGGTAGATGAAGCTGCCTTTCCTGTACATGCGCAGCTTTCCCTTGTTCTCACCGTCCTCATAGCGGACACGCTCTTCCTCTGCATATTTCGAGAGCTCTGATTCCGGGACAAAATAGCCGACATCCAGCTCATTAAATTTGTCCCCTGCCCGCTTTACCTCATAGAGGTCTTCCTTGGCAATGAACCCGCGGTAGGAAAGCAGCGCCTCATACACCGCTCCCATCTGGTTGATTCCGAGATTTGCGTAGGAGATGCGGCCCCGACGGCTGTTCTTCTTTCCGTCTGCTTTCGTCAGACTCATCAGCTCGATGATGCGCAGCATGCATCGATTTCGAAGTTTTGCCGAGCTGATCATCTCCGTATACTGCGGGTCGAAAATATGCGCTTTCAGGGGAGCGATCAGAATCATGTCGTGAATACTCTCTTCCCCGGCAACCGCCTTCAGCTCTTCCTCAGTCTTCGGATATCCGTTGTAGATCAGGTCAAAGAGTTTCGACAGGGTCTCGTCCAGATAGTATCCGTCCCCGACCTCGTCCACATCCTCCCGGATGCTGTCAGCAATATCGCGCAGGCTCTCCAGGGAATACCCGGAATAATAGCTCTGCGACCGGATCGGTGCGTAGCCCAGCTCCGGACGTGCTTCGATAAAGAGAAGGAACAGCATGCGGTACATATACCGAAGGCACTCCAATGTCAGCTGCCCGGCATCAACCGGATTTTCTTCCAGATTCCTGCCTTGGCGCGTTCTCATGTCATATAGAACTTCATTTCCCAGCAGCTCAATGCTCTCCCTGAGTGCATATTTCAGGTCCTGGGAAACACCGGACGCATTGCGCTGACTCTGTTCATCCAGTTCGTCCAGAAGGATCTTCCCATCATCCGGGCACAGAGAGTCCTTATGAAGAAGCACCGCCATCGCCTGCAGCGTGGAATTCTCCAGCCGGGAGAAGATTTCATCCAGTTCAAACTGCAGGTATCTTTTTTCATTCCATTTATTGCGGTCGATCAGGGCGATCTGGTCAATCCCGATCAGAAGAAGGAAACGCGGCGGTTCCGACTGGGCAAACAGTACCTTCGTTGCCAGTTCCTCTCCCGGCACTTCTCCAAGCACTCCTTTATGGAGCGTCCCAAATGCATCCTCCGCAATATCGCTTGCGGAGAAGGCATAGCTTTCCATGATGCCGGCGCCTTTCTCCTTCGGGGCCATCAGGATGACCCAGAGAAATGGAGCACCGCTCTGTTTCTTCATCTCCAGAAAAACCGGGACTTCCAGATTCTCTTCCACCATCACCTTTGCCGGTGAGGGCTGCGGATAGCCAAGTGCCTGAAGATAAGCCGCCGCCAGGTCCCGGATGTTCAGGAGCGTCTGCATATTCACGGAAGAACGGACATAACGGTCATGTGCCGGATAATACTGCCCCGCGATCCTGCGCAGATCGGACCATGGCGTATGGATGTCCTTAGACTGTTTCGCGGCAGCATTCCATTTCTGAATAGATTCTGAGGCATTCTCCCCAAAAACAGTCGAAAAATAATGGTTCGTGTAATATTCGTTCTGGTTGCTGATACCGGTAAGATCCATGCTCATTGTTCTGCCCCCGAAAAGACGGTAATCACCCGGATGTACGGATTGTCCTGTATCGTCAGCGTGTCCGTGACCCAGTTTGTGAACTCCTCAAAGAGTTCATCGACGCCTCGTTCTTTCTCCTCCAGCTTCCTGGCATAGTCGGCCAGCGTGATCTGATAATACTGATGATGTCTCTTCTGCAGGTCCGCCAGCTTATCGAGTTCTTCATTCAGAAGCGGATTCATCCTGTCCTGATAGTCCTGGTATTTTCCTTTCAGATAGCCCTTCGCATGAACAACGACGTCCTCCAGAAGTGCTTCTGCACGCTCTGCAGCCTCACCCACCTCAAGATCCGGATTCGTGAGGCCTTTATCACGGACACCGGTTTTCGCAAGGATCTGGTCCATGTCCAGAATCTTACAGAATGTTCCATGCTGATACTGGATGCCAAACCATTCATCCACAAGCGGGGTGGACTTCCGGTTGGGAATGCTTCCGGAGATGACGTAGATCAGTTCATCGCCTGCAAGTTTTCCCGGCAGTACCACCAGCGGTGCCTGTCCGCGGCCAAATAATAATCCGGCCTTATCATTAATCCATGAGAAGAGCGGATGAAGCGGCCACAGGTACTGTGTTTTCGGCCACGCAGTACTTTCCATATCATTCTGCATGCTGCGCTTCATTTCCTCCATGCAGAAGACCTTATCATCTGACAGACGCAGGGTCTCGCCTTCAGGAAGTGCTTCCTCCGGTACCAGTGCCCGAAGTCTGCGTCTCATCTCCTCAGTTAATTTCACATCCAGACCGGATACAGTCTGAAGCTCCTCCACCGGATGACTTACAGACTGATTCAGGAAAGATAACGCCTGGGACATGTACTCCTTATCTGTAAGAAGCGTCTCATCACTGACTGTAGTGGATGTCTGATCTGCAGCCTGTTCTTCCTCATCCGCACTTTCCATGAATGCCTTGAACGGATCGAACTCTTCCTCTTTCTGGTCGAGCTGTTGTGAAAATTTCTCATCGGATCCATTTTCAATGGCACTCGCCACGACCAGTTCTTCGTCCTCTATGGTAAACTTCCCCATCAGGAGCGACGGATCACCGATATTCTTCAGCGCCTGCTCTTCCTTCTGAACGAGAATCTCAAGGATCCTGACATCGCCCTTGATCCGCTTGTTGTCACTTTCAATCACCATGTAGCGGATATCGGGTTTCTTCTTCTGGCCATAACGATCGATGCGTCCATTTCTCTGCTGAAACACCATCAGGGACCACGGAATATCAAAATGAATCAGGCGATGGCTCAGATAATGCAGGTTCAGTCCTTCGGATGCCACATCGGAAGCAACCAGGATCCGAATCGGAGATTCCGTCCGTCCGAAGTCTTCGACAATTTTCTGCTGCTGCTCGTCACTCATTCCGCCTGAGATTTCCTGAACCGCATCATCACTCATCCCAAGGTCTTCACGCAGATGCTGCGCAAGGTACTTCATGGTCTCAATGCGCTCTGTGAATATGACAAGACGATCATCCGTAGCACGTCTGTCCCAGGCATACTCCGAGCTGTTTAACAGCTTCAGAAGTTCCTGATATCTGGAAAAGTCTTTCGGCTGAATCCTGCCAAGCGCATCTCGCAGAGATTCCAGCACGCCAATGTCCCTGATATCGCCAAATCCATACTTCTTATTCAGCTTCTTCAGTCTCGCATCAATGCTCTTGATGCAGGCAGCCGGACTGGAAAACAGCGCCTTCTCCAGGCTTGTCTTGAATAGATGGCCGTTGCCGCGTTCTCTTCCAACGTCCATCTGCAGCTGCATATCTGCAAATATCTCAAATGCGTATTCTTCCCTCGCCGAAGCACGGCAATGCTCCAGATTGACCGTCCTCTCCAGAAAAGCTCCGTCGCTCTGGTCCTGAATGTCTTTCTTGAATCTTCGGATAAACAGTCCCTTAACGTCTTCCGGCTGATAATCGTCAGGATCCGCAATCGCAGTCGGATCCAGCATGTTCATAAGCGATGCAAAGCTTCGGGCTTTCCCGTCATGCGGCGTAGCGGAAAGCATGATCATGGTATCAGAGCGGCCGGCAAGCAGCTTCGCGAGCCTTGCTCTCAATGCCTGATGATCCCCGCGGTCTGCGACGTTTTGAGCTTCGTCGATAACGATAATATCCCAGTAAGCATGCTCCAGATGGGTGCGATACTCCACATCCCTCTTCAGTGTGTCAATGGAGACAATCGTCTTGTCGTAATAGAAGAACGGATTATAGTTTGACGGCAGGTTTGCCCTGATCTTCTGTATTCTTGTGGAATCCAGACGGACCAGCGGAATCGTAAAGCGGTTCCACATCTCCTTCTGGAACTGAGTCATCATGCTCTTGACGGTGACAACCAGAATCCTTCTTCCCTTTCCCCTGGCGATCAGCTCCGACATCAGAATGCCTGCCTCGAGTGTCTTGCCAAGACCGACTGTATCGGCGATCAGAATACGCTGGCGTGTTTTCTGCAGTGCCATCTTCGCAGGATCCAGCTGATAAGGCATCGGGTCCATGGCTGCTTTCCATCCGACATGAATGTTGGTATCGGTCGGAATCTTCTGACGCCACTGGCTCTCAAGATAGAGAAGCGAGCGCTTGTAATGTGAAGAATGATCAGGAACAAGCTCCACATCGGCAGGATTGACTACCTTGATTTCTTCCAGATCCGTGAGGAAGATGGATTCCCGGTCTTTTACCAAAGGTGAGATTCCAACACAGTAAAGAGTTTTATTGCCCAGCGTATTGGTCTCCACTTTTCGGATCATCCACTCTTCATCCCGAATGATTGTTCTCATTCCTGGTGCAAACTCAGTCATAGTCATTCTCCACAAAATTCACAAAGTTGTTTGTGCAAGTATTGTAGATATCATACCACAAATAGATAGTGGAACGTAGACCATGAATGAATCTCTGGATAGGTTTCCCTCGATTGCCGTAGATTTCCCACCCCAAAATCAACTTCAGCATTCTGGTAGAGTCTTTTGCCTAACTATTGTTATTATATTTCTTGCCAATCAGCAAACGGTCGCCTCCCGGGCGACTTCTCTGTCTTGCCCCTGAAAATTCTTTTACACAACAGATAATCCCTAATTAAAGACCAGGCAAACGTCCCTCCCATCATCCCTATCACTCCGATCCAGGCAGCTATGTTCAGCTTATCCTGCTGGCTTTCGGTGCAGTATTTCGTACAGTAGGCGCTGAGAATGAACAGTGGATCAGCACAGTAGATGATGCTTGCCACGGCGTTGATGGTTGCGGCAAGCACCCGCATCGGCCACCTTGTCCGGACCTCTCCCGTAAGGTCATTTCCGAAATCATCGGATGTGCTCAGGCGGATGATGGTGCCTGCGATCAAGAAGTAGATGAGTATGGCGATTGTGCAATGGGCGACCGATGCTCTCTTAATGGTGCCCGCTGAAGCTACCATCAGGAGCATGATATTGATGGACAGGCAGAGAAATGTACCCGGGATCCGCAGCTGTGCGTTGCGAAGAAGGAGAAACGTCAGGAGCTCGAAGACAGCGATGAAGATCCAGACGGCAACGTGCGGATGCTTCAACACTCCCGGATGGAAGTCCTGTATGTACGCAAATGTGAAATACCCGCAGATGATTCCCGCAAGGTAGGGTGAGACCTTCCCCCAGATATCTGTTTTGAAAAGCAGAAAATACACCGTCATCATGAATGCCTGCAAGATCAGTCCGCCTATATTCGTCATATGCCGCTTCCTTTCCTGAGTTTCTCCTATCCCGTCAGTTCAAAGATGTGCCTGCCATATCGCTGTTGACCAGCATGCTGTAGTAGCTGCCGATCGTTGATGTAGCGTTAAGCAGCGCCGCAAGCAGGTACTTTTTCATGTTCCGGACTCTGACAGCTGATGTGTTCATGCACTCCAGAACGTATTCGATGTGGTCGCTGCGGAGGCGTTGAAAGCGCTCTCTGACCAGCTCTGTCGGAAATGAATCCCCGGCGATGACCATTTCCGGTCTGCCGGAGAGCTCCACTTCCAGAATGAGTTCCACGATTCCGTCGATGATTTTCCGGTCACCGGAATGCGAGATCAGCAGATCCTCATAGCCGATTCTTTCTTTGACCTGCTTCCTGAGCAGGGCAACGGAAGACGCTCCCTTCTCATCCGATCCCATCCCATCGCCTGCGGAGGATCTGATAGGATACGATAGGATATTTGCTTTCCTTGTCTGATTTCTATCAGTCTGATTCATGTATGTCTTATTCTTTAGAGGTGTCGATTCCGGGACTTCTTGAAGTGCAGATTTGGGGACCTCTAGAGGTGCCTGTTTCGGGACTTCTTGAAGTGTCGGTTCAGGGACTTCTGGAGATACCGATTCCTGCTCTTCTGAAGCTTCTCCCGGCGCATAAGAGATCCCTGTTCCGGGACTTCTGGCCGGCATGGGCTTTCCCGCAGAAATGCCAGATTCCACACTTCTCATATTCCATGCAGACGGATGGATTTCAGAAGTCCCAAAAGTATCATGTCTGCTGCGACTTTTGAGACTTGCCTGTTGCATGATACCGGACAGAAAGTCCATCACATACAGGTAGTTGGGAAGGCCTCTGCCCCGACGCTTCTTCGTGACCAGACCGAACTTCTCAAGCTCCGCCAGTACATCCATCGCTTTCTTTCTGGTAAATCCCAGGTCCTGCACGATCTCTTCCACCGGATAGATGATGTAAGCCCTGTTCTTGGAGTCCACCCAGTGGTTTTTCACCGATAGGGACATGCGGTCCAGAAGAACCGCGTAGAGAAGCTTTGCCTGGATGGACAGAGGCGAAAATGTCTCATGCAACAGGAGAAGTTTCGGAATCCGGATGAAGCTGAACTGCTCTGCCTGGACGCCGGTGTAGTAGTCAAATGTCATGCTCCTCACCTTCTTCCGCTTGCATGGACCCAGGACTTCAGAAGGTCTTCGATAACCTGGCGCATATCATCCCTCGAATAGTCATCCGGAAAATACCGGCTGAACTTTTTCCAAGATAAAGTCAGGTCTCCGACCCTGTCACCGGCCTGATTGCCGCTCAGAATCGTGATCACCTTATCCTGCGTCATGGCTCCGGTCTGCACGGCTACCCGAAGCTCCTTGACCTGATTGATCTTGACCGGACCATTTTCCTTGATGTACTCGAAGATCCACTTCTGGATCTCCTTATCGATGTAGGAGATCTCGACAGCAACCGTAAACTGGATCCGTTTCTTGTCCACGTAGTCCAGAATGTCGGGGATCAGCTCTGTCAGGCGGATGTAGCGCTGGACTTGTCTGGCACTTTCGCCAACCTCACCGCCCATGATTACATCGGACCGCAAATTCGTGCCATTTTGGCACGCATTTTCTTTTGAAGGTCTCCCCGCCTGTCGTTTCATCGCTTCCATCTTCATCTTGTAAGCGAATGCCTTCTCACTTGGAAGCAATTCCTCACGCTGGATATTGGAATCAACCATCTTCACGATGGCTTCGTCATCGGACATTTCCCGGATGATGACCGGGATCCGTTCCATGCCAAGTTTCTGAGCGGCGTGCATTCTCCTGTGACCGGAGATCATCTCGTACTCATCATTTCCAATAGAACGAACGATAGCCGGGACCAGAATGCCGTTCTCTCGAATGCTGTCGACCAGCCTTTTCATCCGGTCGTCATCGACCACATGGAAGGGATGGTCCTTGAATGGATGGATCTTGTAGATCTCGATTTCCATAGCGGATTCTTCTCCAACGACTCCGAGAATCTCCTCAACGCTCTTCAGTTTGATCTTCTGTCCTACACGTTCCCTCATAACTCCATAACCTCCTTTGTGAGTTCTTCGTAGCTCTTCGTGACTTTGCAGGCCGGGCAGTATTTGTAGATGCTGACGCCTGCCGTACTTGCCTCCGCAGCCTTGACGGAGAATGGGATGTAGGTCTTCATGATCCCAGCGGTGTCTCCGTAGCTGTCGTGAAGCATATCCGTGATGTCCTTTGCGTAATTGGTACGATAGTCCACCATGGTGATCAGGATTCCTTCGACCGTCAGCTTCTTGTTAAGGCGCTTCTTGACTACCGTGATCGTCTTCAGAAGCTGCTGGAGGCCGATGATTGGAAGATAGGCGGCAAGGGCAGGGATCAGCACTCTGTCAGCCGCAACAAGGGCATTGATCGTCATCACGCCAAGCGACGGCATGCAGTCGATCAGAATGTAATCGTAGCGGTCCCTGATCTGCTCGATATACTCCTTGAGGATCATTTCCCGGCTCATGGCATTCGAAAGGGTGATCTCAAGACCGGCAAGTTCGATGTTGGCAGGAAGAAGATCGACTCCTTCCGGATTGTGAAGGATTCCTTCTGTAAGGTCGTAATCCTCCTCATTGATGACATGAGTCATGATGGTCGCGATGGTGACCGGGATCTCATCCGGTTCATGGTAGCCGAGGCTGGCGCTCAGGCTTCCCTGAGGATCCGCGTCGATCAGAAGCACTGACTTTCCCTGTATGGCAAGGCCGATCCCAAGATTTGCGACGACTGTTGACTTTCCGACTCCTCCCTTTTGGTTTGCAACGGCGATAACGATACACATAGGCTTATCCTTTCTGAATTCTGCAATCTTCATCTTTGAAAGATATCCTCATGATTTCATCCGAGAGGCACTGGACATCCGGATGGGCGATCAGCGCCTGCTCGATCCGGTCCCTCTGTCTGCGCTCACATTTGAATTCCACTCCGCTCCCATCATCCTTTGTCATCCTGATATGAAAGAACTGGTGCTGTACCGGATCCTGATAGATATCGACCCGCTGGTATTCCTCAAAGATTCGATACGTTACAGGCAGCCCGGATAATTTCCCATCCCATCCATAAGCAGCTGCCTGGTATCCTCTTTCAATCGGTGCAGCCAGATCCGGGATTCTCCACTGCTTCCCAACTTTGACCGCACTTCGGATCTTTCCTCTTCGGATTCTCGTAACCGCTGCTACGTGCTCCAAATCATTCAATCGGGCATATTCCTCAGCTGTTGCCAGCTTGGCCTTCGCGCTGAAAAGCGTGTACCTTTCATCGGTCTTCTCCTGATAAGGCGGGGATATCCTCAGTTCTCTCTTCTTGCTTTTCTTTTTTCCTTCTGTCTTCTCAGGTTCATCGACATCGCTGCTGATCTGAATCTCTTCGTCAGACACTGGTACTTCAGGATAATGATCAAGTTCAAGCAATATCCCGGTCCCTCTCATCAATACGGAATAGGTCCACAGGCCTTCCGGAGCAGGAAATATAACCTTGCTCTCGACAACATGAATAAACTCTCCGAATAACTCAGCTGCATGTCCGCAGTACTCCTCAGTGAAGCCATCCGGATATGTCTCCCAGAAGGCTTTCATGCGCCTTGCGACATACAGTACATCTTCCTTATCTACAAGCCTCTGGTCCTGAAACCATGTGCCTTGACATGCCTGCTTTGATTCATCCATCGTTCCTGCAATCCTCCTTTTCTGAATACAACGTGTTCGGGTTACTATCAGTTACAGGCTTCTTGACGCTCGAGTAGGCGGATTTCATCCGCCTGCTCGCTCCGGCTACGCCGCTTCCATCTCGTGCGCTAAGCGCACTCGATGCTCGCGGTCGCCACATAAGCGCCTTCCCATGCAAGCATGGACGGCGCTCTGTGGCTCGTCGCCGTACAAAAAAAGGGACTCTTTCCAACATGAATTGGAAAGAATCCCATGTAAAACTGTATCCGGTTTTTTACCTTCAACTAAATCGCGTACATATTGAACTTTCAAATAAGCTCCGGATTCCTCTTGCTTTTTATGTACATCTTATGTACAAGACCATTCGGTGTACATATTCCGGTGCTCCATAAGAAATACTTTAGGCACTTATTAATAGAGCTTTGCCCCTGCCGGGATGTGGTTGTCCAGCATGATCAGATGAAGCTCTTCCTCTTCAGAATCCTTCTTGCTGTTGACTGCTGAAAGAAGCATTCCGCAGGAGTCGATGCCCATCATCTTTCTCGGCGGCAGGTTGGTGATGGCAAGAAGGGTCTTGCCAACCAGTTCTTCCGGCTCGTAATAGGCGTGGATTCCGGAAAGAATCACGCGATCCGTGCCTGTTCCGTCGTCCAGTGTGAACTGGAGAAGCTTCTTGGACTTTTTCACGGCCTCGCAGGCCTTGACCTTCACGGCCCTGAAATCGGACTTGCTGAAGGTGTCGAAGTCGACCTGGTCCTCGAAGAGCGGCTCGATCTTGACGTTTGAAAAGTCGATCTTGTCGTTCGGAGTGAAGAAGCCGGTTGCCTCTTCTTTCACGGTCTCATCAGCCTCTTCAGACGCCTCTTCCGGCAAAACGGAACCTGCTTCATTGTTCAGGCTCTTCATTGTCGGGAACAGGAGCACATCGCGAATGGCGGAACTGTTCGTCAGCAGCATCACAAGTCTGTCAATGCCGTATCCGATTCCGCCTGTCGGCGGCATGCCAATCTCCATGGCATGAAGGAAGTCCTCATCGGTGTGATTGGCTTCCTCATCTCCTGCAGCGGCAAGCGCATCCTGCGCCTTGAAGCGTTCTCTCTGGTCAATCGGGTCATTCAGCTCAGAGTATGCATTACACATCTCACGGCCGTAGATGTACAGCTCGAACCGCTCGACAAGGGACGGATCCGACGGTTTTCTCTTGGTCAGAGGAGAAATCTCAACCGGATGATCCATGATGAAGGTCGGCTGAATCATCTTCTCCTCGCAGAACTGCTCAAAGAAGAGGTTGATAATGTCGCCTCTCTTGTGGCGCTCCTCGAACTCCACATTGTGGGCCTTTGCGACTGCCTTGGCCTCCTCATCGGTGCGGATCGTGCTGAAGTCCACGCCGGCGTATTCCTTCACCGCATCGATCATGGTCAGCCTGCGGAACGGCTTCGCCATATCGATGACCGTATCTTCGTACTGAATAACGGCGCTTCCGCAGACCTTCTCCGCCAGATAGCGGAACATGGACTCGGTCAGCTCCATCATGCCATTGTAATCGGTGTACGCCTGATAAAGCTCCATCAGCGTAAACTCCGGGTTGTGACGGGTGTCCACGCCCTCATTCCGGAAGACGCGGCCGATCTCATAGACTCGTTCAAATCCGCCGACAATCAGACGCTTCAGATAAAGCTCCAGTGAAATGCGCAGCTTGACATCCTCGTCAAGGGCGTTGTAGTGCGTGACAAATGGGCGAGCAGCGGCGCCGCCGGCATTCTCGACCAGCATCGGGGTTTCGACTTCCATGAAATCGCGCTTGTCGAGGAAGTTGCGGATCTCCCTGATGATCTGCGACCGCTTCTCAAATGTCGTCCGGACGTCCCGGTTCATGATGAGGTCCAGATACCGCTGACGGTACCGGATGTCAGTGTCCTGAAGGCCATGGAACTTCTCCGGCAGCGGAACCAGGTTCTTGGAGAGCAGCGTGACCTGATCTGCGTGGACCGAGATCTCGCCCATCTTCGTGCGGAACACCGTACCCTTCACACCGATGATGTCGCCGATATCGTACTTTTTGAAATCCTTGTAGGAATCCTCGCCAACCTGATCGCGCGCCACGTAAACCTGAATGCTGTCATAGCGGTCCAGGACATCGCAGAAAGAGGCCTTGCCCATGACACGCTTGGACATCATACGGCCGGCAATCGACACTTCCTTCCCTTCCATCTCATCAAAGTGATTCTTGATGTCGGTGGAGTGCTCTGTCTGGTCGTAGGTCGTGATCCGGAACGGATCCTTTCCTTCCTCCTGCAGGGTCTTCAGCTTCTCTCTCCTGATCTTCAGAAGCTGATTGAGATCCTGCTCCCCGCTGTTCTGTCTCTGGTTCGCCACTTTCTGCCTGTCCTCCGTCAATTCCTTACTGCTGATTTCTCTCCACGCTCAGGATCTCATACTCGATGACCCCTGCCGGCGTCTCAACTTCAACCTTGTCGCCTGCCTTTTTGCCGGAAAGCGCCTTCCCAACCGGAGAGTCATCCGAGATGAAGCCCTCCAGCGGGTTGGCCTCGGATGAGCCGACCACATTCAGCTCCATCGTCTCGTCCATCTCGATATCTTTCACGAGCACTTTGCAGCCGATTCCGATCCTGCCGTCGCCGACATTGGTGACGATCTCGTGGTTCTTCATGATCTGCTCGATCTCTTCGATGCGGCCTTCCATCTCGCTCTGCTCGTCCTTCGCCGCATCATACTCTGCATTCTCCGACAAATCGCCCTGCGCTCTGGCTTCCTTGATCTTGTCGGCGATCTCCTTGCGCTTGTTGACCTTCAGGTCTTCAAGCTCTGCCACCAGCTTATCAAATCCTGCCTGCGTCAGGCGCGTCTTTTTGATCTCTGCCATCTTGCGTTACACCTCTCCGGAACCCATGTTTTTCCGCCCCTCTGGCGGGTTTTTCCATCTGATCTGCCGTCCCTTTGCACCGGGGACCCGCACAGTCAGTGCAAAATTATAGCGTAATGCAAGGGTAAAGTCAACTTAACGAATGTCTTCCGCACCCGTCCGTGCGGCCCCGTTTTCCGCTCCGTCAAGCAGGTTTTCCAGCTCATCCAGCGTGGAAATGGAGCTGGACGCGCGTCTCAGCATGGCGGAGTGCGGCATGCCGGCCGTGTACCATGCAATGTGCTTCCGCATCTCACTCATGGCTGTCCGCTCGCCCTTCTGCCGGACTGCCATTCTGGCATGCCTCAGGATCTCTGCCTTCACCGTCTCCATATCCGGCTGCCCGGGATCGACTCCGGTCTCCTCATAGGCCAGGATCCGGTGAAAGATCCAGGGGTTGCCGCGCGCCGCTCTGGCAATCATGATGCCGTCACAGCCTGTCTCGCGGACAAGCGCCTCGGCCGACTGCGGATCTGTCACATCTCCATTGCCGATGACCGGAATTTTAACGGCCTCCTTCACCTGCCGGATGATCTCCCAGTCCGCCTGCCCCGAGTAGAGCTGCTCCCGCGTCCGGCCATGTACCGCGATGGCCGCAGCTCCGGCCTGTTCTGCGATCTTTGCGATCTCAACCGCATTCACATGGTTTTCATCCCAGCCCTTGCGGATCTTCACCGTCACCGGCTTGCGCACGCGCTTCACCATGGCGCTCACAATGTCGTAGACCAGCCCGGGATTGTTCATCAGGGCGCTGCCCTCCCCGTTTTTGACCACCTTCTGGACCGGGCAGCCCATGTTGATGTCGAAGAGGTCAAATGGCCGGTCCTCGATTCGCTCCGCCATCGAGGCCATAATCTCAGGATCATTTCCAAACAGCTGAAGTGAAACCGGGCGCTCCACCTCGGTTGTGGCCATCAGCTCGTCTGTGTGCCTGTTTCCATAGTAGATGGCCTTCGCGGAGATCATTTCCATGCAGACGAGTCCGGCGCCCTGCTCCTTGCACAGAAGGCGGAAGGACAGATCGCTGACGCCGGCCATCGGTGCAAGGATCAGGTTGTTGGGGAGCATGACGCTCCCGATCTGCAGGGTCTTCCTCATTCCAGCTGCCATGCCTCCAGGTCGAGCGGCTGATGCAGGACGACTGCCTTATAGTAAAGCTCCAGCCCGTTCATCATGTCACGACGCTGTTTCTGAATCTCCTTGACCTCCAGGGCAGCACCGATCTCATCGTAGTTGTAATCAGACGCCTTCGCTTCCGTGCGGATGCTTAGTTTCCCGTCCTTATCGAACTCAAACAGGATAATGCCCCCGATATCCTCCGTGAACAGTACACAGATGATATGAAGCTGATCCTGGATATCCTTCGGAATGTCGTCAAACGACTTGTTGAAGAAGTATTTCTTTTCATACGCGCTGGCTGCGCACAGAACAACGGTCCCGTCTCCGACACGCTGCGCCGACCGGACAGTGTCCCTTGTATCCTTTGTTTCCTTATGATTCTCTGCCATTCTGTTCCCTTATATTTCTAATGTTTCCTTTGACACTGTAATCATACATATCCGTAGATGCCCCGCACGGAGACCTCGCCCGACCAGACCTTCACCGTCTTTCCGTCGTCATCCCGTTTCACAAGAAGCTCGCCCTCCGGGTCGATTCCAAGCGCGGTCCCGGTGTAGGCCCCCTTCGGATCCAGCACGCGGACCTTCTGGTTCAGATTCAGCAGCTCCTTGTTGTACATCTCCTGAAGGTCGGTCAGATCGCCCCGCTTCTCGAACAGCCCGTAGTACTGCTCAAACAGCTCGATGACCCTGCACAGCACCTGTGCGCGGTCGACGGGATGCCCCAGCTCAAGCTCCAGCGAGGTCGCGATTTCCCTGATCTCCTCCGGAAATGAAGTCAGGTTCGCGTTGATGCCGGTTCCGATGACGACATAGTGGACGCCGTCCATTTCCGCACTCATCTCCGTGAGGATGCCGCAGATCTTCCTGCCATGAATCACGACATCGTTCGGCCATTTGATCCCTACCGGAAGGCTGTAGAGCTGCCGGATGGCATTGCAGACCGCGAGTCCCTTGACAAGTGTCACCATGGAAATGCGGGACGGCGGCAGCTTAGGCCGCACCAGGATGGTGAACGCAATCGCGCTTTTCGGCGGCGTCACCCAGTGACGTCCGCTCCTTCCCTTCCCGGCGGTCTGCTCATCCGCGATTACAATCGTCCCGTCCGGAGCCTGTTCCTCGCCGAGCTTCTTCGCATACTGGTTGGTGGAGTCAATCGTAGAAAAGTAATAGAGCTTCTTTCCCATCCATTTCGTCCGGAGCCTGGACGCAACCTCCTCCTCCGCGATCGTATCCGGGCAGCCTGTTAAGCGGTACCCCTTGTTCGGAACCGCTTCTATGACATACCCATCCTCCCGGAGAGACTGGATCGCTTTCCAGACAGCCGTCCTGGAAACCCCAAGTTTTTCACAGAGCGCCTGACCGGATACATAGTCATCCTCATCCCTCAGCGCCCGGAGCACTTTTTCCTTCATGAGCCTGCGCTCCCCCCTTCAGCCAAAATCTCCCTGTCCTCACCCCGGCAGTTCTGTGTGAATCAGCAGGTGCCGCCTTCCCAAAAAGCCCAGGCCGCCCTGTCATCAGGCAAACAGCTGCGTTCCAAGCACGAGTCCTGCTGCCACCGCAATCAGCATCGCAAATACCGCGAATGTCCACTTCTCCCGGAGGCTGAACTCCACGGCCAGGCTGACATTCAGAACAATGCCCAGGAGTGTCACGATCTCCTCCTTCAGCAGCTCCTCCCGGTCTCTTGTCAGGAACAGGATGCCAAGCGCCAGGATAAAAAGAGACAGAAAGAGTGTGGTCTGCTCTGCGGCCCGCCGGTATTTCAGCTGTCCTTCCCTGCGTTTCTCCTCGTCTTCCTGCATCCTTTCGCCCTGCCCTTCCTGAACGTTTCCTGTCCGGATCTTCCACTGGCGCAGCAGCCATCGCCTGGTCTTCTTCATACGGAGCCAGCCCGCACTGCATGCCCTCGAAGCTGGCTTCACCGATTATCCGATGGCTTACAGCGTCAGATCCATCACAGCCTTGATGGTGTGCATCCGGTTCTCAGCCTCGTCGAACACGACCGACTGCTTCGATTCAAAGACCTCGTCTGTGACCTCCATTGCGTCGAGTCCGAACTTGTCGTGGATCTGTCTCCCGATCCCGGTATTGAGGTCATGGAACGCCGGCAGGCAGTGCATGAAGACTGCTTCCGGCTTTGCATTCGCCATGGCCTTCGCGTTCACCTGGTACGGAAGAAGGGCATTGATTCTCTCCTCCCAGACGCTGTCCGGCTCGCCCATGGAGACCCAGACATCGGTGTAGATGACATCCGCCCCGCTCGTTCCTTCCTGGACATCCTCCGTCAGCGTGATCGTGCTCCCGCTTGCCTTCGCGTATGCCTGGCACTCCTCGACCAGCTTTGAGTTCGGGAAGTATTCCTTCCTTGTGCACGCGGTGAAATCCAGTCCCAGCTTGCTGCAGACAACCATCAGAGAGTTGCCCATGTTGTAGCGCGCATCGCCCATGTACGTCAGCTTCAGCCCCTTCAGTTTTCCGAAATGCTCGCGGATTGTGAGCATGTCCGCCAGCATCTGGGTCGGATGGTATTCATTTGTCAGGCCATTCCAGACCGGGACGCCGGCGTCCTTCGCAAGCTCCTCAACGATGTTCTGTCCATAGCCCCTGTATTCAATTCCGTCGTACATGCGTCCAAGGACTCTCGCGGTGTCCGCGATGGACTCCTTCTTTCCGATCTGGGAACCTGTCGGATCCAGGTAGGTGACATGCATGCCAAGGTCGTGTGCCGCAACCTCAAAGGAGCATCTGGTTCTGGTGCTGGTCTTCTCAAAGATCAGCGCGATGTTCTTTCCCGGATGATTCTGATGCGCGATCCCCGCCTTCTTCTGCTGCTTCAGCTCCTCGGCGCGATCGAGGAAACAAAGAATCTCCTCCGGTGTAAAGTCCTTCAGTGTCAGAAAATTTCTGCCTTTCAGATTCATGTCAGGCACCTCCCTTATGCGTCTGTCTGCGATTCGTTTCATCTTATCGCAAATAAAACCCTCCCGCAAGGGGAGGGTTCCATACACTCTGAAGCACCGAGAAGCACACGCTGGAGCAGGCAGCTGGCGCAGCTGTCTCAGGACTCACTGCGGCTCTGATGCTCGAGATCAGCGCTGATCTTCTGGGTTGTGACCGCTGCCCGCACGCCTTCCGCGCTGGTCTCGGAGGACAGACACGGATCCGCCTTCGGCGCCTGCCTCGGCTTTTCGCTGTGGTCAATCTTCGTCGCATCCCCGATTCCGAGCGCTTCGCCGGCAACGCCGAGCGCGGACACAAGATTTGAGATGTCAGACGGCATGAAGATCTTGGTCGCACGTCCGTCGGCAACATTCTTCAGTGCCTCAATGCTCTTCAGCTTCAGGACAGTCTCGGAAACATTCGCATTCTTGAGGGCTTCCAGGCCGTCCGCCTCTGCCTGGTAGACCAGCTGAATCGACCTGGCACGGCCTTCCGCAAGCGAAATCTGTGCATCGCGCTCTGCCTCTGCGGCAAGGATCTTCGCCCGCTTGTCACCCTCCGCCCGAGAGACGACTGCCTCCTGGTGCGCCTGCGCCTCCAGAACAGTCTGACGGCGCTCGCGCTCCGCGCGCATCTGCTTCGTCATGACCTCCTCGATCTCCTTCGGCGGCTGAATGTTCTTGATCTCGACACGGGTCACCTTGATGCCCCAGGCATCCGTCGCCTCGTCCAGCACCTTCTGCATCTTGGCATTGATCATTTCACGGGATGTCAGCGTCGCGTCAAGTTCCATGTCACCGATGATACTCCGGAGCGTCGTCGCGGAAAGATTCTGAAGTCCGGCCATCGGGTTCTCCACCCCATAGCAGAACAGCTTCGGATCAAAAACCTTGCAGAATACGACAGAATCGATCTGCATCGTGACATTGTCCTTCGTGATGACGGGCTGAGGCGGAAAGTCCAGCACCTGTTCCTTCAGCGAAACGCTCTTGACAACACGTTCGATGAACGGAACCTTGAGATGAAGGCCTGCATTCCAGGTTGTCTTGTAGACCCCCAGCCGTTCAATGACAAATGCCCTTGCCTGCGGCACGATCCGGATGTTTGAGAAGACCAGCATCAGGATAATGACGGCAAGGAAAACCCCAAGCACAATCAAAACTGTAGAATCCATCATTCATCTCCTTTCAATTTGTGTACTGTTGAACGATTAATACACTGTTTTTCATCGCACAAGCAAATGAAAGCAGTGCAAGTGTTCACATTTTGTTCACAATTACATCATATGCTTTTCACAAAGACCCGCTATAGTGTGAACCATCAAATCAAGTGTTTCACCTGATTTGATACTTTTCATACTTCAGCCGGTCGGTGAAATTCCGGCCGGCACTCCCTCCAACTGAAACATACAGAAAGTGCCGCGGATGCCGTGATCGGCAGCGCGGCACTTTCCTGTCTTCTGGAATATTTCCGAGCCGTCATATCAGAATTCTGAACATTGTGACCGATCGCTGTGCGATTTACATAGATTTTATCACATGCGGCACTCTTTCGAAAAGTCCGGATTTTCCGCCCGATTTTCTGACAAGCCGGACCTGTTCCATTTCCATGCTGCGGTCGACTGCCTTGCACATGTCGTAGATTGTGAGCAGTGCAACGCTCACGCCGGTCAGCGCCTCCATCTCGACACCGGTTTTCCCGCTGCACCGGACTGTGCAGAGCGCCCGGATGCCAGGGCGGGCATCACGGTCTGCCGGCATCAGCTTAAAGTCCAGCGAAGCCTTCGTCAGGTTCAGGATGTGGCAGAGCGGAATCAGCTCTGCTGTCCGCTTCGCACCCATGATGCCCGCAATCCGCGCCACGCCCAGCACGTCGCCCTTCTTCATGCCCCCGCTTCTGACCAGCTCAAAGCACTGCTGTGACATCCGGATGACACCCTCCGCGGTCGCCTCCCGGAGCGTGACATCCTTCCCAGAGACATCCACCATCACGGCATTTCCCTGCGCATCAAAGTGCGTGAACGCCGGCTCTGTATTTCCGTATTCCTCCTGCACGCTCTCCTTCTCCTCCATATCTTCATTACACCTTCTGCTCACACGCCGAAGCCGCAGTTTGGCCAGATGCAGGTGCTGCAGCCCAGGCAGAGTCCGCCCTCCCCGAGCGCGGCAATCTCGTCCGCCGTGATCCGGTCATTCGCAAGAATCCGCGGCAGCATCAGATCGAAGATGGTACGCTTTGCATACATCACGCAGCCTGGAAGCCCGCAGACGGTCACCGTTCTATTCCCTTCTGTCTGCAGATAGGACAGCAGGAACATTGCGCCGGGCAGAACCGGTGCACCGTACGTCACGATTTCCGCTCCGGTATTCCGGATTGCGAGCGGTGTCCGGTCATCCGGGTCGACGCTCATGCCGCCTGTGCAGAGCACCACGTCCGCCCCGAGACCGACCATCTTCCAGATGGCGGCCGTCGTCATCCGGTCATCGTCATCCGTGACCTCGTGCCCGACCACCTCCGTGTCGTACTCCTGGAGCTTCCTTTCGAGGATCGGCGTGAACGAATCCTTGATCCGTCCCTTATATACCTCCGAGCCTGTCGTCACAATCCCGATCCTCTTATGGACAAATGGATGAAGCGACAGGATCGGTCTGCCGCCTGTTGCCTCACGGACACATGCCGACAGATCGTTCATTTTCTGCTCCTCGATCACGAGCGGGATGATCCTCGTCCCGGCAAGCTTGTCGCCCTTTCGGACCGGTGTGTTTCCATGCCGCGTGGCGATCATCATCTGGGGTGTCCGGTTGACCAGCCGCAGCGCTCCCGAATCAACCTTGAACAGGCCGTCACAGTCAGCCGTCAGCTCGATCTTCCCTTCCTTTGGCTCGCTCGCGCTCATATGGGCGCCGATTGCCAGATCCCGCAGGACGGCAGCCGCCTCATCTTCATGGAGCATGCCTTCCTTCTTCTCCCAGACATAGAGATTCTCCTTCCCGATGCTCAGAAGCACCGGGATGTCTTCCTTTGTAACGACATGTCCCTTGCGGAATGCGGGTCCTTTGAATGATCCCGGAATGATCTGAGTCACATCGTGGCACAGCACTGCGCCTTCCGCATCAACTGTCCTGATCAGCTTCATCTTATCTTCTCTTCTCCTGTTCTCTTCTCAGTTATCTGCTGTCCCGCGCAGGATCCCGAGTCCGTGGTCCAGCGCCCCAAGGATAAATCCAAGGCTCTCCTGCACCGCTTTAACCGATCCCGGCAGGTTGACAATCAGTGTTTTCTTCCGGATAACGGACACGCCTCTTGACAGCATCGCATGGTCGGTTACCGCCAGCGACTTTACCCGGATCGCTTCCGCGATTCCTTGCGCATTCCGGTCCGCAACCGCCATCGTTGCCTCCGGTGTGCGGTCCCGCTCCGAGAACCCGGTTCCCCCTGTCGTCAGCACCAGGCTGACCTGTCTCTGGTCGGCGAGCCGCTCAAGCTCCCGCTCAAGCCTGCTCTGGTCGTCCGGCAGCAGAATCGTCTCGACCACCTCATAGCCTGCTGCCTTCAGGACTTCGGCCGCCTTCGGCCCGCTTCTGTCCTCATAGACGCCCGAAAATGCACGGTCACTCAGCGTGATCACCGCTGCTGTATACGGCCGGTCCGGGTCAGGCGGAAGCACCCGGACACGGTCTCCCGGCTTCACCATCCCGCCCCGGACAACCTTCGCAAACACGCCGTCCGTCGGCATGATGCAGACCCCGACACGCTTTCTGATCTCGCAGGAATGATGGCAGGCCTTGCCAATCTGCGTCAGCTCGAGGAGAGCGCCCCCGACAGCTTCCTCGTTTTTCAGGTCGGTTGCATGGGCAGTCTCCTCAGTCAGGCCGTCTGCCGCCGCATGGACAACCTCCTCAGCCGGGCAGATCAGGAAACGCGTCCCGACCGGAAGACTCCTGAAGTTGATCCCGGACACAAGCAGATTCTCTCCGAAGTCCCCGTCGCTCACGCCTGCGCCGCTCTTGTTGAACTCCTGGACCTTTTCCCAGGAAAGCAGGCTGACCTGCCTGTGCCATTTGCCGGCATGGGCATCCTTCTCGATGCCATAGTCCTCAATCAGGCATGCCTCCTTCACCGGCTCCTTCCGGACGCCCTTCACGCTGCTGGTGCAGACCGCCTTCACTGTTCCCTCCATGTCTGGTTATCCTCCAATCTGGCTCATTTCATGATGCTCCGTCATCTGGTCAGGCGTCTCAAAACAGTGGGCAGCCGGTTTTTTCAGAATCGCCGCCCGCATGACCTCCTCCAGCTGCAGATCCCTGTCCGGCTCCGCGCAGTCAGCGGTCTGCTCCGCACAGCCAGAGATCCGCTCCGTACAGCCAGCGGTCCGCTCCGCGCATCCAGCGGTCTGTTTCACACGCCTGAGGCTGCCTGACGTTGCCCTGGGTCTGCCGTCTGGCTCTATGTCTCTCAGCACTGCCCGGAGATCCGCGCCCTGGTCGTAGCAGAGGCAGGTCTTCAGAAATCCGGTCGACGTCAGCCGGATCCGGTTGCAGGAAGAGCAGAACTTCCCGTGCACCGCGCTGATAAAGCCGATGCTGCCCTGATACCCCGGGATGTGGAAATACACCGCCGGCCCTTCCCCATGTTTCTTCGTTATTCTTTCCAGAGAATGACGCTCTGCAAAAGAAAAGGCCTTCTCCCTTCCGGCAGCCTCCCAAAGCAGCTCCAGCGCGGCCTCACTCTCAGGTTCCAGATCCGGAAACACCTCTGCAAGCCGGGCTATGAGCCTTCGGTTATCCGAATCCGGAAACAGCCGGCCGTACCCGATCGGCATCATTTCTATAAAACGCACGTCCACCGGATGCTCCCTTGCAAATGAAATCAGGCTGAGAACATCTGTCCCCGGCATCGTCACGGCATTCACCTTGACGCGGATCCCCCGCTTTGCTGCCTCAAGAAGCGCCGCGGAAGCCTCCTCTGCACCGCCCGCCCCGCTGTCCCCGGTGATCAGCCGGTACTGCTGCGGGTCTGTCGTGTCAAGACTCACGTTGATGCCGTCCACGCCCGCCTGCACAAGCGCATCCAGATTCTCTCTCAGAAGGAGCCCATTCGTCGTCAGCGTCACCGTCTGGATGCCCTCGACCGCCTTCAGCGCGCCGATGAATGCCGGGCAGCCCCGCCGCACCAGCGGTTCTCCGCCGGTCACCTTCAGATGACGGATTCCAAGTCTTGAGGCGGCTCGTACAATCCGGAGAAACTCCTCGTACCGCAGGACATCCTCATGACACAGCTTGCCGGACATGCCGTCCGGCATACAGTACCTGCATCTCAGATTGCAGCGGTCTGTAATCGAGATCCGCAGGTAGTCAATTTCTCTTCCGAAACAATCTTTCATATCCCACTCACGCACCCTGCCGGTTCAGCATCTCCTGCATCTGACCCAGCAGCTCGTCGTCAATCAGACCGTCCGCCGGCTCAAACCCATACATGGTCTGGAACCGCTCGATGCAGCTTACCGTCTGGCGCCCGCAGATCCCATCCGGCGTCCCGCATAAGAATCCTAGTGCATTCAGAAGCTCCTGCACCTTCTTCACCGCTGCGCTGTCTGCCGAAGCGTTCCTTGTCTCCGCGCCTGCGGCAGCGTTCATCTTGTCGACAGCCTCCTTCAGGTCCTGGTAGCCATCCGGCAGCTCCAGACTGTAGTAGTCATGAAGCTCCACCAGCGCATAAGCACGGTTGTAATAGCCTGCCGAGTACAGCTGACTGGTCTTGTCCGCATCCTGCGTGTCTTTCCAGGCTGTCTCCGCCTTGTACTGCTTTCCAAGTCCCGCACAGTACTCGTCGCAGAGATACTGAAGATTCAGGCTCTCCAGCTGGGCGCCCTTGTACGCCTCGTAAAAATCCCGCTCCGCCTCCGCGCACCGGAAGCGGTATGCCCACAAATCGGATGCGGACATCTGGGCGATCTGGTCCGCGCTGCAGGTTCCGGCTTCGGTCTGTCTTTTTTCAAATGAAGCCCCGATATCCTTCAGAAATGTGGCTGTGTCCTTTCGCTGCGTCTGCGCGCTTTCCCCGCTGCTTGCTGCAGTGCTTCCACTGTCTGCACCGCCTCCACTGCCGGAATCCGCTGCCCCTTGCGCATCTGCCCCCGGTTCTACATTTCCGTCTGATGCGTCCGCTGATGCAGCATCATCCGAATCCGCTGCGCTTCCGGCAGATGTTTCGCCATCCGCTGATGCTCCGCCGTTATTATCTGCACTGCTTCCTGCAGCAGTCTGCGCCTGCAGCTCCTTCAGCTGCGCGCGCAGGCTCTCATTCTCAGATTCAAGACTTTGATAAGCCGCCTTCTGCTGTGCATTCGTCAGGTCTTCCCACTTCACCGTCACTGCCGATGCCGGATATGCCAGAAGCGCCGTACCCGCCGCGCATGCAGCAAAAAGCAGCGTCCATCTCTTCCCCCTCATGCCATCTTCCCCTTAACAGCTTTCCCCCGCAGGCCCCTCATCCCACGGTGTATCGGTGTATCCTGCCTCTATCTTATCATTCAGGACAACCTGCGGCAACCACACGGCGGCACAGTGCGCCGCGCTTTACAGCTCCCTGCAGCTCAGAGAAACAGCTTCAGCAGCTGCATTTTCTCGAGGATAAAGATCGAGAGATCCATGAAAAGGTGCGCAATCAGGGTACTCACAAGCACACCATTTGAAGTCAGCAGAAAGTCCACCCTGAATCCGTACCAGCACATGAACGCCGAGTAGGCCAGAAGGAGCAGCATGACCGGAAGCTTGGACAGCACGCCGGAAACCGTTTTTGTAAAATCCTGCCACGAAAAGTCAAAGTAGATGAACCGGCCCAGTGACAGGCTGATGAAGTAGATGATCATCGAGTCGTAGTTGGCATCCTCATAGATGAACTTGATGTACAGCAGAATCAGGATGATATAGAGGTTGCTGACCAGTCTCAGGGCTCCCTTGTCTTCATCCGACAGGTGCGGCAGCTGCACAAGGAAACGGTCAAGGATGTTTGCGAAAAGCACCGAAAACATCAGGAAAATGACAAGTATCAGGTCCTTGTACTTGTCCCAAACTGCCCAGACCTGCGGCATATGCCAGTCCACAATGTTGTAAAGACTCAGAAACAGCAGGATCGATGTGCTTGAAAACACAAGCTCGTAAAAACTCTCAATGATGCTGATCCCCCTGTGGGCAGCTGCTCTCCTCCGGCTGTAGATGCGGCTGTTGACCGACTCCCGGTAGCGGACGTCATGCGCATACGCCTCCCGGTCATACGAAAAATGTTCCCGGATGCTTCTCTCGGTCGCCTGTCTCTGCTGCCAGGCAATCGTCAGCATGACGGCCATGACGGCCGCAAGTCCGATGATTGCCACAATCAGATACTTCCCGAAATTTGCCAGGTTAAAATAATGCTGGACATAGTATCGCCCCAGATCTGATGTCATGTCTCACCCTTCCTGATTGTCTCGCCATCCCCGAACGCATCCACAGCCTCCTCAGGCAGGAGCCGCACGAACGGCATCACGCTGCGCTTTCCAGACTGCCTCGCGGCAGCTCTGCTGTGCTGAAGTGTCGCGCACTGCATACCTTTCCCCGGTGCCGGCCCGGATTCACAGGTTCAGTTTTCCCGCAGGTTGCCGCCTCCAAAGGCTTCCGGCAGCAGCTCCTGAAGTTCATACCGTCGAAAGTCTGTCTCGGACTTTGCCAGGTAGATCGGGAAATGCGGCGGGCAGAATTCCTGAAACGCCTGCCTGCAGACACCGCAGGGCGCGCAGTATTGAAGCGCCCCACCCTCCGGTCCGCCGGCGATGGCGAGTGCCTGAAATTCGCGCTCTCCTTCTGAGACGGCCTTGAACAGCGCCGTCCGTTCCGCGCAGACCGAAACCGGATAGGATGCGTTCTCGATGTTGCAGCCCGTGTAAACCCGCCCGCTCACTCCAAGCAGCGCCGCTCCGACCCGGAAATGCGAGTAGGGCGTATACGCCCGCTCCCGCATACGGACCGCCAGCCTGCAGATATCCCGGACCTCCTGCTCTGTCATAATCTCTCCTCCTGTCGCATCACGCGGACATGTCCTGCGGTGTGGTGTCCTCCACGGACTGCCTTGACGCCTGCCATGCCCGCTCATTCCGATCGTCACAGATCAAACAGCCCTTCCGGGCAAAGTCAGTCTCTCCCGTCAGGCATCGTCACGTGCAATCAGAATCCGGATCGCTTCGATGGCAGTGTCGATCGCTCCTTCCGTATCGTGGACCTGCTCATTGTCCAGTCCTGCCTTTGCGCGCTCCTGATTCGCGATCGCAAGCAGCACCGTCCCAACCCGGACATGGAGCGCAGACGCCACGATGAAGAGCGCCGCAGACTCCATTTCCGAGGCCAGTGTCCCGAGCTTCAGCCAGGCATTCCACTTGTTGAGCAGGTCATAGCCCACTGGCTTTGCCTCTGGCTCGTGCTGACCGTAGAAGGAATCCTTGCACTGAACGACACCTGTGTGGTAATGCCTGCCCAGCTTCTGCGCCGCCTGCGTCAGCGCACAGACAACATCGAAGTCTGCCACTGCCGGGAACTCGATCGGCGCATACTCCCGGCTGGTGCCCTCCGCACGGATCGCACCGGTCGCGATGACCAGGTCCCCTCCCTTGACATCCAGTGCCATGCCTCCGCAGGTGCCGACACGGATAAAGGTATCTGCGCCGCACCTCTTCAGCTCTTCCATCGCAATCGCGGCGGAGGGGCCTCCGATTCCGGTCGATGTGACAGAAACCTTCACCCCGTCGAGTGTCCCTGTGTAGGTGGTGAATTCGCGGTTGTCCGCAATCAGCTTCGCATCGTCAAAGTGACGCGCGATCTTCTCGCACCGTTTTGGATCCCCAGGGAGAATGACATACCTCCCGACCTCCCCCGGCGCCACCTGGATGTGATAAAGTTTCCCGGATCCTTCTGAATAATCAATCATGTCAGGTATCTCCTTTCCATCTTGTTTCCTTTATATTTCTCACGCTCTCACAGAATCGGACTTCATCTGCTCAAGCTTCCTGTCCGTATCGATCTGCCCATTCCCGGACCCGCTTCTTCATGCCTTCGATGTCCAGGACTCCATACGCAAAGCCCTTCCGAACAAGTTCCTCCGGAAGCAGGTCGTCATACTTGTCAAACATCGGTACCTCCTTTGGGTAAAGCAGCTCCATCGGGTCAAATGGCTTTTCTGCCTCCTCCCCCAGAATCCGGAAGAACTCCGCTTCGCTGACCCCGAGGGTAAACTGGATAAAATACGGTCTGACAGAGTTGAACCCCTTCAGCCCGAGCCTGTCGGCACACCGAAGCCGCAGCAGCCGTTCCAGCGCCAGAAATGCATAGCTTCCAAGCCATGGAAACAGGCAGTACATCCGCTCACCGAGACAGATCAGCGGCCTGTCATTCATGCCGGAGGCCGCTGCCGCCCTTCTGGCTGTGAGAAGACGGGCTCTCGCATGTTTCCTCAAGTAGGGATAATCCGTATTCTCGCGCAGTACCTGCGCCATTCGCTCCAGAATCCTTGTATGGATGTCTCCCGGCTCATCCCCAAAATAGGCCGGCACATTGCCCTTGATCATGTGGACGTAGACCTGGTGATGCACCCGGTCAACCTCCTCGCAGACCCACACATGACCGGCGATTGCAATCCGCTCCCCCACTGGCGGCGGCTTCACGATGGTTCCGATCTCCTCCGACTCGCAGCGGACACTGTACTCCTCGTTCTCCTGAAACACAGCGTAGAACTTGAACGAGTTTGTGATCCGTTCCCCGGCCAGTCCGACAATCAGTCCGCCCTCTTCTGTCCACTGGATCTGGTCCGTCTCCAGCAGATGATGCAGCAGCACTTTGTAGTCTTCGGCTGTGATATTGTGGAAGTAAGCCAGCGTCAGGACGCGGGAGGCGAGCTCCTGCGGCGTCATTTCCCCGCAGGAGGCGAGCGTGGACATCGTCTGGTGATAGAGCAGGCTGTAGGGCAGGCGGCCGTCTCTCGGCGGCTCGACCCAGCGTTCCTCCAGATACAGCTGCACCAGCGCAATCCCCTGAATCAGAGACCAGGGAATCGTGTCCGGAAACAGGTCACGGGGCTCCGCATGTTCCTCGCGCATGACAAACCACATCTCGCAGGGTTCCCCCCGCCTGCCTGTCCGGCCCATCCGCTGCAGGAATGACGATACCGTGAAGGGCGCCTCTACCTGAAAAGCGCGCTCCAGCCGACCAATGTCGATCCCAAGCTCCAGCGTCGAGGTTGTACAGATCGTCATACGGTTGTCGTCATCCTTCATCTGCTCCTCCGCACTCTGGCGGAAGGAAGTCGCAAGGTTTCCATGGTGGATCAGAAAGCGGTCCGGCTCATGATTTTTCTCACAGTACTGACGGAGCGTTGTCGTGACAGCCTCGCACTCCTCGCGCGAATTTGTGAAGACCAGGCACTTTTTGCCCCGTGTATGCTCGAAGATATACCCGCAGCCCGGGTCCGCCGCATATGGTGCTTTGTCTGTCGCCTCGCAGCGCGG
>Ga0256406_1002164_pt1 | contig 28816 bp, 26 predicted proteins | sample RumenRJG_03DNA_FD_185986 | JGI IMG/M metagenome (GOLD analysis project Ga0256406, IMG submission 185986) | Bovine rumen microbial communities from Lethbridge, Alberta, Canada - RJG_03 | ecosystem: Host-associated > Mammals > Digestive system > Stomach > Rumen | place: Canada: Alberta | collected... | reverse complement strand
ACTTTGCGGTCTAAAATAGGCCAGCAAACAACACCGTCGAATAAATTATCCTCAACTTTATTTTGAAACTTGATGTATTTACTCATGTTCAGAAAAAGCTGAGGATAATTTTTTGTTCACGATAATATAAGAAAGACTAAAAGCTAACGCTTCACTTGTATTCATATATATTCATATCAAATCCGTTGCTTTCGTTTCTGAGACGTGGTATAATCCTTACCGTACCTGTGATTGCTGTGGAGGTGTCACAATGAAAGAATTTGAAGATAAGTGGATTAGTATAGATGCAGCCGCGGAGTATCTTGATGTAAACAAAGATTCTATCCGAAATTGGATAAAGAAAGGCACAGACATCCCTGCACATAAGATAGGGAAACAGTGGAAGTTTAAAAAGTCGGAACTGGATGAATGGGTGAAAAGCGGAAAAAGCGCGATGGACTGATGAAACAATTGCATGGAAAAGAGATGAAAATTTATGAGTAAAACCCCAAAAGAATTAAGTCGTGAATACTATCAGTTCGTGAACGGCTTCACTCAATCCGACTTTGAAGACGATAAGATGCTTGGCAAATTCTACACGGATATTGGAATTGCCGAGAGTATGATCCAGACAATTTGTAATACCTATATACCGTATCGTTTTAATTCTGAATTGCGTATTATCGACCCCTTCTGTGGCGATGGTCGCCTTGTTCTTGCGCTTCTCGCTGCACTCAGCAGTAAACAGCTTCTTCATGGGTTTAAGGTTTTAGTTTCTCTTTGGGATATTGATGCTGAAGCCGTAAAAGTCGCTCAGGATTCTATAACGGAATTTTGTCAAAACAATGACATTACCTTTGACCTGGATGCAAAAGCAGCAGATGCCTTTGTTGAATATCAAGAAGTTTGTGGAAGCTATGATATTTGTGTTACCAACCCCCCCTGGAGTCTCCTAAAGCCGCAAAAACTATTTAGCAAAAGTAATGGGGAAGAATCACTTGCCGGTTATCGCAATGCTATAGAACAATATGATTCCTTCATGAAGCAGGAATTCTCTGTTTCGCAGCCAACGACCAAATTCGGGAAATGGGGTACAAACCTTGCAAGATGTGGCACAGAAGTTGCATTACGGCTAATTAAAAGTGATGGAATGTGCGGTATTGTCTCTCCTTCTTCCCTCCTAAACGATCAAGTATCAAGTAGGCTTCGAGTATGGATCTTTGAAAATTTTAAGGTCCTAAGCATTTCATATTACCCGGCGGAATTAAAGCTTTATGGAAGTGCTGATATTTCAAGTATTACTATGGTTCTAAAGGGTGGAGAAACCGATAAAAATATCAATATAAAAATATATGAAGACCGGGCTACATTTAAGCACAAAAAAATTGAAAAAGCAGTCTTTGAATATATCCAGCGCAACGGATACTGCATTCCACTAAAGACCGGAATAGAGGCGATACCCATAATGATGTATCTTGAGCATTTGCCTTCTACAATGGAATACTGCTCGGAATGCGCTTTGAGTTTTACACGGGAACTTGATGAAACACGATTTAGGGAAAAAATAAATGATAATGGCCGCATCGAGTTTGCAAAAGGCTACATGGTTGATAGATACACTTATCATGGCGATGGTCTTTTCTTAAATGAAGAAAAGGTTACCCCACCACCAAGTTCCTTCTGCAATAAACTAGTTTGGAGGGATGTATCACGTGATTCTCAAGTGAGACGTGTGAAAGCCACGCTTCTACCTCCTGGGTTCATATGTGGAAATTCACTTGGCGTCATTTATTGCGAGGAAGCGAATCTTCCGAAACTGAAAATGCTGCTTGCAATAATGAATTCTATGGTTTTCGAGTATCAGGCTCGGAGTATGCTAGGATCAAATCATGTTGCGGCCGGAGTTGTTAAACAGATCCGTGTTCCTTCTCCTACCGTGGATAATAAAATTATTGAATTGATTGATAGACAATTAAACGGTGAAAATGTTGAGTTGCTCCTCGAACTGGCGGCTGCAGAATTATATGGGATTGCGGCACAAGATTATTCAATAATCGTCGAGTCTTTCGACCTGCCTAGAGGAGAAAAAGATTATCTTATCCAAAAATATATGGAAGAGGCAAGTAAGAATGGAGAGCATGATAGTATGATATTTAATCACTATGCGTCGAATCTAAGCGATTTGGATATGCAAGTTATTCGATGCGTTCCACCTGGCGGTAATTGGAAGGATATACCAGAGAGCGTTCCGTCGCAAAGGCTCGTTCAAATCCGTGAAAGTTATAAAGCGGGCAAGGGCAGCCGTTCGACCTACTACGGAAGGTTGCGTCCAGACATGCCAGCTTATACAATCAATACATATTTTAATCGCCCGGGGAATGGTTGTCATATGCACTACGAGCAAGATAGGACGATTTCCCAAAGAGAGGCGGCTAGATTTCAAAGTTTCCCTGATTCATTCGAATTTCTGGGATCCATTGGTGCAATTAATAATCAGATAGGGAATGCTGTTCCACCTCTTCTTGCTTTCCAGATTGCTAATAGTATTCCGTTTAAAGGGCAGTTTGTCGATTTGTTCTGCGGAGCGGGTGGCCTTGCTCTTGGCTTTATTTGGGCAGGCTGGAAACCAATCATCGGAAACGATATAGATAAATATGCTATTGAAACACATAAGCGCAACATTGGTGCTGACGCTATTGAAGGCGATATTAACGACGAGAAGATACATGAAGCCATCGTATCAAAAGCTATTGAAGCACGAAATGAGCATCCTGATTTACCTTTGTTTGTTCTTGGAGGCCCTCCTTGTCAAGGCTTTTCTACCGCTAATACGCGCCGAGGAGCCGAAGACATGCGTAATTGGTTGTTTAAGTCTTATGTCAAAATAGTAAAAGCCATAAAACCGGACGGCTTTGTCTTCGAAAATGTACGTGGAATACTCAACCTTGATAAAGGCAGATTCTTCGAGATGATAAAGGCAGAACTGATGGAAAGTGTAGAATCCATAAAAGTAAACCAGGTCAGTGCTGCAAACTTTGGTATTCCGCAACGAAGAGATCGGGTTATCATAATAGGTGGATCAGAGAATTTAGTTCACAGCTTTTATATGAATGAGATTACTACAGTACCTAAAAACGGCCAAATGTCTTTATTGCCGCCAGTAATTGGAGTGGAGGATGCGATTGGTGATTTGCCTCCTCTTAAACCCGGGGAAGACGGAAGCAGCTATAAATATCGCTTCCCTGCATCAAATCCCTATCAACAGTTTATGCGCGGTGAAATCACCCCGGAAGAATACTTACAAAGTTACTCTCAATAACAAAGCGGCCACCCGTCAGACCTTCTGATCGGGTGGCCAAATTCTATATTAATTAGTCATCGGAAATCTCTCTAGAATATCTCGGATCATCCCAATTTGAAGCCAATTCAGTAGCAACAATGTCCATAATGCCTATCAACAGCCTCTTTGTCTCCATATACTCTTTGGTCTGTTTTATGGCACAGTAATCTATTGATCCAATGAATTTCTCGACATCGGCATCAGAATTTTCCTCGTTGGCAAGGGCAGCAATAAGAGTCTGATTATCCAACTTCATCTTTTGCGATACTCCGGAAAGTAGCGAAAAAGCTTTTTCCTTCAACTCTACGATTTCTGGATTGGTATACATATAACCATTCCTATTTTCTTTCCGTGCATACTCAGTAAGAGAAGAAAATGCAACTCGTATTTTTCTCGTTTTCTGAATACTGACATATCGCAGTGTACTTGCCTTACGAGAAAAATCGACAGTTACAATCTGGTTTTGAATTTGAGTTGAGCCAGGTATTATTTCATATTCATAATCAGCATACTCTAAATTCAATAATGAAAGCAGGAACAGAAATTCTCCTCTATCAATAAAATCTGCGAGTAACATCATGGCAATGTTCCTGTTATCACGCATTACTCTACTAAGTCTTAACGCTGATTCTTTGTCACTGACTTTTCCCTTGCATCTTTGCCATATGGGATTAGCGTACCAGGTAGCAACAACTTCTCCATTGTTCTCGACATCAATCAAATGAAGCACATCGGAGTAATACATACGATTATTCTTTGCGCTATTACAGGGCTTACACAATAGCTGAAACTCCGGGCGATGACAAAAGCCCAGTGAAATAGGACCAATATGATCCGCACTACAAGGCCTTGGATGGTAACCACCATTAATCTCATTTGCACAATGTTCTTTTTTCATATCGGGGTTCGAACTGATAAAGCCCATCAATTTATTCGCAGTAATCCAGTTTCCGTCACTCCAGTTTTCAAAAGCTCTACGATCAGTTGAATACGAAGCGAGATTCTCTTTTGAACGCCCCTTGTCTGCTGAAGATCGACAGCATCGGTTGAATGTATGAAAACCATCCAGTCTATCTGGAGCATTTGACATCGCTCCCGGTCCAAGCATACTGGGTTCATTTGGAATATAGTTTTTTTCAATCCATGTCGTCCACACCGACAAATCATGCGGAAGATCCGGGATGGATTTAACCTGTGTACACTTAAGCAAACTCGGTAATGCATCGAATGCGTCATCCCCATAGGTGTCTGTAAAAGTTGTTATAAAATCAAGAATATGAGTAACCTCATCCATCTCGATAGAGCCATCGAAAAAAGGTAATTTATTTACCCTCTTCATGAAATTCGAAGAAAGATAACAATAACGGATGTCCATTACACGGCCACATACCTTGCAAGGATGTAGCTTTGTGGGATGTATTTTCTTCGCCACCTTGCTTATCCATTTATCTTCGTCTGTGCTTATGCCGACTTCAGCAGCCTTTTCAACCCACCATTGATATCTTCTATCATGAGAAAATTGAAATACACCAGATCCACGGTTTGAGGGGGCCTCCCATTGAATAGTTCCATCTTCATGCCTTAGATCAGGCATCCCGGCATACGCTGGATTTGATACTATTTCTTCTTCGTATTGCAGGAAGGCTTCATTTGCCTCATAATTATTTTTCTTTTCCCCTCTTCTTGCCATATTTATCACTTCCTCTTCAGAATTTAATGTATATCTATCTAATGCTTTTTTTATTTGCTCTCCAATATCTTTGGCAAGAGATACCGGAACAGCATTTCCTATCTGACGGTATTTCGAACTAAGACTACCGCAGAAAATCCAATCGTCAGGAAATGTTTGTATCCTTGCGTTCTCTCTATATGAGAACGGCCGTATTTCAAATGGGTGGCAACGATCAGCCTGCTTAGAAATTGGTGCCGTCATAATTGTAAAACTTGGTTCATCTAGCTTGAATCGGCGTAGTATTCCTGTTTTTCCGCCGGGCATATACCAACATTGCTTCATGTATTCTTTGGCTATATCTTCGGGCAGATCTTTCCAACATCCTCCAGGAGGAATTAGTGCCATTACTCGCTGCTTGTTCTGAGAGTACCTCGCACATTCGCTAGCGGCTGGATGAGAATCAAGTTTTATATCACGAAGAACTGGTTTGTAATTATGTGGCTCAGGAAAATCAAACTGACATTGTTCATAAATATCTTTTCGAATTCCAACTGTAAATAAGCGTTGCCTTCTTTGAGGTACTCCATAGTCCAAAGCATCCAACACAGCATAACGGACGTTATATCCAACTTTATCAAAGGCTTCCAAAATAGTTTTATATGTTTTTCCGTTATCGTGTCCACGTAACCCTTTAACATTTTCAAATAACAACACCTTAGGATAAAGCTGTCTAAGAAATTCAATGTAGTAGGTAAATAACTGCCCGCGGGAGTCGTTAAATCCTAACCTTTTTCCAATCGTACTAAAGCTTTGACAAGGCGGGCCACCTGACAATAGATCTAATTCTCCTCGTTTTATTGAGAATAATTCATTAAGGTTTTGGCCGGCAACTTCACTAATGTCTTTACATATGACATTCCACTCTGGTCGATTTACTTTTAGAGTAGCTGCAGCATCGTGATTGATTTCAATGAGTCCTATATTTATGAAACCTGCCATTTCTAACCCAAGCGCTAAACCTCCACAGCCGGCAAACAGCTCTAGGGACTTATACTTTTCCAAATTGGTTCCCCTTTCTATTTAAACAAGTGAAATTCGTTCTTTGTTAGTCCCGTATCCAAGGCTCTATACATATACCTTGCAGCAATAGCCGAATATGGCTTCCACTTGTTGCACCGTTTTTTCACTGAAGTAACGTTGCAGTCTTCTGTTTTGTAAACCCATTTATACGCTTGTAAAAAGGCTACATCTTCATAAGGAAGAATATCTTGCCGATTTAGACAGAAAATTAAGAACATTTTTGCAGTCCAAGAACCAATTCCATGTATACTAGTTAATTTATTGGTCACTTCCAAATCATTTAATTCTATTAATTCATGCAAGTTTATCTTTTCCATCTCTATTGCTTCTGTTAGCAATCTGATAGATTTAACTTTGGAAGCGGAAGTACCTATACTTTTGATTTCCTCATCACTTAAGTTTCTAATCACTGAGGGGCTAATATGACCATTGCATAGAATTTCAAGTCGAGTAAAAATCTTTTGTCCTGCTTTAACTGAAAGCATCTGCTCTATTATCTCATGAACAAGAAACCCATACGGATCCTCTTCATACGGAACATAAGAAATAGGTCCCACCATACGGATAACCTTCGCAAGGCGTTTATCCTTCTTGCAAAGGTACTGAATTGAAGGCGTATCCATGTCGAGGGTGATAATATCCGGCATGTTGATCCTCCTTATTTATCTACAGTTTCTATGATATCTTCGACCTTACAATCCAGAGTTTCACAAATCTTCAAAAGCACATCGGTTGTGATGTTGGCTCCCTTTCCAAGTTTAGCGATGGAGGCTGCGCTGATGCCGGCTGCATCCTTCAGTTCCATCTTGGTCATTTCCTTGTCTATTAATAATTTCCACAGCTTGTTATAACTTATACGCATTACTTATCCCTCGCTAAGCATGATTACCGTGCTCCTGTATTATAGGTGTGCAACAACATACACCCCAACGACGCTGGTAAATGTTGGGGCATACTGTGGAACATCCTGTTTATGATGATTATATCAGGGAAAAAGAAGAAAAACTACATTTTTGCAGAAATTTAGATGTGATTGTGAAAAAAAATTTTAACCCAGAAGAAACCAGAAACGAATGCGATAGGGATGAAAACAAAAAAGCCTGGCATACCTTCAAGTATTACCAGGCTTCACATTCAGTTATACTCTATGTTAAAAGGCTACTTTACCAAGACATCATCTCTGACTCGTATGCCGTAAACCACACCGGTAGTATATGCATTCTTTACATAATCTGCCGTGGAGTTGTCCATGGCAGCCAGAAGTTGACAGAAGATCCGGTTCTGGTCTTCAGAGAGTGTTGGTTTAAGTTCAGCAATCAGACTGCTGACCTGTTTGCGCCAGGAGAGATATTCTTCACTCCCGGTATATGCTTCCATCGCCTCTTCGGATGAAAGCCCAATATACGATGTTAAGGAAAACATTTTATGTTCCTCCTCTAATGATAATTTCTTGGTTTTCGGGCTACAGCATCTTTGCTATGAGAGTATGCGCTTGTCTGTGCTTTGATATTCTATGCTTTTCTGAGTTTTGGTGTTCTATGCTTTTATATTCTGCGCTTTTCTCTTCTTTTCGTATTATTCTTTGCTTTGCTTAGATTCTGTAGTTTTTCGTTCAATTCAAAATAAGAAAATAATTATCATTGTCGGAGGCAGGTTCGCTGCTGCCTCTGTCCTGGCGGCGGAGCAGGTTGATTTTACGGGTCACCCACAGGTGATCCCTGTATCTGATGGTGAGCGACTTGACATAGATGCAGGGTACGGCAGCATAATACGCTGCGGCTTTCCGGAAACGGTGCCGACCGGTAATAATGTCAACGGCATATTCCCATACCGACCAGAACCCCTGTGCTAAATAATGCATCAGGCTGTGTGCGAGTATATGAAGCGCGTAATCAAATCTATCCATGTGATGCGCTGTATACTCCCCCAGTGTATTGGCTAATGCCGTAAGCGTATCGGTGGTATTCAGGATGGCATCTTCGAGTTCCCAATGGATGCTCTCGAGTGCTTTTGATATCGCGGCAACGATCTTGCTGATATTAAACTGTACCTCCTCTCCAGATCGTTTTATAATTACCATGCTCATGTCAGTTTCACCTCCTTCCGTCACAGGATGTATATGTATACCTGTAGATAGTTACAGGAATACTGTCAATTTACTCTGCCGATTATATCAGACATTATGTAAAAAATCAAGCGCACAAACGCAACATATAGTATGTTAGTCTTTTCCAATGCACAAGATATTGTGTTTTCAGACTCATAGAGGACTTGCGTCCCATTACCTTCAAAGGGAGCTGGGACACAAGTCCTCTTCTCTATGCGGCTATTTTGAAAAGCCGCAGCAACCGGATTTCAAAATCCGTGTAATTCCGAGGGCCAAACTGCAGCCACTTCTGATAATAGCTGTAACAGTTATAGCCTGCATCATCTGTAGTAACAAATACCCGGGCGACAGCATATCCATCCTGTAATTTCAGTACATGGATCAAAGGGACGGGGGCGATGGCGTACTTTGCAAACAGGTTCGCCTCTGCCTCCTCGATGACGTACAGACTATCATCCGGGTGGTCGTGATGCCCCATATAGCAGTGACCGATCTCGTGAAGTAGGGACCAGCGTATGCGGTTGGGGGATTTGCCTATGTCATTGTAGTAAATGACATATTCATTTCGTTGTCTTTCTTCACTGAATTCAACTCTTGAGAATGCATCATTACTTTGTTCATATGCCTCCAGGCATTCATTAAAACTCAGTTCTGAATATGGCCGGAGTACATAGAACAGTTTTCTGGCAATTTCAAATGGGTCGATTGGGTAAGTAGTAATTCCGCACTCTTCGAACATGTCAACGACGTACTTTTTAACCTCGTCGCACTGTTCGCCTGTCAATGGTCCGCGCAAATTTACAGTTCCTTCTTTCTTTTGTTATTCGTTTAGCAGCAGGGCGGTTACCAGGTCGGCCTTCTGTTTCTGTGTCCAGTTCTTCGCGTTACGGGCGATTGCCCGCTGCGTCCGGTAATAAACCAGTTCGGAATCTTCATCCGCTTCAAGATCCATAAGGTATTCCGGAGTAGTGTGAAGAGCGGCAGCAATGTTCGCAAGGATGGGACCCCGCGGGGTGCGTTCTCCCCTGATGTACCTGGACATGGAAACTTCGGTTACGCCGACTTTATCAGCAAGTTCACGCTGTGAGAGGCCATACTGGTTAAGCAGTTCAGAAATCCTTCCTCCTAATGTGTTTGACATGGTTTTCTTATCTCTCTTTCTAAATTAGATTTGCTAATGCTCAGCATGGGCTTTCAGGCTCTGTGCTTTTGGGCATGTTGCAGTGTATGGCTTACTTTTCGTTGTAGGGGTTCTTTGTCTTCTGCCATCGTGTGCGTCTTACTCTACATCGGTGTGCCAATACCTTCTGATGCGCGCGGTCTTGAGATCTCCCGTCCCCTTTGGTTTCGTTTCAGCTCCAACTGTCTATTGCTCATTGAACCGGCTTAACGTCCAGCACTCAGCATGCAAAAAAATCATTTGCATTGAGGTTGTCTACAGTACAGTCTCTCAAATGATTTCTGAACTTACCGAGAGTATAGCAAAACTTACCCGCAATGTCAACCAACAAAATGATTATTGGTCTATTTTTGATGTAATACTTAACCAATCGGTAAGCATAGTGGTAAAAAATTACCATTGACTGCTTTCCGATACGGATGATATAATTCGGTTTATCTTAACCAATATACCGCTTAATGGTTAAGTTGTTCTTGACAGTTTACACACAGGTATGTTATCATGATCAACGAATAATGAGGGGGTGAATATAAATGAATTCCAGGCTGTTAAAAGCTAAGCGGGTAGCATGCGGACTCCGCCAGATAGATTTAGCAGACAAACTTCAAATAACCGAGAAGACAATGAACAAAAAGGAATGCAGTGCAGTGAACAGGTTTACTGCGGATGAGATGCTTGTCTTGGTAAAGATCTTGTCTCTCTCGCCTTCCGAATTCAATAATATTTTTTTTGATGGCGACTTACCATTTTGGATTAGTATATCACAAAATTCTAATCCGATCTATACCGAGGTGAAAAAGTATGGTTGATAGAAAATCAGATAAGGAAAGACCTGCTCCTTTAAAAGGATTAACCGCCGAGGAAATGTTTCAGAAGATCCGGCAGGTCGTTAACCAAAATACTGATGCGGAAGTAAGGATGGAACGTGACGGCAGTTATAAGGTTTTTGCGGTAACAAAAAGAATAGTATAAAGAAACAGGCATCCAATCGGGGATGCCGAAGAGCCAATCGGGGCTAAGGGATGTGTGAGTGCAAACATTCACATTCATATCTCTTAGCCCCGTTTTTTTTGTCCTTGGTATGACGTAAAACTGCCTGCCAGAGCCAAGGTGCCGCTCAGTCAGTCGACGGGCTAAGCGGGGTTCGAGATCAAGGCGATGGCGAACATATTAACCGAGGAAGCCAGCATCACGAACTGCTGGTCACCTCCGAGACGGAGCAATCCGTGGAGGGTGACCATGAAAGGAATACTGGCAGCCACAGGTTTTCTCCGTCTCGGGACAGCCGAGAGGAGAAAATCTAATGGCAAATTCGATTGAATGGGCGGACCTCACCCCAGAAGAGGTACGGACACTCGCAGACCTTGAAAGACGCGGCGTGGAAATCTTCGCGGCGCCAATTGAAATCGAACACAGGGATCAGCTTGAAACCCTCGGTATCGGCTGGAGTCAGTGCCGGACATGGTACATCGGCTCTGAGCAGGTCACGGTCCATCTGACCCCCGCGGACGAAGCAACCTACAAAATGCTTCTGGGCGATCTTCGCTCAAGGCACAGGGATGAATACCGGAAGAAACGCTGCCTGATTCCCGGCAAGCTGAAGCCGACCATCCTCTGCCCGGAGTGCAACAAATGCTCTGACTGCCCGTATCCGGAATACCGGGATAAGCACCAGGCGAACAACCTTTCCTGGGAAGCGCTTATCGAAAGCGGGTACGAAGAAGCTCACCAGGATTCTGAAATCCACCATCTGGAAGTGATGAGCGAACTGGAATCCGTCTGCAAGATCATCGACGAGAAAAACCCTAAGTATCTCGCGGCTATCGTGCTCAAAGAATATTACGGGCTGAAGGTGGATGAGATTGCAGAAAAAATGCATGAAACTAAGAGGAACGTGTACTTCTATCTTAGTGAAGCAAAGAAAATCGGCATGAAGTACAGAAAGGACAACTACGATGAGTAAACTGTAAAATAGGCAAACTGCAAGACAACATCAGAGAAACTGAAAATGCAGCAAACTGCAAACGGCGGCGTCGGGACTGATCACCCCGGCACCGCCGTTCTTTATTCTTGCTCACACAGTTTTCTTATCACCAGTTCATTCTGCCTGACTTCCACATCTATTTGTTCCCCGACTTCGAAGCCTGCATCTGCCAGCCATTTTGCGTTAAGATTTATCTGCGGTTTGTACATCTCCCTGCCGTTAGACCCACGGTAGGTTCCATATCCCCGAACCCTCATAAATCGGTGACCCTTTGCTTCCCCGGGTGTGGTCGGGATCAATTCCACCTCTTCAGTTACAGTAGTCGTTATTTTCTTTGATACCAATTTTGCCATGCATTGTCCTCCGTCAGATTAAGATTTTTAAATGTGGTAAGGTTTGTGCCGGACGGCACGGGACGCCGGAACTCTCTCCGGTCGAAATAAGATAAAAGACACCTCCCAGATTACCAAGGAGGATTAAGTATGAGTATAGGCTCATTTCGACTAAAGGGCAAGATGGCAAATTCTGAAAGTTCTATGTTCTACCTTTTAACGATTGATACCGGCACATTATTTATCGTGTGAGGATATGAACACCCTCTGAGCATGTTCCGCACAGATTGCGTGGCTTGACCATTATCCGGGCCGATTTCCAGACATAAAAAAAAGAACCGTCCTCCAGGAAAGCCCTTGATTTAAGCCACTTTCTGCTTGTTTCTTCCATCGTGTTCCTGTATCAATAAGGGTAACTTAGCATCGAATACGGTGAGCTGCTCCGGAGTTATCTTTTCATTCACAGTCGGAATAACGCCGTCTTTCGGCACGACAAAATATTCCAGCTCGTTTTTCAGATTGCTGTTCGGATTCCGCTCAATCCAGTATCTTCCGACAGAGTTATCAATGATGTAACGAACAACCCAGTCTGTTGTGAACAGCTGCGTAGCCGCAGGGATCTCATTTTTCGCCACGACCTTCCCATGAAGCGGATCAACAACCTTATCGTGCTTTTCTGAAATGTAATACTGGTAGAGCCAGCCGATGATCTCGATCTGTCCGCCTTTCTCTACATTCCAATCATTTTCAGGTATGTCAGAAATCATGCGCTCAACAACACTGCCTTCTCTCAGCAGATTGTCTGGGAAGAGCAGTTCTGTGTAGTCTGCGATCTTCTGGAACATTCCCGGCAGCACGCTGGAAAGGGCATTGCACTGAGTAATGATCAGATATTTGAAAAGAGCTTCATCGTCATTTGCATCCTTCAGAGCATAAACCTTCTCCTTGTCCAGACCATCCAGATCGAGATGGATCGCCTCTGTCAGAAATTCCGGTTTGAAAGCCCCTTCTTCATCCGTGAACACACGCACTCTGGAAGGAAGATAGTTATTAACCTCCATAAAGCGCAGCGCCGCAAAGCGGTTGAACCATGTATACGCCACTTCCTCCATGACCTGATCCATGCTTTTGTCCTTGACCTTCGCGATCAGGGAAGCTCGCTGCTTCTTCTCCGCAGGAGTCAAAAGAACCCCGTGCGCGGAGTCAGCGTTCGGATCAGCATCGGTACTGATGTCATATTGATCCGCCTTCTGAGACACACGCTCGATAAGTTCATTTCTAGCCCAGACAGCATATTTTTTGATTGCATTCTTATCCATGATAAGTCCCTTTCGGTTAGTTTAATTTAATTCCGTCGCTGTCTTTTAAGAGAGCATTTAGATAGGAGCGTATTCTCTCCACATAGGCATCTACATCCGCCTGACTTTCCAGCGTCGCCTGCTTGAAGATTGCCTGCCGGTACACATTCTTAATGTGCTTCTTTGGCTGATCCGGCTTCGGCGGCGCTATCGGCTTCGGCGTCTTTTTTGATTCAATGGCAGTTACCGTATCATCCTTGTAGTTCCACATCTGTGTGGTCATGCCATCGAGCAGAACAATCGTCTTTGTTGTGGCAATCCGTTCCTTCATCTGCATGAAGTAGTTGTCTGCCTTCTCAATGGCGTTCTTAAACTCGCTGCCTTCGCCACCAGCCTGATGGATCTCGGCAAGGCACTGACGGACAATTTCCAGAAGCTCTGTGCGCTTTTCCTCGAGCAGCTTGTTATGTCCCGCACGAACCTTATCCATCAGTCCGTTAAGCTGCGGGATTTCTTTATACACTGCAGGATTATTTCCGTTCACCATTGTGATCTTTCGGATCTGATTCAGCGCTGTATTGGTCTCTTCATCCTTCTGGATATAAGGCAGGTCATTGCGGAGATCCGCCTCCATCTTTACAGCGGCGTCATAGACCGTCACCTGATTCTTGAAGAAGCCTTCGATGGGCTGCAGTTCTTCCTTGCTGTCAAGCAAGTCTGTTTCATCTGCAACCAGGCGGTCGATCAGGGCAATGTTGTCCTTCTGCTGGGAAAGCACATCGTCCATCAGACGGATGGCCGCCGATACCTTATCGTGATCCGGATATTTGTGTCCTTCATATCTACGGCTTAGCTCTTCATAATGAGCCTTCTGTTCCTTGAATTTTTCGATGATCATTATGACAAGGTTGTCTTCATCATCTGGCACGTAGCTGATGTCAAAGTACTCCCGCATGATTCTCTTTGCAGATTTCATCTTCTGCGCGGAAGCGGACTGCTTCATGGAGATCATGGTCTTACCGCGTTCAGACTTCTTGCGGAGCATATCCGGCAGCTTCGGATTATCCGGACGGATTGTTGCACCGCCATATTTGATTGTGACCTTCTGCTGATAGATGAGGAGTGCCACAACTGCGGCGACATCGATTTCCTTCCAGCCATATGGAATCTTCTGGTAACGTGTCTGGATGTCATCCATCGAGGTCGGAAGCTTCTTCGCAGACTGCATTTCGAGATACTCCTCAACCTTGGCAGCTGCATCCCGGTTATCCTCCAGCCCGACCATCTGCGTATCGGTTCTCCTGAGGATTGCAAGCACGTCCGCATCTGTTTCCGCATTCTTAGTGATGAGATCCAGCTCGCTGTAAACATGAGCTACCAGATATTTCAGAGCATCATCAATCCTTGCAGGGGCTGTGCTTCCGGTGACTTCAATGTGTTCACCATCGGCATAGAACTGCGCTCCAATGATAGCTTTCTCCAGTTCTTCTTTAGCTGACGTTTCATATTTCCCGGCTTCATCCTGCTGATCTCGGATAATGTCCTGTACAGATTTCGCCAGCTGATTCACATTGCGCTGCTTCACATACTGACGTATCTTCATGGCATTTTCCAGAAACTCGTAATACGGCGTATCCGCAAGCACAATGATCGCGCTCTTGCCTTTTGACTCCGTCATCAGACGGAGTTCCTGCTTATCGTCAGCGTCTGCCGCGACAGTCAGGAAGCGAAGCGTCATGTCACCGGTCACTGCACCGATGGATGTGGAATCCACCATCTCATCAAATGGGAAGTCGTACTTTCTATAGCGGTATTTCTTCTGTGTATAAATGTCGCCGAAGATCATCTGTCCGATGCGTTCCACAATCTTGGCGGTATCCACAGAGGTATTCGCGATGTCGCGGGCAATATCCTGCTCCTCATCAGTGAGGAAGAGATAAGCGTCACCGCGGCGGTCAATATAGTTCTGGCTCTTCAGACGGTCGAGAGACTTCTGCACAACCTGCCTGAGTTCGATCTTATCGGTACGAATATCATCCGCCATCAGGATTACGATGTTATCAAGATTTGCCTTCACGTCGTCGATATAACGGATGAGGTATAGGAGCTTTAATACCTTTACATCGTAATCCTTGATACCGTCATCATTATCCGCTGCCTTCTGGCAGCGCTCGATAACCCGGCGGATAGAACCGTCAAGAAACGAATGAACACTGTCATAAAACGGATAGAGCGGCGCAATCGCATGTTCGTCCTTATCTTCGATGGATTTCGCTACGATCTGGAATCCATCAAGCATGGAGCGCTCCGCACCAGAATAGTGCTTTCCAGCCGCGCCGTGCTTTCGGATTTCGGAGAATATTTTCTGAATCAGGATGAACTGATATGGCACAAACGGATAGTTCACAACAAACTCTGTCGAACCACTGTAACCCTTGATGTCCAATACGGAATCCGTGAAACTAAAGAGATTTTTCAGCACATAGTCGTTGCGCTCATACAAGTCCCGGAGGACAGTTGCGGCTTCCGGCTTCTTGGTGAGGAGTCGCTTCTGGATAACTTCATCAACCGCGGAGGAGGACAGGGAAAGCCTTGTCTTAAATCGCGCCTGAATACGGGAGAACTCATCCATGCGAACCTTGATAATCTCATCAATAGCTTCCTGCCCGGTACAGACGATCCAGACCTTGCCACCGCACTCACTGCCGACCTTTTCTACAAGAGACTGAAGGTTAAGGAGCAGGTTTGTATCGGTTCCAATGTACTGTCCAACCTCATCCACCATGAAAAGAAGGCGGAAGTTTTTCGGCTTACTGTCCACATAGGCTTTGATCTCGGAGACAAGCTGGGCAATGCTAGTCTCGGCAGTTTCCGTTCCGTTGAACCAATTCCGGGCAGCGGTTTCACTCATGCCGAGCACTTCTTCCAGCGTCTCCACAACATCATCTTCAAAGAAGCCGAATGAATCTCTAGTTTTCACCCACGGAGCACCGTTCTTTTCTTCAAACACTCTGCGGAATTCTTCTGTCTTGCCTTGTCTAGCGATAAACTGCTCGAGCTTCGCCACTTTCAGATCCTCGCCGAGAAAGCCGAGGTGGTTATAGAACATTTTCGCAAATACCTTCAGGACAGCCGTATTATCCTTATTGCTGAAGCCCTCTATATCAATGTTAAAGAGAATGGTTTCGGTCGGAGCCTTTGTCGCCTTATCAATCAGCATGAAGGTTGCCGGATCATCCGAGAACTTCTTACGGAAACGCTCGACCGTCGGAATGCCGTTGATGGTTCTGTTTTCCAGAATATAGGAAAGCATTTTCAAGAAGTGAGACTTACCACTTCCAAAGAAGCCGGAGATCCACACACCGATATCCGCTGTCGGCGCATCGAAGACATCGTCATAGTAGTTAAAAAATGTGATGAAATGCTTCTTCAGTTCACGGGTAATCACATACTCATTTAATTCCTGCTCCGTTGTTGTGTCTTCCTGGTCTACTTTGATGACACCATTTATCTTTCGGTTGATGTCATCGACAAACATGTCCTGAATTCTCATCTGGCGGTTCCTCCTATATTACGTTGAAGGCCCTGTAGTAAGGGTTCGGTTTAAGTCTGTCAAACAGCTTCACGTGTCTTCCATCGAATGCTCCCGGATACATCACAAGAATCGGAACGCCTCCGACTCGTGGCTGCAAGGCTTCCAGCAGCATATGAATCCGCATAAACGGGAAATCGTCGCCGACTCCTGTCAGAAGTAAGACATCTCCCTTTTCCAGACCCCGGCTGCAGATCTTGTCCACATATGCCTGCACAGTGATGGATTTCTCGATCATCTTTTGAAGCTGGTCTTTTCCGCGCTTCTTCTCTTGATCTGCCATACGGGAGAGGATACGCTTATCCTCACAGCACTCAAGGAATACTTCGTATAAGTTATTTTCTTTCAGATGACAAGGCAGTGTCTGATCTGTCAGAATCTGTTCTACGAAGTGGCGAACGCGCATTTCGTCCTTTGCTTCATAACAGAACATCCTGATATTTACTTCGTTGGAGAGGCCGTTTCCTTCCAGAAAATCCGGGTCTTTCAAAAGGTCACGCACTTTGTCCAGACGCTCATCTATATTTCCGCTCATGTTTCCTCCTACGACAGACAGTTGAAAGCAGGTAATGCCTGCGTCATACCGTCGTTTCTTATCGCATTTTCCAGTACCGGACTGATCAGCACTGGATTCAAATGATCCGCTCTCGCGCTGTCCAGATATTCATTTTCTACGAGCGTTTTAGTCAGCACCTGCCGGACTTTTGTGATAGTCGAAACGCTCCACGTCGCCACCCAGTCATCCTGCTCCTGTAGTCGCATGAAGAATGTGTTCAAATCCACTCTACCAAACGAACTGTCGAGCTTCTGATACTTTCCTCCGATGACAATAATCATAAAGTCCCACACCAAACGATATTGCCGCATCATGGCATACAAGCAGATCTGCTTTGCAACGTCACTAGGCTGAGTCGCAATCGCTGCGACAAGGGTGTCGTCCTCCATCGCTTCCAGTCTTCGGATACAGGCGAGTGCTATTTTCCGAACAGACTTCTCGGTCGGATACTGAAGGAGATTTTCTGACACGGTTTTTTCCACTACCGCTTCTTTAGCCAAACCGCTATCGATAAGCTTTGCAACTGTCCGCACTTCAAAAAATAGGAACTGCTCTCGCGTAATGGCAGCGTTATAAGGGCTGGCTTCCTTGAGCGCCTTTGTGTCTTGTGGCATCTATCTTTTCCTCCGGTTTATTGAACACCCCCCATAGGCAGAAGCTCTTCAGTCCACATCTGTTTTTATTTTGATGTATTTCCCGCTTTTAATTCTTGCATCTTTCGGTTTTTCCGCATCCGCAGGGATCGCCCAGTAAAATCCGATTTTCGTGGCTCCCGGAATCCTGCCTTCTGAACAGAGGATATTCACTCTTCGGACAGAGATGCCCCATTTTTCCGAGGTCTGCTTAATGGACAAGTAGTTCATAGATTAAGCCTCTTTGTCATTGTGAACTTCATTTTCTGACGGTCGTCTTTCGCGATCATCATTTTTTCAATAACGTTGCAAAAGCACTTTGCTTTCGCTTGAGATTATAATGATATTCTAATCATGCCTTGGAATATTATCAATCGTTCTCCTATCCTGTGACCTAAAAATTGAGCACCTTACTACCTGGCAAACAATGTTCCCTTGGTCAATTTGGCCATTGGGAACGCATTTCCGCTTCTACGGAAATGGTGTATCGATATACGCCCAAACCCTTATGGATCATCGCTTCGTGACGGCAGCCTTGCAGCAGGATTCATATGCGAACCTCGTGATGGAATACCTGACGATATGCGTCCGCAGCATAAAGGTCCCCGTCAGCTGCTGCAGATTGTAAAACACAGTCCTCCCTCATATCCTGCGTTTTGGAACTCCGGATTTACCTAATTTCAGCGACGGGATGAACCGGTCGCTCCGACCGTGAATGCGTATGTGCGTTTGCTATCACTCTTGTAAGCCCCCGGTTCTGAAGGTCTGACCGGAATGGTCACCCGCTGCAGCGCCGTTGCTCTGGTGGGCTTCCCGGGCCTTAGAAGCCGGCTCAGGTCAGTCAGTCACAGCCACGGTGTGGTATCCCTGTGATCACCCTGAAGCGGAAGGTCTTGTGTGACGGATCTGGTGGCATGCGATTACGTCATATCCGGGTTCCCGCCGGTGATACGCTGACACTGCCGTCCAGACAGAAGTCCTCACACACGGTCATCGGATCACACGTATACCCTGTGGCATGTCCGCTCTCTTTCGGCTTCTCCGGACTGGCAGTATAATCTGTACGGTCATCAGGACTCTGCGTAAAGGTCTCTCTCTTTCTTCACAGACAGCAGGTTCACTCTCGTGACTGTCATCCTGCATCTTCTTCCATTCCCTTCGGATCATCAAAGGAAGGTGTAAACCCATAAGTCAGACTGGCTTATGTCCTTACACCTTATCGTCTGTTCCATTCCGGTATCGTTCATTCCGTTCTCCAAATCGTTTCATAGTTCGGATTCCGTTCCTGTCCCCTTCCTGTTCTCTTCTCATCCGAATGAGAATCCTTCCAATCCATTCCTGATCAAATCATTTCCTCTCCCGCAAAAACCTCCTCAAGGGTTATAACCCTTATTACCCTACGAATTGCATGTCGGGCGGGCTGAATCGGAGTCCTGATAAGATGCATTTGGACAGCCGCGGAGGCCCGCTTTGCAAGGCATTTTGCTGTTCCAAAGTGGTGCAATATCCCTGCGTCAGATAATGACGCAGGGATATACTGCGTTTAAGCGTTACATACCGCATGCAGGTTCTGCAATATCTCCTTGAATTTTTCGTCATCGTGGCATTCCCCAAGAACAGTATCGGCGGCAGCCGTCTTCATCGCTTTCCGTTTTCGCGAAAGATTGCGGTTCTTGTCCTCCGGGCCGAGAACCTGAGTCATACCGTCTAAGATCGTAGATACATGAAGAATCATGACTTGATCCTGCAACAACTCTTCGTCGAACAGTTTCAGAATAAGATCCTTCTGCCAGGCCCCACGTTTGTTCTTGCAATAAGATCGGACCAGACTCATCGCATATTTTATGCTTTTTCGCTCCCATTGATCAGCCGGATGAAAGAAGTAAGTCTCTGTAAGCTTTTTGAAAGCCTCGCGGACATACTTATCCTTCAAGTTCACAATCTTCAGTCCGGGAAGCTCATCTTTCGGGAAATATTCCGCTACCTTCTCCTTCTGCAGTGTATACTCAACCCGCATCAGGTCATGTTTTCCCGGCTGATCCTTCTCCCTGTTCCTGCCTCGTCTTCTCCCCTGCGTCACATCCAGGACCTCCCCTCCCTCCAAGCCGCAATCCGGAACACTTCCCATCTGGGCAGACTTGTTGTAAATCTTGACGACAAGATGCGTCACGCCCCCCGCCACCGTTTCCGTGTCAGGGAAGTACTTATGCTCAGACACCTTCTTCATGTACGGGAATCCGCCTTCGAAAACCAGAAGCGGCCGCCTGTATGTAGGAAATGGATACTCCAGAGGGAATGTCGTATTCAGTTCGATCTCATCGATCTGCGACTCTTCCATCTCAATGGAAATACCATATTTCTCTTCCAGATAGATTCGAATCTGCTCCATATGCCAGAACAGACTCGCAGCATCGAAATTAATCAGATTATTCCCGTAATCCGGAACATTCTTCGGAGAAAATTCAAGCTTCGATTCCAGCCTGTACGTGTAACGATTCACGTAAGCCTGGAACTTAATGAACAGATTGCGAGCCGTGTCCCGCATAGACAAAGCCGACATCGCGATCTCCCCTTCCCTGTTTGACAAAGGAATCTCGACGTGGGCGGCATGAGTATCACACTGAAAGCTGAACTGAATCTGGTGCTTACGTGCGGCTTCCCATGCCCTTTTCAACTTTTCTTCATCGATAGAAGCAATCTGAATATGCTTCAGCACAATCCGGTCGATCCCCGCTCTGGTAAAGCAGTAAAGATGCCCATCGGCGCATCTGCAAGAGTAGTTTCCCTGCATAAATCCCTCCGCAAAAAATAGAGATTGTTAAGCATGCAGAGTCACCTTAACCGGAAATGAGAATCCGCCCTTTTTTCGGAGAAATGAGACTGTCCGCCCTTCATTCCTGAATATCAGGAGCAGAGACATCGCCTTCCGGACGCCTCTTCCTTCCCCACTTATCCCTTTCCTCCTCCCGCTTATCGGTTTACCCGTACACGCTCCCGCATACGGATAAACCGATACTTTCTGACGGACAGCATCCATATCCGCAGCCCGTTATCAATCCGGATGCCGCTTCGATCCATTCGACGTCACACATAAACGCAAAGAGAAACGGCTGCCTTGATGCCAGACCCGCATCTCAGCAGCCGCTTCTCTTCTTGCCGGATAGTCCCAATGCTCACCTGACGGAGAGCTGACAATTCACCTTTCCGACATCATTCCGTTTTGCAGAAAGCTGTAAAGCTGTCCACTGAATCCCCCTGCAACAATGATGTGATCCAAAAGATGAATTCCAAGCATTTCCCCGCCTTTTTCCAGATCTCGTGTCACCCTGATATCCTCATCGGACGGCCGAAGGGCACCGCTCGGATGATTATGGAGTGCAATGAGTGATGCCGCATTGCATAAAATGGCCGTTTTCCACACTTCGCGGCCTGTTACGGCCGTATAATTCAATGCTCCGATACTGACAACCTGTGCACAAATCAGATGTCCATCTGTCGCGATATAAATCGCCACAAAGCATTCCCGGTCTGATACCTGCAGATATTCTGCAACAGCGTTCACCGCATCTTCCGGCGATGTAATAGGCTCTCTCGATGTGAAGTCGGAAGTCGATTCCATTACCAGCTGAACCCGCGCCATCGGAAGGCTGTATTTCTCTTCCAGCGCTTCCCTTTCCTTCTCATTCATCGCAGTTCTCCCCTCTGATCGAACATTCCACTGAGATCTCATCCCGTTCGCTGTCAAACCGATATACGCACGGCTCAAGCTGAATTTCCGGCGCAACCTGTTCTGTGTTAATAGTCAGAACCAGCTGCGCCATCTCACGAACTGAAAGCAATGCATCTGCTTCCCGTCCTGACACAATCAGTACTTCTTCCGTGGAAGACGGAAGAATATAACAACACGTTTCACTGTGCTGCTCGCAGAACGAACGGAAAATCTCCTTATAGAGGAGTGCGGTAGCAGCATTTTCCCGTCCGACTACCGCATACAGAAAATCCGGTTCGTCCGAATCAATGCCGATGACTTTTGAAAGAGGCTCGACCCGATACCCGTCTCGGCTGTTTTCCCGGGCCGCATTCCAAAGCGCGCCAATCGAAAAGCCCATCTCCTCAACATACGCATTTGTGATATAGATGCCTGCTGTCTTGCAAAGGTCTGCTTCAGATATCACGCGCATAGCAACCGATAAATTTAGATAATCCCGGCTGATCCACGACGGATCGGCCGCATCATCACGGCAAATACTGAGTACAACATGCTCTTTCACGTAATCCCAGTCGCGTAATCTTTTTGCCCAATCATCTACCTCCGCAGGATTAGCCAATGCAATCATGCGATGCACTCGCGCATACAGCTCTTCCATGGTATCGTTTTGTGAATAATAGACGACCGGCGACACACCAGTCCCGCGTAACGAGACCCGAATTCCTTTACAAGTCACGCCGTCTTTTACCAGTGTGACCTGACTGGCATCAATCTTTTCAGTCTTCAGCTCAGCCAGAAGCTTTTCAAGATTCATGTCATTCATAAAACCATCCTTTCCGCCCGTCATTCTCCAGACGGGCTGACAAAACGCCCGTCCAACGGACGGAGAGTGAAAAAGTAACATCGGGATAAACCCGCTGCGTGCGCTTGCAAGGGCACTGCACGCTTGTTCGTTCCCTGCATTTTAAAAAGATTACTGCAGAGAATCATCGGTCTTTGAAATGATGAAGACCAACGCCGGAGAAACCTCTCTCCGGCCGCACTGGGCCTGATGGCTTTTTATCCCCGCCCAGTCGGGTTCAGCTATTTCTGCTTGATCCGTGTCAGGTTACGTCAGGCCTGTGCGCTTCTGTCACGGTCAAATCTGACGTAGAGAAAAGCTCGACCTCCCAGAATCCGCTTCTGAAGTTTGCCTTGTAAATCCACTTGTAAAGCACACACTGAAAAGACTTGTCCTTACTCTCGGTGAATAATCGTTCAAGATCGTTTCCTTCTGTCGGCTCAATCGCTGTCACAGAAAAATCCAGTAACACCTTTTCCCACTCTCCTTCCACCTGATAGCGAACCGAGCTGAACGGGAGGGAGGCATCATAAGGAGTTTGAAGAAGCGTCCTCCACGTCACCGCAACGGCCGGTTTTCTGGTCAGAAGCCCCTGGCAAATCGCGTTCTGCCTTTTCTCTGGTGTCTCGTAATGCTCCCGCTTCACATCCGGAAGCCAGTTATCTGCCATATACTTCTCACGCCAGGGCCGTGACGCTAAAACGATGTACCCGTCCCTTTTCTTCTTCGGGCGAAGATGCCGTCTGGCATTAGCCCGTTCCCGCATGATCCGCAGCAGATTGCAATTCAAATTTTGTTCATTGACCATCTGCGATGCCACATCGCGTAAAGCAGCTTTCTGCTCCTCATACTCTTCTCGCGAAAGGATGATAAAATCTGCAGGCACATCCATTGGCACATAGACGCTTCCCTGCTTTCTGCACCATTCCATAAAGCCACCTCACAAACCTCGGAGATAATGGTCAGCCACCACTGAAATCCGGTTATGCCCAAGCGCTTTACTGCACTTGAACATCGCTTCCCGATCAAGCCGTCTTCCAAACTCATCTTTCCTGCAAATATAAACGCCGCTTTGATATCGTCTGTCGGTCCCTCTGTTTATCTGATCATAAGGTATTTTTTCAATTGGACGGGCATACATTCGATAGAGTGTGGCAGCATAGTCCGCACGGTATCCATGGATGTCCGCTCCGGAATGCACGTGCGCCCATACTTTTTCATGAGAACCGGTTCGTCTCATCCGGCCAGCAATCACCTCCCGGTCCGGTCCGATGATCGGGCTGAACCGATCCCGGCCGCCCTTATCCTTTCGGTGGTAGATAAAAAGATCCTGGTCCGGAAATACAGTTAATGCATCCCGGATTGCCTTCAAACGCGTCGTTTCTTCCACCGTTCTGTACCTGCTTTTTTCAAGCTCCGTCCTTTCCTCTTCCATCCGGCGACGTGACCAGAGATCCCGTCCTTCGAGCTTCTCAAGAACGTTCCTGCGGCATCCGGTCCCCCTGCAGAACGCGATCAGTTCCGCATTATTCGTTTTCGAAAAATGTTTGTCGCGGACAGCGGCTTCCCGGCTCCGCTGTATATCTTCCCGATGTCTTACAGGCGGATTAAACCGTTCCGGATCGTTTCGATCGATTCCGTACAATTTATTCAGGGCTGCCGCCTCTGTCTGAATCGTCCAGGCACTTCTCAAGGGCTTTCCATTCTCATCGGTCTGGCCGGCCCGGTTCTCCAGCCACTCCCTCACGTATCGTTTCGCCGATTTCAGCGTTGTGCAATCCGGATAACGTATTCCAACCCATTGAACGAAATACTTGATATGCTTCCAGTAAGTCGCATATGTGGCAAAAGAAAAGATCTTATCCTTTGCCGTCCCGTCTGCCATCGCTTCTTTTTTGCTTTCACCAAAAGCCTGCATTCCAGTCAGCCGATCATACGCCTGCTGATGCAAATCTTTACGGTAAATCGAACTGTTCTTCCTTCCCATCCTGACGTCCCCCACCGTGTTAAAACTTTTGTCGCTTCCTGCCGGTTCAAGAGAACCCCAACAGTTGGCAAACACTCTTTTACGTCTTGTGTACGACGATTCGGGCTTCATCATGAGCCCCACACTCTTAATGGCTGCTTGTGTACGCAGTCTTCCGGGGCGCGCCGGTTGCTCCGCTCCTGAAATATGCATCGGTTCAGGATCCCGATCGATCTGTTCTTCGGCTGAGACCGCCAGCCGGGCGTCTATATCAGGACGAACAGCAGAGCCGTCATGATACAGTAAATTGCCCCACCTGTTTTCTTCCGGTGGAAAGGGAAGGTTCCTGATTTCCCCGTCATTCCGGGATTCATGCCACGTCCGCAAAGGCTTCCGTATCGCATTCATCTCCTTACGTTTCCTTGAGCAAAGGCTCTGGCGCGCTTCAGGAGATATCCGGTCAGTTCCGTTTCAGCGCATATCTATCTCAACACCATTTTGGTGATCTCTTCTAATATGCAAGAAGTAGTGGAAAAATCGAATCACTTGAAGAAACCGCCCGGCCAGTCAGGAAAATATGGTTCCACAGAGCTTTCGACATCCGCTCCATCGCATACGGCGTGACAGCAAAGCGGCGCGGCCGTGTAAACACGGTCGCGCCACAGCTGGATTGCCTGTCACAGGCTGCACATGTAAAATGCCTTTCGCGGCATAAAATCTCATGACCCGCTGGCCGCTGATACCGCATTGAGACCGTTCACCCCTCAAAGTCGGCCATTGATCGGTGCTACATGCCGCTATCAGTAAAAAACTCAATCACATCGTGATCAGATGGCGATACAGGTCAAGCTTTGCCTTCTGGAACTCTTCTTCTGCAACCGGTACGAAACGAATGTATGAGTTCAAGTCAACAGGCCTAAACCGTTCCCTCTTGATCCATCTCTCTTCTCTTACCGTAGCAGGTGCGAAGAATACGATTTCTTCCATACGAACACCTGCATAATTCATGCCAGCCGCGTCACAGTAAAAGTTATCAACACCGGCAAGACCTTTCTGAATCAGGCACCTTCTGTACTTTCTGAAAAGCTCTTCCAGTTCTCTTTTTTCGGCAGATACGTCTGCCATGACCTTGTCCACCGCCTCCATGGACGGAAGGCGCATCGGCGCAGCGTCATCATAAAACCGGCAGGAACAGCACGAGGAAATCGAATCCCTATTCCGAAGCCGGTTCAAGCAGTCGTAGATCACCGGTTCTTCCGAATCAGAATCCACATAAGGCTCACGTTCCATAGCGTCGCACTCAAGCTTGATTTCTTCTCCGCTTCTCTTCATCGCATGCAAAAGGGCCGGCATGTAACAAACGATGTTGCGGGCATTGCGTCCCGACTTACCGGCATTCTTAACATTCTCGGCCTCTTTCTTTGCGAGCACATCGTTGCTCCACGTCTGGCACACCGTGCTCACGCTATGCTTTGTCTCAATAGGTTTAAGTTCCATCGTGGTTCTCCTTTCTGTGTAGGATATTAAAGACTCATACCTCGCCCGAGGTGTTTCAAGAATCGGGCTCTTTGTTTTCTTCCTTCCGATCCAGTACGGCGGTGACCTGTCCATCCTTACTCCTTTCCGTTTTGCTCAGCTGTGCAACACCTGAAGCGCTCTGAACTGCTTCCCCTTTAATATGCAGGATGCAGTCGAAAATTAACGTTTCTGGAGAAATGAGCGGAGAAGAGCTCGCCTCCCTTCATTTCTTCGAGTAAGCGGCGCCTTTCCAAACTCCCTTCCGGCTTGCTCAGCTGCGCATGCCTGAAACGCTCTGAACTGCTTCCCCTTTAATATGCAGGATGCAGTCGAAAATTAACGTTTCTGGAGAAATGAGCGGAGAAGAGCTCGCCTCTCTTCATTTCTTCGAGTAAGCGGCGCCTTTCCAAACTCTCTTCCGGCTTGCTCAGCTGCGCATGCCTGAAACGTTCTGAACTGCTTCCCCTTTAATATGCAGGATGCAGTCGAAAATTAACGTTTCTGGAGAAATGAGCGGAGAAGAGCTCGCCTCTCTTCATTTCTTCGAGTAAGCGGCGCCTTTCCAAACTCCCTTCCGGCTTGCTCAGCTGCGCATGCCTGAAACGCTCTGAACTGCTTCCCCTTTAATATGCAGGATGCAGTCGAAAATTAACGTTTCTGGAGAAATGAGCGGAGAAGAGCTCGCCTCCCTTCATTTCTTCGAGTAAGCGGCGCCTTTCCAAACTCCCTTCCGGCTTGCTTAACTGCGCAATACTTGAAACGCTCTGAACTGCTTCCCCTTTAATATGCAGGATGCAGTCGAAAATTAACGTTTCTGGAGAAATGAGCGGGGAAGCATTCTCCTCCCTTGATTTCTCCGAAAAAGGGACACCTTTCCGATTTGTGCCTGGTGCCTCAAATTGTCCGAAAGTAAGCCTTCCTCAAACATGAATTACTCGTTTCGATCAGAAAAGCCCCTGTTTAAGGGAAATCTCAGCCATAGAGCAATCCCGGTCAACCTTCATTTCTCCGAAAAAGAGGCATCTTTCCGATTTGTGTCATACTCCCCTCATCGATAAGGCGAGCGAATCGCATCGATCCGAAATGGAAGGAGCGTTAGGCAAGATGCTTGATCAATATCCGGATATTCTTACTGTGCAGGAAGTCTGCAAGATTTTACGAATAAGCAAGACTATGGCTTATCGCATGCTGAAGACCGGCCAGCTCTCTTCCCGCCGAATCGGAAGTTCTTACCGAATCAGCAAAGAGTCGCTGATTAGCTTCATACAGGGCATCTGAGCTCGATCACTTCTCACTGAGCACAATCTGCAGAACACAGTGCTTACCAAATATGTTAAACTGAGCACTGGAGTGGGTTGTGCTATCTGTAGAAAGGAGTTTAAGGATGAGAGGTAGCATAACTCTTAAGAGCACACGTAGCGGCAATAAGTATTACTATGTGAATCTGCGTTACAAGGACCAGAACGGCGACTGGAAATGCAAACAGGTCGCGACGCATCTTCCGGAAAAAGGCAACAAGAAACGAGCGCGAGATAAAATCCCCGCACTTATTGAAAAATACCAGTACCTCGAAGAGGCAGCACCAGATAATCCGGCGCTCAAGAAAGACATTACATTGTGCGATTACCTGGATTATTGGCTCACAGTCGTGAAGGTCTCGATCCGAAATGCGACGTATGAAGGATACGAGTATCGGGTAAAAAGTATCAAGCGGTACTTTGCCCCAACCGAAATAAAATTACGGGATGTCACGCCTTCTGTGATCGACGTTTTTTTTCGCTACTGCCTTGAGAAAGGAAAGCGCAGCCAGAAAGACGGAAACCCTGAACCGTTAGCACCGAGGACAGTCCGAGAATACAGGAATATCCTCAAGCTCGCCTACAATCAGGCCCTCATCGACGGCCTCGTAAAAATCAACCCATGCTCGGATGTGCATGTGCGGGCCAGAAACCTGCGTTCATCGAACGATGAGTACCTGTTTCTGCGCGAAGAGGAAGTGACGGAACTCCTTGCTTTTCTCAAAGAAACCAGACCGTTCCTGGTGCCGATTGCCTTTTTAGGGATCTACTATGGTTTGAGACGGAGTGAGATCCTGGGCTTACACTGGTCCGACATTGATGTGAAGAAGAACTGTATTCACATCCGCAACACGGTCGTTCGTGTGAAAACCGTGAGGGAAGAAAGGGCAACGAAAACAGACAGCAGCTGTCGCGATCTTGAGTTATTTGACACGGCGATCTGTTGTCTCCGGAAAGTCCGGGCGCAGCAGGAGCAGGATAAGCGGTTCTACAAAAGCGCTTACCAGAACTCAAGCGGTTTGGTTTTCTGTTGGGAAGATGGTCACCCATATGATCCGAATTACCTGACCAGAACCTTTAACAAAGCGACGAAGGCTTTTGGCCGTCCGGAAATTACACTTCACAAATTGCGCCATACCTGCGCATCGCTTTTAATCGACCGCAACTGGAATCCAAAGAAACTGCAGTACTGGTTAGGTCACTCCGACATCCAGACAACCCTCAACATCTATACGCATTATCAGAGATGTTTGGACAACCGTGACAGCTCGGATCTCAGTGAGATGTCCGCTCCCGTAAAGCACCTCTTCGAGGATGGCAGCCAAACCGGTCCGATGGCCGTTGTCGCCTCGTAAGAGACGCCAGAATGGCCCAAAGCGGTTTGTAGGAACGGCTCGTAGGAACGGAGCCAGGTCAGGCAGTATGACATCACAGCCCCAGGCTCAACAAATGAAAAGCCCACCGAAAAAGCCTTTATTTCCGGCATTTTCGATGGGCATAAAAAAATCGATGCGACTGGATTCGAACCAGCGGCCTCTGCGTCCCGAACGCAGCGCTCTACCAAACTGAGCCACGCATCGATTGCTTGTGATGTTCAACGTCTCGCAGCAAAAGCTAGTTTAACAGGGACTCGGACAAATGTCAACGGTTTTTTATCATTTATGGATGCCGATTGTGCATTGGGAAAGCGCTCAGTCGAAGATAGCCGGCGCTTCCGCCCCGCGCCGTTTTG
>Ga0256406_1002163_pt1 | contig 28823 bp, 21 predicted proteins | sample RumenRJG_03DNA_FD_185986 | JGI IMG/M metagenome (GOLD analysis project Ga0256406, IMG submission 185986) | Bovine rumen microbial communities from Lethbridge, Alberta, Canada - RJG_03 | ecosystem: Host-associated > Mammals > Digestive system > Stomach > Rumen | place: Canada: Alberta | collected... | reverse complement strand
ATGTATGCAAAAATTGTTAGCATTGAACTATGGTAAAATTTTGTAAGATACATACATATGTAATTGTATACATTGTGAACAATAGTTGTAATTTTTATCAAGTAGTAATGGTTCAGTTTGATTGAACCTATATGCGTAAGGTTATTACTGCAACTGATAAATATTTATTCCAATAGTGTGCTTCAACTATCATCTCTATGATTAACCTGGTTAGTATTATAGCCAGTTAAGACATAATGCTTACTTACATTAGTATCAGCATTTTACTTATTTTAACCATTTTTATCATATATAATTTCATTTTGACTTCCTCACCACGACTAAAGTCGGGTGATTCCTAACCGTATACTAATGAACTCTAATCACTAGAAGCTAGGGTGGTACGCGGTTCTACGAGAGCAGCCATTCTCAGCAGAAGCTAAGAATGATCTTACACCCCCTCCACGCGCGTTTAACGACTCGGCAAGCCCTGCCGCGTCGAGGATATTAAGAGCAGCATTATAATCACGATCAAGATGCGCCCCACACTTCGGACACACCCAATGCCTAGCATACTCAGGTATCCCAGCCTTCAACTTATACTTACAAAGAGCACACAATTTAGTAGTAGCCAACCACTGATTAAGCTGGATAATACTCCTATCGTGCTCTTCAGCCTTAGAACCCAGTTTATTAAGGAACGAGCGCATAGCAGCATCACGTACACTCTTACCATGCTTAGCCTTCATACTCTGTATGTCAAGTGTCTCAACACCAATAGCTTGGGTCTCGCGTATGATATTGAGAACATTCTTCCACTGGTAATCAGCAAGAGCATCATGAGCCTTAGAATAGAGTAATGCTATCTGATGACGGGTTCGCTCATACCTCTTAGAGCCTTTAGTCTGCTTACTAAGGTGTCGCTGTAAACGACCAATCTTATCCTGTATTTTAGCGTAATTACGCGGGTTTGCTATCTTCCATCTCTCACCTCTCGTATTAACAATCGTAGCCATATCCGTTAAACCCATGTCAATACCAGCATTATTATCACACTGCTTGAATGGTGTTTTAGGACGCTTAACAACGAAACTAGCATACCAGCGACCATTCCTAGCATGACTAATAGTGCAACTAGTTGGTTCACTAGGCATGGGGCGTGACCACTTGGTTTTAATAACCCCAATCTTAGAAATATACACACCATGCTGGTTAACACTGAAACCATTACTAGTGAAATTAGCTGAGTTCACTGGATTATGCTTCTTAGTCTTACGCTTTGCTGGTTTCTGATTACTAGTGTGGCTCACACCATGCCAGCAAGCTAACCAAGCATTACGGAACTCCTGCTGTAATGCAACACTGGAGACTTCCTTTAAGAATGCTCTCTTAGTGGTTTTCTTCGCATTAGTTAGTATTTGCTTACTAGCTTTTGATGCGGTTGGTAGTTTACTCTGATTATTGGGGTTAAAATTATTATTAAAGAAATCAATAGTATCATTATAGACAACACGGCAGCACCCAAAGAGGCGGTTCAGCACCGTCTCTTGAGTTTTAGTCGGGTACAATCGGTAATTATACCTGACAGTCTGATTATTATTACCTGCTGTCATACTTACTATGATATCACACTCTTATACTAATAGGCAACTTTTAAGTATTATTTTTTAACTTTTTTAGTTAGATGTTGTCTGTCAACCATCATATCAATAATAGGGGTATTCCAGCACAATAATTTGATAAGCGAACCACGGCGTGTCATAATAATATTAGTGCTATTATTGATAAGTAAACATGTTATGTGAACAATCGGAGGCAATCAGCAATAATGAGAATGACTAATGCTAAAATTGATGATGTTATCAGTGAACTGCAAAGAATCAGAAATGAGCATGGTAATCTACCTGTTAAAAATGGTATTCATGTAGACATTGATAAAGTGCCAATCAAAATAAAAGATGGCAGGTATAGAAGCAAGACTGTTATCATAATAGAGCCAAACCAGTGAACTTACTATAGCTAGTTGCAACTAGCTAATTATTGGTAAGTACAACACCATTTAGTGAAGAAATGTATACAATTGTAAGCAATTTTTATTAGCAGCAGTCAGCGGCTTACTATAAGTTATAAAACATATACACGATATAATGTGCTTAGAATAAAGTAGGACACACTTAGAACTTAGAAAGGAATATTTTTATTACTATTATGAATAATGATAACACTGCTAACAATACTTACTACAATAATATGAATTATGATAGCACTGCTGACTGCAATAATATGAATAATGATAACACTGCTAACAATACTGACTGCAATAATATGAATAATGATTACACTGCTAGCAATACTGACTGCAATAATATGAATTATGATAGCACTGTTAGCACTGCTAACTACAATTCTGTGAATGATTATAACACTGTTAACAGCACTGCTTACTGTAAAACAGTTAAAGGACAGTATCTTTACAATACTATGAACGCAGCTGCGCTTAAGTTCACTAATGCTAGCATGGATATTGACCAGTCTATTGTTAACATGCTTGATGACATTGCTAACAGTATGACTGATAGTGAGCTTGATATGTTCACTTATGGTTTTATGAATGCATATTACTGGAATGCGTGGGATTCACTATTTCATAATTATAATATTAACATGACAGTGGTATTATTCAGGTATCTGTATGATGCTTTTGTTGCTAGTGGTTTTCTATTGAATCAGGCAGTGTATCATAATAATAATGCTAACATGAATCCAGTGAGTTCTATCTCTGAGGGATTGGCTGTTGAGAGCTTGCTTATTAATGCAGCTTATGATTATGCTGGTGTGCTTAAGCGTCTGTCAGGTCTTGATGTCGCATTATCAAAGTAATGGTGTAGTATTTTTATATTTAACTAAAAAAATACAAAAAATCATCACTAGTATCATTATTGTTTAATCGCACTATGCTAATTGCTAATTGTAAACAAGTGTTAACAGTGCTGATTTTTGTTTTGTAAACAGTGTTTATTTTTTTGTTTGGTAAACTAATGCTGATTTTTAACTATTGTAAACAGTGCTTACAAGCTATCATTAACACTATAATCTGTTTGTAGATTTCATGCTAGCAGCTTGGTAAGGTAATATATATGGTGATGCTACTATAGGCTAGGTTATAGTAGCATCCACTCTCAATCAATCTTAGCCTATTCAATTTCAACTTAACTCAATCAAACCTTATCTAAGTTCAACCTAGCACAACTTAACTAAGAAATCTATTTCAACTAAACCTATATTTTCTATTATCTTCACTTAACAAATGAACTCATACATGCGTGCTTTTTGTAAACAAGTGTTTACACTAAGTGCTTACACTATAATAAGTTAGCCTGGTAATTCACACTCTTACTGATATAATAGTTTTATGATGACCGTGAGAGATAAAATAAAAGCATTCATATTGCTGGTAATACTTATTATTATCACACTAAGTATTAGCATGTACTCCAGTAATTACATGGCTAGGGTCAGTGGCACTAGTATGATGGATACTTATTATAATGGTGATATCGTAATTGGTCAGAAGAACCCCAGTATAAATGATTTGCATGACAATGATGTCATTGTATTCAAAGATAATAATGATTGGACTCATAATAATAATGAGTACCTTATTAAAAGAATCATTGCTGAACCAGGTGATACTGTTGCCATTGATACTAATGGGTTGATACATGTTAATGGTAAACTAGTAGCAAATGAAGATAAGTATACTGAAGGATGTAAAGCACTTGAATCATTAACTAATAATACTACAAGTAATCAAACTAGCACTACTAAAACTAATAATAATGCTGTTATCACTGATGGCATGGGTTCAATGGTTAAAGACCCGATTTATGGTTATACCATGAGATTTACTATACCAGATGGCATGCTGTTTGTTAGGGGTGATAATCTTAATGTAAGCAGTGATAGCAGGTACATGTATTGCAATGAGGCTGGTAGGCTTAAAAAACAGGGTTTTCTTATTAACACTAATAGTGTCTCTTTGAAGGTTAAGCATGCTATTCAGATTGGTAAATTATTTAGTTTTTGAGTAATATAGGTAAATATGAATGCTCTCATGTGATATAAGCCGCTCTCATCTCAGTGTAATAATTAGATAGTTAGCTGGTGGTGTTATCATGGTGCTAACAATGTTAACACACATTCATGCTCACAATTATTAGTTAGTTATTCTTACTCATTGTGAACTTTATTAGTGTGATATCCATTAGTGATAGAATAAAGGATTATGATGCAATCAATTGTGAAATTATTCAGTAAGCATAGTGCGAAATACTGGTCATTAACACTAATAGGTTATACTACTGGTATTGCTGGTTTTATCATAATGTTAGAACTGCATGGCATTGTGCAAGCATTACCACTTATTATCAGTGGTTTTATTATGATAATATTATTCGCTCTGGCTGGTGTTTACAATGATAGTGATGATAGTAATCATCATGATAAATCAGCAAATTTAGTAAGATGAAACCACACTCTTATTGCTAACAATGCTTGCAAAATTGCTAACAAATCAGTGAATACTTATCAAAAAGCTAGCAATTACTGATACCAGTGATACTGAATTATCATTGTTATTGTATTGATTGTTAACCTGGTTTTTAATGAATCGCAGCAGATTCTAACCATAAGTCATAACTAGTATCAGTGCTAATGGTTCACCAACCCAGCTTAGTTAAGTTTAGTTAACCGATAGTGTTAGCTTGATAAATCTACAGAATGCTTGATTTTACCTATATCACTGTTCACGCATTAATTGTATGGATACAGTGCCATCAATCTCACACTAGTCTAACAAACCATGCACTACTCAATCACAATTTAATAATCTAAAATCACCCGCACCGTTCAACAACAGCATGTAAATGATTAGATGATTACCATTAAAATTGTTCACATCAATGCTTACATCAGTGTTAACATAATCACTAAAATCAACTTTACCATGAGTGCAATAATCGCATTATTCTATTCACTCAAAATATAGAACTCACTCACAATAGTTGAATATAAACTGGTGTAATTCAGTGATATATATGATTTCGATTCTGAGAGCGATTTTACCTGTTTTATGACTAACTACTCATAAACGCGGTTTTTACCAATTTTCAAGAATTTAATCATCCAGCAGCCCTGATAAATCAGCCTTACTGGATGGCATCGATTCTGAGCAATTTTTACTACCTACAAAAATGATGAAATAACTTATGAAATTAATACTAACTGCTCTCACTACAAACCTAGTGAGAGAAACCTAGGTTAACTGCTCACATGGCTAACTGCTCACATGAATACAGTAAGGACTAATATAACTATACTATATTAGTTCTTCTTACTTGGATACACTTTGATAACATCCTCTGGTTTAAGATACCAACAAGTAGCCTGAATAAAAGCGGGTTGTGATTTTGAACGCAATGCTTCCAGTATAACATCATCAGACCCAGTGATAATGCAATTAGACCAACTGTTGGCAATGCGTTCATGCGACCATTTATCAGTGCTGGCAAACCATTCATCCCACTGCTTATTAGACCATGATTCTGATGATGCTGGTGGGCATGGAGCCTCATTGAGAACACAATGCCAAGCATCAAAGTCAGTGAGCATTATCCTATTCAATGGTATTCTGATGTGAATGAGGTCATCAGTGTAATCCTTGAACTCATTCAATCGCATATCTGGTTTACCACCAACTTCAGTTATCTTAAAAGTATCCTTATCAAACTTACACCATTTAGCATAAAACCATATTGGTGCTACACGCTGTTTCACTGTAGTATCACTACTATTGTTAGCAGTGTTAGCAATAGTGCTAACAGTAGTGCTAACACTATTATCATTAGTGATGCCATTAGTAGTGCTACCATTGAACGCATTAACACTCGCATTAGTAGCAGTGCTAGTAGTGAATCCTGTTAAGTCTAGTGGTATGATACCATGCTGTATCATCATGCTAGCTAGCCACTCATAGGCTGGTGTGAATTGATCTCGTATGGCACTGATATCATCCATGCTTACATTGCTAGTGTCAGTATAACCTGTTTTTATTGCATTATCATCACCAACAAAAATTGATTTAGACCATGATGCAGTGTAAACACCATGTGTATTGAAAGCATTCTGAATAGTATCCCATTTTTGGAATGACCATAAGTCAATCATCGTCATAATTATATAGTATAATATACTCATTATTAGTATGCAAGTGAGCATATGAGAATAAGTGAGATAAAATGCACTGGTTTAACCGAACCAGACTTGGTTAAAAAACCTGGTGTAATCCTAGCAAGCGTAAATATTTGATATATTTTATGATTTCGATTCTGAGAGTGATTTTACCTGTTTATGAGTTTTAGTCATAAACGCGATTTTTCATCAATTTCAAGAATTTAGGCATCCAGCAAGCCTGATACAACAGGCATTCTGGATGGCATCGATTCTGAGCAATTATCCTGCTTACAAAAATTAGCCTATATGAAAGCAGTATCATATGCAATTCTTGCATTGTTTCTTTTTTTATTACTATATTTTATTTTATTTTATTCGTTTAAGCGTGCATTTAATCGTGCCGATACTTGGACTTGAACCAAGGACTCCCATTTTATAAGAATGGTACTCTAACCTACTGAGCTATATCGGCGTTAACTGACTGGTTAGCTTATTATTAACTAACCAACTAAAATTTATAGCATACTGCTAGCAATCTGTCAACATTACTACTAACTAATTAATTATTAGCAATTATTCAGTTATTTTTGTTTTAGCTAGTTAACAGTTCACATAAAACAGTGTATTCACATTAGTGATAACTATCACAGTATTCTAGTATTATGAAACCTGATGAATGTTAGCAATTGCTAACATTATATTATTTCATTTACCATAGTTTAGCACGATAGAATGACCTGTTTTAACCGTGTGAGTATAAAAGTCAAACGCACAATTTCTAGGCAGCGTGCTTTAACATAATGCTAACACTTAATAGAAGTTGATTACAAAAATGCAAGCGTTAGATTGCTAACAGCATTAGATGGTTAAAAATATATAATCAGTTTCTAAACAGCATGAATAATGTAAGTCAATGATTACATTATGCTGGCTGGCACTTGCTAACATAGTTAATAATGCTATATGATGTTTGTTAGTTTATAAGTGAGTGAGGTAAGTGTGAAGTGTGTTAGCATTTGACTGCATTCTCATTCCATGCTAAAATATATAATACTAACAGTATAATTTGCATTAGATAGTATAATAGGATTATGTTAATGACTGAGCCTGATTATTATAATAAAATCATGAATGATATGAATAAGCTTATGAATGATAGCTTCTCAACTGGCATTGATTCTGATGAATTCAATGAGTATCTTTATGATACATTAACTGGTGAAAATATTGATAATGCTACACCGTATGAGTTCGCTGTCAATGTGATTGCGCATACAGCTGGTAAGAATCTTATTAATAATAATAAGCTTGATAAAGAAGTAATAACCGAGTATGATAATGAAATCACTGTAGCATGTATGCAAGTATTGTTATCAACTGATAGGGATTATACATCATGGGATGAATTTGTATTCAGTGGTAGTCTTCTATATAGTATTTATGATCCGCTAAATTATTATGATTCTATGAATTTTTCAACTTATAATATTGTTCACAATGTATTCAGTATGAATAATCTGACAATTAATTCTGTTTATAGAATGAGTAAGAAACTCATGCAGGCTTTCATGCTTATTATTACAATGATTATTCTTAATAATAATGATAATATTCTGAGTTATCTTTATAGTGATAGTGTTAATGATGCGGCTGCGGTTATTGATATATTTCATCATACTGTTATTGATAATATTCTTATTGGTAATACTGAAGAGTTTGCAATTGAAAGCTTCAAAGCTATGATTGAGAACTGATATAGTCATTCTTACTATTAGCACTATCACTATTATTCTAGTATTACTGCTAACTAATTGTGAACATAATTAGGATTTTATCACCGTTAATCAAGTGAACCTACTAGGACTTCACCAACACAGTGCTAGTTTTTAGTATCTTATTTCTAAATTTAGAATTCTCATTTCACATAATTTATCGTTGCAATTTAGGAAGCTATCAGCATTTTCATGAAGCAATTCAGGAATAGGTTCCTAAATTAAGTTCATGAATTATATTCATGAAACTACTTGCAACTTTATGTTGGCAGGTTTCAATCCTAATCATATGAATGTTTAATTAGTGTTAGCAATGCTAGCAAAAATATTTATAAAATGTATAAGCCCGTTGATTAACTAAACTAAATGCTAACTGTATGCACTATCTTTTTATCATGATGTTAAAAGAAACAAAAAAGAAAACATAATAACAGTTAATTATAGTTTTGATATATGCTCTGAATCTCTATCTTATAAATTTTGTTTTCACTAGTAATGATAATAAGATAATCATGAGTAATGCTAGCATTGTTAACAATAGTGCTAGCATGAACATAATAACCATTACTCACTAAAATACTCCAGTAAAGCACTTTCTAATGTTAACTAAAAGGTTAATGTTAACAAAAATGCTAACAAAATTGTGTATCACATGCTAACTAAATATAATGCTCTCATGTATAGTATTCATTGCTAATAATGCATGAGTATTCATGTATACATATCTTGCTTTAATCATAGTTTTACTGCTGGATAGTGCCAGGTTATTAGCTTTAGCTTATATTCACTAAGTTGATTTAGCTTTCATTTTATCTTTTTTGATAAATTTCATACAATAAAGTAAATCATTCTGTGTTTTGCACACATGTAAGCATTATTAGTAGCATTACTATACGGTTATTCACTATATAATACTGTTATGCACTAATCATTTATTTATTGTTTGATAATTCTTAGTGAATTCATGCCAACACGCCGGTTTTTGCTAAAATCATTATCTCATGCTATTATAAATATATAAAAGTAATCAATGCAGTATTGATTACTGACTAATAATTGATTATACATAATCAATAGGAAGGATAATAGTAATGAAAAGAAAGAACCGCACTAAAGTCAGTCCGCAGGATGGTATGAGCATCGGTGAATGCCAATTCAGTCATAAAAAACAATACATCAGCAAGGATGCTGCAATGAAAGCAATGCGACATAATGTGCAACGCCGCACTGCAACCAGTATCATGCGAGCATGGTCTCATGAGAACGACCCATATTATAAACCAACTATTAAGAATGAATGCAGGGCTTACAAATGCCCAGTGTGCAAACTCTGGCATCTAACCAGTAATGCTGACCCAAGCACAATCAGGCTAACAGTGCGTGAACTCATTGAACTACACCCTACTAGTATGAGTGTAGCTGATAAATGGTTGCATACTGAATCATGCGGTGATGAAGCTTTTGGTGACCTTCGTAAGCATGTAGTGCGAGCACTTGCTGATAATAAAGTGCCTGATGAGTTGTGGTCTAATGAGTGGTTGTGGGCGATTGCACGCAGGTTGTATTACACTAGGATGCGTATGAGTCAGTGGCATGATTGGGCTAGGATGATTAGTACAGCTTATTCTAAGACTAATGATGTAATGAGTCCTGATTATAATAGTAAGAATGATTATAATCTGATTACTCATATTACAACTGACCCAGATGAAATGACAGTCTTGTATGATACGCCTGTTCCAATTGCTATCATTGCAGCATGGCAGGCAATGATAATTACTATTGAGAATAATGCTGCTAGCACTGCTAACAATGTTAACAGTAATGAAACTCGCACTAACACGGTTAATGAAAATTAGTGCAATGCTTGCTCATAGTGAATTGCAAGCATTTGTATGCATATCATTATTACTAACTGCTAATAAGTGTGCTAGCAATTCTGTTAGCATTAGTGCATACATAAAAAAGCACTGTTAAGAAAATACTACCAGTCTAATTAAACTTGGATTTGCAAGTAATACGCAGCATTAGAAGATTGGTAGTATTTTTATTTTGTTTGTTAATTGTTAGCAATTGTTAGCAATATTGTAAGCAATTCTATTTATTAGCATGTAAGCATTATATTTTCATTGTGCAATCATGTGATTCTAGCTTGGTGAACTGTTGTAAATACAATAAGTGCAATTATATATGAATACACTCAATATGCTAATAACCTGGTATATACAATCACTTTTATTTTTATAATTAAGTTCACTAGCTTGGTAATGTAATATAATTGTATAAGATACTAAACTTAGCGATAATATTCTTCATTGACAATCCAATTAGTATCATATTCAAGTAAAGCAACTTGAACAGCATACTCAGATGGATAACCATGCATCATCACCTTAACTGCATACAATAATGGTGATAGGTTCATATTATAAGCACCATAATTAGAATAAGAATAATACCTAGGAATCAAACCATTATCATACAGTATACTGATAATCTTGAATGCCTCAAGTATAATATGATATCGTAATGGTTCAGCATACATACTTGAATGCTTAATAACATATGATAGGAATGCATGAACATTAAGACAATGAGAATAAGGTAATGATTCATCAATACTAGCAGTTAGACGGCTAATAATATTCACTAACCTATTATCACTCACATCACTCTCAGAGCAATCACAATTCTTATAATGCTCACATGCGCTCATTAGAATTTTCTCATAACCATGAAATGGAAAAATATCAAATTCATCAATAGTATTCATAAACTGAGCGCAATTGATAACACCTGTTGACAATAAAGCATTAAAACAGTTAAGAGTATCAGTAATGCTGCTGATGGCTTTACTAGCATACGCGCCTTTATTACTATTATTCTCAGTCATAATCGTATCTAAACCATGGCATAGCATACTAAGGAATTTATTGGGATAATCATACTGTGAGTTAATAATATGATAAGCTTTAGCTAGTTCAACTATAGCATTAGTACTGTCAATGCTTGCATGTAAGCATATTATGAGATTGATTTCATTGAATTGTATGAACACATCATTCTTGTAAACATTATTTATGAAATCATTAGCAGCTGCTTTCAATGCTTTATCTGGATACGCACCTCTGACTGCATAGAAGCATTCAACATAATATGGTATTGATGATAATTCAGGTTCATTGTTATCATCATACTTTATGCAGTCAGGTGAACCATAATGCTGTGTGAACCATGTTAGGGCTTTTTTCATTTCATTTGGTTTTCGGGGTATTCGTTTAAAATAATAATCATCCATTAGTATCATAATTATGTTATTCCAATCTCTAAATTTCTTTTATACTCTTAACAAGTTAACCTAGAAACCATTTATTCATCAGTTTATCATAAAAGCTAAGAATAAGCAAAAATAATGATAACAAATGTAAACATTAACTGTGTTCACACAAAATTTAGAGATTAGTATAAAATGCTAACATGATGATAGCACAGATTATTTTATTTAATTCACTTTATTTTCTTTTATGTATTTTTTATGCGTGCCGATACTTGGACTTGAACCAAGGACTCCCATTTTATAAGAATGGTGCTCTAACCTACTGAGCTATATCGGCGTTAATTAGTTGGTTAACTTATTACTGGCTAACCAACTAAAATCAATTATATCACAATGTCAGCAATCTGTAAACATTATAATTAACTGATTTGAAATGAATACTTATTGTTCAGTTATATTTAATTATTTATCAATTCACTGGTTCATGTGAACTGACATTATTAATATTATCACATTATCTCATATTATGCAAATTTATATGAATTAATTTATTGCTAATCTAAAACCACTAGCATTTAACTAAATCACACGACACTGTTTAAAGCTGGTTCCGTTGCGGCGCACTATCTGATATGGTAAACCAGTTAGCGCCTAATTACAGTTAATTAGTAGGATAAATCAGAATTTTGATACTACTCATGTGCAGTTCATATTCTATTAATTGCTAGCAATGTTAACAATTAAATGTTAACAATTAATTAATATAATTTTCAGAATCAAACACCACCCAGTATGAATGCCATAACTTCCAATATAGATAAGGATAATCACTAATTAGCATTCACTTACACTGCTACTAGTAGATTATCCAATTTTATTGTTTTATTTAATGATGAATAAACATGCTTGTTGGATATTCCAGTCAATATACACCATCACTTCATAACATAATAATTAGGATGAAAGGAACAACTGGTAATGCGAACATTTAAGCAGTATGCTGAAGCCATTAGCACACTAATAGACATGGCTGGCATTGCAAGCCTAATAACAGGCATTATTAGCATTGTATACATTGATCGCAAATTGCATAAAACAGCTCATGATAATTATAAATTCGGACCCGCCCGCCATCTGAATTATTTTTCTGATGTAATTCATAGAGCCAGCAGGGATATCGATAAAGCAGCATTAAATGCTTACACTAGTGCAGCCAATGAAGATGCTATCAAAATCATATGAGAGGACACCGCACTTCAGGGCGGTGGTGAATCATAGGATTTTCATTTTTTTGAAATCAAACTTGCATTAACCAAGAGTATGTGGTATAATAGAAGATATGAACGCTTGATTGTAGTAAACTTATTTGAAAAGAAAGGTTCTGAATCATGTAGTAGGATGTAGTTTCTGAGAATGAAGATTAAAGCCCAAACCAGTCAGAATGAAACCAGCGCATGGCGCATGGCGTACAATTCGGATTCTCAGTAGGCGGGCGAGAACCAAGCCGCCGACTGTAAAGCATTGAACGCTAAATTTTACTGTGATTATTTTCATTGACTGACCATTATTAGAATATCATGACGCGGCTGGACTAGCCGAGTCGTTAAACGCCCGTTGGAGGCGATGTAAGACGGAGGCTGGCATGTACCAGTCGCAACGCTAACGCCAATGAAGCGGGAACCCGCCGAACCGCAAGGCTCCATTAAGCCGAACGGCGTAGGAATCCCATGACTTCAGGCATGGGAGGATGTCAACTTCTATGATTCACTGAAGGATGCTCATGATGAGCAAGTAGCATACCACCAAGCTTACAAGATACCTGATAATGGGCCTGATCCCAGTACTGTAGTGAATGACCCAGCATTCTGATAGCATTTATCAACTAATCATTTAGCATTTAGAACCTTAATGATGGATTATAGCGTAATTTCATCATTAAGGTTTCTTTTTATCCATATTTTCATAACCAAACTAAAGCTTTCATTAGCAGTAATTGTAGTATCAACCAGGTTAACTTCATATAGATACAAATAAAAAGTAAATACATCCAAATCTAAAGCTAACCAATACAAATAATTAGCCTCATACTTGCACTCTATCGTATAATCAGTAATGTAGTAATGTCTACAAATGTAAACACAATCATTCACATATCATCATCAAAAGACCAAGCACATTCTATAATGCATACAATATGTGAACAAGTAGTGCATTAACAAGTAAGTATAACATGCTTGCTTAATTAACCAGGTTTGTTAACAATTTGCTGGCATCATAGTGCATTACAGTAAAGTGAAGTTGCTTATAGTTCACCAATTATTATCAAAAACATAGATTAATATTAGTAGTAAGTTCACTTATTCTACAAGCTATTTATATATCCTACATACAAACTGCTTACACATCAATGTCAACAGTTCACAGTGATAAGGATTAAGCTAGGATTACCACCTAATAAAAATCATATGACTATGAGCGGTTAATTACAAACGGATACAACACTAATGAACACAATGAAAACATGATAACAAGACCACAATAGACAGCAAATCAACACACCCACAATAAATACACTATTGACATTAACAACGATTTATGCTAACATGCTAACAGTAGTAAACTACAATAGTCTAACACTAAAGAAAGGCTGGTAAAATGATGACTAATAACACTGTTAGCACTAATGATAACAATGTCATGCTCAAAGAATTAACTGACATCAGAAGATTCGCAACCGACTTGCATGATGGATGGATTATATCAAGCCAGTATAATGATAACCCGCATTACATCATAACCTGCTACAGCAGTAAAACACAATACGCTGGTCACTGGGTTAATGACACTACTTTACTAGCCCGTGGTCTAATCCTTAAATTAACCGACACAGGAACCAGCTTATACAAGAACACTGCAAACTATTACAAGACTGCCAGCATTGATGACATTACCAACATGCTTGATGGTGCTATGGTAACCGCACGAGGCATGCGCAAATTCTTCACAATCCAAGCAGCAACCACAGACTGGGGCGCTGTCAAACTAGTAGATGATGATGAAAACATCACAGTTGCAAGTAATGTCAACATTGATTACAATGCACCTGCCAGTGTCGCTGATAAACTAGACGGCGCACTTGGTATCGGCACTATCATTGATGGTGATTACATTATCAGCACTAAAGGTTCATTCAGAAGCGATGAAGCCATGCATGGTAATGAGATTATGCATACTAAGCATAATTCAACTGGTTTCGCTGATTTCATGATGGCTAATGACCTGACTGGTTTCACACCGTTGTTTGAGATTATCACACCGAATGATTTTCATGTAATCCAGTATGGCAGCATGAATGACATTGTACTACTTGGATTATTGCATCAAAGGACTGGTCATTGGATACCGTCTGCATTGCTTGATTCTGATGAATTAACAACGCATACTAATGCTGCTGATATCGTTCATCGATTCAATTTCATCACGCCTGATGTTTACAATGCCAGCACTTTAGATGAAGCATTGGCACGCCCTGCGTTGGATAATCATGAAGGCATGGTTGTGACCATTAATAATAATGGTTATCATCAGGATATGTTCAAGATTAAGTATCCTGCTTTCTTGATGTTGCAAAGGTTGAAGAATAATACGAGTGGTAAAGCGTTGAAGGAACTTATCCGTGCTATGCCTACTGATGCTATCATGAATGCTGACAGGGATGTTATCACAGAGCGGTTGATGGATAGTCTGCCGGGTGATGCTAGGACGGCAGCTATTCCTATTATCAGCCGTTTGAATGATACTCATGTGAGTGATTATATTAACCCGATTAGGGATACTGTGCATTCAGCATTGGCATTGTATGCAAGTGCTGTAAGTGGTATTGATTTGAGTGATGCGAATGATACTGGTAGGTTGTTTGCATCCCGTGTTAACACTGCTGACACTACTAATGCTGTCCGTAATGTGGTTTATGGATTGAAGCGGGCTGTGATGAATGGTACTGCTGATAGTGATGCTAGCATGATGAATACGGCTGTTAACATTGCTAAGCAAGTGATACTTAAATAAGTATTAGTTTTATAGACTAAATTAGCAGTTATCAAGTTAATAATTAGATTGATAATTATTTGGTTTGCTAATACTAATTTAGTATCTTTTATAAGATAAGCTAGATAGGCACTTCTGTTATCAGTTGGATTATTATCATTGTTAGCAGATGTGCCTATACTTATAGTTATCTTAATCTATGTGCTGGTTTAGGTAAGTTATTAGCTAGGTTATTTATCAGTATTAGTAAAGCATGCCTCTAAATGCGACTTAATGGCACCGTGTGCAGTCTAACATTGCTAACAGGTATAAGTTATCATGATTGTTATTTTAGGCTGTTAGAAGGCTGTTATTTTGATTCTTATAATTTAACTCGATTTCACTCAATTTACTACTAATTGATTACACACTGTAAAGTGAGAGCTAATGCGCTGTGTATTATATGTGAACATTATGCTAGCAATACATTTAGTTCATGGCATGTGATTGATGGCTCTTAAGTGCTAACAATGCTGACATGCTTTTACTGGTGAACCTGGTGAAGCAATAACCCACTGACTGGTTAAGCACAGTTAACTTTATTATTGACTGCATTGTTAGCACTAATTCTGTAGTTCACATCATCTTGCTGCCAGCAAACTGTTAGTATACTGCTATCTTATTGCTAACTAATTGCTAACATGCGTACAGTCTAACTAGTCTTGATAATTGGTAGCGCACTGCGAACTAATCAGTGGTATTGCATGCTGATGCTGCAACTAGGTTTATATGTTTTCTTACGCCACTATACCCTGCTTGCTCTCAGGTGACACACAGTTAAAAACATTGATATAACAGTGATTTTACATGTTTTTTGTAAGATTATGATTTTTTACCAAATTATCATACTGCAAATTAACATCTTAATCATTGCTTATTGTCAGGCACAGAATGTAGTTAATTCACTGGTTAAATTATTTTGATTATGAAGAGCGATTAACCTGGTTAACAAGTATAAAGTAATTCATGATTGCTGATTTGAAGGCTGATTGAAATGCTGTTATTTTTGTTCACTCAATTCACTGTTAGCATTGTTGATTACGCTGTGTAGTTTAAGCGTGTGAGCATCATGAAAGCATGAATCATGGCTAATGGTTCTTAGTTGACTGATGGTTCTTAGTTGATAGTTAAGTCTGACATGTAGCATGCTTTCATGGTTAAGCACAATTAACCTCACTATTGACTACATTGCTAGCACTAATTCTGTAGTTTGCATAATCTTATTGCTAACAAATTGCTGGCATGTGATCGCTGTTATCTTATCCTATTGCTAACATGCCATCATCATAGTGTATTATCTGACTGCCAGCAAATGATTAACATATGTGTACAGTCTAACTGGTACACACTGACTAGGACACCATGAGTAATCTGAAGTAGTCTGGATAATTGGCAGCGCACTGTGAGCTGGCTATCTTGTATGCCGATACTACAACTAGGTTTATATGTTTTCTTGCGCCACTATACCCTGCTTGCTCTCAGGTGACACGGCTTAAAATAAAGCTTTTTAGCATGATTCTCTATTTTATGATTGATTATTAGCAGTGCTTCACTGCCTATCAAAAACTAGCATTAGAATGCATTCATACAATTAGTGAACTATTTATCAAATAGTAATGCAACTGCTGCATTATGCTGCATTCTGAGTTTCTATTAAGATGAATAGTGAAATTGTATACATATGCGTTCACTAACATTCACTATTGTATAAACTAGTGGTTTCATCTTGCTGGTTAATCTTTGATTGCACACATGAATAAGTTATGCACTTATGAGTTTTTATTGACAGCTATCCGTGTAGGCACATTGATAGTGTATACAAAATGTATACACATTTATACATTGCTTTCAACAGCGAGCGCATCTGTATATGATTGTAGTTATTCTGAGTTTGTTTTCTTACGCCACTATACCCTGCTTGCTCTCAGGTGACACGGTGTTAAAACAGTTCTAAATCATTGATTCATAACTGTTTTGATTTCTATTCTTAATAGAAAGAAAATACTGTTCTTAATAGAAAGAAAATACTGTTTAGATTCTTACTTTTATCTTATACTGAGTTTACTAGTAATATTTTGGTAAATTTACAAGTATAATTTTTTGCTTAAAATCGATGTCATCCAGTAAGGCTGATTTATCAGGGCTGCTGGATGACCAAATTCTTGAAAATTGGTAAAAATCGCGTTTATGACTGACTACTCATAAAACAGGTAAAATTGCTCCCAGAATCGAAATTAGCAAATTTCATCATTACAAAAAGTACCACATTATATTTCATGAAATCATAAAATTAAGCGCTCATTAAAGTTAAAGTGGTAATGTTAGCTTGTATACAAAATGATTACATAACATGCTAATAATAGAAGTAAGTGTTATTGACTAGCTCACTGCTTACTATCAGGCTGCAATTGCAACACTGATTTAGCACAATGAAGTATTGAGTTTCTTATAACCATGTAAACAAACTTTATGCTTACAAGCTGCGTGCTCATGGATACTCACAATCTGTGCATTCAATGTAGCTGATAAGTTAATGCCAGGTCAATGCTAACAAATTGTATACACGGTAGTTTCATCAATCAGTAGCATGATGTTTTACAGCTTGCTCTGGCACTGGCTGCTTGGTTAGCTGCTGACTAAAATCTAGCTGCCTGCACTGTTAGCATAGCTGCCTGCATTGTTAGCACAATTTTACAGCGAGTGAAGCAGCCTCACTATAAAATCCAGCTCATTGCTTCTTGCATACAAGTGTGTACAGAGCATTACATCAGGATATGGCGTGTGCTATTGTATTGCTAGCAATGTGAGCAATGAGCTAGCATCGTAGTGATAGGTGATTGATTAGTATTTAATACTAGGATAAGCACTTATCTCTAAGTGCTCTAAAAATCCTTTATTTCACACCGTGTCACCTGAGAGCAAGCAGGGTATAGTGGCGTAAGAAAACAAATAGAATAATGGCAGCATGTATACAAATCCAGCAGTGAGAGCAAACATGGATACAGATTACAATTATTAACTATTACCTGGTTTCATGGTTTCAATGATTACATTTGTTTCACTGCTTATAAGTCTACAAGTCTAACAGACAATCAAGCTCATGGTTAGCTGCATTTTTTGTTAGCAATATGTATACAAGTAGATAACACAGCATTTGTATGATTATCGTTTCATGGTGATTCATGGTGACTAGTAATTCGCATGAACATAACAAGTCTGATAGTTCCAACAAATGAACGCATGATAAGCAATTTGTTTATCTTATATTTGACATCATGCTCACACTAATCGCATAGATTAAGGATTATACATATAGCTTAATGAGCTTCACTAAGTTTAAGAGAGTTCACAGAATAAATAAATTAAATTATAAAAAATCAAAATTACCACTGAAATCCCTTATTTTAAGTCGTGTCACCTGAGAGCAAGCAGGGTATAGTGGCGTAAGAAAACATAATAACTTAGTTGCAGCATCAGCATGCAATACCACTGATTAGTTCGCAGTGCGCTACCAATTATCAAGACTAGTTAGACTGTACGCATGTTAGCAATAAGAATAAGAGCACGATAACCGCATAACAGTGATTTGCTGGCAATAAGATGACATGAGATATAGAATTAGTGCTAACAATGCAGTCAATAGTGAAGTTAACTGTGCTTAACCATGAAAGCATGCCAGCAGTCATCAGAGTTAGCTCGCAACTAAGAACTATCAGTCATAATTCATGCCAGCATGATGATTAGCATTGCTTAATTAGTGAATTAACTACATTCTGTGCCTAACAATAAGCAATGATGAATATGTTAATTTGCAGCATGATAATTTGGTAAATAAAAAGTAAGTAAAATACTGTTATAACAATGTTTTTAACCCGTGTCACCTGAGAGCAAGCAGGGTATAGTGGCGCAAGAAAACAATTAAAACAAAACAGCCACACACGCATACAGCTCGCTGACTAACACATTAACTAATCCAACTAACTAGTCATGTTAGCATGTGTACACAGGTAAGTAATCAGTGAGCTATTAGAACCAGCAAGCAAGCTCATAGAACTTAATTTATCTTAGCTTGCAACACAACATGAAATTGATGCTTGTTCAATTATCTCGTTATTGCAATCAATGACCTAGTTAAGCACACTGAGACACTGCCTTCACTCATACTAACTAATGCTACTAGTCATGACTTATTAAAATGCACGCACTAGATTCACTAGATTACAAAAACTGCACACCTTATTGAACTGCTGACATTGAACTGCTAACAAGATTTATTCAGATTATTACTAAATATGAAATATACTAACAGTGTTAACACCTATATTGTGTTAGCTTTGAGATAGTGGTTAACCCCATTCTTTTTATTGTTTACAGCACACAGTGCAGCATAGTTTTAACATGATTTAATGCTTCAATGATTCTCATAAGCAAAGAAAGATTGTGAGTAATCCTTGTATATGCCATTCTGAAGCATTTTATGGGGTCATAGAGCGATTAACCTGGTTAACAGGTATAAGTTATCATGATTATAATTTAACGCTGTTAGAGAGCCGATTTCACAATTAACTATAAAATTTGCTCATATAAAGAACAATAAGCATTTGCTTGTTAACATTTGTAATCAAAATAAGAATTTTGACTAACTATCAAAACTAAATACTATCTATATTCATAATAATAGATAGTATGAAATCCCTTATTTTAAGCCGTGTCACCTGAGAGCAAGCAGGGTATAGTGGCGTAAGAAAATCTTAACAACATGAACCACTGAGTAAGAATCGCAGTGCTACTCACCTGCTCCGAGTACTAGGTTAATGTTTACAACTGGCTGCATTACTGTGTAAACAATATGCAGCCAACAATAGTAATGCAATAGCAAGCAGTAGCAATCTGTCGGATTTAGCATGTTTGATTCACTTGCACTTAAAGCCTAACTCAGAGTAAATATAGTATTGCTCACAATTGCTAACACTTTATATAGTGTGGTTAGTTCAATGCTCTGATTATAAGATTAGTTTTAGTTAGAAATTTGATTTGATTATACAATGCTTGCACTGGGTCTATGCTCACTAGGTAATAATGCCTACAACCTGTTAGCATTAACTGCTAACATCATAAGCTACTGAGGCAGTGTGAATACATGATGCTTAGGCTCTTACTGTGAACTGCTTGCATGTAAACAGCATTGATGACTAAACTAGCTCTAATAGTGATAAGCCTATTTATTTATTGTTTACAAATTGTATGCATTGTTGCATGTGTCAGCCATTGCTTGCTCACCATACATGTTAACACTGCTAGCATATATTTTTATCAAAATAAAATTTATTGCTAACAAGGTAATTAAATCCGACACGCCATGATTTGCTACCAATTTCACTATCATGCTATACTAAAAGCATAACTATCAAGAGTAATAAATAATTAGAAAGGACATGATAATTATGATGACTGGCTCATGCACTGAATCCCAAGCTAAATACATTGAGTTCCTGATGAAGGACTATGATGATGACAAGTTTGATGACATGATTGCAGCACATTACACTATTGGTTTTAGCTGGCGTGCTGGTAATACTCGTAGGCAGAAGCTTCGTAAAATCAGCAAGCAAGCCGCTAGCGACATTATCAGCGAGCTAAAAAAGTAATGTAAAGTAATTGATTACATGTTAACAAAATGTGTAATGTAATTGATTACATACATGTCAGCATTTGTTAACACTAGCTAGATAGTAAGCACCTGCAAGCTAGCTAGTGTTAATTTTTTATATATAAAAAATACTGATTATTTATTGTTCACATATGCTAGCAATAAAAAATCAGTAAATTAGTAAAAATAATTGTTCATTTTGCATATTAGTGATTAGTATGATATAATAGTCAGTATGAACAACTAGAACCTCTGAAGGAGGATTTTTTATGGCTAAGAATAATAAGCATACTAAGCGTAATGACCGTAGGCAGGCTCGTGAATTGAAGCAAGGTATTGGTTTGCCTGACATTGACTGGGATGCACTGATTCATGAGAATCATGCTCACAAGCCGTATGACAATGAAGACATTTATGATAACGGTGATAATTATTTTGGTAATGATAGAGATTATTAAAGTATGAGAGCAGTGTGAATAAAAAATAAAATAGAATAAATATATTTTTAACTCATAATAAAATTCCTTTTTATGAAATCCTTAAATTGAAATGAAATGGTAATCAGGATTGACCGACTAAATAAAATCATCCTGATTACCATTTTCTTATTAATAAGCAAATTTTCTTATTAGCAAGCAAACAACTACTATAATAAATCAGTAATGTAATGCTGCCATGTGTAAGCAGTGTTCACTTTAATTTGCATTTTTTGTATGCATGTAGATTTGCTTAACAGCAGTGATTACTGCATACTTGTATACATTGTATGCAATATACTAGGATGAATTATTAACCAGAACTTAAACTTAACATTAACAAGCATTGTTAAAACCATTACTACCAGCGTGGTGAACTGCTATAAGTATTAGCACCAACTTTAAGCATTAATTACCATTCTGTTAACAATTGTATGCAATTACAATTCTGTCAGCATTGCTGGCTACAGTTAATAATCAAATGATTACATTTAGTAATCAGCTGGCTACAATTTAGTAATCAGTGGTTTAACTGCACGCATGATTGCAAACAGTAAGCTATGACTCACAATAAATGAATGATAAAATTCTATTCTGATATCATTATTTACATGCAGACAGAACCAGATAAGAACATTAGCATTACTAATCATGACCGTGGTATCCCATTTGAAACTGATATACAACATGAAGCCGCTTTAGTCAAAACACCCCGTGCTTACACTGTGAAACCATGCACGCGCTCTGATATCACTGAGTTCATGAACACATGGCATTACTCACATTCAATCGTTGGTCTGACTAATTCATACTGCTTTGGAATGTATTACAAGGATGAACTTATTGGAGCCATGATTTATGGTAGGATGGCTATGAAAGGTCAATCAGTTAAGTATTGGGATGATAATGTGCTTAATGCTTATAAGCGTGGTTTGATTTCATATCATGATGCTGATAGCACTGTACTGGAATTGAGACGGTTAGCTTGTATTGATGACACTTGTAGGAATGCTGAATCCTATTTCATTGGTCAGACTATTAAGTGGTTGAAGCGTAATGCACCAACGGTTCGTATTATCATTTCTTACGCTGATGAGCAATTCGGTCATCATGGTATTATTTACAAGGCTGCGAATTTCAAGCATGTTGGCATGACAGCACCTGGTCGCATCATCATACTTGATAAACCACTGGATGACACTGACACTGGTGATAATATGAGTGAGAGTGCTACTGCTACTACTGTTAACAATGTTAGCAATGATGATAACACTAACACTGATACTAAAGAGGCAGTTGCTAGCACTAATGCTGCTGCCAGCACTCATACTACTAGTATTGATACAGTTAGTCATTCCAATGAGACTGTTAGCACTCATACTCATACTAATGAGACTGATGCCAGCACTGCTAATCATGCCAGCACTGCTAAAAGGTATTATCATGACCATGCGTTAAGAGGGAAGTATAATGGTAAGTTGAAACCATTTAGTGTTAAACTGCGTAAGGCACTGGATGATGGTCGTGCTCATTATGAGCGAACACCAGGTAAGAATATTTATGAGTACAGGTTGTGCGCACCTACGGCTGCACTTAAATTGGATTCTAATGTTGATTTATTTGCTAGTGCTGGCATTGAAGTATGAGTGCTAACAATTGCTGGCAGTGAACTTGCTAATGAAGTAATTTAGGTATGTATATGTGTGCAAATTTGCTTGCATTATTGTAATCAAAGTTCATGATTACAAGTGTTGCATACTGCATTAACTGAGGTTAAGTGAATTTAGTCAAAATTCTAACTATAAGTGAGTAAAATAAAATGCAAGCATGATTGTGTTAGCAAATTATAATAGAATAAATACAATCTAAGAATTTAAGGTGTTAATAATCATGATTGCTAGCTTACCAAGTCAATGCTAATTATTTATTAATCGCTAATGCTATCACAGTTATCATATAAGAGTGTGATTTCAAATGGTATTTTATGATACCGTCTGAAACCTTAACCTCCGTTGGAGCATCCCGTTTGCGCGGTTTGCTCTACGTGGGGTAGCCCCACTCGTTTGGGCGTAGCGAACACCATGATATGCGCATCGGTTCGTGCGTTTTTAGAACACATGAACGATTTTCCTCTTGCAGATGGAACGCCAGCCACCTTCAGAGAACGTCTCAGAAGGATGTTGTGGCTAGCGTTGATATCCGCATACATTCAATAATATCATAGAATACCAGAAAAGACCAGAAAATCGGAACCTAGTCGCAAGACATGTGATTATAACCGTTTTCTTATATGTTAATATTTACTTTTAGTGAAAGGCTTATTTTATTAAGCAATGTGATATTTCATGGTAATTATAAAAAATCTCATTCTCGCAGTATGGAAGCTGGGTTAATAAATATGACTTTCAAGTTTATTGATTATAAGAAAGAATTCTCTAATGGTAATACTGAAGCAGTCGATTCAAAATGGGTTTCATTTGATACTTTTGATGGTAGGCATGTTGAAGGAATTGCTTATTTTGATGACCGTCGTAATATTAGAGCACATGGTTATAATGGAATTGTAATAGCCAACCAGGGCGGTGGTGTAATGGTGCCATCAGCTGATGTATTCGCTGATTCTATTAGATTCATTGAACCATTCACAGTTCCTAGGATAGTCCTTATGGATAACACTAGCATAACATGCCAGATTGATAATCCCAAACCAAATGGTTCATATGTTCAAGTTGTATTACTGAATGGTAGGCGCATTAAAATACATGGAATGAGTATTAAGTATATTGAAGAACCATTCGCATCAAACAATAATGCTAGCACTACTGCTAACAATGCTAACAATACTACTGCTGTTAACAATGCTACTGCGAAACCTACTAGGATTATAGAGAATCATACCAGTACTACTGCTGACACCGTTGACACTACTGCCAGCACTACTACTAATACTAACAATTCAGAAGCAATACCACCTACACGGATTAATGCTAACAATGCTAACACTGCTAATGCAAGTGATGATTCACATATGAAACCTAATGCTCATACTGCTAATGCTGTTAGCACTGCTAGCAATGTTAGCAATAATGGTGCGCAGCAGTTCACCAACAATAACCAAGTGAATGCTACTACAGTGAATGCTAACAATGCAAACAATACTGCTAGCACTGTACCAGTAGTAGCTCTGAATACAGATAATGATGATGATAGCGTATCATTTGATGATGATTATGATGATTTAGACGATGACTCAGAACTAGACACAAATACAGATACTGACTCAGAGTTAGGCACAGATGTTGACAATGATGACTCAGAGCTAAATACAGATGATGATTCAGACTCAGAACTAGATGATACATATTATGATTCAGATTCAGACTCATACTATGACTCTGAATCTGATGATTTTGATGATGATGACACTAATGCTAACAATGCCAACATTAACACTAACAATACTAATAGCCATAATAGAATGAGACTTCCAGTTCATAGGTTGAATAATGCCAGCAGCCTTTCTAACATTAGAAAACCAGTGAATAGGCTAGAAGAATCCAGTAGTGCTCCAATGGTTAATCATGATTTAAATGAAATGCTTACAAATGATGATTATGATGATGACACAATGAATGAACCAGGTGCTGATGATTCTGATGATTACTGGGATGATAATGACACAATCTTAGATTTAGATACAGATGATGATGATAACAATGGAATGAATATAATCTAATTAGCATAATAAAAGTTCACCAATAGAATCCATACTAGAATCAATGATTAAGAGTGCGACTTACAATCTACTAGTATGGATTCTATTTTTATTATCATGATTCCAGTGAATGAATTGCATACATGTGTTCACTACATGTAATCAGCACTAATGCTAATGCTGATAATCTCACTTTACTGTGAGGCTTATGTGCGAATCATTCATTCTTATAACAGTTGCACCTATCAAGCATGTAAGCATGATTATTGTTCAATTTGTTAGCAGTTATTCTTCATTTGTTAGCATGTTAGCAGTTGTAAGCATGATTCATAATTAATGATGGTTCATGGTTTTAGCGGTTTGCATAATTATGCTAACAAAATTTGCTGGCAGTTATTAGCAATTAACAGATATTTTAGATGAAGTCAATAAGATAAAAATTTGCTAAGTGAAAGGATAATAGTGTGAGCAATCATGACATTTACCGTATGCATGAATTACTATTACCAGTATTCTGGCTAATAGCACACTTCCTAGGTGCTGGCATGCCTGCTGCAATAACCACTAGCAATCTAACACTTATCATAATTAGTCTTACTGACATTATAATTGGCAGTGTAATCATTGCATTCATACTTGATGTTGCATACTTCAAGGGTCATATCAAGACTTTCTGGATACTGCTTGTATGCATGCTCATTATAATGATAGTGTTTTATGCTTTTATCATTAAACCTAATTGGCTTGGATTCTGGTCAAGTATCATTACACTAATCTGGTACTCATTATGCTGGTGGTCAACAGCTAATAATACAGATGATGATTGCTAACATGCTAGCATTAAAATGCAATCAACCTGGCTAGTAAAAAGATAGTTAAACGCTTAATGTGTAGCATGTATACACAATTGTTAACATTAATACAGTGCAGTTAGAACAGTAATTAGTTTCTTATTCTAATTCTCTTATAGTCTCGCATATCTATTAAGCTAAGCAAGTTTTACTTTATACCTAATATTATGGTTAAATCCTTAGCATAAGCATACATCATGCGTGCATTAGCTTGTTCATATATTCGCACACTAATAAGTGAATACAATTGCTAATGAACAGTGCATACTGCATATTATTGTATGCAAAATGCTAGCAAAATTTGTATACATTATACTATTACTAATAGTTATGCTATTATTGAGATAAGGATGGCATGAGGTAATATTTTAGAATACAGATGATTAAGTTAGCTGGTGAATATGTATGAAAGGAATCAAAGAATTATGACTACACTAAGTGAAATACATAAGCGCCTTGATAGCTTATCAAAATTAGAATATGGTTGGTATGATAATGCAAACAAAAACAATCCAATCGGTAATCCTATAATATCAAGTGCTGTAAACACAGCTTACACTATTGCTAGCAAACTAGTAAAATATGATGATAACATTGGTGATTCCAGGTTCTCTGATTTTGAATTATTTCCAACGAGTGAAGGTGGCATTCAACTTTCTTGGAATCACTTGAATGGTGAGATTGATTTCAATGCTGACAATTGTATTAACTTCTATAATTATAATACTAATACTGTTATCCGATTAGTATTACCAGTAGATACAGTTAATGAAGATGAAAAGATAAAATCAGACACTAATAATATTAGTGTGTCATCTTATGATGAATTATTTTCTTACATTATGCGCTTAAAATAAATTAATTATTAACTTACACTGCTTAAGTTAATGCTAGTAGTAATTTATACTGCTAGCATTATGTTTATAACTATGCGTTCACTCTCTTTTATATACTGCTAGCATTAGTTTTATAACTATGTATTCATTCTCTTTTATCAGTAAGAATTGCTAGCATTGTTAGCATATATGTTTACAATTAGCAATCGTATCAAGAACTATGGTTAAAAAGTTAATAATACAATGATAATAGATACATTGTTCATGAAAATCTAATCAATAATCATATCATCTTAAGATTCACAACACTATATCGCACTGATTATAAGAGCGCACTGACTATAAGAGCACACTATGACTAACAAATTCACATTGACAGATAAATCGTAAGCGAATTGATGTCAGCATTATGTGCTAGCATTGTTAGCATAAATAAGTTGGAGTTTACCAGATGAAACTTTACCTATGAAAGGATACAGTGTCTTGTGAATATAATACATGATAATGATTTCAAGAATGGTTATAAGCATGGAATGCGATTGCTAGCAGTAGGACTGCATTATACAACAGGATTGCATTATAATTCTGATTCACTTCTAACAGAACTGCATGATGATGCTGTTAATCAAACTACTAGTATGCCATCTATTAAAGAATGGCTTGATGAACATAATGCAATGAGTATGAATGCTCATGAACTTGATAAAACTCTAACTGAGTATGAGAAATTAGTTAACCAGCATGATAAGCAGCTTGAAACTTTTATTGCTGGCATGAAAGCAGCTAATTTTACAGCTATAAGCCTGATTATACTACTAATAGTTATGATTGCATTCTTGTTAACATTAATACCATGAGTGAATTATAAAACTTAACCAATCAGCAAACTTGACTAATAACCAATCAGCAAACCAACCAACTATCCAGCTAGTAATAGTTCACCAGTATGTTATTAGTAAGCTATTGTAATTGAAGCCTATTGCTAACATTATTGTTAACATTGCTGGCATTTGTTCTTGCATTGCTCACATGTTCACATGTATCTCTCAATCATAATACCAGTTAGTATTATAAAATATTACTCATTAGCCTTCTAACTTGTTTTTATTCGTTGTTATTATTTCTATATAAATAAGCAATCGCATTAGTTCACTTAGACTTAGCTCGTAAGTAATTACATTAGTTTACCTAACTAGCACTGCTTGCACTGCCTAATCATAATCCAATCATTGGTTGTAAGCAATAATGCTAACAATGTTGTTTTTTTAATAAAAAAAGGATAGATTTTCATTTAGATGTAAATTTACTTATTTTGGAGCATATACTATGAGCATAACAATTAGCAGTCATAATGGTGAGAATTGGCCTTATCATTTATATGAAGGCAGCAAATCAGAACTACAAGGCTCATATGTCCCATGTGCTAATAACCCATGCTCAGAGCATGGTGGTAGTGAAGTTTACGCTACAAGCCCAGAGAATGCGTACCAGTTAGCTCATAAGAATGATAACTGGGGCTTTACAGCTAAATCTCACATACAATCAAATGAAGTAAATACTACTAATGAAGCATCTTCTAATACAGAACTTATAGAGCAATCAAGCACTGGTAATCATGATGATGCCAGCAATGCTAACACTGTAATCACTACTGAATTAGAATCAAATGATAATGTCAGCAATGTTAACACTAACAATGATACTTTATCTGATAATTCTGAAGAAGTTACTGCTAGAAGTTCCATCTTTTTAAATCAAGCTGAAGCTAATAAAGGCTATACATCTATAAAGGCTAGAGACATTGCTATCAAGCAAGGCGTATATATTAATGGTTCACCACTACTACACAGGTTGACTAGCAATGATAAGAAAAAGTATAAGAATGATGATAAATGGAATGGTGAATGCATGAACATGCAAGCATTTGCGCATGATGTTTTCCCAGGTGTA
>Ga0256406_1002161_pt1 | contig 28827 bp, 19 predicted proteins | sample RumenRJG_03DNA_FD_185986 | JGI IMG/M metagenome (GOLD analysis project Ga0256406, IMG submission 185986) | Bovine rumen microbial communities from Lethbridge, Alberta, Canada - RJG_03 | ecosystem: Host-associated > Mammals > Digestive system > Stomach > Rumen | place: Canada: Alberta | collected... | reverse complement strand
AATGGTTTGTTTGCCAGGATCATTGGCAAAATTAGTGCACTTACCATTCTGCAATACGTAAACTTCATTAACGACAAGCCCATTGGCAGAATTAAGTATGCACTAAATTAATTCCGCCAACAGGTAATATATTATATTATATAATATTATAATATATAATAATATAATATATTTTTACTCTATAGTCTCATTTTCTGCCATTTCCACGCCGCATGTCAGAACCGGCCTTTTGTTACGCTGTTACGGTGTTACGGTGTTACGCTCTTTTTTCTCTCCTCTCATCCGTCACTCACCGTAACAGCGTAACAGCGTAACACCGTAACGTTTATAGCTATCCGATGTCGGCAAAACACAAAATGTAAATATAAAGTGCAAATGTTATATATCATATAACTTATTAATATATAATATATTATATAATATAATAATATATAATAATATAATATATTTTTACTCTATAGTCTCATTTTCTGCCATTTCCACGCCGCATGTCAGAATCGACCTTATGCGACGGTGCGACGGTGCGACGGTGCGACGCATGAGAAAAATGTTTCACGGTGATTTGCGGTTCAGCCGCAATCGCGGGGCGATCACAGTGCAATCGGCCTGCGATTCTATCTCTATCGCCGCTTTGATGTTTCACGCAGTGGGGCGACTGAATCTCTGCGCGCTTGAAACCGAACGGGGAACATACTCCTAACAGTTTATAGATCAATATGTTATGCGAAAGTTATAAAAAAGTCGGGGGTGATCTACCCAAAATCCTTGGAGGTCTTTGTTTATTTTCATAACTTTGCAACTGTAAACCCATGGAAGCGCTCAAACCATCAAAACATCTGTGATCCCCAATGCCAAATCTCCATCCACACCGCCATGACCCTCGGTCTGACCAGCTGCATGTCACCACTTGCTACTCCAGTTATAAACGATTGTAAATTATTCTCTCCTACTGCTGAACAAGCGTTAAGTGTTAAAATCAAAGTGTTAAATACGAATAAACATCACTGACAAATTGACAACTTTACGAAGAATGCCCTTATATTTGCAAGCGTAAAAGCAACAAAAATGGAAAAGAATAATATCAAAATAATTAAAGACATGAAGAAAATCAATTCTTACGTTCTCGGAGGCCTCTGCGCGCTGTCACTGACATTCTCTACAGGAGCAGCGATCGAGGTGCAGGCTGCGACCCAGTCAGTGGCGCAGGCCGGACAACCCGTTGATCTCACCTACGCTTCGAAGAAAGCCCTGGCCGCGGTAGTGAGTGTGAAGACAGTACAAAACTCTAAGACACAGACCGTTGAGGTCAATAGCGATCCTTTCAGCGATTTCTTCTCTGACCCCTTCGGCTTCTTCGGGAACCCCAATCAGGGCAACGGCGGAAAGCAGCGGCGCCAGGTGCGCACTCCAAAGCAGGAAGGCTTAGGCTCGGGTGTCATCATCAGTTCTGACGGATATATCGTCACCAATAACCACGTTGTTGCCGGTGCTGACGAATTGACAGTCACGCTGGAGGACAACCGTGAGTTCAATGCCAAGATCATCGGCACCGATCCCACCACAGACCTTGCACTGATCAAGGTGGAAGCCAAGAACCTCCCCACCCTGCCTATCGGTGACTCTGACAAGCTCAAAGTAGGACAGTGGGTCATTGCTGTGGGTAACCCCTTCGGCCTCAGCAACACCGTGACAGCAGGCATCATCTCAGCCAAAGCCCGTTCCATCGGTGCTAACGGTGTGGAGAGCTTCATCCAGACCGATGCCGCCATCAACCGTGGCAACTCAGGCGGCGCACTGGTGACCGCCGACGGCGAGCTCGTAGGTATAAACGCCATGCTCTACTCAGAGACCGGCTCGTATTCAGGCTACGGCTTTGCTATCCCGACAGCCATTATGAATAAGGTGGTGGCAGACCTCAAGCAGTATGGCACCGTACAGCGTGCTTATCTTGGCATCCGCGGCACGGATCTCCACAATCAGATCGACAACCTCAAGGACAACAACAAGGATGTGCCCGACTATGGTACGGACAACGGTGTGTATGTCGCTTCCGTGGAAGACGAAGGTGCCGGTGCCGCCGCAGGGTTGAAGGAAGGCGATATTATCACGAAGATCGACGGCAAGACCATCAACAAGATGGCTGAGCTTCAGGAGGTCATCAACAACAAGAAGCCGGGCGACAAGGCTACGATCACATGGCTCCGCAACAAGAAGGAGATGAGCAAGACTGTTGTGCTCAAGAACAAGCAGGGCAACACGAAGATCATGAAGACCGCCGACTTCGCTGTCCTCGGGGCCAACGTTCTGCCGGTCAGCGATGCTTTGAAGAAGCAGCTCGGCATCAGCTATGGCCTGCAGGTTAAGAACGTCAAGAAAGGTGCCTTCAAGGATGGCGGCATCGAGGACGGATTCATCATCATCTCTGCCAACGACAAGCCGATGAAGACGATCGCCGATCTCCAGGAAGCTGTCAAGGAAGCCTCGCTGAGCAAGAACCCCGTGCTCTTCATCACCGGTATATGGCCTTCAGGAAAGACTGACTACAAAGCCATCAAAGTGAGCGAGTAGACAGTCGTTCACGCGCGATATTCAGGAAGACATCCCCATTAATAGGTATTTTCCTAAGAAAGAGATCCTTTGCAACCGTGTTGCAAAGGATTTTTTGTATCTTTGCACCTCAGAAAGTAATAAAGATTGTTAAGATGAAATTATCAGAGCTGCACACTGGAGAGAGCGGCGTGATTGTCAAGGTAACAGGCCATGGCGGATTCCGCAAACGCATTGTAGAAATGGGCTTTATCAAAGGACAGAAAGTGGAGGTCCTGCTCAATGCTCCGTTAAAAGATCCTGTAAAATACCGTATCATGGGTTACGAGGTCAGCCTTCGCCATTCTGAAGCTGACATGATTGAAGTCGTATCCGAGGAAGAAGCGAGGAAACTGAGTGAAAAGAATGCCGTACAGGAAGCACAGAAAGAACAAGAATTTTCCAACGACGCTGAGCCAGCAAGCATGACCATCGACTCGAAAGAGCCCGATGAGCAGCCGTTGCCGCGCGTCTCTGACGAGCAGATGAAGCAAGCTGCCGAGGAGAAGCGCAAGGTCATCAACGTGGCACTGGTGGGCAACCCCAACTGTGGCAAGACCTCTTTCTTCAACTTTGCCTCCGGTTCTCACGAGCGCGTAGGCAACTATTCGGGCGTGACCGTGGATGCCAAGGAAGGACACGCACAGTACAAAGGCTACACCTTCAACCTCGTTGATCTCCCGGGCACCTACTCGCTCTCCGCCTATTCCCCCGAAGAGCTCTACGTGCGCAAGCAGCTCGTAGAGAAGACACCGGATGTGGTGATCAATGTCATCGACACGAGCAACCTCGAACGCAACCTCTACCTCACCACGCAGCTCATCGACATGCACCTCCGTGTAGTCGTAGCGCTCAACATGTTCGACGAAACGGTGAAGCGCGGCGACAACGTGGATACTGACAAGCTCTCGGAACTCTTCGGTCTGCCGATGGTGCCCACCGTCTTCAAGACGGGCAAGGGTGTGAACGATCTTTACGATAAGGTCATAGAGATCTATGAAGGCACCGAAGATGCCGACACACACTACCGGCATATCCATATCAATCACGGACACGAACTGGAGCATGGCATCAAGGAGATTCAGGAACACTTGAAGAAAGAACCCGATCTTCGCGAGCGCTTCTCCACCCGTTACCTTGCCATCAAACTCCTGGAACGGGACAAGGAAGTGGAGAAATATATCAGCCAATTGCCCGATGCCGATGAGATCTTCAAACATCGCGACGAGGCTGCCAGGCGCGTGATGGAAGAGACGAAAGTCGACTCCGAGACCGCCATCATGGATGCCAAATACGGATTCATCCACGGTGCCTTGAAAGAAGCTGAATACAAGGAAGGCGACAAGGAGGATACTTATCAGATAACACATGTGCTCGACAGGATCCTTACCAACCGTTTCGTCGGCTTCCCGATCTTTATCCTGGTTCTTGCCGTCATGTTCATGGCTACCTTCTGGCTGGGCGCTTATCCCCAGGACTGGCTCGACATGTTCTTCGGATGGCTCGGCGACCTTATCGGCAAGACGCTCCCCGACGGACCGGTGAAAGCGATGCTCATCGACGGTGTCATCGGAGGTGTAGGCAGTGTGGCGTCGTTCCTTCCGCAGATCCTCATCCTCTATCTCTTCATCTCTTTCATGGAAGATTCCGGCTACATGGCGCGCGCGGCGTTTATCATGGATAAGATCATGCACATGATGGGATTGCACGGAAAGTCGTTCATCCCTCTGATCATGGGCTTCGGCTGCAACGTACCGGCCGTGATGTCGACCCGGACCATAGAGAGCAAACGCTCGCGTATCGTGACGATGCTCATCATCCCGCTCATGAGTTGTGAGGCGCGCATACCTATCTATATTATGATCATCGCGACGTTCTTCTCCCGCAGCGCGGCACCGTTCATCATGATGTCGCTCTATTTCATCGGTATGTTCCTTGCCGTCATCATCAGCCGCATCTTCTCCAAGACGCTGTTCAAAGGAGAGGACACCCCCTTCGTGATGGAGCTTCCGCCTTACCGCTTCCCCACGGCCAAGGCCCTCGGCCGCCACACCTGGGAGAAAGGTAAGATGTATCTGAAGAAGATGGGCGGCATTATCCTCGTGGCTTCCATCATCGTTTGGGCACTGAGCTACTTCCCCCATCCGCAGGGCATGGACCAGCAGGAGCAACAGCAGCAGAGCTACCTCGCTACCGTGGGTAAGACGGTGGAACCCGTCTTCCGTCCGCAGGGATTCACGTGGAAACTCAATGTGGGACTGATCGCCGGCGTAGGAGCCAAGGAGATCGTCGCCTCCACCATGGGTATCCTCTATTCGGGTGACGACAGCTTCGGCGACGACACCGGCTACAACGACGAGGGCGGCAAATATGAGCGCATCCATAAGGATATGTGTAAAGACATTGCCGAACTGCACAACAAGCCTGTGAGCGAGATTGAGCCCACAGCGGATCTCACCGCCTACTGCTACCTGCTCTTCGTACTGCTCTACTTCCCCTGCATCGCTACGATCGCAGCGATCAAGGGTGAGACAGGATCGTGGAAATGGGCACTCTTCGCAGCAGGCTACACCACCTGCCTGGCTTGGCTCGTGTCGGCAGCCGTCTTCCAAATAGGAAGTCTGTTCATATAATAAAGCTGTTCTGACAAAAAGTTGTTCCGACAAAAAATTGTTCTGACAAAAATATGTGAAAATATTTTGTAGTATCAACGAAACATCGTATTTTTGCAGACGTAATAAAGACGAAAGGAGAAAACAATGGGGGTTGTCCTGATTCGATCGGGATACTCATCAAATTATGTTGAAAACCGGGTCGCTTCTCTTGCCAATGGCGGGCCACAACAGTCTACAAGTGTAGGCTAAGCCGTAAGGCCGGTGGATTACAAAGACGGAGAGAGCCCACAACTTTTTAAGCTGGAGTTTTCATCACATCCTCAGGGCAACCCCTTCTTTTTCTATTATTTTTTTCAAGACTGACTTATGTTTAGTGGAATCGTAGAAAGCATGGCGACCATCGTTGCCATCAAGAGATATGGTGAGAATGTGGACTTTACGCTTACTTGTCCGTTTACCAATGAACTGAAGATCGACCAGAGCATCAGCCACAACGGTGTGTGCCTCACGGTGGTCAACATCGACGGCGACCGCTATACGGTCACAGCCATGAAAGAGACGCTCGACCGCTCCAACCTCGGTTTGCTCAAGGTGGGAGACAAGGTCAACGTGGAGCGCTCCATGCTGATGAACGGACGCCTCGATGGACATATCGTACAAGGGCACGTCGATGAGACAGCCGAGTGCGTGGAAATGAAAGATGCTGATGGAAGTACCTATTTCACGTTCCGCTACCGTGCTGACAAAGAGATGGCGCGCCGTGGCTATTTCTGTGTCGACAAAGGCTCGGTGACGGTCAATGGCGTGTCGCTCACCGTCATCGCTCCTACCGACGACACTTTCACGGTAGCTATCATCCCCTACACCCGCGAACATACCAATTTCCACGACATCACGATCGGCTCGAAGGTCAACATCGAGTTTGACATTCTTGGGAAATACATTGCCCGCCTAAGACATTTCGAGGAGTAACCCGCCCCGGCCTGCTATATACCTTGATAGTATTGACCGAGAACTGTTTTACTATCTTGTACAATGAAGAATAATCGTTGAACATAAACCGTGCCGTATTATGATCATTCATGTAGCAAACCCCATCTATGACTCCGTCTTCAAATATCTGATGGAAGACGAGCGCATCGCCCGCACCATTCTCTCCGCGTTGCTGAAGAAAGAGGTTGTGGAAGTGCAGATACGCCGTAACGAGTACACCAATGGCTTTCGGGACAACATCTCCATGTTCCGCATCGACTTCGGGGCGCGTATCCGCGAGGCCGACGGGTCGCTGCGCCTGATTCTCATCGAACTGCAAAAGACATGGCTGGAGACAGAGACCCTACGCTTCCGACAGTATCTCGGCGCGCAGTACGCCAACCCCGAGAACATGGTTCACGAGGAGATGCGCCCGCCCTACGGCATTCCAATGGTGGCTGTATACATCCTCGGACACAGGGTCGGAAATATAAACGTGCCCGTGCTTTATGTCAACCATAAGTCTTATGATTACGACGGTCACGAGGTAACCCAAGGGCTTCCCGACCCCTTTGTCGACAGTCTCGTCCATGACAGCATCATCGTACAGATACCACTCCTGCACGGACAGATCAACAACAGACTGTACAAAGTGCTCAGCGTGTTTGACCAAACCAACAAAGAGAAGGACAACCGGCAGCTTGTAGAACTTGACGAGGCCAACTATCAGGACGATGCCGACATGCAATATATCCTCCATCGGCTGATTATGGCCTCAGGAGATGCCCAGCTCCGCCAGGACATGAATGTGGAGGATGAGTATTTTCAGGCGATAGAGGACCGCGATACGGCCATCATGAGCCGCGACAAGATGATCAAGGAGAAAGATCAGCAAATATCACAGCAGAATCAGCAACTCTCGCAGAAAAATCAGCAACTCTCGCAGAAAGATCAGCAACTCTCGCAGAAAGATCAGCAACTCTCGCAGAAAGATCAGCAACTCTCGCAGAAAGATCAGCAATTGGATCGTATACGAGAGAAGTTGCGACAGCAGGGATTGTCGGAAGACGAAATTGCTGAGTGGTTTGAGAAATAAACAAGGATCCTCTTCGAGTAAATTGTCAGGTCTCCAATATATTGTTCTATTGCAGGGTGCGGTCCGTGTTGTCGTCCGCACCCGCAAAACATTTATTTCGCGTTCGGAGGCAGTCGAAACCACCTGCTCAAAAGTTACGAATCACTAACAAGCTGCCAACTATTGTTAATAATCAAGTGCTCCAATAAACCTTTTGGTTACTGATTCATCCAAACACTATACGAATATAAGAGAAGACAAATTATTTAGTGTTTATGATGAACAAAGCATCTGCCACACTCCTTGTGGCGGGCTTCGCGCTGTTCTCCTTACAGGTTTCCGCCCGGCAGTGGACCTTGCAGGAATGTATCGATTATGCGCTGGCCAACAACATCACGATTCAGAAGAACCGTATTACCAAACTCTCTGCTGTTGAAGATGTCAAGCTAAGTCAGGCGGCTCTGCTCCCCACCCTCTCAGCCTCCACCTCCCAGAGCGTGGCTTACAACCCCTGGCCCGAGCAAGGATCCTACACCGTGCAAGGCTCCAGGGTTCAGACCCAAGTGGACAAGACCTACTACAACGGATCCTACGGCATCAACGCCAACTGGACGGTGTGGAACGGTAACCAGAACCGCAACAAGATTGCCCTGAACAAGCTCACCGTAGAGCAGGCTGCCCTTGATTCTGCTCAGACCGCCAACACGCTCCAGGAACAGATAGCACAACTCTTCGTGCAGATCCTCTATTCAAAAGAAGCCGTGAAGGTCAACGAAGAGACGCTCGCTACCTCGAAGAAGACGGAAGAGCGCGGGAAAGAGTTTGTCAAGGTCGGCTCCATGAGCAAGGCCGAGCTCGCACAGCTCACGGCACAGCGGGCGCAGGACGAATACAGTGTCGTGTCGGCACAAAGTTCGCTGGCAGAATACAAACGACAGTTGAAACAACTCCTCCAAATCACGGACCAGGAGGAGTTTGACGTGACAGCCGAGGAGCCGACAGATGCCATGGCAACAGTCACGATCCCTTCTGTGACTACCGTTTACGACTCGGCCCTGCAGTACCGCCCAGAGATAAAGAACGCGATGTTGGGTATCCAGAGCAGTGACGTGCTGCTCAAGATAGCCAAGGGACAGCGCATGCCAACCATCGGTCTGAATGCAAGCATCACCACCAACACCACGTCGATGAACAGCAATGCCTGGGCGCTGCAGCTGAAGAACAACCTCATCGGCGGGGTAGGATTCACCGTGAGCGTTCCTATCTTCGATAACCGTCAGACAAAGACGGCAATCAACAAAGCCATCCTTTCCAAACAGAATTATCAGCTCGATCTGAGAGACAAGCAGACGCAGCTCTACAGCACCATAGAGAACTATTGGCTTCAGGCGTATAACAATCAGGCGCAATACAAAAGCGCCAAGGTGTCGACAGAAAGTGCCCAGGAGAGCTATGACCTTCTGCAGGAGCAGTTCAAACAAAACCTCAAGAACGTCATAGAACTTCTTAACGGCAAGGATCAGCTGCTCAAAGCCAAGCAGAGTGAGCTGCAAGCCAAATATCTCGCCATCCTCAACATCGACCTGCTCAACTTCTACAAGGACGGCACACTGAAAAAATGACATAGGAGGCACGGCATCTCGCCGTGCAACAATTGTGCGGCGACGATGCCGTACATCTTATATAATACAGAGAATATAAAAACAACGAAACAATATGAAGAAGAAAAAGATCAGCGGCGTCTGGGCCATCGTCGGAGTGGTTGTCGCAATCGCTGTTATTGCCTGGTTGCTTTCACGCGGAAAGAAAGACGACACCGTGAACTTTACCACAGAAGCTGTGGCACCGGCAAACATTGAGAACAGTGTCACGGCTACGGGTAGCATCGAGGCTGTGAAGACCGTCACCGTCGGTACCCAGGTATCAGGTATCATTGACAAGTTGTATGTCGACTACAACAGTGTCGTGAAGAAAGGGCAGGTCATCGCAGAGCTCGACAAGCAGAATCTGCTGAGCCAGCTCAACTCGTCGAAGGCTGCCCTCTCGCAGGCTCAGGCCAACCTGACAAGTGCCATGAGCGACCTCGCTTATCAGAAAGCCAACTACCAGCGCTATCGCACGCTCTATAACAAAGGACTCATCGCTGCCAACGACTATGAGCAGGCGCGCCTGAGCTGGCAGACAGCAGCCGCCACCGTAGCAGAGCGCCGTGACGCCGTGGCCTCGGCCAGAGAAGAGGTCAACCGCGCTCAGACCAACCTCAGTTATGCGGTCATCACCTCACCGATCGACGGTGTGGTCATCTCCAAGAGTGTGGAGGAGGGTCAGACCGTGGCGGCAAGCTATTCTACCCCTACCCTCTTCACCATTGCCAAAGACCTGAAGGACATGCGCGTCATTGCCGATGTCGACGAGGCGGATATCGGCGGTGTGAAAGTGGGACAGCGTGTGACCTTCACCGTGGATGCTTATCCCGATGACACCTTTGAGGGCGCTGTCACACAGGTGCGCCAGGAGGCGACCACAACCAACAATGTCGTGACCTACGAGGTTGTCATCAGCGCTCCCAACCAGGATCTGAAACTCAAGCCGGGTCTCACCGCCAACGTCACGATCTACACCCAGGAGACGAAAGGCGTGCTGAGCGTCCCCTCCAAGGCGTTGCGGTTCACTCCGGAGAAAGACGCTGTCGGCGGAAGAAAGATTAAAGACATCGCCAATGCCAAGAACAAAGTATGGACCCTGGAAGGCAACACCCTCGTGGCGCACAGAGTGACAGTGGGCGCTACCGACGGCACGCATACACAGATCCTCAGCGGCATAAAGAAAGGACAGAAGGTGATCACGGGATATGCCGCGACACAGACCGCTGACGACACGGATGACACCAACTCTTCCGACAACTCGCGGAGCCCGTTTGCTCCCGGTCCGATGGGAAACAAAAAGAAGTAACACAAAGGAGACTACAACTATGGATAAGGACAAGAAAGTCGTCATCGAACTACAGGATATCAAGCGCGAATTCCTGGTGGGCGACGAGACGGTGCATGCCTTGCGCGGCATCTCCTTCAAGATCTACGAAGGAGAGTTCGTGACCATCATGGGAAAGTCTGGCTCTGGTAAGTCGACGCTCCTCAACCAGCTCGGATGTCTCGATACGCCCACGAGCGGTGAGTATATTCTCGACGGAGTGCCCGTGCGGGAGATGTCCCGTTCTCAACGTGCCATACTGCGCAACCGCAAGATCGGGTTCATCTTCCAGAACTACAACCTCCTTCCGAAGACGACCGCCGTAGAGAATGTGGAGCTGCCGTTGATGTACAACCCCGATGTGTCGGCCAAGGAGCGTCACCAGCGGGCCATTGAAGCGCTCCAAGCCGTGGGACTTGGCGACCGCCTCTATCACAAGTCGAACCAGATGTCGGGTGGTCAGATGCAGCGCGTGGCCATCGCCCGCGCCCTGGTCAACGATCCCGCCGTCATCCTCGCCGACGAGGCCACGGGTAATCTCGACACGCGCACGAGTTTTCAGATCCTCGTGCTCTTCCAGAAACTGTATGCCGAGGGCCACACGATCATCTTCGTCACCCATAACCCCGACATCGCCAACTACTCCTCGCGCAACATTGAGATTCGGGACGGAAGGGTCATCAGTGATGAGTATAACAACAACATCAAGGATGCGGCTAAAGCCCTCGCCGAGCTACCCGCTAACACGGATGAGTAGGAAGAAGAACAAAATAAGCCATGAATTACACGAACTTATTCAAGATAGCACTCCGGGCCATCGGAGCCAACAAGATGCGGTCGTTTCTCACAGCTTTGGGTATCATCATCGGTGTGGCCTCCGTCATCACGATGCTTGCCATCGGACAGGGCTCCAAACGGAGTATCCAGGCGAACATTGCAGAGATGGGATCCAACATGATCATGATCCATCCGGGGCAGGACATGAAAGGTGGCGTTCGCCAGGACGCTTCATCGATGGAGACCCTCAAGCTCACCGACTATGAGACGCTGAAGAATGAATGCGACTATATTAAAGCCATCTCACCCGTTGTGAGCAGCTCCGGACAGTTCATCTACGGGAACAACAACACACAGTCGACGCTCTATGGCGTCAATCGCGATTACCTCACCATACGCCAGCTCACGGTAGCCGACGGCGACTGCTTTACCGACGAGGATATCAAATCCAATGCCAAGGTCTGTATCCTCGGACAGACCGTCGCCGACTACCTCTTCCCCAACGGCGGTGATCCCGTCGGCAAGGTAGTGAGATTCAACTCCACCCCTTTCCGTGTCGTGGGCGTGCTGAAGAAGAAAGGTTACAACTCCATGGGCATGGACCAGGACGATCTCGTACTTGCTCCTTACACCTCCGTCATGAAACGTATCCTCTCGCAGACTTATCTGTCGGAGATCCAGGCCTCGGCAATCACGGAGGGAGTGACGGACCAGGCCGTAGACGAGATGACATCGATCCTCCGTCGTACCCATAAACTGAAAGACGCTACCGACACACAGGAGGCGGATGAGGACGACTTCAATATCCGTTCTCAGGAAGAGCTCTCCACGATGATGAACTCCACCACCAGCATGCTCACAATTCTGTTAGGCTGTGTGGCAGGGATCTCGCTCGTCGTCGGTGGTATCGGTATCATGAACATCATGTATGTCAGTGTCACGGAGCGCACCCGGGAGATCGGTCTGCGTATGAGTGTCGGTGCCCGTGGGGTGGATATCCTCAACCAGTTTCTCATAGAAGCCATCATGATGTCGGTCACCGGAGGCGTTATCGGAATCATCCTCGGCGTAGGTGCCAGCTATGCCGTCAAGCTCATTGCCGGCTGGCCTATCTATATCGAGCCTTGGACCATCCTCATGTCCTTCGCTGTCTGTACCTTCACCGGCGTGTTCTTTGGCTGGTACCCGGCCAAGAAAGCCGCAATGCTGGATCCTATCGAGGCTATCCGATACGAATAAAAAACGAAGCGACTTCGTAACACATACGATGCGCGATCGTGTCACGTATGAGGCGCGTTGGCATTAAGTGTTTCATGTCCCCGAAGAGGACACACTATGAATAACCCCGAATCGTCGAACTTTTGAGAGGAAAAAGCCTCACAAAAGTAAGCGATCCGGGGTAAATCGTTAAAACCGCTGATGTCCTGAGAGGACTCACGTGGATGCATGTCGAAAGGAATTCGCAGGCTCCTAAGATAAGGGGAGAAGAGGGCTTATATGAAAATTAGTATTCACCCCAGGCCTTGATATCGATGTCGTCGAGTTTGAGCGTGGTAAAGGCATTGATGAAGGCGGAAGCCAACCGACTGTTCGTGATAAGTGGTACGTTCAGGTCGATGGCAGCACGGCGGATCTTATAACCATTGGTCAGTTCCCCTGCCGTGAGATCCTTCGGGATGTTCACCACCATGTCAATCTTCTTCTCGTGAAGCAGTTCGAGCGCCTGTGGCTTCTTGTCTTGCTCCGAGGGCCAGTAGACCAGCGTGTTCTCCACACCGTTGTCGGTGAGATACCGGGAGGTACCAGGTGTAGCGAAGAGCTCATAGCCGTGCTCCACGAGGCGTTTGGCAGCATCGAGCATGTCTGCTTTCTGCTTCGCTCCACCGGTAGAGAGCAGTACCGTGTGCTTCGGAATGCGCTGTCCGACAGCGAGCTCAGCCTTCAACAGTGCCTGGTTGGTGTCGTCGCCGAGACAGCCGACCTCACCCGTAGAGCTCATGTCCACACCGAGCACCGGGTCAGCTTTCTGTAAGCGGTTGAAGGAGAACTGCGAGGCTTTGATGCCGACATAGTCGAGGTCGAAGAGGCTCTTGGCTGGTCTCTCCACCGGCACGCCGAGCATGATCTTTGTAGCGAGCTCGATGAAGTTGAGCTTCAGCACCTTGCTTACGAACGGGAACGAACGTGAACTGCGGAGGTTACACTCGATGACGAGGATGTCGTTCTCACGCGCCATATACTGAATATTGAACGGACCGTTGATATGCAAGGCGGCAGCGATCTTACGGCTCACGCGCTTGATACGGCGCACCGTCTCCACATACAGTTTCTGCGGCGGCAGCTGAAGGGTAGCGTCACCGGAGTGAACACCGGCAAACTCTATATGCTCGGAGATAGCGTATGCCATAACCTCACCATTGCGGGCCACGGCATCGAAGTCGATCTCCTTGGCGTGCTCAATAAACTTTGACACGACGACAGGATGATCCTCGCTTACGTTGGCAGCGAGCTGGAGGAAGCGGTGAAGCTCATCATCGTTGGAACAAACGTTCATGGCTGCACCCGAGAGGACGTAAGACGGACGGACGAGCACGGGGAAGCCGACACGCTTAACAAACTTGTCGATATCGTCCATACTCTTCAGGGCGCTCCATTCCGGCTGGTTGATGCCGAGCTCGTTGAGCATCGAGGAGAACTTGGCACGGTCCTCGGCGCGGTCGATATCCTTAGCCTGTGTGCCCAAGATAGTGACGTTCTGCTCATCGAGGTACATGGCGAGATTGTTCGGAATCTGTCCGCCTGTAGAGACGATGACTCCGTAAGGCTGCTCGAGGTCGATGATATCCATGACACGCTCGAAAGTGAGCTCATCGAAGTAGAGGCGGTCGCACATATCATAGTCGGTGGAGACCGTCTCGGGGTTATAGTTGATCATGATGGAGCGGTACCCCTGCTTGCGGATGGTATGCAGTGCCTGCACGCCGCACCAGTCGAACTCTACGGAGGAGCCGATGCGGTATGCGCCCGAGCCGAGCACGATGACAGACCGGTGATCGTTGGAGAAGTCGATGTCGCTCTTCACGCCGGCATAGGTCATGTAGAGGTAGTTGGTCTGCGCGGGATACTCAGCAGCTAAAGTGTCGATCTGCTTCACGACAGGCAGGATGCCATAGTTTTTGCGGAGGCTGCGCACGACGAGCAGCGCCTTGTGCATGTTGCCGATCTCTTTCTCCAGCCCCACGGCGCGGGCAATCTGGAAGTCGGTGAAGCCATAGACTTTTGCTTCGCGGAGCAGCTCCTTGTCGAGCGTGTTGATGTTGCATTTCTTCAGCCGCTCATCGATATCAATGATATGCTTGAGCTTATAGAGGAACCATCGGTCGATCTTCGTCAGATTGTGAATCTCATCCACAGTATAGCCTTTGTGCATGGCTTTAGAGATGACGAAGACACGCTTGTCGGTAGGCTCCGTGAGCGACTTGTCGATGTCAGGGATCTCGAGTTCCTTGTTTTCTACAAACCCGTGCATGCCCTGGCCGATCATACGGAGCCCCTTCTGGATAGCTTCCTCGAAGTTGCGTCCGATAGCCATCACCTCACCGACCGACTTCATGCTGGAGCCGAGCTCCTTGTCCACGCCCCGGAACTTGCTGAGGTCCCAGCGCGGAATCTTACAGACGACATAGTCGAGCGCCGGCTCGAAGAACGCCGAGGTAGTCTTCGTGACCGAGTTCTTCAGTTCGAAGAGGCCGTAGCCCAGTCCGAGCTTGGCAGCCACGAAGGCGAGGGGGTATCCTGTAGCTTTCGAAGCGAGAGCAGAGGAGCGTGACAGACGGGCGTTGACCTCGATGACGCGGTAGTCCTCCGAGTTAGGGTCGAAAGCATACTGCACGTTGCATTCGCCCACGATCCCGATGTGTCGCACAATCTTGATAGACAGCGCGCGCAGCTTATGGTATTCCGAGTTGGTGAGTGTCTGCGAAGGAGCGATGACGATACTCTCACCCGTATGGATGCCGAGGGGGTCGAAGTTCTCCATGTTACAGACCGTGATGCAGTTGTCGTAGCCATCGCGGACGACCTCATACTCAATCTCTTTCCATCCTTTCAAACTCTTCTCCACGAGCACCTGTGGAGAGAAGGAGAAGGCTTTCTCACAGATCTTACGAAGCTCGTTGTCGTTGTCGGCGAAGCCCGATCCCAGTCCTCCGAGCGCATAAGCAGCGCGGATGATGACGGGGTAGCCCAGGTCGTGGGCAGCCTTGAGCGCCTGATCCATATTCTCACAGGCCTCACTCTTGATGGTCTTGACATCAATCTCATCGAGCTTCTCCACGAAGCGCTCGCGGTCTTCGGTGTCCATGATGGCGCGGACCGGCGTGCCGAGTACCTTGACGTTGTATTTCTCTAAGACACCGCTCTCTTCAAGCTTCACACCGCAGTTGAGTGCTGTCTGGCCACCGAAAGAAAGGAGGATGCCGTCGGGGTGTTCCTTGGCGATGACACGCTCCACGAAGTAAGGCTGCACCGGGAGGAAATAGATCTGGTCAGCCACGCCCTCGGAAGTCTGCACCGTAGCAATGTTGGGATTGATAAGTACGGTTTCAATGCCTTCCTCGCGCAGTGCCTTCAGTGCTTGAGAACCAGAGTAATCGAACTCACCTGCCTCACCAATCTTCAAGGCACCGGAGCCGAGAAGAAGAACCTTCTTTATATCGTTGTTTTTCATTACTTCAATGTTTCAATAAACTTGTCGAACATAAATTCAGTGTCCACAGGACCGGAGCAAGCCTCCGGATGGAACTGTGAGGAGAACCAGGGATTGGTCTTATGACGGATACCCTCGTTGGAGCCATCGTTCATATTGACGAAGAGCTCTTCCCAGTCGGAGCCGAGCGTCGAAGCGTCTACGGCATAGCCGTGGTTCTGGGAAGTGATATAGCAGTGATTGGTTCCCACTAAGCGCACGGGCTGGTTGTGTGAGCGGTGACCATATTTGAGCTTGTAGATGGTTGCTCCTGCCGCTTTACCGAGCAATTGGTTACCCATGCAGATGCCACAGACAGGCTTGCGGCTGGCGCTCAGCTGTTTCTTGAGAATATCCACGGCAGCCTGGCAAGTGTCCGGATCACCGGGACCGTTGGCGAGGAACAGACCGTCAAAGTCCATGTCCGTATAGTCGTAGTTCCAAGGCACTCGGATGACCTCCACACCGCGGTTGATGAGACAGCGGATGATGTTTGCCTTGACACCGCAATCGACGAGCACCACTTTCTTTCCTGCACCCTCATTATAGCGGATGATGTCCTTGCACGACACCTTGTCTACAAAGTTGACACCGGAGTAGTCGGCATGGGGGATGTTCTCAGGCTCATCGTCAAACACGATGGATCCCATCATGACACCGTGCTCGCGCAGCACCTTTGTCAGCTGGCGCGTGTCGATGCCCGTGATACCGGGGATATGCTCGCGCTTGAGCCAGGAAGCCAGTGTCTCCACACCGTTCCAGTGGCTGAACTGCTCGCTGTAGTCGGCACAGATCATGGCGGCTACATAAATCTTGTCACTCTCCATGAACGTAGGCAGCCCATTCTTCTCAAACGTAAAAGGAGGCACACCGTAGTTGCCGATAAGCGGATAGGTGAACGTGAGGATTTGCCCGGCATAGGAAGGGTCGGTCAGCGATTCCGGGTAGCCCATCATGGCCGTGTTGAAAACAACCTCGCCGGCTACCGGAGCATCATAACCAAAGGATTGGCCATGAAACTTTGTGCCGTCGGATAATATCAAGGTAACATTCTTCATCTGATGTTTTTTTAGAAGGCTTTATTGAATGACATTCTTGTTGATTAGATGCCAAGGTTTGTTTTCCCGTAGACGCTCACGTAATAGTTGATGAACGCCTGAATACACATTCTTTTTCCTCCGGGCGTGGGGTAGTGACCAGAAAAGTACCAGTCGCCACGGTTCTCGGGGATAGCACGGTGGAGACCGTCGAGCGACTGATAGACGATGTCTACGGGTGTCTTCATGTCGTCAGGTTTGAGCATCTCTACGATCTTACGGTTGATCTCCTCCACCGTGAACGGCTTGTAGATGTCGCGCACGCGGTTGTGCATCTCTTTGAGCGGCTTCTTGAGCTCGTCCTTGCATGCTTTGTAGGTGTCGTGGATGAGTTGCTCCATGCCACGGTCGTGGATGAGCGCTATCGTAGCGCGGAAGACGCAGAACTCTTCCAGGCTCGGCATGTCGATGCCATAATAGTCGGGATAACGGATCTGGGGCGCCGAACTGACGATGACGATCTTCTTCGGATGGAGCCGGTCAAGAATATGGAGGATACTCTTTCTCAGAGTCGTTCCACGCACAATGCTGTCGTCGATAATGACGAGGTTGTCTTTATAAGGTTCTATCGACCCGTAGGTGACATCGTAGACATGCGCCGCGAGGTCGTCGCGTGCAGTACCCTCAGTGATGAATGTGCGGAGCTTAATATCTTTCCATGCCACTTTCTCGGAGCGTACGTCACGGCTGAGGATGGTCTTCAGCTCGTCATAGTTCGGCTGATGACCGAGTGTCAGAATCGCATTGATATCCTGTTCGCGCTGATAGCTCTTGAATCCTTCTATCAAGCCGTAGTAAGCCACCTCTGCGGTGTTGGGAATGAAGGAGATGACGGTGTGCGCCGTGTCACCTCCGACAGCATCGAGCACCTGCGGGGTGAGCTGCTCGCCGAGCTGCTTGCGCTCGCGGTAGATATCCTTGTCGGAGCCGCGTGAGAAATAGATATGCTCAAAGGAGCATTTATAGTCCTCCTCCTCAGGAAGGATCTGTTTTTCGAGCGACTCGCCGTTGGCCCTTACGAGGAGGGCGGCGCCGGGCGTGAGCTCGTGGATATCGTCATATTCGAGGTCGAACGTGGTCTGCAGCACGGGGCGCTCCGAGGCAAGCACTACCACCTCGTCGTTCTTATACCAAAAAGCGGGACGAATGCCATGAGGATCTCTCATAGCAAACATCTCGCCACTACCGGTGATGCCACACATGACGTAACCTCCGTCGAAATGGTTCATCGTGGTCTTCAGAACATTCTCCATACGCACGTGCTGATCGATAAAACGCGTAATGTCCGTGTCTGTCAGTCCACGCTGCTTGGCATTGATGAAGTTGCGCTCCACCTCACGGTCGAGGCGGTGTCCCATGAGCTCCAGGGTGATGTAGGTGTCACTGTAGATGCGCGGGCACTGGCCTTGCTTGGTGAGGTCTTTGAAGACTTCCTCGACATTGGTCATGTTGAAGTTGCCGCAGATGCAGAGGTTCTTTGCTTTCCAGTTGTTACGGCGAAGGAACGGGTGCACATACTTCACGCCGCTCTTGCCGGTTGTGGAGTAGCGCAGATGACCCATATAAAGCTCCCCGGCAAACGGCAGCTCATCGTAAGCCTCGGTGTCCACTTCCTCTTCTTTCATCACCTGTCTGATCTGACGGTTCGCCGCGCCGAAGATCTCGGTGATGGCATTGGCACCCTCAGCGCGCTCCCTGAACATGTATTCGTGTCCGGGTTTGGTGTTGAGCTTGACAGAGGCTATTCCGGCACCCTCCTGACCGCGGTTGTGCTGTTTCTCCATCATCAGATAGAGCTTGCCCAACCCCCATTTCCAGCTGCCATATTTCTTCTGGTAATAGCTCAATGGCTTCAAAAGGCGTATCAAAGCAACGCCGCAGTCTTCATGGATATTATGTTCCATTTTGTTTTAATCCCTCTTTTTATTATTTGATCCCGTCAGGAAATCTTATTTGAGAATCGTCAATACCAAAGATGCTACTGTTGTAGCCCATCCTAAGACAGTAATCCACAAAGTTGTCCACTGGCCGGTAGACGACTGCACGGTCTTCTGCTTGGTCGGCTGAACATAGACAATATCATTTTGCTTGAGGTAATAGTAAGGATCGTTGAAGATCTGACCCTTTGTCATGTCGTAACGATGAATATGCTTCTGTCCGGTAGAATCTTCGCGGACAAGAAGAATGTTGGTACGCTTACCGTACATAGAGAGGTCACCGGACTGGGCTATTGCCTCTACAATATTGATTTTCTCATCGGGCACGTCGAGAACCTTTGATCCTAATTCACCGATCATCGTAACGCGGAAACTCTTTAACCGGCAAATCACCACAGGCTTCTCTTTCGCAGAGAGATAAGGCTTCAGCATCACGGCAATCGTGTCCTCCACCTGGGGTCTCGTCATTCCTCCGACATGGATTCTGCCTAAAACAGGGAAGTTGATCGTTCCATCGTTGTCTACGAGATAGCCTGTGATGTTGTTGCCATTGGTGTTGAACGTCTGGCCGTTCGTAAAGAGATTGAAAGGCTCCGAGGCTTCCGGATTGGAGGTCTTTACGATGATCGTCAGCTCATCATTGGGCATGATCTTCGTCTCGGGAAGGCCTTTGGAAGACGCTAAGTTCAGAGAATCGATGTCTTGGAAATAAGTAAAATTACGCATGCTCTGGCAGCCCTCCATAAAAAAGAGAATGGCAACCGCTACTACTGAAAAAAGGATTTTCTTCATCTTATGATTTTATCGAATGCTTTGCTTGTGCAAAGTTAAGACTTATTTTTCAAAGTATAAAGGAATACGCAAAATTTATTGTAGTAATTGTGGCAGAGAATAAAGAAAAAGTGGAAAAATAATAGTTGATAAAGAAAAATATGTAATTTTGCAAATAGGAATACAGACAGTTACTATTTTAGATAAAACTAAATTTGGAGAAATACATGATGAAAGACGAACATTGGCTGAAGACATGGGAAGCATATATGGCTTATATGAAAAAGAATAAGCACAGGCCATCGAAATATCATCCGGAAGACAGAAAGCTGGTTAACTGGCTTAAATATAATCGCAAGGTGAGGAACAAAGGGCTTCTCAGTGAGAGTCGGATGAAGAAATTGGAAGAGCTCTTGAAAGTAGCTGAGCAGTTCAGACGAGTCAATCAGCATCAGTATCTCCATCAAGCGGATGTCGACAATAAAGGATAAGTATTTGGTTATGAACAAAGTATTGTTGATATACACAGGCGGAACCATAGGGATGGGTCAGAATCCAAGGACGGGTGCGTTGGAACCGCTCGATTTCAATCATCTTGAGAACTCTATGCCTGAGTTTAATCTCATCCGTAAAAATGTAGATGTAAATGTCTATCAGTTCACGCCGCCTATAGATTCCAGCGACATGATGCCGAAAAACTGGGCTCAGCTCGTAAGGATTATCGCAAGGAATTATACGCAATACGATGGTTTCGTGATTCTCCATGGCACGGACACGATGGCTTACACTGCCTCCGCCCTGTCGTTTATGTTGGAGAATCTCACTAAGCCCGTTATTCTGACAGGCTCACAACTCCCTATTGGTCAGCTCCGTACAGACGGAAAGGAGAACCTTATCACGAGCATTGAGCTTGCGGCCATGAAGGACGAGGAAGGACATGCGCGGGTGCCCGAGGTCTGTATCTATTTCAGTGGGCGGCTGCTGCGCGGCAACCGCTCGACGAAGATCAACGCAGAAGGCTTTTATGCTTTCGACAGTTTCAATTATCCGCATCTGTGTGAGGCCGGTGTCAACTTCACGTTTGCTGAACATCATATTCTCAAGCCCGACTTCTCCAAACGCATGATACCACATTACGCGATGGATGAGAATGTATTGGTGTTCAGTATCTTTCCCGGCATCCAAGAGCGGATATTCAGAAATATTCTCGATTCCACAACGTTGCGGGGTATCGTTATGCGAACCTTCGGAAGCGGAAATGCACCCCATATCCATTGGCTCATGCCCTTGCTCAGGGAAGCAGCGCAACGGGGTGTTACCATTGTGAACATCAGTCAGTGCGTGGCAGGCAATGTGGTGATGAACCGCTACGATACGGGTTATCAGCTCATGGACATCGGTGTCGTATCGGGGCATGACGGAACCGTGGAGGCTGCTATTACCAAACTCATGTTCCTGCAAGGAATGTATTCGGATGCCAACATCATCCGTGGGCTGATGAATCAGTCGATTGCCGGGGAGATATCGTGAGTTTTGAGTTTGTGAGTTTTGAGTTTGTGAGTTTTGAGTTTGTGAGTTTAGAAGTTTTTAAGTTTAGAAGTTTTTAAGTTTAGAAGTCCGGACTTCTGATAAACTTCTGGACTTCCGGACTTCTGATAAACTTCCGCACTTACGCTTTTTCCCCTTCCAATATTCTCAGCATGCGGTCGGCACTGCGCCCGTCCCATCTGTCGGGCAGCGCGCCTTCCTTCCATTTTCCGGCAGCGGCCTCAGCCACTGTCTTACCAAGGATCTGTGCGTCTTCACCTACGAGAACATTGGTTCCGATCTTAACGGTCTCAATATTTTCGGTATAAGAGTTGAGGGTGATGCACGGCACATGGTTGAACGTGGCTTCTTCGGCTACGTTTCCCGAGTCGGTGATGATCGCCTTGGCATGCTCCGTGAGCCAGGCAAAGGCGAGATAAGGCAACGGGGCGACGATATGGAAAGCCTTCTTGTCGTCTTCACTGAGCAATGACGCTACAGCCTCAGCTGCTAAACTACGCAGCGGAGCAATGACAGGAACGCCATGGGCATTGTCGATGATGGCCCTCACCATGAGCTTCAGATTCGCTTTATTGGCATTAGCTATAAGGGCTTTGCGGTTCAGCGTAAACACAAAGTAATCCTTTCCTTTAAGTCCAAACTCAGCAATAGCAGCAGGTTTCTGCAGTTTGTCATGGATGAACCGCAGGTTGTCCATCAGGATATTTCCTACCATGTAGACCTTAGAGAGCTCCGCTCCCTCGCGGTTGGCAATGGAGTTGTTGCTGGCCCCTGCAGTGAAGAGAATATCCGACAGGCCGTCGATGACGAGCCGGTTCACTTCCTTCGGCATGTTGATATCGAAGGAGCGCGTGCCGGCAGCGATATGTGCGAGGCGGATGCCATGCTTCTTCGTAACGATAGCTACAGCCATGGTAGAAGCAAGATCGTCAACGACAACCACGGTGTCTGTGGGATGCTTCTGGAGGTAGATCTCGAATTTTTGCATCACCTGGCCCGTGATATCACTGAGGTTCGTGGCCGTCACCCCGAGAAACGTGTCGGGGCGGGGTATCTCCAAGTCGGCATAAAGCGACTTGTCAAGAGTCGGATCGTCCTCCGCGCCCGTATAGACCAGTTGCATGTCTACCGCGCAGGGAGCCGACGGATCTGTCTTGCTCTTCTGAATGTCTCTGATGAGCGGTGCCACCTTAATGAAGTTAGGGCGCGCACCGCATACAATGCATAAGTTCATTTCTCTTGTTTATTATTTGAAGCCTGTTCTATTTGAACAGCTCTTTTATCCCTCCTAAGCTTCCCATGAGGTTGCTGGCTTCATAAGGCAGGAAGACGGTCTTCGACTTGTCGCCCGAAGCCACTTGCTGAAGCATCTGGATATAGTTTTTGGCAAGCAGGTAGTTAGCGGGGTTGGTCGACTGTCCCACGGCCTGCGTGATCTTCTCGATGGCTGCAGCCTCGGCCTCAGCTTTCCGGATACGCGCTGTAGCTTCACCCTCGGCGCGGAGGATGGCCTGTTGCTTGTCGGCTTCGGCGCGGTTGATGGTCGCGGCCTTCTCACCCTCCGACTGAAGGATCTGAGCTTGCTTCTGTCCTTCAGAGGTGAGGATCGTGGCACGCTTGTCACGCTCAGCCTGCATCTGCTTCTCCATGGCCTGGAGCACGCTCTGCGGCGGCGTGATATCCTGCAGCTCTACGCGGTTGACCTTGATGCCCCATTTGTTGGTGGCATCATCGAGCACGCCACGGAGCTTGGTGTTGATGACATCGCGTGAGGTCAGCGTCTGGTCGAGCTCCATCTCACCAATGATGTTACGCAGCGTCGTCTGTGTGAGTTTCTCAATGGCATTGGGGAGGTTGTTGATCTCGTAGACAGCCTTGAAGGGATCGACTATCTGGAAGTAGAGCAGGGCATTGATCTGCATCTGGATATTATCCTTGGTGATAACGTTCTGTTTGTCAAAGTCATACACTTGCTCTCTGAGGTCGATATGGTTGCTGTAAGTGTAGCGTCCACGCTGATAGGTCACGATGACTTTTGCCCGGTCGATGAACGGGATGATGATGTTGATGCCTGGTTGAAGCGTTGCATAGTATTTGCCGAGGCGTTCGATGATACGGGTCTCACTCTGTGGGATGATGACGACAGCCATCTTGACAAAGATGAGTGCGAGGACGACGAGTCCGATGAGAACATAGATTCCAATCATGGGTTTATAAGTTAGGGTTAATAATGAGTTTACTTTCTGGTAACGGTGACGATGATGCTGTCCCGCTTCTTGATGACGACCTCCTCCCCTTTGGTGAAAGTCTCTCCATGCTCTGTCACGGCCCGCCATTCGTCGCCGTCCACTTTCACGTAGCCTGGTTTCTCGGGAGCTATAGGTTCGATGACAATACCTGTGCTCCCGATGAGTGCGTCTGCATTGCTCACGCGGTTGTCGTGTCCCGGATGGACATATTTGACGACAAACGGGCGCACGCAGAACACACAGACCAGTGAGGCAACAGCGAACACCACGACCTGCACCCACAGTGGGGTTGGGAACAGGGACGTGATGACAGCGCATGCAGCGCCTACGGCAAAGCACATCAAATAGAATGTGCCGGATGTCACTTCTAAAATGAGAGCAAGGATGCAGATAAGCGTCCACACCAGCCAAAGGTTTGAGGTGAGATAGTCTATCATAGGAGTTGTTAGGGATTATTCGTAAATGGATTTTATTTCAACGACCTTATCTTCTACGCTTTGTCGTAGTTTTCTTGGTCGTGGTCTTCTTCGTCGCAGTCTTCTTGGTCGTAGTCGTTTTTGCGTAGCCGGAAGCCTGATAATATTTCATAGCCTCTGGCAGCTCCTTTTGAATGGCAGCGATACGCTTGGCATCTGAAGGGTGGTCAGAGAGGAAATCGCTCTGATTGCCACTGTTGCTGGCAGCAGCCATGCGCTGCCAGAAAGAGATAGCCGTCTCGGGGTTGTAACCGGCCATGGCTGCGAAGATCAGTCCCATGTGATCGGCTTCGCTTTCGTCATCGCGACTGTATTTGAGGTTGGCTAAGTTAAAGCCTGTTTGAGCAATGGAAGCTGCCACATTAGCGGCATCGCTGCCGACAACCTGACCAAGGATGGCACCGCCAATCTGCGTACCGTACTGCTGACGGATCTTCTTCGACATCTGCTCGGCCGAGTGTTTGGCTACAGCGTGTGCTATCTCGTGCCCGAGGACGATGGCAAGCGAAGCCTCATTCTGCGTGATAGGGAGCAAGCCCTCATAGACGACAATCTTGCCGCCGGGCATACAGAAAGCGTTGGCCTCACTGTTCTGTACGAGGTTGAACTCCCAAGAGAAGTTCTTTACCTCCGAAGACAGACCGTTGTTCTTCAGATAGGTCTCCACGGCATTGGCAAGCCTTGTTCCCACGCGCTTTACCATAGCCGTGTTGGCGGCATTGGTAGAAAGCTTGGCTGTCTTCATAAACTCGGAATACTGTTGATTGCTCAGACTGAGCACTTGTTCATCAGTGACAAGCAAAGTGTGCTTGCGCCCTGTGATTGGAACTGTCGATGTTGTGCCACATGCGGCGAACAACAATGTGGCAACCACTGACATAAGAATGAACTTAAAATGTCTCATTTCTTTTTATTCTTTACATTACTTTAATTTTCTGCAAAGATAAGAAAATAAGGCATTCCATCATACAGTTTAAATGTTTTTTAACACAGAATAGTGAGAACGTATCTATTCGAATCCTATTCCCTAAGACACATCTTCCATTACAAAAGTCATATCTTCGTGTTTTTACGTACGAGAAAAATGAAAATCAAGCAAAGGCATAGGTATACTATTCTTGCCAATTTTCTTTACAAAAAGTAAAAAGTCTTGTCATTGGAAATTCACGAAAGAGAACGCGAAAGCGAGGTTTGAAAGACAAAAAATGAGGGTTTAAGGTGAAAATGTGGAATAGGAAATCGACCTTACTACAGTTAGGTCACTGCCATTTAACAGTAAAGGGACCTTCATAACCGTTAAATGGCAGTGACCTAACGCAGTAAGGTACCCTACCTAACCATAGTAAGGTCAGTGATTTAGTAAGATCAAAAATGTCCTTCGAAAGCATAATATACATAACTACTTGTTTTACAACATTTTACCAACTCGTCTCAAGAATCGCTTATTTTCGTCCAACGAACTGATTGCTCGAAAAAAATCGATTCTCAGAGGGGGTTGAAAAAAATAAATCTTGACATATACGACATCACTTGACACATCGTGAAGAAATATTCATTCAACATGTCCTTTCATGAATGATAACCTCTTTAACTTCTGACCCATCACTGGCTCGCATTTGGGAGAGATCGCCTCACCGTCATGAAAAGATGCGGACAGCTCGAAACTGGTTGACTCTTGTATAAGGCATGCCACAACATTAATCTCAGACAAACACAATATAATGAATAGAACTGCGTTTCTTTTAAGGATAATAATGTAAAATAATGATTGAATACATCAAAGGAGCGTTGACGGACCTCACGCCGGCCCTTGCCGTGGTGGAGGCTGCCGGTGTGGGCTATGCCCTCAACATCTCGCTCTCAACCTACACCAAGATACAAGGACAGAAAGATGTAAAGCTCTATGTCCATGAACAGCTGACCGCTGGCGGCCGCGACGACAGTTTCACGCTCTACGGCTTTGCCTCGAAGCAGGAGCGTGCGCTCTACCGCTTGCTCATCTCCGTCTCAGGCATTGGGGCCAACACGGCACGCATGATGCTCTCCAGTCTCACCCCCACAGAGCTCTGCAATGCCATCGCCAACGGAGACGACAAGCTCATCAAAGGGGTCAAAGGCATCGGACTGAAGACGGCACAGCGCGTCATCCTCGACCTGAAGGACAAGATCGTGTCGACAGGCATCGCCGACGAGCTCCATGTATCGGAGTCGCACAGCGCCGGACCGCAGGTGAACACCGCCGTGAAAGATGAGGCGGTATCAGCCCTCACGATGCTCGGCTTCTCACCCGCTCCTTCTGCCAAGGTCGTTGTCGAGATTCTCACCGAGCACCCCGACATGCAAGTGGAGATGGTCGTGAAAGAGGCGCTGAAAAAGATAAAATAATTCATGCGCAGGAAGGCTTTCATACTCTTTCTATGGTTGCTCGTCACATCTGTGGCGAGCTGGGCTGCCATGCCTTCCGACAGCCTGCATACGCGGTGGAAGATACAACGGACGACTCCTGTCACCTATGACGATCTCGACCAGAGCGCCATGGACCTGCAACGGCCCGACGGCATCAAATATGATGTCGTCTACAACGACACCATCAACCGCTATATCATCGGCACCCGCCTCGGAGACACTTATCTCGCCGCACCGATCATGATGACGCCCGAGGAGTATATGGAATGGAGCGGCAAGCACTGGCGCGACACTTTCTTCCGGGGCAAGAACAGTGAGATATTCAAGCAGAAAGGCAAGGAGAAGTTCGACTTTACCGACATGCATTTCGACCTCGGGCCCGCAGAGAAGATCTTTGGGCCCGGCGGCGTGCGCATCCGCACGCAGGGTACGGCAGAACTGAAGTTCGGCGGTACCTATAAGAACATTGACAACCCGTCGCTCCCCGTAAGATCCCGGAAAAAGACCTCGCTCGACTTCGACGAGAAGATCAACTTCAACATGAACGGGCGTGTCGGTGACAAGGTCAACATGAACCTCAACTACAACACCGATGCGACCTTCGACTTCGATGCACAGAACATGAAGTTGAAATACGACGGCAAGGAGGATGAGATCGTGAAGCTCGTTGAGGGCGGCAATGTCTCGTTCCCCTCCAACTCCTCGTTGATCCAGGGAGCCTCCTCGCTCTTCGGCCTGCGTACCGACCTGCAGTTTGGTAAACTGAAGTTGCAGCTCGTCGCCTCTCAGAAGAAGAGCACGTCGAAGAGCGTGTCCTCGCAAGGCGGCAAACAGTTGACGTCTTTCGAGATGGACGCTGCCGACTATGAGGAGAACCGTCACTTCTTCCTCTCACAGTATTTCCACGACCATTACGACGCGGGCATGCGGACGCTGCCGAACCTCACCACGGGCGTGACCATCAACCGGGTGGAGATCTGGGTGACGAACAAGAGCGGAACGACGACAAACACCCGAAACATCATCGCCCTCACCGACCTCGGCGAGAACAGTAAGGTGAGCAACAGCCGGTGGGCCACGACAGGTTCCACGGTCCCGGCCAATGCCGCCAACACGGAGTATGAGACGATGACGGGATCCTTGAGTGCGGCGCGAGACATCGACCAGACATCAACGGTGCTCGACGGGGCAGGACTGAAAGGCGGCACCGACTACGAGAAACTGCAGAGCGCGCGTCTGCTCTCCTCGTCGGAATACACGGTGAACAACGCCCTCGGCTACGTCTCGCTGAAGACCTCGTTGCAGACCGACCAGGTGCTCGCCGTGGCGTACGAGTACACCTACGGCGGACGGACCTATCAGGTGGGTGAGTTTGCCAGCGACATCACCGACACCAAACAGGCGCTGTTCGTGAAGTCGCTGAAAAACACGAGCAACAACCCTTCGCAAGGCAACTGGCCGTTGATGATGAAGAACGTCTACTATCTCGCCTCCACCTTAGAGAAGGAGAAGTTCCGGCTCGACGTCAAATATCAGAGCGACACCACCGGCGTCTATCTCAGTTATATCCCCGAGCAGCAGGTCAAAGGCACCACACTCATCAAGGTCCTCGGGGCAGACCGTCTGGACAACAACAACAAAGCCCACAGCAACGGCTATTTCGACTATGTCGAAGGCTACACCGTGAGCAACGGCCGCGTGTTCTTCCCCGTGGCAGAGCCTTTCGGCAGTTATATGTACAACTACCTCGTACAACACGGTGTGGCTGCGGAGGTGGCGAAAAAATATGCTTTCACTGAACTCTACGACTCGACAAAAACCATCGCCAAACAGATCGCAGAGAAAGACAAATACATCTTCCAAGGCCAGTATCGCGGCACCCAGGCCAACGTCATCTCTCTCGGAGCTTACAATGTGCCGCAGGGCTCTGTCGTCGTGACCGCCGGTGGTGTGACGCTCACCGAAGGCACCGACTACTCCGTCGACTATTCTGCCGGTGAGGTGACAATCCTCAACCAGAGCATCATCGATGCCGGAACAACGGTCAACGTGTCCTTGGAAAGCCAGAGCGACTATTCGCAGATGCGAAAGACGATGTTCGGCATGAACTGGGAGTATGATTTTTCAAAAAACTTCCAGCTCTCGGGTACCGTCCAGCACCTCGGTGAGCAAGCCCTCACGACAAAGGTCGCCATGGGGGCAGAGCCCGTGAACAACACCATCGTAGGGTTCAACATCAATTGGAAACACGAGAGCCAATGGCTCACCAACGCCCTCGACAAGATCCCGTTCCTTCACCTCACACAACCCTCCCAGATATCGTTCACGGGTGAGTTTGCCAAGCTCTTCGCCGGCCAGGCGAGCGGTGTGCAGGACAACGCCTCGTATATCGACGACTTCGAGGCTTCCACGGATAAGATCTCGGTCTTGGATCCTACGGCATGGATCCTCTCCTCTGTCCCTTCGATGTTCGCCGAGAGCACCGACAAGACGACGCTGCGCTCGGGCTTCAACCGCTCACAGATGGCGTGGTACACCATCGACCCGCTCTTCACGCGGCGCTCCTCCTCGCTGACACCATCGTATATCAAGAGCGACCTG
>Ga0256406_1002160_pt1 | contig 28833 bp, 22 predicted proteins | sample RumenRJG_03DNA_FD_185986 | JGI IMG/M metagenome (GOLD analysis project Ga0256406, IMG submission 185986) | Bovine rumen microbial communities from Lethbridge, Alberta, Canada - RJG_03 | ecosystem: Host-associated > Mammals > Digestive system > Stomach > Rumen | place: Canada: Alberta | collected... | reverse complement strand
ATTGGGTGTGAAGCAGGACGAACAGGATGCTGAGGATTATTTTCAGAAAGTTATACTATCGGCTCCAATCCACGAATTTTATGATAATGCAGGTGCATGCGCGGAGGCTTTCCTTGAATTAAAATCTCTCAATAGGGAGGTCGTCGAGGCAGTCCTTCCTTTGGTTCCTGTCGACGGAAGGGTGGCAATGCAGATTATCATCCATTGCCCTTTTATGAGAGACGAACAATGTAGAAAGATATTCCTGGATGTGGCTCAATTCCTGTTGGAGACGGAGGAAGTGGACGAACAGTTGAAAATGCTAGCCTACTGGCGTCTGTTTGGCTATTATTCCGAAGTGGAGAAGGATGACGATAAGGCTCTCGTCTACCTTATGCGCGCCGCCAATATGAAATGTCCGGAAGCTATGATATGGCTTTCTGAGGCTTATCGTGAAGGACAATATGGATTGAATAAGGACATGTATCAGACATATCAGCTGAAGAAAGGTGTCACTCTTCTTGATAATATAAAAGATGACGCGAATTATCCTGGCTATCTTTTCGACTTGGGCGATTTCCTTTACGAGTGTGTCGGCAAGTATGAGTGGGCAGACGAGAAGACAATGATGGAGTCGTTCAAAAAGGCCGCCGAACTTGGGGATGAGGAGGCTAAACTACGTCTTGTGCGTATGACTTTGTCTGGTGAGTGCAAGGGAGTCTACACCAAAAAGGATGCCAAACAGGTGGTGATGGAATTCTTGGATAAGGACAGCGGTGAACTTGAAGATCGGGCTGGACTGATGTTTGATTTGGCTCATATTTATTCCGACAAATCGTTTGGTGAGAATTTCGAATCTGCCATAGAAATACTTGATGATGCTCTGATCCTCTCCGACAATGATTCAGAAATCCTTGATTATAAGGGTGAATTGCTTATGAAACTTGGTAAGGAAGATGAAATCGCAGATGTCTGGGATGAACTTCTTTCGCTATATCCAGATTATGTGAAAGAGTCAGATTCACCTTTCTGCAAGGCTATGAAAGAGAAATGTTAGCATCTAAAATGAGGATTGTTAAGGACGGAACGTCCTAACCCTTCCCCAAGTGCGAGCCGAAGGCGAGCACTTATAAATACAGAGACATGGAGTTTTTAAGAGAAATTCTACATTTATGATGAAACAAGACGTGAAAGCAATTTCTATTGTATTGCCTTTCAGGCAAAATTTTATGACATTGCTGGACTTTCCCGAGACGTTGTCACGGGTTATTCTCGCTTTGCTCGGTAGCGTCTTTCAGACGAATCTCTCAGATAGCAGACAGGTTTTCAAATCTGCCCGCAATAGGAATAATGATCAAACAGAAAACAGTGTCAGCTATAATATCTGACACTTGGAAAACCCACAAACAAGTGTGTGCGGGAAAACTCCCCAACGGAGAAAACAGGAACATGGGGAAACACTAAATAATATAATAGAATTCATTGAATTGACGTTATTGTACAATAAAGTCTATGCCTCCAGAGTTTGTTATTCTCCAAACATTATCTGCTTTTTTTAGCAGTTTTTGAGCACCTGCAACAAGGTTTTGTAATCATGTTCTTTTTCAGCACCGCCTGCCAAATGTAAATTTTTAACATTAGTGTGGTCGTGAAATTCAGATATGTTTTTCAGATCTATCATAACGGAGATCCTCATTTATTTGAACTCCAAATACTTTTCTGCTCTGCCATTCAGGTTCTCATCGTATCCGATTTCTGCTTTTATCTCGTCAAACGATTTGTACCGCTTCCCATTTTTGATTCTCTGCTTGATCGTCTTCAAAAGTTCACCTTTAAGATAGGGATGCCAAAGTTTGTAAGGAATAGTATTGTTGATGTCGATTTTGGCGACGGAATTGCCATTGCATACTATATATTTTTTCAGCCGCTCCACTAGTTCCGCATCTATGCTATACACTTCTGCCAGCTGTTCCACAGCGTAGAATCCGCCAAGTGAGGTGCGGTATTTCACAATATTCATAGCCCGTTTCTCACCGATGCCTGGCAACTTACGCAGTTCGGCTGTGTCGGCAGTGTTGATGTCGACTTGCAGCCCGGCATAACGATCTTGTCTGAAATTCTGTTTAGTCGCATCATTGAAATGTCCGGAAGTATATTCCGTCTTCTTAGACTCTTTTTTATAATCTAAATTATTGAAATGTGGTTCTTTAGATGAGCGGGAATAGCAGGAATCACTATAGGAAGTGTCTCTAACCCACTGAGAATGACGTTGCTTGGATGTCTCGTTTGCCTCTGCAATCTCCTGTTTGAAACGCCTCACGTCTTCCTCATACTTCAATTCAAATTCAGATTTTACCTCCTGAGCATTCGCAGTCATCAGGTAATTCCGCATAGCCATCACCCCGATAAGCGTTGTCGCCACGATTGTCAAACTGACCGCGACATTCACATTACGATTGTGTTGTTCGATTTTTTTGAACAAATGTTCATCGTCGAATTCTTCTTTTGTATCCATTCTAATCCTTATAAAAATTCATATTTTCGTCAAAAATAATATGTTTTGGTCAAATTTGACTATTTTTGTGCAAAAATAGTGAAAGAAAAATCTGATTATGCTGATTAATTTAAATACAAACGACGCTGAAGCTAATTTGCTTTACGCTGCATTTTCCGACAGATTGATTGGAATTGTGCCAAAGATGGGTAACCGTCACGGTTTGATCGCCGGTGCCACAGGTACTGGTAAAACAGTTTCTTTGCAAGTCTTGGCGGAAGGATTCTCTCAGATGGGAGTGCCTGTCTTCATGGCCGACATGAAGGGCGATTTGTCTGGTGTGGCAAAAGAGGGAAAACTCAACAAGTTTATGGAAAAACGCCAGGCTGAGTTTGGAATTGAATACGGATTTCAGGCTTTTCCAGTGGAGTTTTTTGACGTGTTTAGGGAGCAAGGTAATCCTATTCGTGTGACTGTCAATGACCTTGGATCACAGTTGTTGTCCCGTATACTTGAACTTAACGACACTCAGGAGGGAGTGCTTACAATAGCGTTCCGTGTGAGCAGAGAGCAGAACAAGCCAATGGAGACGTTGGACGACCTTCGCAAGATGTTGACGTATGTCAGCGATAATGCACAGAAACTTTCCGCTACCCTTGGAGCTGTGTCTACAGCCAGCGTCGGAGCTATCCAGCGTGCTCTTCTTCGTCTTGAAGAGGAGGGTGGTGACCAATTCCTATGTGGAAAGAGTTTCAATGTGATGGATTTCATCAGAACGAAGGATGGCAAGGGAGTGATCAACATCTTGGCGGCAGATAAACTTGGAAATTCTCCGCTTCTATATTCCACATTCCTATTCTGGTTGTTGACATCCCTTTATGAAAATCTTCCGGAGGTTGGCGACGCGGAAAAGCCAAAGTTTGTTTTCTTCTTTGATGAGGCACACCTGCTTTTCAATGACACCCAGAAGGCGGTGCTCGACAAGATTGAAAAGATAGTCCGTTTGATTCGTTCGAAGGGAGTGGGTGTCTATTTCATCACACAGTCGCCTATAGATATTCCTGAGAATGTGTTGGCGCAGTTGGGCAACAAAGTGCAGCATGCTCTTCGTGCGTTCACTCCTAAGGATCAGCGTACAATCAAGAGCGTGGCAGACGGATTCCGCGAGAATCCGAAGTTCAAAAGTGAAGAGGCACTTCTTGAGTTGGAGACGGGAGAGGCTTTGATCTCATTCTTGGATGAGAAGGGAGCACCGTCGATGGTGGAGAGAGCGAAAATGTTAAGCCCTGCCGGTCAGATTGGCCCTATCACAGAAGAGGAGAGACGTGAAATCATCACGAAATCATCTTTTTATGAGAAAGAGGCTCCAGTGGTGAGACAACGTGAGGTGGAGGAAAAATCAGAGCCGAAGGTGAAGGAAGAACCGAAAGTGGAAGATAAGAGTTCGGAACTATTGGCTGAGGTTGAGAGCATTGTGTCTGAGATGCAGACGAAGGTGGATGAGATCACAGAGTTGAAGAATAAGATCACAGAAATGAGATCTGTGACAGAAGATGCAACTGAAGCGAAAGATACAATCAAACCTTATTTGTCTGAGGCAAAGAAACTAAAGGATGATGCTAACGGTTTGTATAAGAATGTTGTAAAAACAATTGGTGCATCTACGGACAAGAATTTGACTTCATTGTTAAAGAAGGGAGAGAAGAAGTACGATGATGCAGAAAAGGCTCTCGACAAGCTGAAAGCAGAGTATGACGCTGTATTCAAAAAGTTGTCGGAACTCGAGAAGAAGGAAAAGAAAGAGGATGAGAAGAAGAAAAAATGGTGGTATAACTTGTTTATTTCTATACTTCACATATTCGTGCCGTCTTCAAAGAAGGTGTTGAAGAAAAAACGTTAATAATCAAACAAGATTAGAAGCTGTTTGATTTATAAAAATTGAGACTATAGAGTTTGAGGATTGTTAAGGGCAGAATGCCCTAACTCCCTTCTCTTCTGCGAGTTCGTAAGAACGAGCTGTTATGAAAGTGTTCAGTTTTTGTAAATTAATCATATATAGTAAATTAGAGAATATGGTCTTAAACAATTTCTCAATCAAAAATAGAAATATGAAAAAATTATTGATTTCAGCGTTGATGCTATTGGCTACATTGTCGGCATCCGCACAGTTGATTTCAGCCGCACGTGATAATGATGGTGTGAAATTCGGAGTAAGAGGTTCGTTTGCATTGAGCAATATGAACCAAGAGGCTAATGCTTCAGTGAATCTATTAGATGTAGCTGGCGCTTCAGTCACTTCAAAGCAGTTGCCTGCTTTTGCTGTAGGATTTTCGATGAACCTTCCTGTTTTGGAAAGCTTCCACTTCAACATCGAATTGAAGTATGCGATGAAAGGTCAGAAAACTGTAGAAAAGGGAAAGGTGTTAACTATCAATCATGAGGTAGTGTCATTGCAACGTCTCGGCTATTTGGAGTTGCCAATCCAGCCTCAGTTCCGACTTAATTTCAGCGAAAGCTCACATTTGAACGTGAACGTTGGTCCATATCTAGCATTGGCATTGCATGGCCATGTTAAGACAAAAACTCACGTTGAAGGAAAGGATGATGAGATCTCTAAGTTTTATACGTTCACAGGAAAAAGCTTCACAAGAGTTGACGGAGAGAGCAGAACTTGGACAGATCCAGACGACAACTACAAAGATCCATACAGCCGTTTGGATGTAGGTTTGGCATTTGGTGTTGATTATCAGATCGAGAATTTCCACGTAGGAGTATCGTACGACCTTGGTCTAAAGGATATCAATGCTTTTGCTAAGGATATGAACGATGAGGCAGGTTACACTCCAATCAAAAACCGCACTGCATTGTTCACACTCGGATTTGATTTCTAAAAAAGGATTCAATTTTATATTTTAATAGTAGAGACGGGGTTCGCTCCGTCTCTTTTTGATTTTTTTTCACTAATTTTGCCGACCGTAAAACGATAATGAACAATGAATAAGGAAAAATTCGTAGGAATCATTCCTGCAAGATATGCGTCGACGCGTTTCCCTGGCAAACCGTTGGCTTCCATCGGTGGCAAACTGATGATTCAGAGAGTGTATGAGCAGGCATCCAAGGTGCTTGATTTGGTTTACGTCGCAACTGACGACCAGCGTATTTACGATGCTGTTGTCGGCTTCGGTGGCAAGGCTATCATGACTAGCGACAAGCATAAAAGCGGCACCGACCGTATTTGTGAGGCTTACGAGAAAAGTGGCTGCAACAGAGAGGTTGTGGTCAATATCCAGGGTGATGAGCCGTTTATTATGCCAAGTCAGATCAGTACGGTATGTGATCTTTTCGATTCTCCCGACACTCAGATCGCCACTCTTGTCAAACCATTTTCTTCTAACGATTCATTCGCCGATCTTGAAAACCCCAATTCTCCAAAAGTTGTGATCGACGGTGCTGGCAATGCCGTCTACTTCTCTCGCAGCATCATCCCTTATTTGCGTGGTGTGGAGAAATCTGAATGGCTAAAACGTCACACTTTCTTCAAACATATCGGTCTGTACGCCTATAAAGCTGAGGTGCTGAAGCAGGTGACTAAGATGCCTCAGTCGACAAATGAGATTTGTGAAAGTTTGGAACAGCTTCGTTGGATCGACAACGAATTGAAAATCAAAGTGGGGCAGACGGAGACCCAGACTATAGGTATCGATACTCCAGAGGATATGGCAAGAGCTGAGGAATTCCTAAAATCCATCGAAAAATGAACAAGTTAGACCGATCTGTCTGTCCTCCTATACATGAGATTAACAGCATTGTCGTGCCTGAGGTGGAGACAATCAACCTTAGGAATGGCTCACGTCTCCACTGCATGAATGTCGGCATTGACGAGGTTGTGCGTGTGACTGTGATCGTGGGTGTCGGACTTGATGTGCAAAAAGTGCCGTTGTCTACCCGTATGATGTCGAGTATGCTTTTTGAGGGCACAAAAGACATGACGCAGTCTGAGGTGGCGGAGAAATTCGACTTCTATGGAGCAAGAAAAAGTATTATGCCTGGCATGTATGCCTCTTCATACGACCTTATTTCACTGACAAAACATCTTCCCCAAATTATAGACGTGTTTGTCGATTCTGTCTTCTCTCCAGCTTTGCGTGAGGAGGATTTCAAACGTTTGTCAAAGATTATGAAGACGAACATGAAGGATCTGTCTAAACGAGTGGATTATCTAAGTGATAAAAACCTCGACTACATGCTTTTCGGCAAAACAGCAAGGTCTATCCATCCCGAACAGGAAGATATAGAAAAACTGACGGTGGAGGATTTGCGTAAACTGCATTCCGACTATTTCCATATTGAAAACGTGGAATTTGTTGCGTGTGGAATGATCACGGACGAAGTGAAGAAAGTTTTGGTTGATACGTTTTCCAATATCGCACCGTCGGGCCGGACACGCAAGACAGACAACCCTTTGATTTTGCCGGAAATGGAAAAGAAATACACATTCCATCATAAGACGGGAGTGCAGGCAGGCGTTTGTATCGGACGCCAGCTGTTTGGCAGAGCAGACAAAGATGAGAAAGGCATGCGTTTCCTGAACACCGTGTTGGGAGGATATTTCGGCAGCCGACTCTCTTCCAATATCCGTGAGGAAAAAGGATACACTTACGGCATCTATTCAGATGTCTCAATCAACAAGCACCATGGTACAATGTGCATTTCCACTCAGTGCGACAACAGATATGTCCAGAAGGTGATCGACGAGACATTCAAGGAGATGGATCTACTTTGTACGGAGAATGTGCCAGACGATGAAATGGAGAGAGTGAAGAATTATTTGCTCGGCACAATGTGCAGCACGTATGGCAACGCACTCGCATGGAACAGTGAGATGATCAGAGCTGTCACATCAGCCAACGGAGGGGATATCTCTCTTGCATATATCAATGAGTTTATCGACTATATACGTTCTGTCTCAGCCGACGATGTGAGGAAAATGGCACAGAAATATTTTGGCAGAGACGATTTCGGAGTCTCTGTAGTGGCAGACAAAGAGAAACTGGATAGATGAAAATCAAAATAATAGTAGATAATTATGCGGCACAGAGCAACGTCTTCGCGGAGCATGGCTTCTCTGCGTTGATTTGCGATGGCGGCAAGAATATTCTTTTCGACACCGCTTCCGGATCTTTGGCACTCCTTCATAATCTTGAATGTTTCAAGGTGGCGACGGAGGAGATCTCTGATGTTGTGTTGAGCCACGGTCATAACGATCACAGCGGTGGCGTGGCGACGATGATGAATCGCAGCCGGGAATGTAGGTTTTGGGCTGGAGATGGTTTTGATGTGGCACGCACAGGCAGACGTGGTGTGGATATAGGGTTGAAACTCACAGCCGAGCAGAAATCAAGATTCAATATAGTCGACGGAATAGTAAAACTGACTGAGAATGTTTTTGCTGTTTCAGCCAAAGGATGCGAGTTGACAGAATTGTCGCACACAGAAGATTTCTATGTTTTGGCGGAAGACGGCACCAAACCAAACGATTGTTTCAATGACGAAGTATATATAATATGTGTGCATGGAGGAAAAATGAGTGTCGTCACCGGCTGTGCTCATAGGGGAGTGTCGAATATAGTGCGTCATGCACAACAGCAATTCCGTCTTCCCGTCGACACAATAATAGGAGGATTCCATACACTTCATGATTCCAGAGAGAAGTTGGAGAAACTTGCGTCGGAATTGAAATCCGTGTCGCCACGGCAAATTATCTGCGGACATTGCACAGGAGCAGAGGCATACGCCGAACTGAAAACGATGATGCCAGAGATCGAGATGATGCACACGCAGGTAGGATTGAATGTTTTTTGTGAATAAATGTCGTACATAAAATTTCCCAGACTGACACTTTGGCAGACTTTGTCATATTATGCCACAAAATTGGCATGAAAAAGGCATTGGCATATTTTTTGAATTAATTAATGCGAACGACGATGAGATCGTTCATAACGAAATTTTGAATAATAATAAAAAAAGAATAAAGTCATGGGAAAGATTATCGGAATTGACCTTGGTACAACAAACTCGTGCGTAGCCGTAATGGAAGGTGGCGAAGCAAAAGTTATTCCAAACAGCGAGGGTAAGAGAACAACTCCTTCCGTAGTAGGTTTTTTGGCTGGTGGAGAGAGAAAGATCGGTGACCCTGCAAAGCGTCAGGCGATCACAAACCCAGAAAAGACTATTTTCTCTATCAAGAGATTCATGGGTGAGACATACGACCAGGTGGGCGCTGAGATCGCAAGAGTGCCTTACAAGGTTGTAAGAGGCGACAACAACACTCCACGTGTGGATATCGACGGACGTCTTTACACTCCACAGGAGATTTCAGCAATGATCCTTCAGAAGATGAAGAAGACAGCTGAGGATTTCTTGGGTGAGGAAGTTACAGAAGCCGTTATCACAGTGCCAGCATATTTCAACGACTCACAGCGTCAGGCAACAAAGGAGGCTGGTGAGATCGCAGGTTTGAAAGTTCGTCGTATCGTTAACGAGCCAACAGCGTCAGCATTGGCATACGGTATCGATAAGAAAGACAAGGATATGAAGATTCTTGTGTTCGACTGTGGTGGTGGTACACATGATGTGTCTGTCCTTGAGCTAGGCGACGGTGTGTTTGAGGTAAAGGCAACTGCAGGAGATACTCACCTAGGAGGTGACGACTTCGATGAGAAGGTAATCCAGTGGTTGGTAGATGAGTTTAAGGCAGAGAACTCTGGTTTCGATCTACGTAAGGACCCTATGGCATTGCAGAGATTGAAAGAGGCTGCTGAGAAGGCAAAGATTGAGCTTTCAAACACAACTACATCAGAGATCAACTTGCCTTATATCACAGTTGTAGACGGAGCTCCAAAGCACTTGGTAAGAACATTGTCACGTGCTAAGTTCGAGCAGTTGGTAGACGACTTGGTACAGCGTACAATCGAGCCATGCCGTACAGCATTGCAGAGCGCAGGTTACTCAACATCAGATATCGACGAGGTTATCCTAGTGGGTGGATCTACTCGTATTCCTGCAATTCAGGAGGCTGTAGAGAAATTCTTCGGTAAGGCTCCATCTAAGGGAGTTAACCCAGATGAGGTTGTGGCTCTAGGAGCAGCAATCCAGGGAGGTGTCCTTGGTGGTGATTTGGCCGACGGTGCAGGCGGTGGCGTATTGCTACTTGATGTCACTCCACTTTCTCTAGGTATCGAGACTTACGGCGGTGTGATGACAAAGCTAATCGACGCTAACACTACTATTCCAACTAAGAAAGAGCAGATCTTCTCTACTGCTGCCGACAACCAGACATCTGTAGAGATCAATGTGCTTCAGGGAGAGCGTCCAATGGCTGCACAGAACAAGTCGATCGGACGTTTCCACTTGGACGGAATTCCAGCAGCACCACGTGGTGTGCCACAGATTGTAGTGTCATTCGATATCGACGCTAACGGTATCCTTAACGTAACAGCTCTTGATAAGGCAACAAACAAGGAGCAGAAGATCCGTATCGAGTCTTCATCAGGTTTGTCGAAGGAGGAGATCGAAAGAATGAAGAACGAGGCTACTGCAAACGCAGCAGCAGACCAGAAGGAGAGAGAGCGTGTCGACAAGTTGAACAATGCCGACGCAATGATCTTCCAGGTAGAGAAGCAGCTTAAGGAGATCGGTGATAAGATCCCATCAAGCAAGCGTACTCCAATCGAGACAGCATTGTCAAAACTAAAGGATGCTCACAAGTCACAGGATCTAGCAGGTATTGACGCTTCAATGAAGGAGCTAGAGAATGCGCTTCACGCAGCAAGCCAGGATATGTACAACGCACAGCAGCAGGCTGGTGGTGCGCAGGGTGGCGGCTTCAACGGTGGTAACGCTGGCGGACAGTCTGGTCCTAACAAAGATGACATCACAGATGTTGATTTCGAGGAAGTTAAATAATCTGAGATTATAGATAATAAAAATCCCGCATGACGAAAGTCGTGCGGGATTTTTTTGTTTTTGTGATGGGGGAGTAGACTATATTTACAAAATCAATATTGCTTTTTGTCTCCAAACAATAGTTTCAATTGTTTATCAAAATCACTCATTATTTCACGGTCTTGAATGACGCGGAACCTATCGTATTCAGTGAGTGCCTTTTCTACAGCCTGTTCATGAGTCACACGTCCTGCATCTGGAAGTATTGGACGGTTGTTCAAGTCCATATAGCGTTGTAGAAGAGTAGACCAATCTGCCATTGTCATCAAAATATGATCCTCTGCTCTTTGTTCGGCAATGTCAATGAAGGCATTGCTCAATCTGTTCAACGAATCTACTTCTTTCTCACTGAGATAGTTCTTTGCAACAGTGACATCGGACTTTACGACTCTACCATCTGGAGCATTTTTCCATGTGGTCAATCCCATGTGAGGGCGTTCAGCGTCTGCACGGTCATAGATAATTTCGGCAGCGGTCTGTTTTGTCACGGCATAATGCATCATATTCTGTACCGTCTTGAAGAACAATTGTGTTTCTTCAGAATCCTTGTCATAATCGGAGCTGCATTCGCTATATATATCCGTAATCTTCTGATAGTAACGTCGCTCGCTGATACGTATCTCCCGAATGCGATCGAGCAAATCATCAAAATAGTCTGCCCCGAATACGTTCTTTCCCTTCAGTCGTTCATCATCCAACACAAAGCCTTTGGTAAGGTATTCTTTCAGAATTTGTGTGGCCCAGATACGAAACTGAGTCGCCTCGTAACTATTCACACGATATCCCACAGCAATGACTACATCAAGATTGTACATCATTACCTCTCCAGACCATTTGTCCGAAGGTAACAAAATTTTTTTGTAAGCATCGGACAAATGGAGTTCTCCGCTTTCTTCTATTTGTGAAAGATGGTAACTAATGTTCTGTTGCGTCACTCCAAACAACTCTGCCATTCTCTGCTGAGAAAGCCAAAAAGTATTGGTGTCGAAGACCACTTGAACCTGCACATTCCCTCGTCCACTTTTATACATCAAGATGGAAGATTCCATGCTTCTCACGGCTAGATCAGGAGTCATAGTCGCACTGAAGTACTGTTGTGCGGCATTCACCATCTCTTTCTTTTGGTCGGCATTCATAGCAACTGCCATACAAGCAGCACGTGATAGGCGGATACTCGTCACTTCTCTGACAGCACCACTGCCTAGTTCTGCCATCTCGGTGATTTCCACAAAGTGATCGCTAAGATGGTAGCCCTTCTGTGTAGTCCATGCCTGTGCCTTTGCTATGACACGTTCAAAGTTCCAGTATTTGCCATAGCCCATCACTCGTGCCAGCTTACGTGAGTTCCACCATTCCCTGCCATCCGCATCGACCTCTCTTAATTGCTCGAAAGGAGATTGAAGTTCTGGAATATTGTCGTTATTATTCATGTCGTTATTGTCTTTTTGCAAATATCATATTTCCCTTTTCTCCGGAATGTCAAGGATTCAGTTGTTATTTCTTTTTTCATTGTGCTAATTTAAGCTTTATTTTATTAACTCAAGTACTAGGTTGATAAAATGGTATGTTATATAGTCGTGCGAAATTTTTATCGTGGAATGTTAATTATTAGTTTTTACTAAATGCAAATCCGCTAATATGACATCAGTGTCCGGTTCTTCTTTTGGAGCATCTTTGGGCTTCCATGCTACTATGAAACGAATGGATGCATTTGTGACACTATATCCTTTTTCAATCCATTGATTGAGTTCGCTTTGCATTTTTCGAGACAATTGACAAACTGTATGGTTTGTCTGCTTATTATAAAGATAGTAGTTTTCGTACCTGAGTTCACAACCTGCTCTAAGACCAAGAATCTCGGACTTTCTATATTTGAAGAATCCTAAATTGACATCCTTGTGAGATAGTTGAAGAGTAATCTCTGAAGGTATTCCGTATTGGTTTTGATCAAAATATTTTTTGTCGGCTTGCAATCTGTCAAACAACGGACTATTGGTATGAACGAACAATCTTTGTTTGGCACGGGTTATTCCTACATAGTATCGACGAAGCACATCATTGTTAATGTAATGAGGCTCAGTTATTAGCATATAGACGTCGTCAAACTCACGACCTTTTGATTTGTGAATGGTTGAAACGACCACGTCTGTATCTTTTAGATCGCAATAGTCTTCAACTGATGACTCGAATATATGTTCTTTGAAGTCAGTAAGGTATTTTGCTTTGTTGGTCTCCTCAAATATTTGGATACATTTTTGAAGATAGATAAGACTTGAAGAATTGGTGTATTGATTGAATGTCTGTAGTTTTGCATTTTCCCAAACGTCATCTGTGATTAGAGGGGTATGAGTGTCTTGTTCTATGTATTTAAGGAACATGCGGACTTCTGCCATATTCCAGAAACGGAATCCATCCATACTTTGAATGAGTTTGCTATTCAATCCATGCTTCCTCAATAGAGCTACAAGAGTGACAGCTTCTTCATTTGTTTGGGTTAGAACACATTTGGTTCCATTTCCTTTATTTCGCATAATTTCATTTACGAGTGGTTCGTATAGAAGAGACGATGTGTGATGGGTCAGACTTACGTGACCATCATCTTTACTCATAGAAATGATAGGAGTGCTCTTAAATCTACCTTTTATTCCTTGTACAAAACCATTCGCAAAATTTACAATATGCTGAGCACTGCGGTAGTTCTCTGTCATTTCAACGAATTGCCCATTTGTATCTTGTAGCAATTGTTTCATGTATTTGGAATCGGAACCGCGGAATTCAAATATGTTTTGGTCGTCATCACCTACGGCGATGACACGCATTCCCTCGTTGGCTGTCATTAGTGCACTGACAAGGTTGTATTCTTCTTCACTCATATCTTGAGCCTCGTCAATCACAAGCACCGTCTTTCCGATACGATTTGGCTCTACTTCTCCGTCTTTTATCATTTGTGCCGCACGAGCCACCACATCTTTCACTTCGTCTATATTGCCAATTCTGCCAAGAAGGTCGAAACAATATGAGTGGAATGTTTTGATCTCAACGTAGTGAGCGGCATTACCGATGAGTCCCATCAGCCTTTGTTTGAATTCAATTGCCGCCGCTCGAGAGAATGTAAGCATAAGCAACTGCTCATGTTTGACATCTTCAAGCAAAAGCAGTGATGCAAGTTTATGAACCAAGACTCTGGTTTTGCCACTGCCTGGACCTGCAGCCACAACGATACAACGAGACTCTTTGTCGGAAATGATCTCCATTTGTTTCTCAGACAGTTGACCGAACAACTGCTTATATTTGTCTGGAGTGACATTTCTTTCTATCTCAAGTAGACGTTCTCCTTTGAAATACTTTGAAATGAATTGCTTGTAATCCATTTGAAAGTAATCCTGGACATATTTCAGAGCGGCGTTGTAATCGTGTACCATCAAGTTGGCGTATTCGCCTACAATATGGACTTGTTGGATTTTTTGCTTGTAGAATTCGTTCAGCAACCGATAGTCATCTTGTTTATAACGAAGTCTGTTATCTTTGATGCGACGGATATCCATTGCGTTGTAAAGCACTAAGAATCCACCTTCTAGCTTTAGTGCCCCAATCTTAGATAGGTAAAGAAGTGCTTCTTCAACGTCATCAAGTTGAACATCTTTCAGATTTCCGAATAAATTTTGACCTTTGTTTTTTATGTCATTTAGTAGTTCAATGACGGAGAATTGGATGCCTTTCTTTTTTGTTTCTTCATCTGTTGTTGCAGAAGTTAGCTTGTAAAGCCATTCCACGGCAAAATTGCAAATTTCAAGACGTTTTTCAAACCTGCGGATAGTCGTATCCATGGTTGTCTGTCGGGAGAGCTTGACATTATGAGCAGCGTCTTCGTCTTTTTTTGTGTATCCTTTTACCGTTAAGAAATATAGCAGGGTACGTATATCTTTTTCTGTTGCAGATGATATGCCTTCTTTGATGGCCTCATCATTCAATTGCTTGCAGGAAGTTTGTAGCGACTCTTCTGGAATATGGTTAAGTATGTATCGTTCGAGTTGTGTAAATCTATCCAACAACCGTTTTGATTTGTTCTCGGAATCTCCTGCGTCATTCAAATATGCGGAAATATCTTTTGTATCGGCTAAAATACCTTCTTGTCGCATACGTTCAACAGCAGAAACAATTTCTTTTTTGTTCAATCCCAAAATGTCTGCCAGATAATCTACACGTGACTCCGCCTCTGCATTTTGGTCTTTTACAATATATTTCTGAGAAATAAGTGATTTGATGATACGGACGGCATCCTCCACTTCTTTTGTATCGAATAGTAAAGAGTCGGTTATTCGTTTGCGTGCTTCATCTAGATTTTTCACAGTTATTCCTGTTGCATATACATGAGGCACATTATTGCCTCGTTCCAAATAACCGGCTTGTTCGAGGGCTGCCAATGCTGTACGCACACGTGTCTCTATATCGGAAACGGAGTCGTCCCATCCTGCTTTCCTGGCAATCTCCAGGGCAGAACAGCATACCCGCATTCGTAGCTTGGTCATTTCCCTTACGGCTTTCCAAACCTGTTGGATTTCGCTGATACTTAATTTTGTCTGATTAAGAAGAATGAAATGTTTGTCAAGATCTGCGTCGCTATACAATACAAAACATTTTGCTTGCAAATGGGGATCACGCCCAGCTCTACCTGCCTCTTGGACATAGTTTTCCAATGAGTCGGAAATATCGTAATGAACAACTAATCCGACATCTTTCTTATCTACTCCCATGCCAAACGCAGACGTCGCCACGATTACTTGAACTTGATCATTCATAAATGCGTCTTGGTTGGCTATCTTGGCTTCGGCGTCCATCCTGCCGTTAAAAGGCAGTGCTTTATAACCATCATGAGTTAGCTTATCCGCTATTTCTTTCGTTCGTTTTGTCCGTGACACATAAACTATGGATGGACATGATGATTCTGCGATCAGAGAACGCAATTTTGAATACTTGTCTTCGTCGGTGTCGGCATGAATGACTGAGTATCTGAGATTGGTACGTGATGCAGTGGAAGCGAATAGTTTTAGATTAATGTCAAGTGTCTGCTTAAAGTAGTCGCATATATCTTGAATCACTTTCTGTTTTGCTGTGGCTGTAAAGCAGGAAACAGGAATCGGATCACATTTTTTCTTCTTTTGGTATTCACTGATAAATTTTCCTATGTATAGATAGTCTACTCGGAAATCTTGTCCCCATGATGAGAAGCAATGAGCCTCATCAATAACAAAACGTACGATATGCCGAGAAAGAAGAATTTTCTCGATGGTCTTCGAACGTAACATTTCAGGCGCAATATATAGGAGTGAAGCGTTTCCATCCAAAACATTCTGAATGGCTTGTGAACGGCTGATAGGATCGAGTAGTCCGTTTATGGTTACAGCATCAGAAATACCTCTGTCAGCTAAATTATCAACTTGATCTTTCATCAATGATTGAAGAGGCGAGATGACGACGGTAAGCCCGTGCACTGATCGGCCTGCCATTAATGCTGGCAATTGGAAAGTCAGAGATTTTCCTCCACCAGTTGGAAATATAGCAAGTAATGAGTGACCTTCGACAGCAGCACGTACGGCATTTTCCTGTAAAGGTTCGCCTTCATAGGTGCGGAATTGATCGTAACCGAAGAAATGTTTGAGGTTGGCATGTACATCCAAATCCCTATTGCAGTAATCACATCCTTGTTCGCATTTCTTATGTCGCAACAAAGTGATGACATTTTCTACGTTGGGATAATTATGTAATACCCATGCTGGAGTTATAGAACGATGGTCTGTTGTGTCAATAAGAGCAAGAGCGTATGCTAACTCTACAGGTTGTTTGGCAATGATATTTTTGATGTCTGCGTTTTCGCAGACTTTTTGTTTGTATTCGTTTCTAATCAGATGTTCCAGTCCTTCGCTTTTATTGGCATGGGCATTTACAAACCTTAGGAATCCATCAAATTCGGGAATGTCATTCAATAAAGTTGAATATATTGTTTGTTTGGATGCGGACAATGTATCCCATTTTGCGACTTCATCCATCAAAAGTTCATAGGACTTCTTGCAGTCGTTGACAGGATTGTTCATATGGTCGTTTACCAATTTGTCGTTTTTTAGTAGACGATGGTAAGGCTTTTCTGGGAACAAAAGAGGAGAAACATACAGAGTATCCACTAATGTGAAATTCTGTTTTTCTTCTCCATAGAGATATTTGGCATCATGGTGGATTATGTTGTGTCCGCACACATAATCTATGCCATTCATGAAATTCTGTAATGCTCGCTTGTCTGCAGAATGGAATATCGCGTCGTCCCATCTCCAAGCTCCGATATCATGAATCTTTTTGTCCTTGATGCCAACTTCAACGTCAACAAATGCAAAACGGGAAGAATCACGTGATACCTCCTCTTCTTGTGGATTTGTAGATTTACGTCCATCATTATTGCCGATGGTCTCTATGATTTTGCTCCAGATTGACATGAGATGCTTATATCTTTAATTTCTTTAGTCTTGCTCGAATGGATCCTGCATTACGTTGTAATATTGAACATATTTCAGGTAATGATTTTCCTTGCTTATATAGAAAAATAAGTTTTTGTTCTTCTTCTTTTTCCCATGGAGCATAAGCATTTGTGTATTTTTGTTTTTGTTGCTCCATGTATGACATCTCATGGTTTTGTTTATGAGAAATGAACGTTTGCATAGAATTATTATCCACATTAGATATATCTGAATAATCGGAAGCATGAGAATTTTCGAGGTGACTACAAATCAGATCTACAAAACGTGTTCCAAATTGATTTTTCTTATGCTCACCAATTCCGTATACGTTTCCAAATTGAGATAAATTAGTAGGTTTTATTTGAACTAGAGAATGTAATGATTTGTCAGAAAGTACAATATAGGCAGGTTTCCCTATTTCACTTGCAATGGTTTTGCGAAGTGCTCTTAACTTTTCGAATAATTGTTCGTCCAAAGAACCGACGCTGGTCTGACTTGATAATATGTTATTTGTCCGATTTCGTTTTGTGACACGTAATTCTTCTCTGACAATAACGGATAGTACTGCTTTTTTGTTTCCATATAGAATATCTTCACCCATAGGTGTTATTTTTAAATGCTTGTCTTCATTATAAGCAATCTCTATATATCCCATTTGGAGCATTTGTAATAGATAGGTATGCCAGTCTTTTGCTGATATGTCATGCCCTACACCGAAAGTTTTCATCATATCATATCCTTTTGCCATTATGGTAGAAGTAAGGGTGCCTTTTAATATGTCTACGGTTACGGTAAATCCAATTTGCTCATTAGAGCGTTTTATGGCAGATAATGCTTTTTGAACAAGAATTGTTCCATCAAAATGTTTTGGTGGATTCTTGCAAACATCGCAATTGTTACAATGACACTCACTATTTTCTCCAAAATAATTAAGAAGAATTCGTCTGCGACAGATTTGAGATTCTGCGTATTCTTGCATTCGTTTTAGCTTTTCAATGTTTATGTCACGTTGCCCACTTCTTTCTGCAAATTCTCTAAGTGTGATAAGGTCTTGTAAATTGTAAAATAAGTGGGTTTCTGTAGGCATACCATCTCTTCCTCCACGACCAATCTCTTGATAGAAAGATTCAATACTTTTAGGCAAATTGTTATGTATAATATAGCGAACATTACTTTTGTCAATGCCCATGCCAAAAGCAATTGTTGCACAGACAATATTGATACGGTCGTTTATAAAATAATTTTGTACACGAACACGTTCTTCCATTGATAATCCAGCGTGATATATGCCGGCAGAAATTCCGTTAGCATTTGGTTCGGCGGCTAATTCTTCTGTCCCGTTTCTTGATAGACAATAAATAATTCCACTTTCATTTTTGTGACGCATAATGACATCCAGTATCGTACGTATACGTTCTCGTTTTCTATAAGCTTTATGGACATTAAGACTTAAATTTGGACGGTCAAAACTACTGACAAAAACAGCAGGCTTATTTAAGTGCAATTGATCAATGATATCTTTTTTTGTCACTTTATCAGCGGTTGCTGTTAATGCTATTATTGGTATGGAACTAAAATAGTTTTTCAAAATTCCTAATTGTGTATATTCAGGTCGAAAATCGTGTCCCCATTGAGAAACACAGTGTGCTTCGTCTATCGCAATCATTGAAATTTTTACATTCTGCCGTAACCATGATATTTCTGACATCATTCGTTCGGGAGATATGTAGAGAATTTTGATTGCACCTATTTTACATCTTTCGCGAATCGAATAGTTGGTGTATTCATCGTTACTACTATTTAGTGCTTCAGCTTCTATTCCATTTGCTTGTAAATTATCAACTTGGTCTTTCATCAACGATATTAGTGGCGACACTACAATTGCGGTTCCTTCAAGTAGCAATGCTGGAATTTGATAGCAAATAGATTTGCCTCCTCCTGTCGGCATTAATACTAAAGCATCTTTGCCAGAAATTGTATTGTCAATAATTTCTTTTTGGAGTGGTCTGAATGAATCATATCCATATACGGATTTAAGAAGATGAGATGCTTTATCCATACTAAATAATGTTTTTCATATTATAGTTTGTCCAATAGCGTGTTGGCGAAACGGAATCCTCCTTTGGCTATGTTTTTGTCACGTATTATGCCAGCAAAAGGGTATAAGCCATCAAACAGATAACGATGTATTTGTTGAACCCCTTCAGTTATGCCTACAGGAATATGATTGATGTCGCCTGACTCAAATAGTCGGCGTGCATTCTCCAGTGATTTCTCGTCTATCTCTTTTGTCGTCATATTCTTATGGCTTTTGTTTTTTATATGCCAAAGATATTTGTTTGTTCTGACATTTTACTACTATGTGCTGCCCTTTTCATCCATGATATAAGGAAATTCCAGATATTTCCGGACCCGCGAATATTCCGACTATCCAAAACAACACATATACTATGATTAGTAATATGGAACATAGAATTTTGAGACCTGCCCCTGGTTTCAATATGGCTAACTGAATTAATAGAGCAAAACCAAGAGGTATTAGAGCAATAGGTGAAATAATAAGTGAGAAAAAATTCATTTTCGTGTATGCATAGTACATCATTAGAACGATTAGTATGCCACTCACAAATATACTTGCAAAAAGAGTAATCAATTCCTTTTTGGTGGTGTCTGGTCTCATATTCCTTTTGACTACATAGCAGTCAAAAAAATAGAATATGAATGTTATTAATCCCAAAATTATTAATTCTTCCATTGTGGTCTCAAATTTAAGATATGGCATGGAATCTGACGAAATCCCATGCCATTATTCTTAAATCTTTATTTCTTCTTTTTCTTCATCATCGCCTTCTTCTTTGCAAGTTTGGCTGCTTTGGCTGCCGCCGCCGCCTCAGCTGCTGCTTTCTCTGCCTCTTCAGCTTTCAGTACGTTGATTTTGTCTTGAAGTGGCTCGAAGTAGTATTCTTCTGCCTGGAAGAAACAAGCCTTGCAGTTGGATGCCTCAATCTCTTTCTTGATCTGCTCTGCGATTGGCTCTTTCTCTTTTGGATCGCCCTCAAGCAGTTTCTCACACTTGCCTTTGAACACTTTGTCGAAATATGCCTCCTCGTAGCGGTCTTTCAGGTCGGACACGTTAGTCTCCCACTTTGTGTCTTCCACCAATGCCTCAGCACTGTTGATGGCGTTGAAGTTGACGATGATTTTTTCTGTCGACGAGATTGTGTCCGCGTCTTTCTCCATCACCATCACATAGACGAGTTTTTCGATTCTGTCGAGCTCTTTGCCATCTTTCAGATTGTTTTTGGCTGCTGCCTGCACATCGTTGTAGTGAGACTTGAATCTGTTTTCATATAGGAACTCTTTCTTCAGGTTTTTCATCATGATTGTGTTGAGCAGCTCGGAGTAGTTGTATATGATAGCGGATGGATTGATGTTTGTCATTCCTTTTGCCTTGTTCTCCTTGTAGCTCTTCACTTCCTTGTCTAAAGCAAGGTATTCTTTCAAAAGCTCATTCAGATCATCTTCCTGAGTGAAGACGTCGTCGCTGATAAGATGTGCTGCATGCAGATTACGTGTCTTCACGATTCTGTCGTCGACGTAAGAGTCGTTGATTTGGTTAGGCTTGCGCACACTTGGTTTGTGGCTGCTCTTATAGTTGACAGCCACGATGATAGGGGCAGTCTTGTTAGCGACATTCTTTCTGATAGTGGCGTAGTCGATGTTCGCATTGTCGTCGACGCATTTCTTCAAAGCCGCGTTAGAGAAATTACGTTCGATGTCCTGATTGCTTGGGGCAAACTGGTATAGGCAGATTGAGTAGACTTTGCGGTCGACGTCAAGTTCGTTGAAAAGCGAAACTGTGGAATTGAACACATACTGACGCTCTTTGGTCTTGCTTTCAAGAAGTTTGCCATACTCCTCCGACACTTTGTTCATTGCCGAGTAGTCGTTGTTGACCTTGCCGACGTTGGAAAGCTGGCGGCACACGAAATCAGTGATACGTTGTGGTTGCTCCACATTTATAGCCTCAGCGTAGAATTTCATCTCCACAGGGTTGGTGCCGAATGCGTTTAGCGGGATATTATCTGCGATTCGGATTTTGCCCTGAGTGTTTGCCTTGTTGACCGACAACTCTTTGTTTACTAGCTCCACCGTCAAATTATAGAGAGGATATCTCACATCTTGGGCGACGGTAGTGCTTGTCATTTGGCCGGAGATGAAAACGTTTTTGATTTTGTCTTTTTCCTTACGGCTAGTGTAAATTGTCTCAAGCTGACCTTTGAAAGCTTCGGGGTTAAGGAGGTAAATGTCGGTAGTCAGCATTAGCCAGCCATCTTCAGCGGAAAATTTCTGTTCGCCTTTGATTTCTCCGATTTGTTCGCATTTTAGTGTCAGTTGCTGCTCTTGCGCATTGGAAACGACTGCACAGAACATATATGAAAGCGCTACAATCGCTGTCTTTATTTTTTTCATCTGATTTTATTTTTGAAAGTTCACGATTCTTTGTTTCAACAAAAATAAGAATAAAAACTGAAACGTGAAAAAGAACGATGTTAATAATGAAAAAGATTCTTTATGCAGTAAAGCGGTATAAACAGTGGAGGACAATGCCGTCGCAGCTCTAACGACCGATTATTGCCTATTATTTGACAAAGTTTTATGACTAATTTGCCAAAAGGAAGTCTATTGTTCGCATAAATATGCCAAAATGAGGATATTGGGGTGCATTAAACTGAAATAATATTCATAATATTTTTGAATTGCTTACATTTTGACTAACTTTGCACGCTGAAGGTAGAAATTTGAAAAAAATAAAGTAACTAAATAATATGGCAGACAACTTGAAAGTAGAAGAATTGGATCAAGTGGTGGTTCGATTCTCAGGCGACTCCGGAGACGGAATGCAGCTTGCTGGAAATATTTTTTCCACTATCTCGGCCACTGTAGGTAATGGTATTTGTACATTCCCTGACTACCCAGCAGATATTCGTGCCCCACAGGGTTCTTTGACTGGTGTATCTGGATTCCAGGTAAGTATCGCAGCAGATAAGGCCTTCACTCCTGGAGACAAGTGTGATGTTTTGGTAGCAATGAACCCTGCAGCCCTAAAGACTCAGTATAAGTTCTGTAAGCCAACATCATCTATCATCATCGACGTCGACAGCTTCAAGAAAGCGGATCTAGAGAAAGCTCAGTTTGAGGCAACAGACGCAGCTGGAGCAATTGCAGAGATGGGCATCAAGCAGGATGTGATCGAGGTTCCTGTGACATCAATGGTAAAGGATGTGCTTGCTGATTCAGGTATGGATCCAAAGGCTATGCTTAAGTGTAGAAATATGCTTGCTCTTGGTCTTGTTTGCTACATCTTCAACCGTGATCTATCTATCGCAGAGAAGTTCCTTCGCGAAAAATTCGCTAAGAAGCCAGCTATTGCGGAGAACAACATCAAGGTTATCCACGCAGGTTACGACTTCGGTGCCAACACACATGCATCAGTAAGCCATACATATAATGTAGTGTCAAAGCAGACTCCTGCAAAGAAGGGTCGCTACATGGACATCAACGGAAACAAGGCAACTGCATACGGTCTTATCGCTGCAGCAGAGAAGGCAGGTCTTCGCCTATACCTTGGTTCTTACCCTATCACTCCAGCAACAGATGTTCTTCACGAACTTTCAAAGCACAAGTCTCTTGGTGTGACAACAGTTCAGTGTGAGGATGAGATCGCAGGATGTGCATCAGCTCTTGGTGCTTCATTCGCAGGTGCTCTAGGTGTGACTTCAACATCAGGTCCTGGTATCTGTTTGAAGAGTGAGGCTATGAACCTTGCAGTTATCATGGAGCTTCCATTGGTTGTCATCGACGTACAGCGTGGTGGTCCTGCAACAGGTCTTCCAACAAAGTCTGAGCAGACAGACCTTCTACAGTGTTTGTTCGGACGTAACGGTGAGACTCCAATGCCAGTCATCGCTGCTACAAGCCCAGCAGACTGTTTCGAATCTGCTTACGCTGCATGTAAGATAGCTCTTGAGCACATGACTCCAGTCGTATTCATGAGCGACGCATATATCGCAAACGGTTCAGAGGCATTCAAGCTTCCAAACCTAGCTGAGTATCCAGCAATCAACCCTCCATACGTTCCTGAATCAATGAAGGGAACATGGACTCCATACATGAGAGATGAGAGAGACGTAAGATACTGGGCTGTTCCAGGTCGTGAGGGATTCGCACACATCCTTGGTGGACTAGAGAAGGACAGCAAGACAGGTGCTATCTCAACAAATCCAGAGAACCACGATTTGATGTGCCGTCTACGTCAGAGCAAGATCGATAAGATCCAAGTTCCAGATGTAGAGGTAGAGGGCGACAAGGATGATGCTGATCTTTTGATCGTAGGCTTCGGTGGCACTTACGGACACCTACACGCAGCTATGGATGAGATGCGTGCAGCAGGAAAGAAGGTTGCTCTTGCACACTTCCGTTACATCAACCCATTGCCAAAGAACACAGCTGAGGTGATGAAGAAGTACAAGAAGGTAGTTGTAGCTGAGCAGAACCTTGGTCAGTTCGCTGCATTCCTTCGTATGAAGGTTGACGGTTTCGCACCAGCACAGTTCAATGAGGTTAAGGGTCAGCCATTCGTAGTTAGCGAGTTGGTTGCCGCATTTAATAAATTAATCTAATTAATTAAGAATTAATGGGAAGAAAAATTAATTCTTAACTCTTAATTCTTAACTTTTAATTTAGTAAAAAAATGAGCGAATACACAGCTAAAGATTATAAGAAAGGACAGCCACGTTGGTGTCCAGGATGCGGTGACCACTTCTTCTTGGCGTCGCTTCACAAGGCAATGGCAGAGATTGGCGTTGCTCCACATAATGTCGCAGTTATCTCTGGTATCGGATGTTCAAGCCGTTTGCCACACTATATGGCTACTTACGGTATGAATACAATCCACGGTCGTGCCGCTGCAATCGCAACAGGATGTAAGGTTTCTAACCCTAACCTAAGCGTATGGCAGATAAGTGGCGACGGTGATGGTCTTGCAATCGGTGGTAACCACTTCATCCACGCCAACCGTCGTAACATCGACCTAAAGATGATCCTTCTTAACAACCGTATCTATGGTTTGACTAAGGGTCAGTATTCTCCAACTTCACCAAGAGGTTTCGTCAGCAAGTCGTCTCCTTACGGTACAGTTGAGGATCCATTCCGTCCTGCTGAGCTTTGCTTCGGTGCAAGAGGTCACTTCTTCGCACGCGCCGTTGCCACAGACGCTGAGGGTACAGTGAATATTCTAAAGTCAGCTCACGCTCACAAGGGTGCGGCTGTATGTGAGATCCTTCAGAACTGTGTCATCTTCAACGATGGTACACACGAGGCAGTATACACTAAGGAAGGTCGCGCAAAGAACGCTATCTACTTGAAGCATGGAGAGAAGATGGTATTCGGAGAGAATAACGAGTTCGGTCTTGTTCAGGAAGGTTTCGGTGTTAAGGTTGTGACTATCGGTCAGGACGGATACACAATGGACGATGTTCTTGTCCACGATGCACACTGCGAGGACAACACACTTCAGCTAAAGCTTGCTATGATGGAGTACCCAGTAGCACTTGGTGTGATTCGTGATGTTGAGGCTCCAACTTACGATGATGCTGTAAACGCACAGATCGAGGAGGTTAAGGCAGCTAAGAAGTACCACAACTTCGCAGAGCTTCTTGAGACTAACGACACTTGGGAGGTTAAGTAATTAACTGACTGATATAGTTTCAGAATATGAACGGATGGGTATAATTATACTCATCCGTTTGTTATTTACAACCAATTGTATATCTTTGCAATGAATTTATAATTTAATAGTAATAAATACAAAAAAATAGTAATTATGGCAATCGCAATTAGACCAATACCGGTTCTTAAGGGTACCACGGCAGAACGATTTGAGGAAATGGTGGAAAACAACAAGCGAGTTGCATTTACTGTTATTCCAGACAATATGCGTCAGGCAGTTCATGCAATGCAAGAGAGATCTAGAAATGTTGTTATCAAAATGCCAAAGCGTTAATATGTCCAGTTATCCGTATGATATCAATGAGCAATGTTTGATTGTTCGACTTACATCAGAATTGGCTACGTTATCTTTTGAATGTGGAAACACTGAAGGTGATAAGGATTTAGAGGATTTTTTCCACAATCAAGCTATACATTTTTCTAAAGAAAGACTAGGTCAGACTTATTGTGTAATAGATAATAATGGGGAAGTAGCAGAGCTTGTGGCTTTTTTTACTGTGTCTAATGATAGTATAAAGACTACTTTTATACCTAAGAAAGCGGTAAATAAGATAGAACGAAAAATTCCAGGGCGAAAACATCTTCATACATATCCTGCAGTACTTTTAGGAAGACTTGGCGTTAATAAGAAGTATCAGGGACGAGAATATTTTATCGGTCAGCAAATAATCAACTACATAAAGATTTGGTTCTCTGAAGATGATAACAAAACTGGTTGTCGTTTTCTTGTCGTTGATGCTTATAACAAGCAAAATGTACTTGATTTTTATGAACGAAATAAGTTCAAATTTCTATACGCAGATGAGGAGACAGAACGTACAGAACAACATATTCCAAATGATGCCGAAACTATTTATACGCGTCATATGTTTCTAGATTTGCTTCATACTGAGGTCCTTATTAGACCTATTGTATAAGTTTTAGGATATGAACGGATGGGTATAATTATACTCATCCGTTTGTTATTTAACGTAAATTCGACTAAATAAAAATAGGAGTATGTCATAAATGAGGATTGTTAAGGGCCCATGTTTGATTGATATTGGCCCTAACCCTTCCCCACGTGCGAGCCGTAGGCGAGCACATAAAATTTAATAAAACCACAGAGGCTCAAAGTTTACAGAGACAGACTACGTCTTTTTGTGAGAAAAAGCGGTGAAAAATTTGTCAGAAATCTTATTTTTTGCTGATAAACTTTATCTCAGCCCTTCTATTCCATTCATGTTCGGCTTCTGTCTTTGCATCTTTAATATATGGCTCGTGATTGCGTCTACCTACAGCAACAAGCATGGTGTCAGGAATGCAATAATTTTCAATTAGATATTGCCGAATGTACTCAGCTCGCTTAACGTCCAATTTTATACTATACATGTCACTTGCTCGCATATCTAAATGCCCAGAAATCTCAAACAGACTGTCGGGATATGATTTTATGAATTCCGCAAGTTCATCAAACTGTGCTTCATATTCAGGTCTCATTGGAGAATTAAAGTTAAAGAAATATAGACACCATTTGAACCCATCCTCAGCAAAAGTGGGGAAGGAGAGTGTCAGTGCCAATATGATGGATGCAAAATGTTTCATAATTTGTTAGAATAAATCTGCATTTAAGATTTCATCAATATATTCCATCATATATAACGGGATGTTATATAATCCGTCGCGTATTTCTGATGGCATTAACGATGTGCGAACCTTAACGTCGCATGAATATTTTTCACAAAAATTGAAAAAACTACGGCTCTTCACATTGGTAGAACTTTTTACTTCAATGGGAATTATTAGGTTTTTCTTTTGCATAAGAAAGTCTATCTCCATTGTTGAATTGTCGTTTGTCCAATAAAACAAAGAAATCTCGTCATGCAAAGAAAGAGTTTGAAATATAAACTGTTCTGCCAAAGCTCCTTTGAATTCCTCAAATATACGGTTGCCTTGCATCAAAGAAAGTGAGTCTAAACCAGACATTCTGCATAGCAAACCACAGTCAATAAAGAAGAGTTTGAACACAGAGTTGTCTTCGTATGCTTTCAATGGTAGTTTTGGAACAGAAACTCTACAAACTTTTTTGACTAATCCGCAAAGGCATAGCCATTCCAAAGCACTTTCGTACTCTCTTGCTCTGGCTGTACTTTTCACCAATTTATAGCTGAATTTCTTATTCTCCTTGCTCAACTGATATGGTATACTGTCGAAAATCTGTTCAACCTTAGTGATATTAAAACTTTCGATGTATTTGGAGAAGTCGTTTCTATAACCAGTAAGAATTTGTGTTTGTATTTTCTGTACATTATCAAAGTCGTGTTTGGAAACAAATTCTGCCACTGCTTCTGGCATGCCTCCGACAAACAGATATTGCTTAAACAATGACGTTAGTTTTTCTGCAAATGCATTGACTAATCCATAGTTACGGTTTTTCAACACATCAGCAAGCTGATTCTCTCCGTTTGCCCATAAGAATTCTATGAAACTCATTGGTTTCAGGTTCAGAAATTCCACCTGCCCAACAGGAAAAGATATGTTTCTTTTTCTGACGGCGACTCCAAGCAGACTACCTGCAGCCATTACATGAAGGTCTTTGATATTTTCGTTAAAGAATTTCAAGGAGCCCAATGCTCTCTCACATTCTTGTATTTCGTCGAGGATAATAAGCGTTTTTCCTTTTGTGATTTTTTCTTTACATAAAGTTTCAAGTCCTAAAAGTAGGTTTTCGGTGTTGTATGTTTGCTCAAAAAGAATCTTTGCCTCTATACTGTCATTAAAACTCACATATAGGAAGTTGTCAAAGCAGCGTCGACCAAATTCCTTCATTACCCATGTCTTGCCAACTTGACGTGCTCCCTGCAAAATCAAAGGTTTGAAATTATTCTTGTTTTTCCAATCTTCAAGTTTTCTAAGTATCGACCTTTCCATATTTCCTTCCCTATGTTATAACGTTGCAAAAATAATACAAAAAAGTCTCTAATCACATTTTCTTCATATTTTTTGTGATTACAATCACATTTTCTTCGCATTTTTTGTGGCTGCAATCACATTTCTTTCAATTGAACAGGCTGTCCATCTTCAGCCTCAATAATTGGGTTTCGCAAAGAAGTTTGATAAATTCTTTTGCTGAACGTTTGAAATAGGAATTTTTCAGGATCAGGAATGCACCCTCCATTGTGTTTCCGGCGACGTCGATAGGAACTGCCACAACATCAGGCCTTGTCTTGGTGGAAAGTCCCGACAAAATGGATATCATTTCTCCATACGACACAAGCATCAGTATTGGTGTGATTTCATTGATCACAATTTTTGGCTTTAGTTCGACGGGGTTTGTTTTCAACACTCTGTCGATCATATTGCGCGCCTGTGTGCCCTCTGCCGGAAGAATAAGCGGATGTTCAGCGATCTCTTCTAATGTGATGCTTCTTTTTTGGGCCAGGACGTGGTCTTTGGCAACAATCGCGCAGAGTTTGTCTTCAAACAGATTGTGAGACTCTATCTGCTCGGCGATGGTCTCTGGCTTGAATGCAAGCATGACATCGATCTCCTTGCGGAAAAGCATATTCTGCAATTCGTCGTTTGTCTTATAGAATATGTTGAGCTTTATATTGGGGAATTTTTTCACAAAGATATTTAGCGTGTCCGACGTCAGAATGCGAAATGAATGTGTCACTCCTATATTAAGTGTTCCGCATTTCATATTCATAAGGTCATTCATCTTGTAGACGCAATTGTCAGCATCTTCTATTGTTCTCTTGGCATACGGAAGCAATGCGTCTCCTGCTTCTGTCAATCCCACATTGTGATTGTCTCTATGAAACAGAGCCGCCCCAAGTTCATCTTCCAATTTCTTCAAACTCTGAGAAAGGGCACTTTGCGTAGTGTAAAGTTCTTTTGCTGCCAACGAAAAATTGCAAGTCTCTGCAATTTTGACGAATGCTCTCAATTGTCTTAGTTCCATGTCATCTAATAATCTTCGGATTGCAAATTTAGTGCTTTTCATATTCATTGTGTTTATTGTGTGTATTAAATCTGCTAATTGTGGCTATTAGATAAAAATATCATCAGTGAGTTTTG
>Ga0256406_1002159_pt1 | contig 28840 bp, 20 predicted proteins | sample RumenRJG_03DNA_FD_185986 | JGI IMG/M metagenome (GOLD analysis project Ga0256406, IMG submission 185986) | Bovine rumen microbial communities from Lethbridge, Alberta, Canada - RJG_03 | ecosystem: Host-associated > Mammals > Digestive system > Stomach > Rumen | place: Canada: Alberta | collected... | reverse complement strand
CGCACAAAATTGCGTTTGTCAGCATTGGTACAGGTGAAGAATTCTGTGAGCAGCGCCCCTTGGCCCTTCATCTGTTCGGCCGTAGCTTTGTGACGAGGCGGATAGAGCTCGTCGAGGCCATGAGCCAGTACGGCTGCCGTCTCGAAGCCATTGTCGAGCGCTCCCCTGTGGGCACAGATGTCCACTCCGTAGGCTAAGCCGCTGACGATGAGCACGCGTGGCAAATAAGTGCGCAAATCTCGGATGAAGTGCCGGATGATGTCTTGTCCGTAAAGGGTGCAATGACGTGTCCCCACAATGCTTATCACCTTAGCCTGGTTGAGGTCAGTGTTGCCTTGGTAGAAGAGTACGAGGGGAGCATCCTGACACTCCCGAAGGCGCTGCGGGTATCGGTCGTCGCTCAGGCATAGCGGAGTCACGCCGTGAGCCTTGTCCCACTTGTATTCCTCTTCGGCACGCCCCACGTGACACTGCCAGTCGTTGAAGAGTGAGGCCAGCTTAGGTGAAGCCTCCGGGTCGATGTCGCGTATGTTGGCTGCATGGTTGAGCAAGACTGAGGCCGAACCCGCGCGGTCGTAAAGTCTGCGCACTGCCGACAGATTATAGTAGCCTATGCGGGCCAGCACCATCATGCTGAGCGTCTCGTGCTCACTTGCCGTCATGGTTGTCCTCCTCTGCAAGATATTTGCTGAAGGCTCGGTCGTAGTCTTCGCTGACGCCTAACCGCCCATGAATGAGGCACACCAGTGTCACCACACTCTTGAAGCAGAGTTTGTTGTCTGAGGCTCGGTAGATGTCCTGATAGAATACATATCTGATGCCTTCCTTGCGCAGTGCAAGTCGCGAGATGAACACGTCGTCGCAGCGCAGCGGGTATTTATACTCCAGTGTCATCTTCGCCACGACAGCGTCGGTGCCTCGCCGGTGCATCTCAGCGAAGCTCAGTCCCGTGGAGAGGAGGAACAGGTGGCGTGTGTGCTCGGTGTAGTGGAGGTAGTTGGCGTTGTTCACAATGCCTTCGATGTCGCACTCATAATCGCGCACCTCCATTTGAGTTTCAAAGATATATTTCATATTTCCTTAAGATATTCGTATCCGAAGCGACAGCGCAGGCAGTCCCTGTGGTCGCAGTAACAGTTCTTGAGTTCTATGAGCGCCTGACTGTCACCAGCGTTGTCGACCTGCAGTCCGCATTCCTTCCACATTCTGACGATGTGGTTGTCTTCGGCCTGCAATTGTTCCAGAAAGTCGAATGCGCGGTCGCAGAGTCTGTCGTCCTGCCGGTGGCGTCCGTAGGCGAAAAGCATGGGCACGGCTGTGTTGATGACCACGACGTTGAGCGAGGCTTCTGAGAGCTTCTTGCTGCTCCGTCGGCTTTTGGGTCCGAAGGTGTAATGGGTCTCCCAGTAAGGACTTACAGAGGCCGAATAGAGTTCCTTCACCTCCTTCAGTGTCGTGCAGTCGGTCAGTGCAGCCAGCGAGGTCTTGCGGTTGAAGCAGAGTGAGGCCAGTTGCGCGATTCGTATGTAGGGGAAGTTCTGCGGTCGCAGCCGCAGGAATCTCCAGTTCGTGTAGGCTATGGGGCTCAGGCTGTATTTATGGGCAAGATAGAGGTACTCTGAGCGCAGCTTTTGGAAATAGCTGTCGCTGACAGCCTCTTCACGGTGGCGTTGAGGCATCTGTTCGGGGTCGAGCAGTCCTGCCTGTCCGAGGAAGAAAGCCTCTATCTCGAAGAGGCTGTCGCGCACGTGGTCCACGCTCCTCATGGGTACCGTTCTGGCCCAGGCCTCGCAGGCCTCCCCGTTGACAGCGAAGCCGTAGCTGCGTGCCAGGGTGATGAAGTAGGCGTCCTCCCACGATTCCCCGCAGTCGGCCGCCCGCTTGCGTATGGCCTCCGTCTTGTTCTCAAGCCGCTCCGTCTGCAGTGCGCTCATCCAGCTGTGCACGGTGAGCAGAGGCAGCGACGGTATGATGCGGTAGCAGGGCGGAAACTTGTCGGTGGTCTTGAGCTCATTGTAGTGGGCGGCCAACGTTGGTGGAATCCCCAGCACCAGTTGTGGCACCTTTGTGCCCGCGTGGGTCAATGTTTCGGCTCCCGTTTCACCCACCACGTGGAGGATGACGTTGTCGTAAGCCGTGTCCTTGTCGTGTCCATGCACGTACCAGTCGGATGCTTTGTCGTGGATTTCCACATTGCCCACCCATAGCGTGCCGCCAATCTTCACCTTGGCATTGAAGAAGTCCGGACCGGCATTGGCATTGTGCAGGCCGGGGTCTATAACTTCCACTTCCTGTCCGTCCACCGTGTGCAGGGGCTCCAGCGGCAGCATGCGGTGCTTCCACACGTAATGAAGCAGCTCTTCCATAGATGTAATGCTTTCAGCCATTGGTTAAGATATTGCAAAACTACAATATTTTCCTGATTATTAGCTGATTTGAGCGGATAAATTCTTAACTTTGTCCCATAAAGCTATAAAACACAAATAACAGACCGCTATGAAAAGATTAACATTATCACTTTTTGCGCTGGCTCTCGGCTTGACATTGCCGGCGGCAAATCCCTACAGTCTGACTTCTCCCGACGGAAAGCTCAAGGTTGATGTCGAGGTGGGTAAGACTATCACTTATGCTGTGAGTATGAACGGACAGCCTCTCCTTGCGCCCTCGGCCATATCCATGACCCTGAACGACGGCAGCGTATTGGGTGCAGGAGCCCGCGTGAAGAGTGCCGCCACCACGCAGCACCGTGGCTCCGTCCCCGCTACCTTCTATAAGAAATCCAAGGTCAGCGACGACTACAATCAGCTGTTGCTATCCTTTGGCCGCTACACGCTGACTTTCCGCGCCTACGACGAGGGCGTGGCCTACCGCTTCTCCACCAAGAGTAAGAAAGCGCTCATCGTGAAGAACGAGCAGGCCACCTTCCGCTTCGCCAAGGACTGGGACTGCACCGTGCCCTATGTCAGGGGTGACTTCTCGAAAGCCAAGGACCCCATTGCTGCCCAGTACCACAATTCTTTTGAAAACACCTATACTCGCACCAAGCTCTCTAAGCTCGACGCGCAGAAGCTGATGTTCCTGCCCATCATTGTGGAGGCTGACAACAATGTGAAAGTCAACATCACCGAGTCCGACGTGCAGTCCTATCCCGGCATGTTCCTTCGCAACACCGACGGCGGCACTGCCCTCACCGGTGTCTTCGCGCCCCTGCCCGACAAGGTCGACGACACGACGCCTACGAATCTTGGCGTGAATGTCATCACCCGCCACGACTACATCGCCGCCACTCCGGGCACTCACCGCTTCCCCTGGCGCATCATCAGCGTCACCACGAAGGACGAGCAGCTCCTTGGCAACGACATGGTCTACCGCCTCGCTGAGCCCTCGCGACTCACCGACACGTCGTGGATACGACCGGGCATGACCTCATGGGACTGGTGGAACGACTGGAGTCTTTTCAAAGTGGACTTCAAGGCTGGCATCAACACGCAGACCTACAAGTACTTCATCGACTTTGCTGCCCGCTACGGACTGCCCTATGTGCTCATCGACGACGGATGGTCGCAGCGTGACGACCTGTTCAAGGTGCGTCCCGGCATGGACATGAAGGAACTGGCGCGCTATGCCAACGAGAAGGGTGTGGGGCTGCTGCTGTGGTCGTCGATGATGGCCTTCAACAAGGATATGGAAGCACTCTGCAAGACCTATTCGGCCATGGGCTACAAGGGATTCAAGGTTGACTTCATGGACCGCAACGACGCAGCCTGCAACGATTTTCTCTACAAGGTGGCTGCCACGGCAGCCAAGTACCATATGGTCATCGACTTTCACGGTATCCACAAGCCCGACGGCATCACCCGCACCTATCCCAACGTACTCAATATGGAAGGCGTTGACGGACAGGAGAACGTGAAGTGGGCAACCATAGGGCAGTACGACCAGACTACCTACGACGTCACAGTGCCCTTCCTGCGCAACATGGCCGGACCGATGGATTACACGCAGGGAGCCATGCTCAATGGCACACGCTCAAGCTACCGTCCCTCCAACTCTCAGCCCATGAGCCAGAACACGCGCACGCATCAGCTTGCTGAGTACGTGGTGTTCTTCTCGCCCCTCAACATGCTCTGCGACAGTCCTACGCGCTACATGGATAACGACGCCTGCACGCGCTTCATCGCCGCCTGCCCCACGGTGTGGGACGAGACGGTGCCCTTGGAGAGCAAGCTTGGCGAGTATGTGGCCGTAGCACGCCGCAAGGGCAACACGTGGTACGTGGGTGCTATCACCGGATGGACAGCCCGCGACATGAAGCTCGACCTGAGCTTCTTGGGCAGTGGCGACTTCCAGGCAGAGTGCTTTGCCGACGGTCCGAATGTGGACAAGGTGGCTGAGGACTACGTCTACCGCCAGACCGCGGTGCCTCAGAACCGTGTGATGGACGTGCATTTGGCCTCGGCCGGAGGCTTCGTCATGAAGATAACGAAGAAATAATACATTCTTCAACGCCCTTTTTCGCCCTCACTCCTGCCTTGACAAACTGTGGCAGAGGTGAGGGCGCTTTGGTTTATGGTTTGGCTCCTGTTGGGTCGCTGTGTCCTGACTTCGTCAACTTCTTGTTGAATCAAATTATCATCGTTGATTATTAATAAGTTACGAATATTCTGCAGTGATTTAGGGTGACGCGTTGCGAAGTATCGAAAGACATCCATACCCAACAACTCGTCAGACGTTCGCTGTCTTTGTCTTTAGTTCATTTCGCCTCACCATTGCCCCGAGTGAGAGGTTAAAGAAAATCATGGACAGGCTTACGCTCTCAAAGGAGCTCTGAGGCTAAAGCTACGGGATTGCCTTATGAGCAAGCTCGACGGCTATCCCATAGCTTCAGCCTCACCCCTGCGGGGACAAAGCCTGTCCATGACGAAAATCGCTGTCGCGTAAAATTGCACCTGCGGTGCATAAAATGATATAGCCACAAGGTCCGTTTCGTAAGAAAAAGACTATCAGCAACTCGATATATGGAGCAGTTATCTATCTTGCGGGATTCCCTTGAATCTACTCTTCGCCAGATACTCATTCAGACGCTTAGGATTACCAAAACCACGAAAACACTTTGTGTCAACATCAAGGGCTGCGCCCCTGCCGGGCGAAGGGGATGATGGCTTATGCGATGCTTCGCCTCGCACCGCCATCACTCCTTCACCCGGCGATCCTCCTTCGTCGGATCTTGATGCTGACACAAAGGAAAACCACGCTCGTTCCTCGCTCTAAAACCGCCTGCCGCAGTAGTTATTCGCATTCATGTTCTCGATACATCAGGAACATGCAGTACCTTTTTACACGGAGGGGAACATGGAGTTACAGAAATCTGCCACTACCTGTTGTTCTCTTCTTTCGTCGTGGTAGCTGGTGATGCAGGGTTTTTATTTGTTTCTGTATAATAAATAAAGGTGTCTTTGTGTTCTCTCATCCAAACACTGGGGGGTATCCGGTGCGCCGATTCTTTGTTTTCAATTGAAGAATTACTATCTATTTTCCATCACCTTTTTCCTACATCAATCAGTTGTAATCCTTCTGGTGATGTTTTGGGTGACGCATAGACGAAGTCAAGACTGTGTGTTTCATTCATATAGTCAAACGGCCGTCAGCCAAATAGACAACGGCCGTCAGCCAAATGGATAACGGCCGTCAGCCAAATGGACAACAGCCGTCAGCCAAATGGACAACGGCCGTCAGCAAATGGACAACAACTGTCAGCCAAATGGACAACAATTGTCAGCCAAATGGACAACAATTGTCAGCCAAATGGACAACATATGTTTGACCATCGGGAAATGTAGCATTGTGTAGTTTATTTCTGCCTTCAGCCTCCCTGCATGCTTCGTCGGAAAGCGAAAAAACGCCCTTTTCGCTTTGGCTTTTATCCATTTATGCTTAACTTTGCAGTCAAATGGTTCTCAACTACATTTGGATAGCTTTTTTTGTCATTGCCTTTCTGTTTGCAGTGATAAGCCTTTGTCTGGGCGACGCTACGGTCTTCCAGAAGATTGTCGACTCTACTTTCGATTCCTCCAAGAATGCCTTTGAAATCTCCATAGGGCTCACAGGCGTGCTGGCCTTGTGGCTTGGCATCATGAAGATAGGAGAGAGGGCCGGGGCCGTGAACGTACTGGCGAGGATGCTCAGTCCGCTGTTTACAAAGCTCTTTCCCGACATTCCGAAGAACCATCCCGTCATGGGCAGTATCTTCATGAACATAGCTTCCAACATGCTGGGTCTCGACAATGCCGCTACCCCCACAGGACTGAAGGCCATGCAACAGATGCAGGAACTCAACCCGCGCAAGGACACAGCCACGAATCCGATGATTATGTTCCTTGTGCTCAACACGTCGGGACTCACCATTGTCCCCACGACCATACTCAGTATCCGTGCTTCGATGGGTGCTGCCGTGCCCACCGATGTGTTTATTCCCATCCTTTTGGCCACTACCGTAGCTACGCTCTTCGGCATCATTGTAACGGCTCTTTGGCAGCGCATCAACCTCCTCGACCCTGTGCTTTTGGCTTCGCTCGGCATCCTGGTGGCTTTTGTGGCTCTCGTTGTATGGGGTTTCGGGCGCATGGACAGAGAGACCATGAACAGCGTGACCTCGCTGGCCAGCAATCTCATACTGCTCACCATCATCGTGGGCTTCATTGTGGCCGGTCTGCTGAAGAAGGTCAACGTCTACGACGCCTTTGTGGAAGGAGCCAAGGACGGCTTCACCACGGCAGTGAAAATCATTCCCTACCTCGTGGCCATGCTTGTGGCCATTGGTGTTTTCAGAGCTTCAGGAGCCATGGACATGCTCATCAACGGCATTGCCTGGTGCGTGAGGCAGTGCGGGCTCAACGCCGACTTTGTGGGTGCGCTGCCCACCGCCTTCATGAAGCCGCTCTCGGGCAGCGGAGCCCGCGGACTCATGGTGGAGGCTATGAAGAACTATGGTCCCGACTCCTTCGTGGGGCGGCTGAGCTGTCTTTTCCAAGGCAGTACGGATACCACATTCTACATCCTTGCCGTCTACTTCGGCAGTGTCAGCGTCAAGTATACGCGCCACGCTGTGGCCTGCGGCCTGTTGGCCGACCTTGCAGGTGTCATCGCAGCCATCGCCGTGGCCTATGTTTTCTTCGGAAGCTGAGGCTGGAAGTGTCCGCTTTCCTGCCGTCTGCTCCCGCTAATTCATTGCGAAAATTATGGCAAACTTAAAATCATTGTTCAAGGATACTGCCATCTACGGCCTGAGCAGTATCGCAGCCCGGTTCATCAACTATCTGCTTGTACCCATCCAGACGGCCAATTTCAAGGCTTCCGGAGGTGAGTATGGCATCATCACCAACGTTTACGCTTATGTGGCGCTGCTCATCGTTCTGCTCACCTACGGAATGGAGACTACCTTCTTCCGCTTTATGAGCAAAGATGGTGAGGATCCTGAACGCGTGTACGGCACCACGCTGAAGATGGTAGGCACCACGTCGCTCCTCTTCGCCGTGATAGTGGCATTGTTCATCCACCCTATAGCCGCGTTGGTGGGTTATGCCGACCACCCGGAATTCATCCTCGTGATGTATGTTACAGTTGCCATTGACGCCTTTGCCGCCATTCCCTTTGCTTATCTGCGCTATGCCCATCGTCCCGTGAAATTTGCCACGCTGAAGGTGCTCAACATCACGCTCAACATCCTGCTCAACATCCTCTATCTCATCGTGCTGCCCTATTTCCGCATCAATCTCTTCGGCATCTACGATGAGCATTTCACCCTGCAGGTGGTGTGGGTGTTCTACATCAATATGATGTGCTCGGTGGCAACGTTGCTGATGCTTTGGAAGGAACTGCGTGGATTCAGTTTCCCCTTCTCCTGGGCCACTTGCAAGCGGATGCTCTCCTACACATGGCCGTTGCTCGTCATGGGTCTGGCCGGACAGCTCAACCAGTGTGCCTCGCAGATAATCTTTCCCTTCGTCTATGAGGGCTCGGCCTCAGATGCTCGCGCACAGTTGGGCATCTACGGTGCTTGTATCAAGATAGCCATGATTATGGTGATGATAACGCAGGCTTTCCGCTATGCCTACGAGCCGTTTGTCTTCGGTCGTGCCAAGGATAAGGACAACAAGGACACCTATGCCAAGGCCATGAAGTACTATGTCATCTTCACGCTGCTGGCTTTCCTCTGCGTGATGGGCTACATGGACTTGCTGCGCTACATCGTGGGCCGCAGCTATTGGGAAGGTCTTGAGATAGTGCCTATCGTTATGGCAGCCGAAATCATGTTCGGTATCTTCTTCAATCTCAGCTTCTGGTACAAGCTCACCGACCGAACCATCTGGGGAGCTTATTTCTCGGGCATCGGTGCAGTGGTGCTCATCGCCATCGACCTGCTGCTCATTCCGCGCTTCAGCTATTGGGCCTGTGCCTGGGCCGGATTTATCAGCTACGCCGTGAGCATGGTGCTGAGCTACTTCTTCGGACAAAAGTATTATCCCATCAAATACCCGTTGCGCGACATTGCCGTTTATGCCCTTGTGGCAGTCGTCCTCTTCGGTGGCATCACGCTGAGCAACGCGCAGCTCCCCATGTGGGCGGCTCTGTTGGTGAACACACTGCTCATCCTCATTTTCGCTGCCATGATGTTTAAGCGCGACTTCCACGCACTGCACCGCAGACATTAAGCCGACGGGTCAGCAGAACAAGATTAATAACACACTGAATAACATATGAAACTATTAAGCAAATCCGGGACAGCCGCACTCATTCTCTGCCTCTCCGCTGTCCTGCCCGCCCATGCCGACGAGGGCATGTGGACTCTCTACAACCTCCCTCAGCCTGTCTTTGAGCAGATGCAGGCCGAAGGCTTCCTGCTGCCCTACAGTGCCCTCTATAGCGATAAGGGCGCACTGAAGGACTGTGTGGTGAACTTCTCGGGCTACTGCTCCGGAGTCGTCGTGAGTCCCGACGGACTGGTGTTCACGAACCATCACTGTGGCTTTGAGGCCATACGGTCACACTCTACCGTGGAGCACGACTATATGCTCAATGGTTTTGTGGCCAAGAGCTATGACGAGGAACTGCCCAATGAGAACATGTTTGTCAGCTTCATGAAGAAGCAGGAGGACATTACGCCACGGCTCAAGGCCGACGGCTTTGAAAGCATGGATGTGGCGCAGAAGGACAAGTATCTCGACTCCTTGGAGAACCATCTCACTGACTCCGTGAGGCATATTGACTCTACGCTGCACGTCAATATTGACCCCTTCTACGAAGGTAACCGCTATTATGCCACCACCTATCAGGATTTCACCGACTTGCGGCTCGTCTTCGCTGTGCCCAAGTCGATGGGAAAGTTCGGTGGCGAGACCGACAACTGGATGTGGCCACGCCAGACTTGCGACTTCTCCGTGTTCCGCATCTATGCCGGCAAGGACAATCGTCCGGCAGCCTACAGTAAGGATAATGTGCCCTACCATCCTGAGCGTTGGGCCCAGGTATCGATGGAAGGTTATAAGGACGGCGACTATGCCATGACCATTGGTTATCCGGGTTCTACGAGCCGTTACCTTTCCAGCTATGGCATCAGGGAGCGCCGCGATGCTGAGAACGAGCCCCGCATCCAAGTCAGAGGCATCAAGCAGGAGATTATGGCAAGGCACATGAAAGCCAGCGAAGCCGTGAGAATAAAGTATGACAGCAAATACGCACAGTCGGCCAACTACTGGAAGAACTCCATCGGAATGAACAAATGTATCGATTCCATCGGACTTATCGCACAGAAGCAGGCCTACGAGGCTCGTCTGAGGCAGTGGCAGAAGTCCACCGGATATCTCAAGGGCAAGCTCGATTTCGACAAGATGGCTGAACTCTATCAGCATCGTTTCAACCTCATGAGGGACTACACCTACTTTGTGGAGACCTTCTACAGGTCGAGCGAGTTCTCTACCCGCGCCTTCCGGCTCAACCGGATGGAAATCCATGGAAAGAAGGAGGAGCCAAAGAAGGAATACATACAGTTTGAGGACAACAGTAAGGAGTGGGATGCTGCGCTCGACAAGGAGGTCTTCGCCGCTCTGTTGGAGAACTATCGCAGGAAGGTGGACAGCAAGTTCCTGCCCGACTTCTATAAGACCATTGATACCCAGTTCGGGGGCGACTGTGCACGCTATGTGGACTATCTCTATAAGAAGTCTTTCTTGCTTAGCAGCAAGCCCATCTACGTGAACAGGCCCTACTATCAGAAAGACCCCGGCGTGATTTATGGCCTAGACCTTCTCGGTGTGCTGAGCGATCTGCGCACGGAACTGAGCGCCTGCAGCGACAGCATCAACGATCAGGAGCGTTATCTCTGCGATGCCAAGATACGCATGGAACAGGACCAGCCCCATTACAGCGACGCCAACTTCACCATGAGGCTGAGTTACGGTCAAGTCGGTGGATTCCTTTTGGGTGGCGAACCCTCGGGCTATTACACGGATGCGGCCAGTATCGTGGCAAAGATGGAGCGAGGCAGTCAGATTGCAGACTATCAAGCTGAGCCTGTCATGCGGCAGTTGCTCTCGGCAACGGACTTCGGTCGCTATCAGGATAAGACGACGGGGAAACTGCAACTCTGCTTCCTCACCAACAATGACATCACGGGTGGAAACAGTGGCTCGCCTATGTTCGACGGTAAGGGACGTCTCATTGGACTGGCCTTCGACGGTAACTGGGACAGTCTCTCCAGCGACATCAACTTCGACAGGAAGCTGGCCCGCTGCATAGGTGTTGACATCCGTTATGTGCTTTTCCTGATGGATAAGTGGGGACATGCTGATCGTCTGCTCAAGGAACTCGGCGTGAACTAAAGACTACAGATACCGCACACGAGGCGCCCCGCTTCGGCTTGTTCTTTGGCCGGAGCGGGGCGTTTCTCGTATCATAAGTCCGATGGAGGACTTTACCCACAGAAAGGATAAGGGGCGCGACTCTCGTTCGAGTCACGCCCCTTCCTACGTTAGTATGTTATGAAAAATTTGAGAGAATTTTGAAACTTCACAGTTTCATTTTGTTTTACTAAACATGATTTTATAGAGAAAGCATAGAAATATTCTACTTTATGAGCGCTGGCGCAGGAGCTGTTGCGGGGTCGATGCTGCTCTGCTGCGTGGAGTCGAGGATGAGGGAGTCGCTGTAGGCTACTGATGCACCCTGGCTTGTCTTCTCCATCTCCGTGGCAGTACCGGCTTCCTGATGGCGGAAAGGCACCTGCATGGCGTTACCCAACGTGAGGATGATGGCTACAACGGCTGCGGCCTTGAAGACAGGCATGAACCTCTCGGAGAGACTGATGGTGCGTGCCTTCACCCGTTTGGAGTCTCCTTCAATCATGGACAGCATCTTCTCGTCGAAACTCTCGTCGAGTCCTTCCTTATGGGATTCCAATTGGAAAAGGCTCTGATAGCGTTGCAGGTCGGCCGGGATGTCCTTGGCATCCTGACTGAAGAAGGTGCGCAGAATGCCCTCTTCCTCAAGGGTTGTCTCGCACTTCCAATAGCGCTCTAACAGTTGGTTGATGTATTTATAATCCATAATTGTCAAGTTGTTGAAACCTTTGTTTGATGGCTTGCCTGGCGCGGAAGATGTTGACCTTGACCTGGTCTTCGCTGATTTCGAGCACCGAGGCTATTTCTTTGTAGGACTTTCCTTCGAAGTCGCGAAGTTGCATGCAACTGCGCTGCTTCTCAGGAAGCGAATCTACTAGTTTCCTAACGAGTTCTATACGGTCGTTTTGCGACGCTTCCTCGTAGGGAGTAGACGAACTGTCGGCTTTGTCGTAGCTTTGCGTGTCTAAACTTTCGTTTTGCGACGACGCCTTCTTGAGATAGTCCAATGATAAGTTCCGGCAGACTGTCAGACTGAAAGCCTCTATGGAGTCGATTTCATTCCATGAGTCGCGCTTGTTCCAGACCTTTATCATAGTCTCCTGCACAATGTCCTCCGCCTCTGCACTGTCGAGAGTGATGCGCAGCGCAAGACGGTAGAGCACGTTCTTCAACGGCAGTACGTCGTTCCGGAAACTCACATTTTTCATCTCTCTATTATGTTGACGAACGGGTAGTGACAAAGTTACAAGATTCTTGGAAAAAAGTTTGGAACTTTTTGAAGTTGGCTGATTAGAGTCGTCTTACAACTTGATTCTGTTGGAGTTGGAGTAGGGATAGTCAGGCTTTGACGGTTGTCCCGAATCCTGTGCCCAGGGCTTCCACTTGTTGAATGACAACAGAGTCCACCCCTTTCTCTACGGCTTCGAGCGCGTTCTGTACCTTGGGCAGCATACCTCCGCTGATGGTTCCGTCAGCCACATACTGCTGGAGCAGTGGACGCGTAATAAGGGGGATGAGGCTGCTGTCATCGTCGGGATTGGCAAGTACACCGGGCTTTTCGAAGATGTAGACGAGAGTGACGCGGAAGACCGAAGCCAGGGCGTAAGCCACGCTTGCTGCGATGGTATCGGCATTGGTATTGAGAACCTGTCCTCGTCCGTCGTGAGTGAGCGGGGCCAGAATAGGAGTAACCCCGTCGTTGAGCAACCGCGTCAGTATGGGGGTATTCACGCGGTCGATGTCACCCACCAGTCCGTAGTCGATACCATCGCGTGGCGGCCGTCTGTGAGAGGTAATGATGTCCATGTCAGCTCCTGTAAGTCCCAAAGCGTTGACTTGGCGCTGTTGCAGTTGGGCTACAATGTTCTTGTTGACCAGTCCTCCATAGACCATTGTTACGATGCGCAGCATCTCGTTGTCGGTGATGCGTCGTCCACCCACCATTTGTGTGGTTATGCCGAGACTTGAGGCAAGCTTTGTGGCTGTACGTCCTCCGCCGTGGACAAGAATTTTCGGTCCGGAGAGAGCGGCGAACTTGGCCAGCAGCAGAGCGAGCTCGTTGCCGTCTTCAACGATAGCTCCGCCCACCTTCACGATGGTGAGGGGGCGGAGCGCTGTTTTCGGGGTGTTATTCATTATTCCAAATAAGTGTATCCGTAGAGGCCGCTACGGTAGTTGGACAGGAATTCCTTGCCTTCCTCGAGCGAAATCTTCCCTTGTTTGACGCTCTTGGTGACCCACGTCTCAAGTTGCCTTACAAGCTTCTTAGGATTGTATTGAACATAGGAGAGCACCTCGTCGACGGTCTCACCGTCGATGATTTGGTCGATGTGATACTTGCCGTCTTTGACGCTGATGTGCACGGCGTTGGTATCGCCAAAGAGGTTGTGCATGTCGCCGAGAATCTCCTGATAAGCTCCCACGAGGAATACCCCGAGGTAGTAGGGCTCATTCTTGCGCAGCGGGTGGACCGGCAGTACGTGGGAGATGGTGCGGTTGGTAACGAAGTTGGCAATCTTTCCGTCGGAGTCGCAGGTGATGTCCTGGAGAGTGGCGTTGCGCGTGGGGCGTTCGTCGAGCCTCTGTATGGGGATGATGGGGAACAGCTGGTCAATGGCCCAGCTGTCGGGCAGGCTTTGGAAGAGCGAGAAGTTGCAGAAGTATTTGTCGGCTAAGAGCTTGTCCATGTCCTTCAGCTCGTCGGGCACGTGCTTCATCTGCTTTGTCATGCTGTTTATCTCGTGGCATATACTCCAGTACATGCTCTCCACCTCTGCGCGGGTTTTAAGGTCGCAGAGTCCGTGGGAGAACAGCTCAAGAGCCTCGTCGCGAATTTGCTCAGCGTCGTGCCAGTCCTCAAGCATGGTGCGCGGAGTGAGCTTATCCCAAATTTCATAAAGGTCCTTGACGAGCTGTGGGTCGCTCTCCTTGGCTTCGAATTCCTCGGGCATCTCTGGCAGGGTGGCTGTCTCGAGGACATCGATGACGAGTACCGAGTGGTGGGCAGTGAGTGAACGGCCGCTCTCAGTGATGATGTTCGGCTGGTCGATGCCGTTTTTGTCAGAGGCCTCTACAAAGGTATAGACGCAGTCGTTGACGTATTCCTGCAAAGAATAGTTCACGGAGCTCTCGCTGTTCGAGGAGCGTGTGCCGTCGTAGTCGACGCCTAATCCTCCGCCACAGTCCACGAAATCGACGTTATAGCCCATTTTGTGAAGGTTGACGTAGAACTGTGCGGCCTCTCTGAGGGCGGTCTGTATGCGCCTTATCTTCGTGATTTGTGAGCCGATGTGGAAGTGGATGAGTCTGAGGCAGTCATGGAGACCTTTCTCGTCTAGCATCTGCAGTGCCTGCAGGAGTTCCATGGAAGTGAGTCCGAACTTGGAAGCGTCGCCGCCGCTTTCCTCCCATTTTCCTGAGCCCGACGAGGCGAGTTTGATGCGTATTCCTAAGTTGGGCTTCACACCGAGTTTGCGTGCCGCCTTGGCAATGATTTCGAGCTCGTTGAGTTTCTCCACAACGATGAAGATGCGCTTGCCCATCTTTTGAGCCAGCAGTGCAAGCTCGATGTAGCTCTGGTCCTTGTATCCGTTGCAGATGATGAGCGAGTCGCTCTGGCACTGTACGGCGATGACAGCATGGAGTTCGGGCTTGGAACCCGCTTCAAGGCCGAGGTTGAACTTTCTGCCGTGCGAGATGATTTCCTCTACCACCGGCTGCATCTGGTTCACCTTGATAGGGTATATGATGTAGTTCTGAGCCTTGTATTCGTATTCCGTTTTGGCTTTCTCGAAGCAGCTTGCCGTCTTTTCTATACGGTTGTCCAGTATATCGGGGAATCGCAGCAGCACGGGTGGCGTGACGTCGCGCAGTGCCAGCTCGTCCATGATGTCGCGCAGGTCGACCTGCGTGTTGTCTTTACAGGGCGTGACATAGACATCGCCCTTACCGTTGATACCGAAGTACGAGGCTCCCCAACCACCGATGTTGTAGAGTTCCTTCGAGTCTTCAATCGTCCACTTCTTCATTGTCAGGATTTAATTGTAGCAGAGTGATAATTTGTTGTACTGTTTGTTTGATTTTGTCGCTTGTGTCGAGCAGGCTCACGTCCACGGTGTGACGGGCCTTGCTGTAATAGGGTTCGCGCAGAGCCAGCTGGCTGGTTACGAACTCTCGCAGTTCGTCGCCTTCCTTGCCTTGCAGTATGGGGCGCACCGTGTGTCCCATGTGCAGATGGCGGCACAACACGTCGGGTGAGGCTTTCAGATAAATGGTTTCGCCCTGAGCGTTCATGTAGTCCATATTGTCAGCAAAGCAGGGAGTACCCCCACCGCAGCTGATGACGATGTCCTCGAATTCGGCCACTTCGTGCAGCATGTTGTGCTCTACGCGCCTGAATCCGGTTTCACCTCGGTCGTCGAAGATTTGCCTTACGGTGCGGTGCATACGGTTCTCGATGTACCAGTCGAGGTCGTAGAAAGGCAGTCCGATGGTTCTAGACAATTGCTTGCCTACGGTGGTCTTGCCGGCTCCCATGTAGCCTAAGAGGATGATTCTTTTCATTTACGCCTTCTGGTCTTGGGCGCCGGTGCGTTGTTTACTATTTCCATACACTTCTCATAGGTGAGGTCGGCAGCCTTCTCCTGAAGTTCCTTGGGTATGCGGCAGTTCTTACCGTCGTAGGCGATGTAGGGTCCGAACCGGCCGTTGAGAACCTCGAGCTTCGGGTCTTCGTCGAACGTTTTGATGTGGCGTTTCTTCTCAGCCTCCCGTTTCTTCTCTATAAGGTCGATGGCCGTTTCGAGAGTCACGGTCATGGGGTCCTCGCCCTTGGGCAGTGAGACGTACTTCTTGTCGTGCATTACGTAGGGACCGAACCGGCCTGCCCCTATCACCACCGGCGTGCCCTCGAACTCTCCGACGGTGCGTGGCAGCTTGAAGAGGTCGAGTGCCTCATCGAGTGTGATGGTCTCCATGCTTTTGTCTGTGGGCAGCTGTGCGAAGAGAGGCTTCTCTTTGTCTTCGGCCGTACCTATCTGCACCACGGGACCAAAGCGGCCTATCTTCACCGATACAGGGCGTCCGCTTTTCGGGTCGGTGCCCAATTGGCGTTCACCGGCCTTATGGACGCTGTGCGTCTTGAGCACTTTTGTCACCACGGGTTCAAACTTCTTGTCGAAGTCCTGCATCATCTTTTCCCATTTCATTTTGCCTTCTGCAATCTCGTCGAACTTCTCCTCCACGTTGGCCGTGAAGTTATAGTCCATGATTTCGGGAAAGTTCTGCATCAGGAAGTCGTTGACCACGATACCGATGTCGGTGGGCAGCAGCTGTCCTTTCTCCTTGCCCACGGTCTCCGTACGCGTGCGGTGGGTGATGGTGTTGCCCTTGAGTGTGGCCACTGTGAAGGGCCGTTCCTCGCCGGGCTTGTCGCCTTTCTGTACATACTGCCGCTGCTGGATAGTGCTCACGGTGGGAGCGTAGGTCGACGGGCGTCCGATGCCGAGTTCCTCAAGCTTCTTCACCAGACTGCCTTCGGTGTATCGGGCCGGGGCTCGCGTGAATCGCTCCATGGAAGTCACTTCCTTGCGCTCGAGCTCGTCGCCTTCGGCCAGGGCAGGAAGGCTCTGGCTGGCATCGTCGTCGGAGTCGTCGTCGACAGATTCTTTATAAACCTTGAGGAAGCCGTCAAAGACAACAACCTCACCCGTAGCGACAAATTTCTCGGCAGCATTGTCGAGCGTGATGCTGACGGTGGTCTTTTCTATCTTGGCGTCGGCCATCTGAGAGGCAAGTGTGCGCTTCCAGATGAGCTCATAGAGTCGTTTCTCCTGCGATGAACCCTCGATGGAGGGAGTGTTCATGAATGTGGGACGGATAGCCTCATGGGCTTCCTGTGCTCCCTTTGAATGGGTGTGGTAGTTTCGGGGCTGGCTGTACTCCTCGCCGTAGAGGTTGGTCACCTCCTCCTTGCTTGTGTTGATGGCCAGAGCAGAGAGGTTGACGCTGTCGGTACGCATGTAGGTGATGCGTCCGCTCTCATAGAGCGTCTGTGCTACCATCATGGTCTGTGCCACGGTGAATCCGAGCTTTCTGGCTGCCTCCTGTTGGAGTGTCGATGTGGTGAAAGGTGGCGCGGGCGTGCGCTTCATGGGCTTTTGTGCCACGGCGCTCACGGTGAAATGTGCCGATTTGCACTTCTCCAGGAAGGCGTCAGCCTCGTCCTCGGTGGCAAAACGGCGGTCGAGCTCTGCCTTCACCTCGGCGGCAGTGTCGCCTTGTCCCACTGTGAAGAGGGCGCTGACACGGTAGTAGGGTTCACTCTTGAAAGCCTGTATCTCGCGCTCGCGTTCCACAACCAGTCTAACAGCCACGCTCTGCACGCGGCCTGCTGAGAGAGCCGGCTTCACTTTGCGCCAGAGTACCGGTGAAAGTTTAAATCCCACAAGACGGTCGAGCACGCGGCGTGCCTGCTGCGCGTTGACGAGATTCATGTCGAGATGTCGCGGGTGCTCAATGGCACTGAGAATAGCGGGCTTCGTGATTTCGTGGAAGACGATGCGTGAAGTGTTGGCCTCGTCGAGCCCTAACACCTCACAGAGATGCCAGCTGATGGCCTCTCCCTCGCGGTCCTCATCGGAAGCGAGCCATATCTTTTTGGCTTCCTTGGCGTTCTGCTTCAGTTCGCTCACCACCTTACGCTTCTCTTCGGGTATTTCGTAATGGGGCTCCATCGTCTTGGGATCGATGCTCAGCTCCTTCTTCTTCAAGTCGCGGATGTGTCCGTAGGATGACATCACCTTGTAGTCCTTGCCAAGGAATTTCTCGATGGTCTTAGCCTTGGCCGGGCTCTCTACAATCACCAGATTCTCTTGCATGTCTTTATGAATCAAAGTTCTTTTAGGGCGCAAAAGTAAGCAAAAACTTTCCTTGTACCTTATTATATAGAAACTTTCTCGCTGTTTTTAGTCTTTTTTTATATTTTGGAGAGTGCGTAATTCTTCTGTAACATGACTTTCGCGACTTGGCAGTGGTATGAAATTCATAGTGCCCCTGTCTTATGCGCTTTTGAAATCGACTTCTTTTAGTAAGTTTTATTGGGTGCAGCTGATATTCCTGTGGGTTGGTACGGCTTTTCATAAAACGATTCTGGTGCATAAGTCAGAATATCTTTATGTCATAAAAAGTTCGCGTGCCCGAAGGATACTGGATGGACGCACACTTTTCGACGTTTTATTCACTGAGATAGAATCAGTCAGAGCAGGTGCTGCAGATTGGCAGGTTAGAGTCCGTCCTCAAATATCCACTGCAGGGTGCGGCCCTTGTGGCCGTCCGCAAGCTGCGAATGTAGAATGGATTTCCTGTTCGCCCGTAGGATGCGGACGGCCACGAGGGCCGCGCCCTGCAAGTTGCTGAGGTTTGGCTGAGTGGGTGAGAGAATCATTATATGAAGATAGGATTTCTTGTTCGCCCGTAGGATGCGGACGGCCACGAGGGCCGCGCCCTGCAAGTTGCTGAGGTTTGGCTGAGTGGGCGAGAAAGTCCTTATGTGAGGATAGGATTTTCTATTTCCGCAAGCGCTTATGCCCTTTCTGAGTGGTAGCGTCTCGCTGATGGATACCTATTTTGCCGAGTCAGATGAGCTTCAAATGGAGAGAGTGTGCAATGGAAAACTTTGATTTTTGATACGGAAAAAGGTGCGTTAAATAATGCTAACACTAACCGAATCCTTTACAAATAAAAATCTCGAAATAGAGAAAATCCGAGCGCTTTGAGACCCTTTTTTGAGTACATTTCGCTCGAGATCGGACCTCGAGGGCCTCGTCAAAGTACCTCGAGGGCCTCGAGATAGGACTTCGAGCGGCTAAAAGCATATGTTTTACAAGGCCAAAATAGGGCTTTTTCGGGCCTTTTTAAGCGGTTTTAAGGGCTCCTAATAGGCCCATTAAAATGTAATCACTTAATATGCAAACAGTTATAAACTCTTCCTATTTTGGCGTATTTGGGAGCAAAATAAGTCTTGTTTCAAAATATGCCCGTATTTTGGCACTTTCGCGTTCGTTTTTATTTACAAACTTCATGACGACCTTTGATTTTTGATACGCATTTTTGGACAGAAGTCAGGAGAGTGTGCAATTTTCAGATATGAGGCAAAGTCCCGCTATGTCCACTGCAGGGTGCGGCCCTCGTGGCCGTCCGCAAGCAGCGAATGTTGAAGGCGTGAGAGACTCTCTTGACTTGGCCAATGCGTCACCACCCCCCTCAAAGGATTATAACTGATTGACATAGGAAAAAGGTGATGGAAAATAGTCATTGACAGGCTTCCGCTCTCAATGGAGCTATGAGGCTAAATCTGCGGGATTGCCTTACGAGCAAGCTCGACGGCTATCCCGCAGATTTATCCTCACCCCTTCGGGGCAAAGCCTGTCAATGACGAAAATCGCTTCGCGTAAAATTGCACCTGCGGTGCATAAAATAGATAGTAATTCTTCAATCGGAAACAAAGAATCGGCACACCGGATAACCTCAGTGCTTGGATGAGTCGGCACACTTGGTTTCTAAAAATTGTACTTGTAGCTTGCGCAGACGATGTGCATGTCGTTTTCGTCGTTATCGCTCATGTCCTCAAAACGGTAGAAGACTCCTAAGGAGTGGTGGCTGGTGGTGTTCCATTCCAGTCCTGCAGTGTATCGAGTCTTCTCTATGTTCCAGTTGTTGTAGAGTTCTACGCTTATGTATGGCGTGAGTGGGACTGTGCTGAAGGCGTAATCAATCTCAATTCGGCTACGGAGTACGTTCTTTCCCTTACCGTTGTAAGTAACACTGCCGACAATGTCATCCGCTGCGTTTTCGCAGTTAGTGGTGATTGTCTTTTCAGGCTGATAGGTATACTGCCACCGTTCGCGCAGAGAGAATGTCCAATTCTTTGTGGTGTACTGTCCGGTAAGGTCGAAGTGGATTCTGTGTCGCGGGAGCCAGAAGCTTATGTTTGGGCTTGAACTACCATCCTCGCAGGTGTTCTCATACTCCCGGCGGTCGTACAGGAACTGATAGCCCGCCCTAGCTTTAAGCCACGTTGCGATGCGGTACTGCCCGTACAGGCCTGCGGCCCATCTCGATGTCTGCGAGGCCTTGTTGCTTGTGCGCAACTCGGCTTCCAGCCCAGCGTTCCATCGTTGATTCAGTTTTTTCTCTGCGCCTATTTCTGTCCAAAGGCCAAAGTCGGAATTGTCCTGGGACGACATGGGCAAGGCTGAAATGGTCAGTGTCATGGCGAGCAACGTTTTTATCAACGTGCTACCTTGTGTCGCTTTCTTCATATCTTTCGGTCTTGTCGTTTTAATTTGTCCTGTCTTCCTACGCTTGCCTGACAGCTTGGTTGTGGTCTCAGACAGGAGATGGTCCGTCACTATCTATGCCTCCGACATTTGGTGCCCTCATTGTAACGCTTTATGTGGGAGAGGAAATGGCAGACGGCAGACAGTTGTCGTTGCGGAATGATACGTAATTGTAATAGGTGTGACAAAGTTAAACATATTTTCTTATTCCTCCAATCATTTGTGAATCTCTTTTGAAAAGAGTGAGATGAAATTGATGAAGTTAGAAGGGAATGCTCAAGAATGATGTTCGGATAAAGACCGATCGTCCCTCTTTAAAAACGGCTAACGCATTGATTATTTCTAACCAATGCGTTATTCTCTTCGAGCTTATCCACTGCGTTCGCGCAACGTGATGATTATGATTCGTTTTAACCTTTACAGTGTGAAGCAAAGACATTGTGTGATTGCTATCTTTCCTCCCATAGTCGTTCCTTCAGAAAACGAGTCAGACCGCGGCGGATGGACTTCAGTCCGAACTCTTCCACTGACAGTTTCTCAATGGGTAGGAAGCTGCATGCGGCAGCGTCGTCGGCAGCTTTCAGTGTGTCAAGACTTGCCACTTCGCAGCGGAAGAAGAAGTCGAGCGTGGGTACGTCGAAGCCGCTGAAGCGATAGGTGTTGGGATAACTGAAAAGATAGCGTGTCGCGGTGACCTTCAGTCCTGTCTCTTCCCAAACCTCGCGTGCCACCCCTTGCTCCACGGTCTCGCCTATGTCGGTGAATCCGCCCGGAAGGTCAAGTGTTCCACGCCCCGGCTCCCTGCCGCGCCGCTCGACGAGCAGGCCACCTTTACCATCAGTGATGAAGGCCACGGTAGCCGCACTGGGATTAAGGTAATAAACAAAACCACAGTCGGTACAGCGGCGGCTCTTGGAGTCGTTCTCTGCGAAGTGACAGCTTCCGCAAACAGGGCAGAATTTGAAAAGATGAAGAGGATGCATAGTTTTAATTAATGTTGTAACTTGGGCTTTTGCTCGTTTTTTCGGTGCAATGATAATAAAATTATATTACCTTTGCAAGTATAAACCCAATAAAAACCATTTGCAAGCATGATGAAGACTTCAAAACTCCTTCTTTCAGCAGTGATGCTCCTCATGCCTTTAGGCATGTCGGCACAGCGCCATTTCGAGCAGAACCTTTGGACGGGAAATGCCCCATATCCAACCTCAGATGCTGCTGACACTGCTAAGGTGAAGGTGTTTCTACCCAACGAGAAGAAGGCCACAGGACGTGCCGTAATCATCTGTCCTGGGGGCAGCTACCGGAATCTGTCGATGAACAACGAGGGCGTGAACTGGGCCGGATGGCTCAACAATCAAGGTATTGCCGCCATTGTACTGAAATACCGCATGCCCCACGGACAGACGATGGCTCCTGTCAGCGACGCAGAGGAGGCCATAAGACTCGTCCGGCGTAATGCGGCAGCCTGGCATATCAACCGTCAGGATGTAGGCATCATGGGCTTCTCGGCCGGCGGACATCTTGCTTCCACCATCGCCACACACAGCAAAATGGAGGCAAAGCCCGATTTCCAGATACTCTTCTATCCCGTCATCACCATGATGCCGGGCTACACCCATCAGGACTCCCACAACAATCTCCTTGGCTCTGACGCCCATAAGAAGGAAGAACGTGAGTACAGCAACGACCAGCAGGTGACGCGGGTCACACCGCGCGCTTTCATCGCTCTCTCCGATGACGACGACATCGTGCAGCCTGCAAATGGTGTGAACTACTACGTGGAGCTCTATCGGCACGACGTACCCGCAACGCTGCATGTCTATCCAGGCGGCGGACACGGATGGGGCATGAGTGCTGATTTCCGCTATCATGTGGAGATGCTGCTCGACTTGAAGGCCTGGCTCAGCAGCTTCTGACCCCTATGTGCGGTCCCGATAAAAAGGGATCGCACACCCCATGAAGAAACACTGTAATTTTTTTATACTGCAATGAAAAAGACAACTTTCATGCTCGTCATCCTTCTGATGGCAATCGTTCCCTGCACTCGTGCGCAGAAATCGTTCGATGTGAATATCTGGCCCTCCGGCGCTCCTGTGAGCAATGGCATAAAGGACGATGTGGCAAAAATCAATGTGAACCTGCCAGCTGACAAGGGCAATCGTGGCCGTGCCGTGCTCATCTGTCCGGGCGGCGGCTATGGCGGACTGGCTATGGACAATGAGGGTACCAACTGGATTGACTTCTTCCGCAATCAGGGCATAGCCGCCATTGTGCTCACCTACCGTATGCCTCACGGTGTGAAGGAAGTGCCCATTGGTGATGCCGAAGAGGCTATGCGCATCATCCGTCGCCATGCCTCGGAGTGGAAGATTAATCCTTCCGATGTAGGCATTATGGGCTCGTCGGCAGGCGGGCATTTAGCTTCGACGCTCAGCACGCACAGCAAGGCTGACGCACGTCCTAATTTCCAGATCCTTTTCTACCCTGTCATCACAATGGACAGGAGCTACACCCACATGGGCTCACACGACAATCTCTTGGGTAAGGATGCCTCCAAGGAGATGGAGAAACTCTACAGCAATGAGCTTCAGGTGACTCCGCAGACACCGCAGGCTTTTATCACGGTAGGCTCGGACGACGGTCTCGTGCCACCCATGAACAGCATCAACTACTACACGGCTTTGCTGCGCAACCATGTGCCGGCATCGATGTTTGTTTATAACAACGGTCCTCATGGCTACGGTTCGCAGCGCTGGTTCCGCTACACGCTTGAGATGCAGCTCGAGCTCAAGGCTTGGCTGGCCAGTTTCTAAGGTGATTATAAGAGCTGAAAGAAAAACGGCAGGCAATGCTTCTTTAGCATGGCCTGCCGTTTGCGTAGGGTGAGCTTCCTGCTTCACTCCTTGTAGTGTCCACTGTCCTTAGTGGATGACTTCAATGGCTTTCTTCACTACGGGATTCATCTCATTAATGATTTCAAAGTATTCGCTCATGTCCCACAGGTCGCGCGCTATGAGAGCCTTGAGCTGTAGTCTCATTACCTCTAATGTGCGTTGCAGCTCTTTGTCGTCCTTGGCCTTTATCTTTTGCTTCTCGCCTTCGGCCAGTACCTCGTCAATGAGCTGTTGGGGCACCGTGAAACTCTTCTTGAAGGAGCCGAAGGTGGGATAGTTCTCGTGCAGCCACTTGCGGTTGTTGTCCACATAACGCAGGTTGGCATTGAGTATGATGCTCTTGGCTGCAAGCTTCCGGTACATGGGTGGGTAGAGAGCTGTGTCGAGAGGTACGAAGAAATCGGGCATGATGCCACCGCCACCGTAGACTGTGCGGTGCTGCCGCAGTGTGCTGTATTTCAGCGAGTCGGAGAAATGAATGCTGTCAGCACTGTAAAGTTCTCCGTGCTTGAACCGCTTTTCTATGTCCTCGGCATAGTCGCGCAGGTCACCTTTCTCATAGGGCTTCTGTATGCAGCGTCCCGAGGGTGTGTAGTAGTGGGCGATGGTGAGCCTTATCATCGATCCGTCTTCGAAGCTGATGGGGCGTTGTACGAGCCCTTTGCCGAAGGTGCGTCTGCCCACCACTTGTCCTCTGTCCTGATCCTGCAGGGCTCCGGTGACAATCTCGGCTGCCGAGGCTGTGTATTCGTTGACCAGGACGATGACCTTTCCTGTGAGCAATTTGCCCTTGCCGTTGGCAGTGTAGTCCTTGCGCTCGGCCCGTCGGCCCTGCATGTAGACGATGAGATCGTTCTTGTGCAGGAACTCATTGGCTATCTGCACGGCCGCCTGGAGGTAGCCGCCCCCGTTCTCCTGGAGGTCGAGGATAAGGTCTTTCATGCCATGCTGCTTCAGCGAGTCCACGCTGGTCATGAACTCGTTGTAGGTAGTGGCGCCGAAGCTGCTGATGCGAATATACCCCACGTGAGGGCGAATCATGTAGGCGGCATCGAGGGTCCTGACGGGTATCTTTGCACGGGTAACCGTGAAGGATAACTTGTCAGGTATGCCCCTGCGTACTATCTCCAGTCTTACCTTGGTGCCCCGCTTTCCACGCAGGCGCTTCATTATCTCTTCGCGTGGCATCTTCACGCCGGCAATGGCCGTATCGTCGACGGTAACGATGCGGTCGCCGGCCAGTATGCCGACGCGCTCCGACGGACCGTTGGGTACCGGCTGGATGACCAACAGCGTGTCCTGCACCATATTAAATTGTACGCCGATGCCGTCGAAACTGCCTTCGAGAGGCTCGTTCAGCGATTTCGTCTCCTTCGCCGTTGTATAGGTGGAATGAGGGTCGAGCTTCTCAAGCATGCCGCGTATACCATCGTCGACGAGTTTGTGCTCGTCGAGTGTATCCACGTAGAGGTTCGTAATGGCCATCTCTGCTATCTGGAGCTTGCGCAGTGGTGAGTCTTTACCAAAGTTTATCTTGAGCTGGGCGCTTGCATCCGTGGCAGAGAATGCAAGCAGCAGGAATGTCAGCAAGAAGATGCTCTTCCTGAGGATGTGTGTACAGTTCATATTTTCTTTCTATACTTTTGTAGAATGAGTCTGAAGGCGGCGTTGCCTTGGGAAGTAAATCAGAATTTCTCCTCTTCCTCGGGCAGGTCTTCTTCTATCACAAGATTATTGATGATGAAGTTCTGGCGCTCCATAGAGTTCTTGCCCATGTAGTATTCGAGGAGCTTCTGCACTTGGTCATTCTTGTGGAGTGTCACTTGTTCCAACCGCATGTCGGGGCCGATGAAATGGACAAATTCGTCGGGGGAGATTTCACCCAATCCTTTGAATCGTGTAATCTCCGGGTCGGGTCCCAGACTCCCTATGGCTTCGCGCCGTTCCTCGTCGCTGTAGCAGTAGAGCGTTATCATGTCGCTCTTCTTGTCCTTAGCTGATAGCTTGGCATCGTAGTCGGCAATGACCTTTTTGTTCTTAATCTTCGACCGTTTGTTTCTAACGCGGAACAGAGGTGTCTGCAGCACGTAGACATGACCTTTCTTGATGAGCTCGGGGTAGAACTGCAAGAAGAAGGTGATGATGAGCAATCGGATGTGCATGCCGTCGACATCGGCATCGGTGGCCACAATGACCTTGTTGTAGCGAAGATCGTCAAGTCCGTCTTCAATGTTGAGGGCGGCCTGCAGAAGATTGAATTCCTCGTTTTCGTAGACCACCTTTTTTGTGAGACCGTATGAGTTGAGGGGCTTACCTCTGAGTGAGAATACGGCTTGCGTGTTGACATCCCGGCTTTTGGTGATACTGCCGCTTGCAGAGTCGCCCTCGGTGATGAAGATGGATGATTCCTCCTTGCGGTTGTTCTTGGCATCGTTAAAGTGGATGCGGCAGTCGCGGAGCTTGCGGTTATGGAGGTTGGCCTTTTTGGCCCGTTCGCGTGCAAGCTTTGTTACTCCGGCCATAGCCTTGCGCTCATGCTCACTCTCCTTTATCTTTGCCTCCATGATGTCGGCACAGTCCTCTTTGTGTATATGTAGATAATTGTCGACCTCACGCTTGATGAAGTCGCCTACATATTTGTTTACCGTCTCGCCGCCTGGTGCCATCAGCGTGGAGCCAAGCTTTATCTTTGTCTGACTCTCGAAGACGGGCTCTTCCACATTGATTGCAATGGCACCCACGATACCGTTGCGGATGTCGGCATATTCATATTTGCCAAAGAACTCCTTAATGGTCTTGGCGATGTGCTCCTTGAAGGCTGTCTGGTGGGTTCCTCCCTGTGTGGTGTGCTGTCCGTTCACGAACGAGTAGTATTCCTCCCCGTACTGATTGGTGTGAGTGAAGGCTATCTCGATGTCCTCGCCTTTAATGTGAACGATGGGGTAGAGGCCTTCGGTGGTCATGTTGTCCACCAACAGGTCCTGCAATCCGTTGCGGCTGCGAATACGGCGGCCGTTGTACATGATGGTAAGGCCCGTGTTGAGGTAGGTGTAGTTACGGAGCATGGTTTCCACGATGTCGTCGTGGAAGCTGTAGTTCTTAAAGAGAGTATTGTCGGGCTCAAAGAATATGAAAGTACCGTTCTCGTCCTCCGTGGTCTCTGTATGGTCTTCTTTCTTGACGCCACGTTCAAAGACGAGCGACCTTACCTTGCCTTCGCGGTAGGACTTTACTTCGAAGCGTGCGCTGAGGGCGTTGACGGCTTTGATACCGACACCATTGAGTCCGACGCTTTTCTTAAAGGCCTTGGAGTCGTATTTGCCGCCTGTGTTGAGCACGCTCACAGCTTCCACAAGTTTTCCCTGAGGTATGCCGCGCCCATAGTCGCGCACGCTTACCCTAAGGTTGTCGTCGATGTCTACCTCTATCCTGTCGCCGGCGTTCATCTTGAATTCGTCAATTGAGTTGTCGATGACCTCTTTGAGCAGCACGTAAATGCCGTCCTCGGGCAGAGAGCCGTCGCCAAGCCGCCCGATGTACATACCGGGGCGCGTGCGCACGTGCTCCATGTCACTCAGGTGGCGTATGTTGTCGTCGGTATAGCTTACCGACGGGGCCTGCTGAGGCATCTCCATGTCGTTTGTGTTCTTGTCGTCCATGATGCTGATGGTGTTATCCTTCCTGTAGATAATATTCTGTCTTGTTTGGGACTTGCTGTGGCCTTACTTTTCTCCGCCTATCCACTTGCGGTAACAGCGGCGGCGTTTGTGGTTCTCAGGGTTCAGAGGTCCCCATTGCCCTTGTACGCCTTCGTTTCCTTCCATTTCTACCTGACTTTCGCCCCACTTGAATCCGTACTTGATGTAGCGTGGTATGAGGTCGGCAAAGAGTATGGCGTTGGCCCCCTTAGCCCTGTATTCGGGCAGGAAGCCTATGAGGAGCAGGTCGACGCCCTCCGTCTTGTGCCATTTGATAGCCCGCAGAAGGTGCCACCAGCCGAAAGGCAGCAGACGGCCGCGGTGGCATTTCTGTAGAGCACGCGATAGCGAAGGTATCGTTATGCCTATGCCTGCCAGTGCGTCATTCTTGTTGCCATCCACAATGATGGTGATGAGACTGAGGTCGGCGAGCGGGAAGTACATGTTGACATATTGGTCGATCTGCCTTTCCGACAGTTCTGAGTAGCCGTAGAGGTCCTTGTAGGTGTCGTTGATGAGTTTGAATATCTTGTGTCCCCATTTGTCCTCGAATACATCTTTGCGCGTGAGTTTCTTCACATGGAGGTTGTAGCGGCGCTCCACCATGGAGGCAATCTTCGCGTATTTCTCCGGCACGGCCTTGGGCACCCGCATGAAGTATTCCACGTAGTCGTTGTCTTTCTCGAAGCCTCCGACCCGTTCCATAAGCTTGGGATAATACTCGTAATTGTAGATGGTGGGCATAGTGCCGAGTTTGTCGAAGCCCCATGTAAGCATGCCCTCGGGGTCCATATCGGTGAATCCGAGCGGTCCGACAATCTCTTCCATGCCGTGGGCAAGGCCGTAGTCCTCTACGGCTTTCATCAGAGCCTTGAGCACGTCCAAGTCGTTGATGAAGTCTATCCAGCCGAAGCGCACCATCTTTCTGCCCCAGCGCTCATTGGCTCTCGGGTTGATGATGGCAGCTATTCGGCCTGCCAGTTCGCCGTCCTTGTAGGCGAGATAGTATTCAGCTGAGCAAAAGTCGAAGGCGGCATTGCGCTTCTTGTCAAGCGTGTTGAGCTCGTCGGTGAACAAGTTCGGCACGTCGTAGGGATTGCCCTTGTATAAATCGTAGTGGAAGTCAATGAAAGTCCGAAGGTCTTTCTCTGTTTTTACTGTCTTAATAGTGACGGATGCCATTCTTCTTACTAATGTTTTATCTTAATATGCAAAAGTAGAAAATAAATGGCAGATGTCCAAAGAAAGCCTCACTTTTTGCAAATTATTAAGGTATGGCGCCCATTGGCTAACGTTGTGGCAAAGATATAGTTGTCGCCTCCATCCTTGAGTTTGAGTTTGTGACGCAGGCTCTCTGCCGGCATGGGGAAATTTCGCACACTCACGTTAGCCTGCTTGATACTTCCGAGAGCCTGACGCAGCTCTCTCTTTCCCATGGAACTCACGGCGCTGATGCTGAAAGTTCTGCCAGGGAAGTCCTTGATGGGCTCCTTGCTCAGAAAGAGGTGGGAGTTGCTGCTGACGGGTGTCACCTTCCATCTCTGTGAGAGAGGTCCAAAGGCTCCAGCTTTCATGATGGCAGCGTTGGGTTCGTAGAGATAGCTGAAATCCTCGATGGAATCGGCTGAAATCAGGGGTAATGTCCGCTCCTGGAGACTAAAGGTGAGCGTGGCGGAGCCTTCATCGTGGCAGTACACCTGAGTTTGGCTGCTGTCTTTGCCAAGTACCACGAGCAGCTCCTTGCACTCATTGAAGGCCGACACCACGTGCACTTCCTTTACGTGGGCAGCTCCGAGGTCGTCCACGGTTCTTTTGATGTCGAGCATGGGCGATAGTTTCAGCATGACGTGGCGGCCTTTGTGCAACAGACGGTCCAACATTCCGAGTATGTTGGGCTGGCAGTCGCCGATGGCGAAGGTCCGTGCGCCGTTGGCGTCGCGACGTGCAGGGTCAAGAAAGAGAAGGCTCGCTTCGCCCTTCATACTCTCGATGAAATGGGATGCTTCTGCGTT